>WNGH01006135.1_pt1 | contig 11422 bp, 9 predicted proteins | sample 5400631 | NCBI WGS metagenome assembly WNGH01 (sample SAMN13153373, study PRJNA577476) | soil metagenome | isolation source: 115 cm soil or saprolite under Garry oak tree replicate 1 | place: USA:California | collected 2016-06-15 | reverse complement strand
AGCTCGCCCCTTTTCGGCTCAAAACAACTAAGTACAGTACAGGCTAGGCCAAAATGGTTTATGTGAGGTGATTCTTAACCCTCATCCCGCTCTGTGTCAAGGAGAATGAATTCTATTCACCGGACTAAAAACTTTCATCTTCGGCCAGCACCCGCAACGGACTCCCTGCGGTTACAATCTTCAGTTTTGCCCGCGCTCTTTACCGAATCTGCTTGAAGCTAGTTCTCCTACACACGAGCAGAGTAGATGCTCCTCTCCATTCCTGCTAACTTGGAGCCAGCTCGCCCATCGTTTTCGGAGACTCTTATGCCCACTTTCCCATTCATCGAATACCACGACGCGACCCCGGAAGTCCGCGCCATCTATGACGACATCATGGCCACCCGCAAAATCGACTGGATCAACAATTTCTGGAAGGCCATCGCCCACGATCCCGCGTTGCTCAAACGCACCTGGGAAAGTCTCAAGCACGTCATGGCGCCCGGAGCGCTCGATCCACTCACCAAGGAATTGATCTACATCGCTGTCAGCGCCACAAACAACTGCAACTACTGCATCGCTTCGCACACGGCTTCCGCTTTCAACAAAGGCATGACCGGCGCCATGTTCAAGGAACTCCAGGCCGTCATCGGCATGGCCAATCAGACCAACAAACTCGTCACCGGTTACCAGGTGGAAGTGGACCAGCAATTCCAGCCGCCGCTTCCGCGTTAGCCTTGAAAATTTTTCGCTTCTTGCAACCTCATTCCTCTCCGCTCTCGAAAACCCTTGCCCGCGCGAAGTTCACACCTGGCCGTCCGGACAGGTGTTTCCAGCGAACTTTAGTACCCACGTACTATGTTGCCCCTCCCCTTTGAGGCAGAACATATAGATGACCGTCTTACGGTCGCCTTGCAAGATGTTGTGGGGAACCCTGTCCGGGACAGGGCGGGACCGAAAATTTTTCTGCGCGAGTGTGCAAGCCATGCCTCCTATCGTCAAAGAAAACGAAAATTCCACTTCAACGGTGCAGCGCCCCTCGCCAGTTCCCACACTTCCCGGTGATTCGGCAATCAAGCAGCAGCCTGTCGCGCTCGAGGTGCCCGTTACGATTAATGGCGCGCGCGCCGTTGAAGGCAGCGACAAACGCGAGCCTTTCTCGGAATCCACCAAGACCGTGCTGATCTTCGGCACCGGCGCGGTCATTCGTCTGGCTTCCTCGGTTACCCCGGGGCAATTGCTTTTTCTCACCAACGAAAAAACCAAGAAAGAAGTTGTCTGCCAGGTCGTGAAGTCCAAGAACTACCGCAACGTCAGCGGGTACGTGGAACTCGAATTCACCGAGTCCGTGGTCGGCTTCTGGGGCATGCGTTTTCCGGGCGACCGCCTTACCTCCGTCCCGCGGCCTGTAGCGCCTGCGCCGGTTTCCGTCGGTTCAACATTGGCCAGCAGCTTGCCGCCAGCTCCACGGCCGGTTGCACCCATCTCCGCGGTGCCTCCGTTGAACGTTGCTCCCAACATCGTGCCACCGAAGCCCACTGTCCAGCATTCCCTCACGCAAGAGCAGGTGGCGCAGAAGCCTGTTGCGCCCGTTGCGCCGCTCTCTTCCACGCTAACATCGTCTTTCGATCCGACGGTCCCACTAAAGCTGCCTTCTGCAACGCCCGTTGCGCCCGCCGTTCCGGTCGCGTCCGTCTTGCCAGTGTCCGCCGCCCCGGAATTCAAAGTGGATCTTGCGCCGGAGAACTCAATTGCACCAACGCCGGTGCTTTTCGATTCACCGCGCCCTTCGGAAGTGCAGGCTTCGTTTCTTGAACCGGCCACGCCTCCGGCCGGTCCGCTGTCGCCGTCTATTGCGAATCCGAACTCTTTCTTCGAAGCTAAACCGACTGTCCCTGCGGCCGAGCCACCCGCCGTGCAAGTTTTCGCCGACCCGGAAACGGAAACTCTCAAACAGCACACGGCTCGGCTTCAGGATCAGCTTTCGAGCTTGCTGTTCTCCGAAGCGCATCCTGCGTCCTCCCTCGTCGCCCCGCCGAAAGAAAGTGTCCATGGGTTGCTCGAAAAGGAAGAGACTCCCGCATCCACGCCTAAGATTGTGGATATTCGCAAGGCGACGGGACCTGCCCATGTGCCGACGAAGCCTCCGGAGCGCTTGAAATCCGTGATGACACCGGCGATATCCACCCTCGACGAGGAAGAACTAAAAATTCCCGCATGGCTCGAGCCGCTTGCCCGCAATGCCGCGGCACCTTCTTCCACGCAGGAGGTCATCGAAAAGGAAAAGGCGAAGCGCATATCGGAACAGCCCGTCGTCGTGGAAGAATTCGCGTCCGAGACCGGTATAGCCATCAAAAAACACCAGGTTCCCGAGTTGCCGCTGCCGACGTTTGGCAACGCGCTCCCGATGGACGAAGAGCCGAGCGTCGAGGAAAGAGGATCCAGAAGTTCGGGCGGAGGCCTGCGGATCGCGGCGATTGCTGCCGGCATCCTTGTGCTTGCCGGCGGCGGCTGGTGGTACATGCAGCAGCAATCCGGCGGCGCGCAGGAAGGTTCCGCTTCGAATGTGCAGGCTTCCGTGGCTGCGCTTCCAGTGACGAGTTCGCCTTCACAGCCACAGGGGAATGTTCTGCCGCAGACGAACGCTCCGGCGCAAACGAATTCTGCGATGCCTACCAAAACTTCCGTCCAATCCAATTCCGCCTCGAACACTCCGAGTATCCTGCCGGCCGCATCGACTACGTCGTTACGCAATCCGCAACCCTCAGCGACTCCGGCAAGAGTTGGCGCGGGTTTGCCGGCATCGGCTTCGGCTCAAACGGTAGCGGTGTCAGAGAAGAAACCCATCCTCGGCGATATTCATCTTGCGAATCCCAAGCTTACGCCCAGGCGTACCGCGCGGAATGGTGCAGAGGCTGATCCGGGAATCAACTTAACCAACGACGACGAACCCGAGTCCAACACGGAAGCGCTTAATTCCGGTCTTGTTGCCGACAACAAACAGCCGGTGGCTCCCGCCGCGCCGCTTCCCGTCGGCGGAGACGTGGTCCAGGCGAAACTGATTTCTTCCGCGCCCCCGGCTTATCCTCCACTGGCCAAGAGCCAGCATGTTTCGGGTAGCGTTCTTGTGGACGCGTTGATCGATGCCAACGGACGCGTCACGACGATGAAGGTCGTTTCCGGTCCGGCGTTGCTGCATCAAGCGGCCATGGACGCTTTGAAACAATGGAAATACCGGCCCGCAACCTTGGACGGCAAACCTACCCCGATGCACCTGACGGTAACCGTCCAGTTCCGCTTGCAATAATCTTATCGTCGGTGATGCCCTCATCCGCATTGCGGGTGTGCTCTGCTTGAGGAAGCCCCTTTCTCCAGCCCGGGGGCCCTTTCCGATGCGACATTAGGCTGCCGAGTGGATTACTTCCGAGTTGCCCGTGATCCAGGCACAATCTGCGGTCACGAAGCTGATTGAGCCCGTTGTCGCGGCAGGTGCTAGTCTGGCGTAGCAGCCGATGAACAACCGTGAAATCCAGGCAGCTCGGAAGTATCACGATGGCAGCAAGCACTCCTACTGGAGTATTCGTAACCATCCTCACTTCCTGGACTGGACGAATCGGCCGTTGCCTTTCAAAATCTACCCAAAGATAGAGCCTCTTCCACTGCCGCGGGACGTGCCGCAAACAGGGGTGGTCGTACTCTCCGCAATCTCAGAAGCAGTGCCTTCGTCGCGGGCTGATTCCGTCCCTGGCCTTCGGGATCTGGCACGCCTTCTCTATTTCTCGGCAGGGATTACAAAACAGCGTGCATATCCCGGTGGAGAAATCTACTTTCGCGCCGCAGCTTGCACCGGGGCTCTCTACGAGATCGAACTGTACGTCGTGAGTAGCGATCTCCCGGGCCTGGATGCGGGCGTGTATCACTTCAATCCGGCGGACGTATCGCTAAGGCTCCTGCGAAAAGGTGATTTTCGCGGAAACCTGGCTCAGGCGACGGCGATGGAACCCGCGGTGGCTCACGCACCCGCGACGATCATCTGCACCGGAACGTATTGGCGGAACGCCTGGAAGTACCAGGCGCGCACCTATCGCCATTTCGGTTGGGACAACGGCACCCTGCTGGCAAATATGCTGGCCGTGTCTACGGCTTCGGGGCTGCCGGCCGAGATCGTGCTCGGGTTCGTGGACGCCGAGGTGAACCGCCTGCTCGATCTGGATATGCGGCGTGAGGTTTCCTTGTGCCTCGTACCGATCGGGCACACATCGGAGAGTTCGCTGCCGGCCCCGAGAGAGGCTCCGGCTCTTGGCCTAGAGACAATCCCGCTTTCACAGCACGAGGTCGAATATCCCGCCATGCTTGAGATGCACGACGCGTCTTCGCTTGAGTCTGTGGAGGAAGTAAATCAGTGGCGCGGCAAGCCACCAGCCCTTCCATCTTCCGCTCTGACGGGCGAGGCAGTTCGCCTCCCGCGCCCGCAGGAAGAAGAACAACCGAAGGACACAACCGAGCAGGTAATCCTGCGCCGCGGCTCTACCCGAACGTTCGATAACGCGGCATCGATTACACTGGCACAACTTTCTACCATTCTCGACTACGCCACGCGAGGTCTTCCGGCTGACTTCCTTGAGCCTCCCGGCGGGCAGCTTAACGATCTTTATCTGATCGTGCATTCAGTGCAGGGGCTCAGGCCGGGCGCATACTTCTTCGAGCGTGAGCAGAACGCCCTGGAGCTATTGAAGGAGGGGAAATTCCGCGCAGCGGCACATCATCTTGGTCTGGAGCAAGAGCTGCCCGCGGACGCCTGCGTCGACATCTTCTTTCTCGCCGACTTAGAACAGATTCTGGAGCGATACGGGAACCGCGGGTACCGGGCCGTCCAGCTCGAAGCGGGTGCCATCGGCGGCAGGATCTACCTGGCTGCGTATGCTCAGCACTTGGGTGCGACCGGGCTAACCTTCTTCGACGACGATGTAGTTAACTTCTTTTCCCCGCACGCAAAAGGCAAGAGTGCCATTTTCCTGGTCGCGATTGGCAAGCCGCTGAAGCGTAAACCACAGTAGGCCAACTCCCGGTTTGTCGGCAACTCTTCCATAACCGAATTGGGGAAGAGTAGCCCGTTATACGGACATCAAGTGCATGAATCCGGCCGGGCGTCCCGAATTTTGTGGATCAGTTCGACTTCGGCCAAGGATCACCTCCACGCGGCGCCGTCGATCATGATTGCCATAGCGCTTGGTGTTCCGCCGCGATAGAACGCGCCACCGGTCTATGGGGGAAGCAGGCATAGTGAGCGGCACTAGTCATAATAAGCGGGCGATTTCTTGAGCTTGGCATTGCCGACAAAGTCGTGCTGAATCCAAAGCTGCGCCCCGGTCTTTTTCAGAAATGCATCCATGGCAACTCTACTTGCTCGGGTCTGATCTTGGTTGAAGTCGAACGTAGGCACGCGATTCAGCATGCGCTCCTCTGGATAGTGATACAGGTCGCCTGCCAGCAAAACGCCTCCCGTCTTTGCCAGTTTCAAAAACAACATCTGGTGCCCTTGCGTATGCCCAGGAGCCCACTTGATAACGACGGTTCCATCGCCAAAGACATCAAAGTCTTCGTTGTTAATGATGACTGTTTTCGCATTGCGCAGGATCGCGTAGGTTGAGGGTTGGGTCACGCGGGGAGGAGGGTCAGCAAACATCGCGTTGCGCTCCGACTGCTGCACCAGCCACGTCGCGCCCGTGAATTGGCTTGCATTGGCGGTGTGATCATAGTGGTAGTGGGAGAGGGCGAGATAGCTGATGTCCGCCGGTGCGTATCCTATTTCCAGCATTTGGGCCTTCAGGGGTTTGACCACTGTTACGTCTCGTTCCCAGTGGTCTGGCAGGACGATATGGCGTGTAACGGGAGCACCAATCGGTTTCCAGTCTGCGTCGGGCACCGCCCCGACGTCCCACACTAACGTTCCCTTGGGATGCACAACGAGAAAGCATGGCACCGCCAGGTCGCTTGTGGCGACCTCTTCCTTCTTTAAACCGAAAACCTCCGTGTTGGCGACGTGGATGGTACCGCAGTCAAACACGTAGAGCTTGAGCGCTCGCAGCGGTTCTGTCCGATTTCGAGCGGGGCTGGCGACCACTGCGAAGAAAAGCACCGCCGCGAATGTAGGCATCAGCGATCGAAACATGTGGCGTCTCATGGCATCCTTTCCCCTCATGCATCAACTGACTGGCCCTGGAAGAGGTCGGACGGGCAGTGTAGCAGGAGCCCCTGGGCAGTGCCGTAGGCGTCCACTTGTCCGTATCGTCGGCGATTCGGAAGTTACGTGTTCGGAGAGCGGCGGTAGCATCGCTTCCAGGTCACCATGGTTCGACCAGAATCGGCGGCGGTAATTTCCATCCGTCAAAAGAGTGAGGTTGCAAAAGCGCGGGCGCGGCCTGCAAGCTGATAAGCATGCCGGAGCTGCCGGATATAGCCGCTTACATCAGCGCACTCGAATCACGAATCGTCGCGCAGCCAATCGAGCGAGTACGGCTGGCGAGCCCTTTTCTGCTGCGAACCGCGCAGCCGCCAGTTGCGGATGTGGAGGGCCGCGTCGTGCGCGAACTGCGGCGAATCGGCAAGCGCGTCGCGATTGGAGTAGAGGGAGATCTCTGGCTGGTGCTGCACTTGATGATTGCCGGCCGGCTGCACTGGCGGCCGCCAAAGGCTCAGCTGGCGGGCCGCAACAGTCTGGCAGCCTTCGATTTTCCCGTCGGGTCCCTAGTGCTTACGGAAGCCGGCACAAAGCACCGCGCATCGCTATATGTGCTAACTGGCGAGGAGGGCTTGCATTCCGTCGACCCGGGAGGAATCGAGATCTTCACCAGCGATCTCAACTCGTTTCGCGATGCCCTCGCGGCTGAAAACCGCACGCTCAAGAGAGCTCTCACCGATCCGCGAATACTCAGTGGCATCGGCAACGCGTACTCGGATGAGATTTTGCACGCGGCGCAACTGTCGCCTATCACGCTCACGCACAAGCTGAAGGCGCACGAGGTGGAAAGACTCTTTGCTGCGACGCGCCATATTCTCCGGCTTTGGATCGACCGGCTGCGCGCAGAGGCGGAGGTTGGCTTTCCCGAAAAGGTGACCGCGTTTCGCAAGGATATGGCGGTTCACGGACGCTATGGACAGCCCTGCTTGAGGTGTGGGGAAAAGATTCAGCGCATTCGCTACGCGGACAACGAAACGAACTACTGTGCGCGATGCCAAACTGGTGGAAGAGTTCTTGCGGATCGCGGTTTGTCCCGGCTATTGGGATCGGACTGGCCGCGCACGCTCGAGGAACTCGAAGCTCTCAAGCGGCGCTAGAAGCGAACCCTCCCGCAATAACTCCTGGTTTGTTGCCACCCCGAAGCCATCATTCGTTCCTAATTGCTCGCTACCGGCTTGCGAGAAATTGACCACTACCCGAGGACGCTGCGGCTTGCGGGATGCCAGGCAGGTTCGTATACTGGCGGCCCGGCCAATTGGCAGTTCCGGCGGTGGGGTAGACCACCGGCGCTCACCTTCCTTGGCCCTTCAAATTGTGCCTGTAAGTTTTTATTGGAGGCCGGATTTTGTAAAGACCGCCAGATCCGAATGGATTGGAGCAGCTTCTGTGTGGACCGCACGGTGACCGGCTCCTTAAGCGCGGCTCCATCCTAATCTTGAACGAAGGACCGACGCGCCGCACCAAGGAGAATCTCGCATGCCGCATACTCCAGTACCGGAAGAGATGAATGTCTACCAGAATGCGGAAGCGCGCTTTGAAGTGGCCGCGAACAAACTAGGACTGGAGCAGGGCCTTTACCGCTACCTGAAATATCCCAGCAAGGAAGTCACTCTGTACATTCCCATCGGGATGGATAACGGAACGCTGGAAGTGTTCACCGGCTATCGCGTGTTGCATTCGACGGTGCGGGGCCCCGGCAAGGGTGGAATCCGGTTTGCTCCCGATGTTTCCATCGACGAAGTGCGCGCGCTGGCGACATGGATGACGTGGAAATGCGCGGTGGTGAATATTCCGTTTGGGGGCGCGAAGGGTGGGATTATTTGCGATCCGCGGAAGATGTCGCGCGGAGAACTGGAGCGGCTTACTCGCCGCTATACCGCTGAACTGGCGAATTGGCTGGGTCCGGAGCGCGATGTCCCGGCGCCGGACGTTGGCACGAACGAGCAGACCATGGCCTGGGTCATGGACACATACGCGATGCACCTCGGCCAAGCCACCACCGCCGTGGTGACTGGCAAGCCCATCGAGCTGGGCGGCTCGCGCGGAAGGAAGGAAGCCACCGGCCGTGGCGTGATGATTTGCTGCGATAAAGCGCTGGCCAAGCTGGGGATCAAGAAGCAAGGCTGCCGCGTGGTCATTCAGGGCTTCGGCAACGTTGGCTCCATGGCCGCGGACCTGATGCACAAGTCCGGCTACAAAATCATCGGGCTCGCGGATATCGGCGGCGCACTTTACAACGAGAAGGGCTTGGATGTGACCAAGGTGATGGACTGGGTATACACGCAGAAGAAGCCACTCCAGGATTTCCCCAGTGGTGGCACCAGAATGGCCTCGCCCGACGTTCTCTTCCAACCGTGCGAGATCGCCATTCCCGCGGCCATCGAAAACCAGATCACCGAGAAGAATGCCAGTCAAGTGCAGGCGAAGATTCTCTGCGAGGGCGCCAATGGCCCCACCACCTGGCAAGCGGACGCGATTATCGATTCCAAAGGCATCTTCACCGTGCCGGACATTCTCGGCAACGCCGGCGGAGTAACCGTCAGCTATTTCGAATGGGTCCAGGATCGCCAGGGGTTCTTCTGGAGGGAAAGCGAGGTGAACGAGCGGCTCTTTGACGTCATGGATAATGCTTTTGATGAAGTGGTGCGCTTCGCGGGCCTGCACAAGGTGAACAACCGCATTGCGGCTTATATGCTGGCCATCGACCGGGTCGCCAGCGCCCTCAAGCTCCGTGGTATTTATGCCTAGCTTCTGGAGGCAAGTTGTATTAGTTTCTTTTCCGCTGCCGCCGTGGTAATGGGGACCGGCGTGCGCCATTCCGTAACTCCGCTACGGAGTGTGCCCGGATCAATTCAGGCTAATCGGCCCGGAAAATACTTCCGGGCCAGGAAGGAGTCCGCCCGTGACCCCGGACTCACTGTTGTCAGGACACGCGAAAAGCGAAGAGCAGCATCGCCGCGAGATTTGCATTGCCGGACGCTGGATGTACGAACGCGGACACATCGTCGCTTGCGAAGGAAACATCTCCGTGCGCCTCGATGATGACACCGTTCTCACCACGCCTACTTGCATGAACAAGGGGATGCTCGCGCCCGAGGATCTGGTCATCACGGATTTGAACGGGCGGCAGGTTGCCGGCGACCGAAAATTTTCCTCGGAGCTGGCCATGCATCTCCTCTTCTACCGCATGCGCCCGGATGTGATGGCCATTTGCCACGCGCACCCGCCTACAGCCACGGGATTTGCGGTTGCCGGGCGCGCCCTGAATCACGCGCTGCTCCCTGAGGTGGTCGTGGGCCTGGGGCAAATTCCCCTGGTGCACTATGCCACGCCGGGAACGCCGGAGTTGAGCGCGGCGATCGAACCGTTTGTCCCGCATTACGATGCGATGCTTCTTGCCAACCATGGCGCGGTAACATGCGGCCCCGACCTTCTCACAGCATTCTTTCGAATGGAGATCATCGAGCACAGCGCCAAGATCACCCTGGCCGCGGAGATGGCCGGCGAGCCCATACTGCTCTCCAGCCGGGAAGTCGCGAAACTAATGGCTGCTCGTCCGCGTTATTTTGTCTCGCCGCCGCCGGGTGGAGGAGCGGAATTGCCCATTACCTGTGACAACGGTGAAAACGCGGGCGATGACGTGACGCTGACGCGCAGCGAACTCGACGCGCTGATTGATGAAGCCGTTCGCAAGGACCGCACCCGGCGCTAGTTCCGTGCGAAGTTGGTCCTCGTTAGCCTCCCGCCCCAGCATATCAAGGAGTTTCTGCATGTCTGTGCTGAATAAGGCTGCGCTTCTGACCAGCTTCATTCTCTGTTTCTTACCTTGGCTGCCCGGAAAGCTCCGCGCGCGTGCGAAAGGAGGGACTATGTCATTCGAATTGACCAGCATGGCCTTTTCCGCAGGAGAAACCATCCCCCCAAAATTTACATGTGATGGTCCGGACGTCTCCCCACAATTGAAATGGAATGAACCACCGGCAAATTCTCAAAGCGTGGCGCTCATCGTGGATGATCCGGACGCCCCCGCGGGAACTTGGGTGCACTGGTTGCTCTACGATCTTCCTGCGAATACACGAGAACTTCCTGAAGGAGTAGCGAAGCAGGAACAGGTTTCCGGCGGCGCGCGGCAAGGCCGGAACGATTTCGGCAAGATTGGCTACGGTGGTCCGTGTCCGCCGCCGGGAAAGCCGCACCGCTATTTCTTCAAGCTGTATGCGCTCGGTGCGAAGCTGGGTTTGAAAGCAGGCGCCACAAAGGCCGACGTCGAACGCACGATGAAGGGCCACATCCTGGCGCAAACTGAGCTGATTGGCAAATACGGCCGCTGACTTTCGAGTTCGCGTTGACGGGCGAAGGAAAAGCGGCAATACTGGCGGGCGATGATTGGCCAGCTCCGCGGACGGCTCGCCGAAAAAAGACCGAATCAAGTGCTCGTCGACGTAGGCGGTGTGGGCTACCTCGTCCAGGTGCCGCTTTCGACGTACGCCGCGCTCGGCGAGCTACACACCGAAGTGACCCTGCTGATCCACACTCATGTGCGTGAAGATGCGCTGGCGCTGTATGGGTTTGTTTCCGCGCGGGAAAAACATTTTTTTGAGATGCTGCTTTCGGCGTCCGGCGTGGGGCCGACGCTGGCGCTGAAAATTTTGAGCGGCATGAGCGTGGAAGAACTCGTGCCGGCAATTCGCGGGAGCGACCTGGCGCGGTTGACGAGAATTCCCGGCGTGGGACGGAAGACGGCGGAGCGCATGGTAGTCGAGCTGAAGGACAAACTGGAAGCCGTCGCTGTGGAGACGGAGAGGCCCGCCGCTTCTTCACCCGCGGGAATCGAAGCTGATGTGATTTCGGCGCTGGTGAACCTGGACTACGACGCTCGCGCCTCAGAAAATGCGGTCGGAGAAGCGAAGCGCGAGGCGGGCGCGGGGAATTTCGAGAAGTTGCTGCGCGGCGCGTTGCAATTGTTGAGCGCACCAAAAGGGCGTGCCGCGCGCGGAGCATGAGAAAAGAAACGAACAGAAAAAGATAACGCAGAGACACATAGTTCGCTTAGGAAACGCAAGAATGGCGGATGGAACGGCAAAGCGGATGATGCAATCGGGACAGCCAGAACGAATTGTGTCCGGGCAGGCGTTTGACGAAGACGCACGCATCGAGCTGAGCGTGCGCCCAAAGCGGCTGGAGGAATACATCGGGCAAAAG
>WNGH01007185.1_pt1 | contig 11424 bp, 8 predicted proteins | sample 5400631 | NCBI WGS metagenome assembly WNGH01 (sample SAMN13153373, study PRJNA577476) | soil metagenome | isolation source: 115 cm soil or saprolite under Garry oak tree replicate 1 | place: USA:California | collected 2016-06-15 | reverse complement strand
TGCGGCGAGAGTGATCCGGCCGCCGCGGTTCGGCACGTCCTGCCACATCAGATGGCTGCTCTTCGACATGTCGATCGGCTTGACCAGGAAGAAGGTGGCCATGTACTCGACCTTGCCGTTCGGGTTCCTGGTCGCCAGCTCGATGTCGTTGATGATGGTGTTGTGCGGATCGTTCGGGTCGAGCTCGCCAAACACGCGGCCGGCGAGCGTTTCATACTGTCCCGCCGTGCCGAACGATGCGCCGTTGAACGCCGGCGACACCTTCGTGTCGATGACGATCTTCTTCACTCGGGCTTGCGCCGATGGCGTCCAAGCCAGCAGAGCGGCGGCGACCGCTCCGCTGAGCAGTGCTGATCTCCGAACCAGTTCGGGCACGTTCGGTAACATCTGTGAATCTCCTTGTTGGATTGGACCGGCGCTGAAAAGGGAGCTGCGACGTTTGTCGCCCCCCGGTCCGACTCCTGCGGCTTGGGCGCTTGTCGCGTCAAGCCGCAGCGAGTCAGCTCGCGCCGGCATTCGGCGATGAGCGCGGAGGCAAATTGGTGGCAAACGTTCTGCAAAACGCAGTGGATCCTTGGGATCCTGGACGGCTCGGTCGGGTGCTGATCGACGGCGCCGATCCTTCGAGAGGACCGGCGCCGTCAGCAGTCATGCCTGGGTGCTAGGCGTCGGGCGGGACGATGCTCGTCTCATCCCGTCGCGTCGGCACGGGCGGCGCTCCACCCAAATCATCGCGCTTGCGCTTTTGCACCCCGTCCGAACTGCTCTTGTTGGTCCTGCGGCGTGCCGCCGCGAGCGCTCCGATGATCGAACCGACGAGCCCGAGGACTGCGCCGCCGGCTGCCGCACCGGTGGTTTTCGCCGCCGTGTCCGTGGCCTCGGCAGCGCGGTCGCGATCCGCCTGGGTGGGGCCGGTGTTTCGCCGGGCATTGGTCTCGCGCTCGGCCCTCGCCTGCGCCCGGGGGCCGGAGGCGACGGTGGCCGCGCTCTGCGCCGCGGTGCGCGCTGCGGCGAGCGCGAGCATCGCGCCGATGATCAGCGAGAACGCCCAGCACAGCGCGCCGTGCAGCAGCGCCTCGCTGCGCCGGCGGTCGCCGGCGATGCGGACCGCCAGGTACGCGCCCAGGAACGAGCTCACGAGGAGGGCGATGACGCCGAAGATTCCGGAGCCGGCGCCCAGGCCGTTCGCCGGGTTGGCGGAGTACGGGTCGAGCTTCGCGAGGCCGATCGCGGCGCCGAGGAGACCGATCAGCGAGAACACGGCCCAGCCGAGGGCGGTGCCTGCGATGATGCCGCTCCAGCTGATCCGCAAGCCGCGGTCGTACCGGACATCGGAGTGCCCCTGGAACTGCGTTGAACCTGCCAGAACGGGATCATAAACAGCCATGCTGTGCTCCTGTCTTGTAATTGGAGCATCAGACTGTGGACGGAGCGCCAGGAATCCAAGCGACGGCCGCTCTGGTCGCTGCTCAGACGGCGGCTATGCGCTCGCGTGCTTTGAGGCCTTGTGTGAGAACGCGTTCCAGAGATCCTTATCCGAGAGAGGAACTTCTCGTGGCGGACATGTACAGCGGACGCCGGGAGCAGATGTTCCCGCGCCTTTCCCCGGCCCAGGTGGCGCGGCTCACGCAGGTGGGTCACCGGCGCCAGGTTGAAATCGGCGAGGTCGTCGCCGAGCAGGGCGACGCCACGCCCAGCTTCTTCGTCGTCATTTCCGGAGCGCTGGCCATCGTCCACCCCGAAGGCGGCCACGAGCTGCCCATTTCCATCCTCCGCGAAGGTGAGTTCACCGGAGAAGTCAACATGCTCTCCGCCCGGCCCAGCCTGGTGCGTTCGCGCGTCCGCGAATCGGGCGAGCTGCTGGCGATCACTCCCGATGCGCTGCGCAAGGTGGTCCAGGCCGACGCGGAGCTGAGCGAGCTCCTGATGCGCGCGTTCATCCTCCGCCGGGTGGCCCTGATCGCGAACGCGCTCGGGGACACGGTGCTGATCGGGTCCACCCACTCGGCGGCCACGCTGCGGATCCGCGAGTTCCTCACCCGGAACGGCCAGCCCCACGCCTACATCGACGTGGACAAGGATCCCGGCGTGCAGGCGCTGCTCGATCGCTTCGGTCTGCACGTGAACGACGTGCCGGTGGTCATCTGCGGCGACGCGCGTGTCCTGAAGAGCCCGAGCAACGAGCAGATCGCGGAGCGCCTGGGCTTCAACAAGTTTCTCGACCCGGCAGCGGTCCGCGATCTCGTGGTGGTGGGCGCCGGGCCCGCCGGCCTTGCCGCCGCGGTCTACGGCGCGTCCGAGGGCCTCGACGTGCTCGTGCTCGAATCCAGCGCGCCAGGGGGGCAGGCCGGCGCCAGCTCGAAAATCGAAAACTATCTCGGATTTCCCACCGGCATCTCAGGGGGAGCGCTGGCGGGGCGCGCCTATACGCAGGCGCAGAAGTTCGGCGCCGAGGTCGCCATCGCCCGTTCTGCTATGAAGCTGCGTTGCGAGCGTCCTCTCCACACCGTGGAGATGTCAGCCGGAGGGTCGGTCAAGGGGCGCAGCCTCGTCATCGCGACCGGCGTGCAGTACCGCAAGCTGCCGTTGTCCGACCTGCCGCGGTTCGAGGGGTTGGGCGTGTATTACGGCGCGACTCACATGGAGGCACAGCTTTGCCAGGCGGATGACCTGATCATCGTCGGCGGTGGGAATTCGGCTGGCCAGGCTGCCGTGTTTCTCGCCGCCACGGCACGCCAGGTTCAGATCCTCGTGCGCGGGCCCGGCCTTGCCGAGACGATGTCGCGCTACCTCATCCGCCGCATCGAAGACAGCCGCAACGTCACGGTGCACGCGTTCAAGCAGATCGTCGCCCTCGAGGGAGATGCGCACCTGGAGCGCGTGCAGGTCCGCGATGCGCGGACGAACGAGACCGAAACGCTGCCCATCCGCCACGTCTTCTTGATGACCGGCGCGAGTCCGAACACCTCATGGCTGAAAGGTGCGGTGGCGCTCGATGGCAAGGGCTTCGTGAAGACAGGGCCCGACCTGGATCGCGAAGATCTCAGCGGGTGGCCCCTGTCACGCCCGCCGTTCCTCCTCGAGACGAGCGTCCCGGGAGTCTTTGCAGTCGGGGACGTTCGCGCTGGCAGCGTCAAACGCGTCGCCTCCGCCGTCGGCGAGGGCTCCATCTGCGTGCAACTCGTGCACCGCGTCCTCGCCGAATGACCCAACCTGGCTTGAAACGGAGCTGCCGATGGCCTGCAAGCATCTGAAGGACGTGAAGCCCATCAAGCCCCGCTCGGAAGGTTGCGAGGAATGCCTGAAGGTGGGTGACGACTGGGTGCACCTGCGCCTGTGCATGGGATGCGGTCACGTCGGCTGCTGCGATTCGTCCAAGAACAAGCACGCGACCAAGCATTTCAAGGCCACACACCACCCGGTGATCCGCTCGCTCGAGCCCGGAGAGCAGTGGGGCTTCTGCTATGCCGACGACGACTCCTTGGACCCGCTGCCGGTGTGAGTGACGATGCACGTGAGCTCGTGGGTGTGGGTGCTCTTCGCACTGATGGTCCTGGCGCTGCTCGCCGTCGACCTCGGCGTCTTTCGCGCTTCGCGTCGCGGGCCGCAAGAGGTGACGCTCCGCTCCGCGACCTGGTGGAGTGCCGCCTGGATCGGGCTCAGCCTGGCATTCGGTCTCGTCATCCTCGTGCTCTACGGCACGGCTCCGGCCCTCACCTATCTCACCGCCTATCTGCTCGAGAAATCACTCTCGGTGGACAACATCTTCGTGTTCGTCCTGATCTTCTCCGAGCTCCGGATCCCACCCGCGCAGCAGCGCAGGGTCCTCTATTGGGGCGTACTTGGGGCCCTGCTCGTTCGCGCGGTCTTGATCGCCGGAGGCGTGTTTCTGCTCAGGCGTTTCCACTGGGTCGTCTACCCATTCGCGGCGCTGGTCATCTTCGCTGCCGCGCGCATCCTCTGGGGGCGGGAGAAGGAGCGCGAGCTGGTCGCCACCGCCTGTGGCGTGTGCGGCAGCTGGGTCGCGCGCATCATCCCGATCACGCCCGTGCTCCGCGGTGGTTCGTTCTGGGTTCGCGAGCGCGGGCGGCTCGTGGCCACACCGCTCTTCATCGCGCTCATCGTCGTCGAGACCACGGACGTGATCTTTGCCCTGGACTCGATTCCGGCGGTGTTTGCGGTCACCCGGGACCTCTTTCTGGTGTACACGTCCAACATCTTCGCGATGCTCGGGCTGCGCTCGCTCTACTTCCTGCTCGCCGGCGTGGTGGATCGTTTCCGCTTTCTCCGTGCCGGTCTCGCGGCCATTCTCGCCTTCGTCGGCGTCAAGCTTCTGTTCAGCGGAGTCGTGGAGATCCCTGCCTGGGTATCGCTCGCCGTCATTGGCGCGGCGCTGACGCTCGCCGTGACTGCTTCGGTGACGACCACGGCACGCGGTGACTAGCACTAGCCTCTGGGCGTCGGGCCCGCAACGCGAAGCGCTTCGCGCGTAGATCATTGCACGCGTGATCAATCTCCGCGGCGCCGATTCAGGGCGGCTGCGGAGGGGCCGAGCCGCGGGCGCACGCAGCGGCGCGCTCGAGGAGCAGGGTGCGCTCGCGTCCGTTTCGCGCGAGCGATGCCGCGCGCTCGAACTCGGCACGCGCCTCGTCGAAGCGGTCGAGCTTCGCGAGCAGGTCGCCGCGGACGCTCGGCAAGAGGTGGTAGCGCTCGAGCGACGGCTCCGACGTCAGCGCATCGACCAGCTCGAGGCCCGCTGCAGGCCCTTCGGCCATCGCGATGGCGACCGCCCGATTCAGCTCGACGACCGGCGATGGCGCGACCCGGGCGAGCTCCTGGTAGAGCGCCGCGATGCGCGCCCAGTCCGTCTCCGCGGGGGCGCGGGCTCGTGCGTGACAGGCCGCGATGGCGGCCTGCAACGCGTACGGGCCCGGCGCGCCGCCGAGCGCCTCGGCCCGTTCGAGCGCCGCCAGGCCACGGCGGATGAGGAGGCGGTCCCAGTGCGCGCGGTTTTGATCGAGGAGCAAGATGGGCTCTCCGGCCGGGCCGGTCCGCGCCCCCACGCGCGATGCCTGGATCTCCATCAGGGCGACCAGGCCGTGGACCTCGGCCTCGTCCGGGACGAGCTCGGCCAGGATGCGGCCGAGGCGGAGCGCGTCCTCGCAGAGCTCGGGTCGCATCCAGTCGTCACCGGTGGTCGCCGAGTAGCCCTCGTTGAAGACGAGATAGAGGACCTCGAGCACCGAGGACAGACGGACCGCGAGCTCGGGCCCGCGGGGGACCTCGAAAGGAACGCGCTTCTCGGCGAGCGTCCGCTTGGCCCGGACGATTCGCTGGGCGACGGTCGGCTCCGGCACGAGGAACGCGCGCGCGATCTCCTCGGTGGTCAGGCCTCCGAGCAAGCGGAGCGTGAGCGCAACGCGCGCCTCGGTCGAGAGCACTGGATGGCAGGAGATGAGCACCAGGCGGAGAAGGTCGTCGCCCACGTCCTCGTCGATCGCGGCGGCGAGATCGGGCGCGGCCGCCTCTCGCTGCTCGATCTCCAGACCGAGCTCCTCGTGCTTGCGCTGCAGCCGCTTGCTCCGGCGTTGCAGGTCGATGGCACGGTTCTTCGCCGCCGTCACGAGCCAGGCGCCCGGGTTGTCCGGGACGCCCGCCTCCGGCCACTGCTGGAGCGCGGAGACCAGAGCGTCCTGCGCGAGCTCCTCGGCGAGACTGACGTCGTGCACGAACCGCGCGAGGCCGGCGATGAGCCTGGCCGACTCGATCCTGAACACCGCCTCGATCGCGCGATGGGTATCGGAAGCCGTCACGGCAAAGCGCCCTCGGTTTCCTGTAGCATGGAGCGGTCGGGGGAGGGCGGCAAAGGAGCGCCAGCATGCTGAGAGATGCAAGCGTCCAGCCGATGCTTCCGGTCGAGGACCTGGAGGCAGCGGCGAGGTTCTACGGAGAAACCCTGGGGCTGGAGAGAGTCAGCGGGCAGCCAGGGGTCTTCAGGCCGCGGATCCGCTACTCCCTCTCGGCGACGTCCCCTCGAGAGTCCGAATCGTCATCGTCCTCGTCGGGAGCACAAGAATCCCCATGGCGGCTCAGGTGGCAGCGCTGGGACCGCGGCTCCCGTCCGAGAGGTTTGCCGCCCGGCCCGTCCTTGAACGTCATCGGCCCGGCAAACGCCCGCTGGTTCACCCCGGATCTCGTCCAATCACAGACTCCGCTGGGAAATACCGCCCGGAGCCGATCCTGCTGGTCGGCCGTGAACGTCGCGCCGCCGTACGCCGGATCGCGCAGGTCGAGCGGCTTCAACTGGCACTTGAGGATGTTCTCGGCGACCGAACCGCCGGCAACCTGGCGCGGGGACTGGTGCTTCACGAGCCTGGCGTCGGCGTCGCAAACGGCGAAATCGGTAATCTTGTTCGAGAAGGTCGTGTCCGACGTCAGGTAGCAGAAGTCCACCGCTTCCGCGGGCTTGTTGTCGACGACCTTCTGCTCGCGTCGCGCGTCGCTCGTGTCCTTCTCGATGTTCGAGAGCCACTTGTCCATGGTCAGGAACGACTGCAGGGTGAACGCAGGTGGCGCGAGGAGCGTGGTCGGGAAGCGCCAGAGCACGTGATTCCCGTGGTTGCCGTTCGCCCGGTCGAGCCGCTCACGCAAGGCGAAGCTGCGCCAGATCTGGTGGATTCCGAAGGGCGCCCCCGCGCCGAAGTTCGTCGTCAGGTCGTCGAAGCCACGCGTGTCGATGATCGGCGTCTTCCCGAGCTGTCCGGCCGAGACGATGCCGGACCTGTACGCGATGCTCAGCGCGTCGGGATCCGCGACGGTGCGGCTGGGCGACGGGGCGGCGTCGGGGGTGAAGCCCCCGATCTTCTCGTTGAGCACGACGAACTCTTCCGAGGAGATCGTCGCGGCTGCGAGCGCCTTCAGTCCGTACTGGATGCCCGTGTTGTCCGCCGTCGATCGCCCGCGGTTCGCGGTGCCGAGCGCCGGGCCCCAGATCGAGATCGCGTTGTCCCAGCTCCCGCACCGGGGCGCCGTCAGATTCGTGAGCGGATCGTAGACCTGGCTGGGAAGGAGCTGGCAGTTGTTTCGCGGTGCGCCGATCGGAGCCGCCGCGCCCGTCGCGTTGAACACGACGTTCGGGACGAACTGCCCGGGCTTGTTGTTGTTGCCGAACGTGTTGTTCCAGCCCCAGCAGGCGCTCTGGTCCAGGTGCCCGGCGATGGCCGCCTTCTTGGCGTTGATCTGGGCCTGCGTCAGCCCCGTCGTGATCCCGGCGAAGCTCGTCGAGTTGAAGTAGTTCACGAGCAGGACGCAGTCCGAGACCTCCATTCCAGTCGTCTCGGAATCCGGATAGGTGCAGGTCGGCTGGATCCCGTCGAGCAGGCCCGGGAAGATGGACGCAGCCGTGAGCTGCTGGATCGATCCGCCCGAGCAGCCGTTCCCGATCGTGTACCGGATCTCCCCGTACGTCTCGATGACGTGCTCCTTCGTCATCATCAAGGCTTCCGCGTTGTAGACGCGGTTCGAGTTGAACAGCGAGTCGGTCATGCTGTTGTCGACCACCATGAAGCCGCGCGAGAGCGCGTTGTCGTCGGCCCAGCTCTGCTCGGAGCGGAACTGCCGGCGCGGCTGGCCGGTGCTCGCGCCGAACGTGTACACGACCTTCCCGTTCCAGCCGGCCTGCGGCGCGTACGGCTTCCAGTCCTGGTTCGGGTTGAAGAGCACCGCGACGTCGAAGATGCCGCGGTCGATCGTCCCGCGCTCCACGCGCACGACGTACGGCACCACCAGGCCCTGGTCCGTGGTCGTGGTCGCCAGGTCCGCCGGGGCGGGGCTGCCGGGGGTGAAGGGCTTGAAGCACGCGTTGGCGGGCGGAGCGGCTGGAGGACTGGGATCGGGCAGCACGTTCGCGCAACCCGAGGTGGTCGTCCGGTAGAAGAACGTGGTCCTCGTGGCGACATTGCATTGCGCATCGACAGCGGGGGTGGGGAGCCCGCTGGCGTTCGTCGCCGGAGAGGTCAACGTCGCCGGCTGGGGGGTCGGCGTCGCGCAGATGAACGGCTGGGTCTGGGGCCCGGCGATGACCGGACCGCCGATCGGATGATTCGTGACGATCAGGCGAGCGGCGTGGCTCGCGTTCCCGAGGCTGGCGATCAGCACGTTCTGGCCGTCCACGAGGCCGGTGACGACGCCGAGCACGCGGCCGTTGGCGCGGACGGCGAACGCGGTCCGGACGTCCTGGCCGTTCAGCTGGACGCGGAGCGCGGTCGCGGATTGCCGCTTCGGCAGCACGATCTCGACGTAGGCGTCCCCGCCGCTGATCAGGTCCGCGCGATTGGACAGGGTCTTGATCCGGAGGCCCCCGCCCTCGTCCCCGTCGTCGCGGTCGGCCTCGTGCTGCAGGAGGGGCGATCGCGAGGGCGCACTCGAAGACTGCTCAGGCGAGTTGGAGGAACCTCCGCAGGCATGGATCGCTAGCGCGCTGATGCAAGCCGCACCGGCGGTCCCGATTCGAAACGGCCATCGGGCACGGGCAGTCATGGACGGCTCCGATCATCGAACGGCGGGAAGGGGCGTCCGGGCAGGCAGCGTCTCGGACGGACTGCAGGCAGGCACCCTAGCATGGGAGAACGGAGCCGACGTGACCTGCGGATACGCGCAGATCCAGGGCTGCAGCTGCGCGCCGGAGAAGACCGGGCCGCCGACGGGGTGGTTCGTGATGGTGAGGCGGGCCGAGGTCCCGGCCGAGGTCACGATGCGGGCGAACAGATCGTTCGCCCCCGGCGCGAGGCCACCGACCAGTCCGACCAACCGCCCGTCGGTGCGGACGGCGAACGCGGAGGTGATGTCGCGACCGCCCAGCGTGACTTGAACCTCGTCCGGATGCGCGCCGGCGGGGAGGACGATCTCGACGAGAGCCTCGCCGCCGGAGACGACGTCGGCGCGGTTGGACAGGATGCGGAGCGCGAACTGGTCCGCGGCGAGCGCCGCGGTAGACAGTGCGAGCGAGAGCGCGAGGACGGCCGCGAAGCGGCGAGGCGTGGTCATCGGTCGGAAACCCCCAGGCGAGTCAGACGAAAGCGGACAGACAGGCGCAGGGGCGACTCCCCAGCGGCCACGAGCGGTTGGCCGACTCCCCAGCGGCCACGAGCGGTTGGCCGACTCCCCAGCGGCCACGAGCGGTTGGCCGTACGTCGGGAGCGAGAGTCGTGTCAAGAAGCGGCGAGTCGAAGCTGCCCCGCCTGGAACGCGGCTCGTCGAGCGGGCGCCGCTAGCGTGAAACGCCCGACGGGCAGGACACGCCGGTGCCGCCGATGCCGCAGTACCCGCCGGGATTCTTCGCCAGGTACTGCTGGTGGTAGTCCTCGGCGTAATAGAACGGCGGCTCGCCGGAGATCTCGGTGGTGATCCGGCCATGACCGGCTTTCGCGAGGGCGCGCTGGTACTCTTCGCGTGAGGACTCGGCTGCTCGCCGCTGCGCATCCGTGGTGGGGTAGATGGCGGAGCGGTACTGGGTCCCTTCGTCGTTGCCCTGGCGCATCCCCTGGGTCGGGTCATGGCTTTCCCAGAACGTGCGCAGCAGATCGGCGTAGGAGACGCGCTTCGGGTCGTACACGACCAGCACGACTTCGGCATGGCCGGTCCGGCCCGAGCACACCTCGCGGTAGGTCGGATTCCTGGTCGAGCCGCCCGCGTACCCCACGGCCGTGGTGTACACGCCGTCCAGCTCCCAGAACTTCCGCTCGGCGCCCCAGAAGCAGCCCATGCCGAAGAGGGCGCGCTCGGTCCCTTCCGGGAAGGGGGGCGACAACGGAGTGCGGAGGACGGTGTGCCGCGGAGGGACGCGCATCTGCTCTTCGCGTCCGGGCAGCGCCTCGGCGGGAGTGGGCATGCGCAGCGAACCCATGCCCGCATCTTGCACGCCGGGCGGCCGCGGCGCCACCTTGAGCGGGGGAGCGAAATCGATGACCACGCCTGCAGGCAAGACCCCGCGAGGGCGGGCGGAGGTGGCGAACTCGCCATTGCCGTAGGGTGCCGTCTGTCGGCGACCCGCCAGTTGCTCGGAAGTACGAAACGCAGCGGGTCCAGCGGGAAGGCGGCCGGGTGGGTGGGAGTGCCGGCTGGTATGCCGGAGGCGCGGCGATGCTCACCATTTCCCGTGGTTTCTCGCGAAGGCTACTCTCTTCTGTTACCACCGCAGGGAGGCGGCGCCGCGTCGGGCGCGGAGCTCCCGATGCTCATGGCACCCCTTGCGAGCCACCATGAACGCTCCGCCGGGCTGTCGCCGCAGCCGGACGGCGCCGTTCCCGCCGTGCAGCTCGTCAGGATCGAGAAGTCGTACGGCCTGCTGCCCCCCAAGCCCGCGCTCCGCGGGGTCAGCCTGCGCATCGCCCGCGGCGAGTGCTACGGCCTCGCCGGCCCGAACGGCGCCGGCAAGACGACCCTGATCCGCGTGATGCTCGGATTGATCGCGCCCGATGCAGGGGAGGCGCGCCTGCTTGAGGCGTTGGGCGCGGCTGCGCGATCTGCCGGTGCGCGCGACGCTCGAGCGCGGAGAGGCGACCCTGCGCCGCCTGGGGATGGGCGAGCTCCTCACGCGCCCCGCGCATCGCTTCTCGAAGGGCGAGAAGCAACGGACGCTGCTCGCGCTTTCGCTGCTCGGCGAGCCGGAGCTCCTGGTGCTCGACGAGCCGACCGACGGCCTCGATCCGCTCGGCCGCGCCCTGGTGCGCAAGGTGATCCTCGAGGAGTGCGCCGCCGGCCGCACGGTCTTCGTCAACTCGCACCTCCTGTCCGAGACGGAGCGAGTCTGCACGCGCGTGGGCATCCTCCACCACGGCCAGCTCGTGCGCGAAGAGGTGCTCGGCCGGACGTGGGCCGGAACCGACGAGCGGGCCACCAGCGCGCTGGTGGTCGCGGCGCCGATCCCGCTCCAGCTCGAGTCGACGCTTGGCGTCCGGAGGTCCGCGCGCGAGGATGGCGCCGGCCACGTGTACCTCGTCGACCACGAGGACCTCGAAAGCTTGAACCTGGCCATCGACGGCCTGCGGGCCGCGGGAGTGCGGCTGGTGGAGGTGCGCCGCATCCGCCGGGACCTCGAGGAGACGTTCACGCTGGTGGCGACCTCCGGGCCGGGGGAGTCGCCAGGTGCCGTCGAAGCGGGCGAGCTGGTCGAAGCCTCGCCCGCGCCTGGATCGCCTCTGCGCGGCGCGCGCGCGATCGTCCGGGTCGCGAGTGAGATCGCTAGCGACCTGATCGCTCGCAAGATGGCCCACGCCGCGCTCGCCGGAGCGGCGCTCGTCCTCGCGACGATGTTCTTCGCCTTGCGCAACGAGATCGTGCAGGGGGTGGCGGCGACCGCCCGGCAGTTCCGCGGGGGAGGAATGCTCGACGGCGCAGCGCTGGCGCAGGTGCTCGGGCGCGGCG
>WNGH01006132.1_pt1 | contig 11425 bp, 8 predicted proteins | sample 5400631 | NCBI WGS metagenome assembly WNGH01 (sample SAMN13153373, study PRJNA577476) | soil metagenome | isolation source: 115 cm soil or saprolite under Garry oak tree replicate 1 | place: USA:California | collected 2016-06-15 | reverse complement strand
GAGCCCTGTGGATAAATTGGGCAATATCCTGCCGAGAATCCTCCGCCGGCAACCCGGCGGAGCCCGCCTGATGGGCATGCAGGTGGCGACTGCTTTTCGGGTTCTCATCGGTCCCGAAGTGGCCCGGCTGTGCGATGAGGTCGAGCTGCGCGCGGGGACCCTGCTGGTCACGACCTCGAGCCCGGCCCTGGCTCACCAGCTGCGGCTGGACTCCGAGACGATCGTCGCCAGGCTCAACCAGTCAGACCTGGGACGCAAGGTGCGCACCCTGCGGGTGCGGATCGGCCGGGCGACGCCGATATGAGCTCTCGCGCGGGACTCAGGCTCGGTCGCCAGCAGCAGCTCGCCGCGGCCGTCACGGGCGGACCGGTACGGGTGGTAGCAGGCGCGGGCACCGGCAAGACGGCCGTGATTGCGGAGCGATACCGGCGACTCGTGGCGGGCGGCATCTCGCCTGACAAGGTGCTCGTGATGACCTTCACCGAGCGGGCCGCACGCGAGATGCGGCAGCGCATCGAGGAGCTGATCGACGCTCCGGCCCCCGGGGTCGGCACATTTCACTCGATCGCTCTCGGCTGGCTGCGTGAGGACGGCCTGACGATTGGGGTGCAGCCTGGTTTTCGGATCCTCGCCGGCGCTGAGCGCTGGATCTTCGCTCGCGAGCTGATGTGGAAGATCGGCGACGGCGCGCTGGTCGGAGACGAGCGACCGGACGACCTGGTCTCACCGGTCCTGCAGATGCTCGAACGCATGAAGCAAGAGCTGGTGCCGATCGATCGCATCGAGAGATGGGCCGCCTCGAGCGACGAGGCCGAGCGCGCAGAGCTCATGCGCGCCTGCGTGAGGTTGTTTCGCGCTTACGAGAAGGAGTGCCGCAAGCAGCGGCTGCTCGATTTCGACGACCTGTTGCTGCTCGCCGTGAGGATGCTGGAAAAGAGCCCCGCGGTGCTCGAGCGCTACGCGAGCCGATTCCCGAATGTGCTTGTCGACGAGTACCAGGACCTGAACCTCGCCCAGGAGCGCCTGGTCGAGCTGGTGGCGGCCGGCCGTGATCCATTCATCGTCGGCGACGACGACCAGTCGATCTATCGCTTCCGCGGAGCGTCCAGGGCGAGCCTCGAGCGATTCCTCCACACGTTTCCCCAGGCGCGGACAGTCACGCTGGGGGTCAACCGGCGAAGCTCGACCCGGGTCGTCGCGGCCGCGTCGGCGCTGATCGGACACAACCCAGAGCGGCTCCTCAAGCGGCTTCGGGCGGAGCACACCGGACCGGCGGTCGAGGTCTGGCGCTGCGCCGACGGGTCATCCGAGGCCGCGTCGATCGCGCGCGAGGCCGGCAACCTCGCGGCGAGCGGAGTCCCGCTGTCCACGGTCGCCATCCTCTGCCGCACCAACGCGATCGCGCGGCCGATCGCGGCGGCCCTGGTCGCCGCCGGGCTGCCCCATGTTGTGTTCGGCGGTCATGGATTCCTCGACCGGCCTGAGGTCAAAGACCTCATCGCTGTGCTTCGTGCCGTACGGGATCCGGCCGATCTCGTCGCGCTCGAGCGCATCAACGACAGGCCCGCGACCGTCGCCCTGCGCCCGCTGCTCGAGTCATTTGCCGCGGCCGCTGCGCGGATCGACGTTCGCGACCTGTTCTTCGATCTGATGGAGCGGACACGCTACCTCGATCACCTGCGGGCAGGCCTGGAAGCCAGTGAGGCGGAGCGAGCTACGGCCAATGTCAGCCGGTTTGGCGAGCAGATCGCCGAGTTCTGCGAGACGTCGCCCGACCATTCTCTGGATGCCTATTTGCGCCACCTCGAGCTGGTACTCCTGTCAGGAGAGGACGAGGAGCCAGCCGCGCCCGATCAGGGCGACGCCATTCAGGTCATGACGATCCATCAATCGAAGGGCCTCGAGTTCGACGCCGTGTTCGTTCCGTCGTTGGTCGAGGGCCGACTTCCGCAGTCGGCACGCTCTCCGCGTTTCGAGCTTCCAGCTTTTGTGCTCGAGCCTCTGGTGCGGGGGCGCGAGGACGTGATCGCCGAAGAGCGCCGGCTCCTGTATGTCGCGATGACGCGCGCCCGTGGGCGGCTCTACCTCACATGTGCCTCGCACTACGACGGTGGCCGCAGGTGGCGCGAGTCGCGGTTTCTGAAGGAGCTTGGCGGCGGGATCGTGGAAAAGGACATTCCGGCCGACGCCGTGGCGCCGGCACGCGTGAACGGACATCGCCACCCTGGCGAGGTGGTGCTCTCCTACAGCGCGATCACCGCGTACATGGACTGCCCGCGCCAGTACTGGTACCGGCACGTCAAGCACCTTCCGGTCATCCAGAGCGCGGAGGCGGTGCACGGCGTGATCGTCCACGAGGTGCTGCGCCGCGCGGGCGAGCTGAGGAAACAGGGCAAGCCGGTCACAAAGTCGAGCCTGAAGTCGATTCACGAGACTGTCTGGAGGACCACGCCTTTCCCGGACCCGCGGCGCGCGCCGGCGTTCAAGCGCAACGGCGCGGCCGAGCTCGAGGCTTACCGAGCGCGGGGTGGCTTCATGGACGTTCCCGCTTATGTGGAGCAGCCGTTCGACGTCGCGGTCGACGGCTGGCAGCTGCGCGGTGTGATCGATCGCATCGACCGGACGGAGAAGGGCTGGCGGATCATCGACTACAAGAGCGGCAGGCCGATCGCTCGCAGGCGGCGCGACCTGCAGGTCGCGCTCTATGCGCTGGGTGCTACCTCGGCCTTGCGGCTTGACCCCGTCGAGCTGGAGGTGGTTTATCTCGCGTCGGGTGAGTCTGTCCATGTGGATAAGGTGGATTCGCTTAAGCACGACGCCGAAGCCGAAGGCGCGGCCGTAGCGGCCGGCATCACGTCGGGAGGTTTCGAGCCGAAACCCGAACGGCGCCGCTGCCGGTTGTGCCCCTATCGGCTTGCGTGCGCAGCAGCTCTGTAGCGGGCCGCGAGCAGCAGACACTCGCGCGCGATGTCTGATGACGCGTACGGATGGGCCAGCTCTTCGGCGCGGCGCGACATCTCGCGCCAGGTTGGGCCGCCCTCGGCCAGCACCCGGACCTCGTCACGGAGGTCGGATTCCTTCGGCGCGAAGGCGCCGATCCCAGACGCGACGACGAAGTCGACGTTGGGCGTCTCCTGACCGGGCAAAAAGCCCGTGATCACAAGCGGTAAGCCCGTCGCCAGTGCCTCCGCGATCGCGCCGGGCCCGGCCTTGGTGACCATGAGGTCGCACGCGCGCATGAGCTCCGGCATGTAATCGACGAAACCGAGCACCAGCATCGGGGTGGACCGTTCGAACTCCAGGACACGACGTCGCAATTTTTCGTTGCGGCCGCACACCACGATCAGCTGCCACGCATTCACCTCTTCGCTCAGCTCTCGGACCTGGGCGGCGACGTGGCCGACGCCTGCCGCGCCGCCCATGACCAGCACGGTGAACCGATGCTCATCAAGTCCGAAGCGGCGCCTGAGTGCTTCCTTTTCTCCTGGTGCGGGCGGCCGAAACCGGAGGTCGACCGGCAATCCGAGGAGCTTCACGCGGTCGGCCGGCACGCGGCGGCGCAGCGCGACCTTGCGGGCATCCTCGGTCGGCGCGACGACGAGGTCAGCCTGGCTGAACGTCCATCCGCGGTGAAAATCCACGAGGTCGGTGATCACGGTCATGAGCGCCCGCGGGCGGCCGCTCTTGCGGATCGCCTGATGAGCGACATGGTTGAACAGCGGATGCACGGAGAGCACGACGTCGGGATCGTGCTGTTGCAAGAGCTGCGACATCACCCGGCGGACTGCCGGTCCGAAGACGGCGCGGATGGCGGCGAAGGTCGGCCTCGTGTTGCTCGAGTGATAAACGGCGCCCCATGCCGCGCGCGAGCGCCGGATCACCGGCGAGTAGAGCGAGGCAAGCCTACGGACGACGATCGGCCCTTGCCCGATGAGCGGGTCCGCGACGGTCACGACGCAGGATGGATCCAGAAGCTTGAGCGCGTCGGTCAGCGCACGCGCAGCCGCCCGGTGTCCACCGCCGGTGTCACTGAAGAGGATGAGGACGCGCGGCGACCCGCCGGCTGGAGTCGGGTAGAGGGAGGCGCCTTCGGTTACTTGCGTCGCGCCGCTGCGCGGCGCGCGATCCATCGCATGTTGTAGGTGGACAGCAGGTACGTGATGAACACCATGGCGATGATCCCGATGCTGACCCAAAGAATGGTTCGCTTGGCGAGCTCGCCTGGCGAGAGCGCGCCGCCTCCCGGAGTGCGGTTCGACTGGATGATGAACGCAGCCAGGTCTTTGACGTCCTGCGCGGTGAGGTTGTCGTTGCCACCCTTTTTCGGCATCGGGACCTGCTTGGGGTCACCCGGCTGCGGCTGACGTCCGTTGGTGATGATGTCGATCAAGAATGCCGCGCTGACCGGATCCGAAATATTGGGTAGCTTCTCGATGGGGTTGAGCGCGGGGCCGATCCCACCTTCGAGGGCAGCGCCGTGGCAGGTCGCGCAGTTCTGCGCATAGAGCGTTTCCCCCTTGCTGGGGTCGCCCGGAAGAGCCGTCGAGCCCGTGGCGGCCGATCCGCTCGGCGCAGGGGATGGTGAGCTGTCGGCCATCGTGGTCATCGCCGTCAGGACGACAAAAACCGGAATCCCGATCGCCAGCAGCAGCCCGCGGGTCACCCTCATCGAGGCCAAATCATATCTAGCCTAGTTCACGAGGGTGGCGGGCGGAATACCCCGCGGAGGGGTGGGTTTTAGGGGTTATGGGATCTTGCTCGCCGGTCTCCCGTTCCGGCTTTTGCTGCGTCTCTCGACGCTGGCTTGACACGAGATCGGCGTACCGTGGCTGAAGCGACTCGCCTGATCTCCGACCGCGCCGCTCGGCGGATCGCGGTCATTTCCATGCACACGTCGCCGACGGCTTCGCTGGGCCAGAACGGCAACGGCGGCCTCAATGTCTACGTCCGGGAAGTCGCTACCGCATTCAGCGAGCGAGGCATCGCGACCGACGTCTTCACCCGGCGCCAGACGCCCGACGACCCTTCCATCGAGCAGCTTGCCGAGTTGTCTCGAGTCATCTACCTGGCTGCCGGTCGGGGGCTTGACAAATACTCGCTCTACGACGAGGTGCCCGGGTTCGCCTTGCGGATTGCGGAGTTCGCCGAGCGAGAAGGCATCACGTACGACCTGCTCTTCTCTCACTACTGGCTGTCGGGCGAGGTCGCGTGCCTGCTGCGTCCTGGGTTCGCTGGCGGTTGGGCGCACATCGCGCACACGCTGGGCCTGGTGAAGAATCAGACGCTGGCGACAGGGGCTCGTCCGGAACCCGCGCTGCGCATCCGCGTCGAAGGCGAGATCGCTCAGCAGGCCGACCTCTTGATTGCGTCGACTGCGGACGAAAGCGACGAGCTCGTCAACGCATATGGGGCGGACCCAGAGCGCGTGTTTGTCGTCCCGCCTGGCGTCGACCTCTCGATGTTTCAGCCCATCGACCGGAGCGAAGCGCGGCGGAAGATCGGTTACGGGCCCGGCCGCTTGCTCGTCTTTGTCGGCCGGCTCGAGAGACTGAAGGGCGTCGAGGTCGCGATTCGCGCGCTGGCGCTGCTGCGCGACCGCACTCACGACGACGTCCGCTTGCTGATCCTCGGCGAGGACAGCAAGGAGGGCGATGAGAGCGAGAAGGACCGGCTGAAGGCGGTGGCCGCCGAGCACGGCGTTCGCGATCGAGTCGATTTCCTCGGTTCCGTTGCCCACCACGAGCTTCCCTTCTTCTACGCCGCCGCCGACGTCTGCGTGATGCCGTCCTACAGCGAGTCGTTCGGGCTCGTCGGTCTCGAAGCTCAGGCGTGTGGCAGGCCAGTCGTCGGGTCGGACGTCACCGGCCTGCGATCGGTAATTCGCGACGAGGTCAGCGGGTACCTGATAGGTGGTCACGACCCTGCGGCCTACGCCGAGCGGATCGGCCGCCTCCTGGACGACCCCGAGCTCGCCGCTCAGATGGGACGGCGGGGACGCCTCCTCGCACAGCGGTTCTCATGGAATCGGACCGCGGACCGTCTCGAGGACCTGTTCGACGCAGTCGTCGAGCGAGCTCAGGTCCGCGTCCAGGCAAGCGCGCGGCAGGAATAGGGAAAAGAGGCAGGGTCCTCTTTGGTCAACGCGGTCGGGCGCGTGCCGTCCGCGTTCATCAGCCAGACCTGATCGCCGCTGAGAAACGCGATCTGATGTCCGTCGGGCGATGAGACCGGCGACGCGACCTCGATGCCTGGATCGGCAGGAATCGCGGTCGTAGGACTGAGGGCCGAGGGCGGCGAGGCCACGTTGACCACGAACGCCTTCTGCAGCGTCGCGGTGGGTGTCGCGACGGCGGCGGCGAAAACGAGATGCGTGGAGTCGGGCAGCCAGGCCGGCCGTCCGATCTGGCCGCTCGTGATCGTCGAAGTCGCCGCGGCACCGGTCAGGTTGCGCACGCGCAGGCTGGTCGTGCTCAGGTCGTGACGAAGGTAGGCGATGCGCTTGCCGGCCGGGTCCCATGACACCGAGCTCACAGGCGCGGAGTCCAGCACGAGCAGGTAGCTCGCACGCAGACCGACGTCATATCCCCACACTTCGTTCGCGTTCGACGTGCGGTGGATGAAGGCGACTCGAAGCCCGTTGGGAGCAACCGCCGCCTCTTCGACGTCGTTCGTGATGACCTCGTCGCCGCCGCTTGCGGTCCGACGATGCAGCACGCCGGAATCGTCGATATAGACAAAGCCCATGCCCGCGGCAAGCGCCGCCGCCCAAACGCCCTTGAAGGTCAATGGTGCGGCCGGGCTGCCTGGCGTGAACTGCACCCAGCTTTCGTCCTGGCCCTGGATCAGCAGCGAGTCGCCCGACGGAGACCAGCTGAACGAATGGACCACTGTCGCATCGAAAAGCTGGCGCGGAAATCCGTACTCGTCGTTGACGATCCACAGACCAGCCGGTGATCCGCCCGTCGAATCGGCCGCGAATGCAATCCAGTTGCGGAGCGGCCGGACAGCGCCAGTCGTGAAGCTGATGCTGGCGTACCGCCCAAGCTGATTGCCGTCGACGTCAGTTGCGCCGACGTTGACGGCGACCTGGTATTCGGTATGGGCGGCGAGCAGCTGGGACGGCGCGATGATCGCGCGCCGGTTGTCCGTCGGGTCGAGCTTGACGTCGAATGGGACACTCGGTTGAATCGAGATAGCGTCCTTCAGATGGACCGGATCCATGCCGCGCGAGAACTGGAGGCTGAGGTAAGCAGAGGGATCGACGCCCGTCTCGCGGCTGGCCGGTTTCGAGCTTGTGAGTCCAGGCGGGCCCTCGGTGACAAACGACCAGTGGTGGCGAAGCGTGTACGTGTTGCCGGCGGGGTCGCGGTAGCCAGACTCGAGGATGACCTCGTAGTTCGTGTTCGTGAGAAGGGTTACGTGGTCGTAGATGAGCTGGCGGCCGCTGAGCCACCTGACGGAGCCGATGGTGGCCGGCGCGAGACGGAGCCGTGACGCGACCGAGGCCTGGTCTACATCGTGGTCAAACGTGATGTGGATGGGCGCCGCCGTCGAGACGTCGATCGTGTTGCGCTGCGGCGCGTAGTCAACGATCTGCGGCGGATCGCCCCCGCAACCTGTAACGGCTAGACCGACCAGGAGAGCGGCCGCCGCCAAAATGGCGCGCCCCTTCTTGGGCCCTCCCTCTCCCGTCGGCCCCCTCCCCCGAGCCAAACCAACCTGGAGCGAGGCTAACCTGAAATCGATCGAGCGCCAACCCACCCTGTTAAGGGTTTACACCAAACGACTAGAGGTGGGACTTGAGGCGCGCCCTCATCTCCTGGGCCAGCTGTTCCAGTCGCGAAGAGTCGACGAACAGGAGCGAGATGCTCGGGATCTGGTCGATCGCCGCCTCGATCCCGGCGAGCGACGGGTCCGCGGCGCCCAGGATGTCCTTCACCTTGCGCGCCCTGTTTCCGAGCGCTTCCTCGGCCATGGCCTGGAGCTCAGAGACGATGCTGCCCCAGTCGAGCTGTGGTCCGGCTGGCCTTGGCGGCGTGGTCGGCGCCACCGGCACCGATGGGTTGGTCGGCTGGGTCGGCGGCGTCGGCTGTGCGTAGTTGGAGAAGGACCCCGTGGGGATCTGCGCTGTCGGGGGCTCCGCAGCCATGGGCGGAATCACCGGCAGCGTCGCGGTCGCGGCGACCGGTTCGGGATTGGGGGCTGGGGCTGGAGCAAACGACGGAGCCTGCGCGGCAGCGCGATTCCTCTGCCCGCTCACCACCTCGTCGACGTCGAGCGGAGGGTGCTTGGTCGCGTCCGCCGATTTCACCTCGATCATCGCGTTGGGGTCGTCGCAGAGCGCGAGCGCACGGTCCGGCTTGTCGGAGATGTCGCGAGACTCGCTCGTGTACGCCCCCGCGAGCTCGCCGTGCGCGAGGATGAGGACCCCGGTGCCCGCGCCGGAGCGGATCATCACGCTACCGCTCAGCTTGCGATCGCTCAAGAAGCTCAATAGCGCCTTCATGTCGACCCATCCCGCGTACAGCTCGGTGTACATGGGCCGGGAAACGGTCAGCTCGTAAAGGCCGTCGATCAGCTCAGCCGAAAGGCCAACGACGTCCAGCACGCCGTGACCCGCCGTTACGTCGTCGTTGAAGTGCATCAAGGCCGGCTTGCCAAGGACGAGGCTGCCCGCGTCGGCGGCGCCGTCGTACAGGCACTCGAGCGCGGAGCCTTCACGGAACAGGATCAGTCCGGCCGCGTCATCGGTGAGTAGGCGTACATAACCGGTGTAGCCCTCGCGCTCGAGCGTGGTCAGCAGGCGAGGGAAATCGACGAAGGAAGTCTTCAGCGAGTCGTAGAGGATCTGCCCCGCCGGGACAGGGATCGGCTCGCGGCCATGTTTCGGTTGCGGGCGGTGCTTCACGCCACGCCTCGGCTGCGGTGCTTCCACCTTTCGTTCCGATTCAGCATGCTCCTTCCTCTCGTTTTTTGGCTCTGGGCTCTGATCTGCGGGCGGCTGGGGCCGCTCCGCGGGCGGCTCAGGCTTGGTGGTCTCGGCGCCGCCGGGCTTGGGTGCGGACTCCGCGGCGTGGACCAGCTCTGGGATTCCTGCCTTGACCGTCTCATCGGCCGGCAGCTTTGCCTTGGCGTCGAACTCGAAGTCGCCTTTCGTCCAGTTGAGGGCACTCACCACCGCGTCGTCGCCCGACCTGCCCTCGCCCTGGGCGTGAAACAGGTGCCCGAACAGGAAGTACAGGGACGTGGACTGCCCGTTCCCATTGCGGACGACGAGGGTGCCGGTGGACCGCTCGCCCTGAGCGGATTCCAACAGCGAGCGAAGGGGGGTTTCGGCCAACGAGCCGTGAGATTGCAAGGCGTTCTCCTGAGATCGGCCCAGCCCGATCGAGATCTAAGAGAAAGTTAGTATAGGCATCGAGATCAGACCTGCGCGCCCGGAGCCTCCTGAACTCCCGCTACCGGCGCGGCCATCTCCCGCGCGCCTCTTCCTCATCCGCCACGGGCAGTCGACCTGGAACCGCGACCATCGCATCCAGGGCCAGCTCGACCCTCCACTTTCGGACGAAGGGCGCCGGCAGGCCGCCCTCGTCGGGGCGCGACTTGCCGGTCGCAAGTTCAGTGGCCTTTATGCGAGTGACCTGAAGCGCGCCTTCGAGACCGCGGAGGTGATCGGTAAGGCGGTCGGCGTGCGACCCGAGCCGACCGAAACGCTGCGCGAGATCTACCTGGGTGAGTGGGAGGGGCTGCGCACCGAGGAGATGGCCGAACGATTTCCCGAAGCCTGGGCGAGCTGGGTCGAAGAGCCGGACTGGGATGTAGTGCCTGGTGGCGAAGGCGCCGCCATCTTCGATGCGAGAGTTGGCGCCGCGGTCGAGACGATCATGCGACGGCATCAGCACGGCGATGTGTTGGTCGTCACGCATGGCGGCGTGATCCAGGCAGCGCTGCACAGGATCGTCGGCAAGCCGCCGCAGGGCATCTTTCCTTTCAGGATTCAGAACGCCTCGATCTCGCTGATCGAGAGGCGTGACGGTCGCATGGTGATCGGGGGCGTGAACGATATCGCCCATCTCGAGCCGGGATTGATCACCGAAGTCGGTTCGCCGGGCGCGAGTAGGGCGCACGAATCCAGATGACCGCCGACGCCGAGCTGTGGGATCGCGAGCTCGCGGAGCGAGCGCCACGCGCTCCGCTTCTCCAGTCGTGGGGTTGGGGAGAGGTGCAGTCGCGCGCGGGATGGAGCGTCGAGCGTCTGCGCATCTCGCCAGGTGGCGCGATGGCGAGCTTGCAGATCCGCAAAGTCGGCCTCGCGCGTGAGGTGTATGTGCCGCGTGGCCCGCTGCCCGCCACGATCGAGGCGATCGACGGCCTTGTCAAGTGGGCGCGTCGGTCACGGGTAGCGAAGATCGTCGTCGAGCCCGAGGCGTCGAAAGATCTGCGCGACCCCTTGAAGGAGAGAGGATTCACGCGGACGAGTCCGACACAGCCGCAGCACACCCGCATCATCAAGCTGCTCCCTCCCGAAAAGTTGTTAACGACCTTTCGTCACGGTCGCCGCTACAACATCCGGGCCGGACTCAAACGCGGTGTCGTCGTCGAGGAAGGCAAGGACGCGGCCGAGCTCGCGCGGCAGTCGGCTGCCGTGGAGCGCAGGGAGTCGATCAACCTTCCCGACAGGCGGTACTACGACCTGCTGCTCAGCCTGCTGCCGTGGTGCCGCACTTACACCGCGTTCTCACCTGACAAGCACGAGCCGCTGGCGACCGTGCTGGTGGCGCGGCACGCGGGCCGCGCCTACAGCCTGTTCGCGGGCCGGAGCGGTGCGCATCGCGAGCTGATGGGCAACGACCTCGCCTGGTGGTCGGCCATCTCAGCCGCCGCCGAGGCGGGCTGCGACGACTTCGACCTCTGGGGAGTGCCGCCCCCGGGCGCCGGGCCCGACCACCCATGGCACGGTCTGGGCTTCTTCAAGTCGGAGTTCGGCGGCGAGGAGGTCGCCTACGCGGGCTCGTGGGAGCTGGTGCTCTCGACTGTCGGCGCCCGGTTGCTGAGCGCAGAGCGGAAAACACGAGCCTACATTCGGGGCTTGAAACGAAACATTCCCTAACAATCCTTCAAATCGGTTAGGATAAAAGGGATGGGTGTGGCGGAGTCTTCGCGCAAGGTCCTTGTCGTGGAGCCGGATAACTTGACACGGCGCGAGATCAGGGTCGCGTGCGAGCAAGACGGCTACCTGGTCGTGGAGGCCGACGCCGGCTCCGAGGCGTTGCGCCAGGTCGAGAGCTCAAGGCCCAACGTGGTGCTGCTCGAGGTGACCCTGCCGGACGCGGCCGGTTTCGACGTCTGCCGCGAGCTGCGCAAGATGGACCCGGGAGTCCCGGTGATCATGATGAGCACCCGGTCGGACGAGATCGACGCTGTG
>WNGH01006131.1_pt1 | contig 11426 bp, 8 predicted proteins | sample 5400631 | NCBI WGS metagenome assembly WNGH01 (sample SAMN13153373, study PRJNA577476) | soil metagenome | isolation source: 115 cm soil or saprolite under Garry oak tree replicate 1 | place: USA:California | collected 2016-06-15 | reverse complement strand
GGCTCATCCATGATTTCGCGGCCGGCCTTCCAAGTTTTTGGCAGGAACGATTCCTTCTGATGGATGTTTTTCTTATTGACGTCCTTGAAGCCGGCGGCGATGACGGTGATCTTCACGGAGTCCTTCATATTGTCGTCCTGAACGGCGCCGAAAATAATGTTGGCGTTTTCGTGGGCGGCTTTCTGGATGACGCTGGAGGCTTCGTGAACTTCGTGCAGCGTGAGGCTGGAGCTGCCGGAAATGTTGATGAGGATGCCCTGGGCGCCCTGGATGGTATTGTCTTCGAGAAGCGGGCTGGCGATGGCGCGGTTGGCGGCATCCACGGCGCGGTTGGTACCGGTGGCGACGGCAGTGCCCATGACGGCGTAGCCCTGGCCGTGCATTATTGCTTTCACGTCGGCAAAGTCGCGATTGATGATACCGGGCACGGTGATGATGTCCGAGATGCCCTGGACGGCCTGGCGAAGGATGTCGTCGGCGATACGGAAAGCGTCGAAGAAGCTCGTGCCGCGCTCGACGGTTTCCATCAAGCGCTCGTTGGGGATGACGATGACGGTGTCAACGGCGCCAATGAGCTCCTGAAGGGCTTGTTCGGCCTGCATCATGCGGCGTTTGCCTTCGAAGGCGAAGGGCTTGGTGACCACGGCGACGCTCAAGGCGCCCAATTCGCTGGCGAGCGAAGCGACCACAGGCGCCGCGCCGCTGCCGGTGCCTCCGCCGAGGCCGGAAGTAATAAAGATCATGTCCGAGCCTTCCAGCGCTTCGATGATTTTCTCCGTGTCTTCGAGGGCGGCTTTGCGGCCGACCTCGGGATTGGCGCCGGCGCCGAGACCTTTGGTGAGCTTGGCGCCGAGCTGAAGCTTCACGGGCGCCTGGGAGAGCTTGAGGGCCTGCAAATCTGTGTTGGCGGTGATGAATTCCACGCCTTCGAGCTTGGCGCGAATCATGCGGTTCACGGCGTTACAACCGCCGCCGCCCACACCGATGACTTTGATCTTCGCCGGCTGCAGCTCCTCGCTGAAGCTCATCCGGATTGCCGCATCTCTCGTTGTCATGTCGTTCACCAATTTTCTCCAGATTCGCTTGCGGCACTCGGACTGGGTCACGAAGCGCCGGCGAACATGGCTTTCAATTTTGATACAAGATTTCCGGCGCGGTGGGGCGCGGAGCGTCGCGCCTTTGCGCCACACAAAACGAGCCCGACCACGGTTGCATATTCCGGCTGGGCCACCTGTTCGGGCAGTTCAGCCAAACCCTTTGGTTCCGCGACGCGCACCGGCAAATGGAAAGACTGCTCGGTAAGTTCCTCCAGGCCGTGGAGGCGCGCGCCGCCGCCCGCCAGGACGAATCCGGCGGGGATCTGGCCGTCAAGCCCGGCGCGCTGCAAATCATCGCGAATCAGGGAGAGCAATTCCATGGCGCGCGGCTCGATAATGTCCGTGAGCATGTGCGCGAAGATGGTCCGCGGCGGACGGTCGCCCACGCTGGCAATCTCGATGGAACCGTTTCCGGCCATGAAGGCGGACGCGGCGCAGCCGTGGCGGCGCTTGATTCTTTCCGCTTCGGGGATGGGGGTGCGCAAACCGACGGCCAGATCATTGGTGAAATGATCGCCGCCAATTCCAATGGAACTGGTGTGACGCACCACTCCGGCACCGAAGACAAGCAATTCCGTGGTGCCGCCGCCGATGTCCAGGAGGCAGCAGCCAAGATCGCGCTCGTCCTGCGTGAGGCAAGATTCCGCGGAAGCGAGGGTTTCGAGGACCGTATCGCTAATGAGGATGCCGGCTTTGTTCGCTGCGGTGACAAGATTTTGCGTGGCGGCAACGGAGGACGTCACCAGATGGACATTGACTTCCAGCCGCTGGCCGATCATGCCGACGGCGTCGCGTATGCCATGCTGAGTATCGACCATGAATTCGTGCGGGAGGACGTGCAGAACCTCGCGGTCTTCTGGAAGGGTGATGTTGCGAGCGGCATCCACGGCGCGGCGGACATCTTCGCGCTCGATGTCGCGCGGTCGGTGTCCCAGCGTGATGCCGCCGCGGCTGTTGACACCGCGGACGTGGCCACCGGCTACACCGATGAGCGCCTCTTCCACCGGCACATTCGCAACGCTTTCGGCCTCTTCGACGGCGCGACGGATGGAACTTACGGTGGAATCAAGATTGACGATGAGGCCTTTGCGCAGTCCCTTGGACTCGGCCGCGCCGAGCGCCAGGAATTTGAGGAGTTCGCCTTCGATCTCAGCGATCAGCACGCAGGTCTTGGTGCTGCCGATGTCCAGCCCAATCAGGTATTTGTCTTTCTTCGCCAAGCCGCCGCTCCTGCGATGAGTCTATTTTTTCCTAGCAGTGGTGATGCCCGGACTGGTGTCGGGATTCACGACCACTTGCCGCGAATACTGCAAATCGATGGACTGCACGTGGCCGGCATTTGCCTGCCACTGCGAAAAATTGTCGACCAGCATTTTGTATTTGCCGGTAAATTCGGCCGAACCAAAGTGAATGGCGACGGCCTGCGAATCAGTGGCGCTCGCGAGCCCGGTCATCACCACGCGCAAATCCTTGGGGGTAGAGAGGTCGACCTCGCTGACGCGATCGGAAGAGCCGCCGCGCACCAGTTCGATGTCCTTCATGAATTCGTCGTAGGTCTGCATGCGCTTTTCGCGCTGGTCACGAGGCAAGTCATCCGAAACGCCGCTGACGATGGGGAAACGGAGATCTTCGTCACGGGGACGGTCGAGAATGACGCCATGAGCATCAATCAGCGCCAGTTCGTTGCCGTTGCGCAGGAAAGCCACAGGAGTGCGCTCGGTCAGCTCGACGCGAAGGCGATTGGGCAGGATGCGCTGCACGCTGGCGGATTCGACCCAGGGAATCTGTTCGAGTTGGGTGCGGCGGGCGTCCAAAGGGATTTGCAATACGCTACGGTTGCGGTCGTGAACAAATTGCTGGAGGACCGCTTCGCGGCCAACGATGTGATTGCCGCTCACTTCGATTTGATCGGGCCTCAGCAACAGCATGCTGGGCGAATACAAAAGAAACTGCATTCCGTAAAAGGCTACGGTGACACCGGCGACACCGACGGCGCCCACTACCAGTACCCGGCGATAGAACGGCCAGCCTCGCCCGGTAAATTTTTTGCGCCGGATTTCGACCGGTTTCTGGCGGCGCAAGTAGCGCGGTTCGTCCTCGGCAATCAGCTCAGGCCGATAGGAATCGGCATCGGCCGCGGTGGCGTTCCGTTGCATGGCTTTCAAGCGTTCCAAACGACCACCTCGTTCTCCAGTTCAACACCGTAAGTCTTCTGCACGCGTTCGCTCACGTCGGCAATCAGCGCGAGCATGTCCCGGGCTGAAGCGCGGCCCGCATTAACAAAGAAATTGGCATGGCGATCGCTGACACGGGCATCGCCCACGGAAAGTCCCTTGAGTCCAAGGTCGTCAATCATGCGGCCAGCGGAAGCGCCCGGAGGGTTCTTGAAAATGCAGCCGGCACTTTTTTGGCCGAGCGGCTGGCTTGAACGTCGTTTTTCGTTGCAGATACGAATCCCTTGAAGAATATCTTTGAACAGTTTGGAGGGTAGTTCCAGTTTCACCGAGAGCATCATATCATCAGGCGCAAAAGAAGTGTGCCGGTATTCGAAGGAAATTTGATGGCCGCGGAGGATTTCAATCTTGCGGGTGGCCGCCCGGTGGAGCTTCACTTCGCGGACGTAGCTGCCAATTTGCATGCCATAGGCTCCGGCATTCATGCGCAGCGCGCCTCCGACGGTTCCCGGAACACCGATGAGCCCTTCCATCCCGCCGAGGTCGTTTTTGGCGCAAAAGGTAATCGTGCGGCCGAGGTCCGCGGCGGCATCGACATGGGCAAAGTTGCCTTCGAGGACGATATCGGGCTCAGGGCAAACGAGCTGCAGGACTACCCAGGGCAATTCTCCATCGCCGACAAGCAGATTGGAGCCGCCGCCGAGGAACTTGTGCGGGATGTGGTTCGAATCGAGCAGATTCAGGAGATCCGGAATGCCTTCGTGGTTCTTGATGCGCAGCAAATCTGTCGTTCCGCCGATGCCGAGGGAGGTGAGGCCGGCCAGCGCAGCGCCTGGCTGCAACTCGACGTGGAGTTCAGCGAGCCGAGCGACGATTTTGGGGTCACTAATGCGCATGATGTGCCGGATGCTCCGCTTCCAAGAGGGCCATGAATTCATTGCTCGCGCGGCTAATATTGCCCGCGCCGATGGTAAGGACAGCGTCGCCGGGTCGAGCCTGCTTCAGCAAGTACTCGATGCCCGCCCGCATGGGGCCAAAATAGTGGACATTTTTGTGGCCGGTCTCGCGAATGGCATTGGCCAGGGTCTCACTGGTTACGCCCGGGATGGGCGGTTCGCTGGCCGGATAGATGTCCGTCAGCACGAGAATGTCCGCTTGATTGAAGGCGAGGCAGAATTCGTCCCATAAATGCTGCGTGCGCGAGTAGCGATGCGGTTGAAAGAGCACCAGCAGGCGATTGAACTTGCAGCCGCGGGCCGCTTCGAGCGTGGCGCGAATCTCCGCCGGGTGATGGCCGTAGTCATCGACCACCGTGATGCCGTTGACGACGCCCTTGACGTCAAAGCGGCGGCCCACTCCGGCAAATTTGAAAAGGCCTTCGCGGATCAGGTCAGTAGGAACGCTTAAGTACAGCGCCACTGCGGCCGCCGCCGCTGCATTGTGGACATTGTGCATGCCTGGAGGATGCGTTAGCCGGAAGAGGCCAAGATCTTCGCCCTTGTAGGTAAGGCGAAACTCGCTGCCCAAACCCTCCAGCTTCACATCACTGATGACCAGATCGGCCTGGCTCGACGTTCCGTAGGTAATGATGGGGCGCTTCACGTCGGGAATAATGGCCTGGACGTTGGGTTCATCGATGCAGAGGATCGCCGCGCCGTAAAATGGAACGCGGTTCACGAACTGGACGAAAGCTCCTTGGATGTCTTCGAGCGAGGTGTATTGGTCGAGGTGCTCGCGGTCGATAGTGGTTACGACGGCTACCACCGGGGCAAGCATCAGGAAGCTGCGGTCGCTTTCGTCAGCCTCCACGACAAAATACTCGCCTTTGCCGAGCCGCGCGGTCGTGCCGGCCTGGTTGACTTTCCCGCCGATCACAAACGTAGGGTCAAGATGCGCTGCTGCAAGGACGGAAGCGACGATGGAAGTGGTAGTCGTTTTGCCGTGCGCTCCGGCAACAGCAATCCCATATTTCAGGCGCATAAGTTCAGCAAGCATCTCCGCACGCGGAATCACGGGAATTTTCATTTTATGCGCTTCGACGACCTCGGGATTGTCCGCTCGCACGGCGGAAGAAGTCACCACGACGTGGGCGCCATCCGCATTCGCGGCTTTGTGGCCTTCATAAACGCTTGCGCCCAGATTTTGCAGCCGTTCGGTGATGGAAGAGAGCTTGACGTCCGAGCCGGAAACGGAATAGCCGAGCGTCAAGAGCACTTCAGCGATACCGCTCATGCCGATGCCACCGATACCAACAAGGTGAATGCGCTGAAAATTGCGAAAGGAGACCATCATGGATTTGCCCTCGGGTAATTTGTGTGCACGTTAGCGGCCTCTTCGATGAGGTTGACAATGTCGCGCGCGGCATAAGGGCGGGCAAGTCCGCGCGCGGCAGTAGAAAGCTTTTCGATCTCCTGGGGCTGATCGAGGAGAGAGAAGATTTCGCCAGTCAGTCGTTCGGCCGTCAGCTCCGCTTCGGGAATCAGGTGGCCAGCGCCAGCGCGGGACATCTCCTGCGCGTTACGTAATTGGTGACTGTCGGTGGCTCTTCCGAAAGGGATGAAGATGGCGGCTCGCCCAGCGGCAGCGATTTCCGCTGCGGTAATAGCTCCTGCCCGGCAAACAATGACATCCGCCCAAGCAAATCGCTCGGCCATGTTGGTGAGGAAGGGGACGACCTCCGCGTTGATCTCGCGGCGCGCGTACGCGGTGCGTACCGCATTGTAATCGCGTTCGCCGGTCTGGTGCACGATGGCCAGTTCACCCTTGCGTGCCGCGAGCCGGTCCATGGCATCGACGAAGGCCCGGTTGACCGGCAACGCTCCCTGACTGCCACCGGTGATGAGCAGGCGAAATGGTCTGCCGAGTCTCGGCGGCGTTATGGAGAAAAACTCCGGGCGCACCGGGCAGCCCGTGACGATCGCCTTTGTCCCCCACAACCGTGCAGAAACTTCATAGCCGGTGGCAATTCGCGTAGAAATTCGCCCCAGCACTTTGTTCGTGAATCCCGGCTCGGCATTTGGCTCGAAGATGACATTCGGGACGCGCCCCAGCCATGTGGCCAGCAGCATCGGTCCGGCTGCGTAACCACCAACGCCAAACGCGGCGACGGGCCGGTGCTTGCGCAGGACGTGTCGCGCATCAAGCATCGCGGGAGCGAGCATCGCCAAATTCTTTAGAAGGGTCGTGCCGCCCTTCCCTTTCAAGCCGGCTACCCGCAGCGTTTCCAACGGCAGCCCCGCCTGCGGCACCAGCTTCATTTCAATTCCGCGTTGTGTTCCCACCAGCACGACTTCCCTTTCGTTTCCTCTTGCAAGCCATTCCCGCGCGATCGCCAGCGCCGGAAAAACATGTCCGCCCGTGCCGCCTCCTGCAATCAGCAGTTTCACTTGGCGGGTCCGCTCCTCATGCTTCCGCGGCCTGCTGTGAGATATTCAGAAGCACGCCGGTGGCGAGGAGCATGACCAGCAAACTCGAGCCGCCATAACTAATGAACGGCAGTGGAATCCCTTTCGTGGGCACCATGCCGAGCACGACGGCAAAATTAATGAGCGCCTGGTTCAAGACCATGGTTGTAATTCCCAGCGCGAGCAGCCGGCCAAATCCATCCGGCGCGCCGAACGCGGCGCGCATCCCTCGCCAGCCGTAAACAACGAAAAGCGCGAGCACAACCATGGCGCCGATAAAGCCGAGTTCTTCGCAGATCACCGCGTAAATAAAATCTGTGTGCGCTTCCGGCAGATAAAAAAGCTTTTGCTTGCTCTCCATCAACCCCACGCCGGTAAATCCGCCGGAACCCACGGCGATGAGCGATTGCAACAACTGAAATCCGGCGCCTTGCGGATCGGAGGCCGGATCGAGAAACGCCAGCAGGCGCGCCTGGCGGTAGGAAACATGCGTGATGAGGAAATACAGCGCTGGCACAGCTGCCGCCGTTCCAACCGCTAACCACTTCCAGGAAAGGCCCGCGACGTACAGAACGGCAGTGGCGATAAGAACAATGTCTACCGATGTGCCGAGGTCTGGCTGCAGCAGGATGAGCACCACACAAATCAAGATGGGCCCGGCTGCGGGGAGAATGGTTTGCAGAAAATCTTCTTTGCAAAACTCCATGTATATTTTGCCGCGGCGCTTGAGGCCGAGGAACCACGCGAGATATAGGATCACGGCAAGCTTTGCCAGTTCGGAAGGCTGGATGTTTGCCGGGCCGAGCTTGATCCAGCGGTGAGTGGCATGCGACTTGTCGAGGAACAGAGTTCCAACGAGCATCAGCAAAACCGCACAAACAACGGGGTAAACAACTGCCGGTTCGCGCAGCTTGCGGTAATCCGTGCGCATGAGCGCGAACATACCGAAGAGGCCAATCACCAGCCACGCAGTCTGGCGGGCGAGGAACAGGTAGGAGTGGCCGAACTGTTGTTGCGCGGTGACGGCCGAAGCGCTGAAAATCATTACGGCACCGAGCAGACACAACACCAGGGTCACTCCGAAGAGCCAGCGGTCGGTTTCCAGTCGTCTGGGCACGTTTGTTTTATCCTCTCCCCGAAGTGGTACTGGCCGCTTGCCGCTCCAATTGATGCACCAACTCTTTGAAGACGCGGCCACGGTGTTCGTAGTTCTGAAACTGGTCGAAGCTGGCGCAAGCGGGCGCGAGAAGCACAACGTCGCCGGGGCGCGTGGCGTGAGAAGCGATTTCCACGGCGCGTTCCAGCGAGCCGGCGCGCTCGATGGCTACGCTTCCGGTGATCTGTCTTTCAATTTTTTCCGCTGCAGTGCCGATCAGCAGCGCAAGAATGGCTTTCTCCCGCAATGGCTTCTGAAGAATGGTGTAATCACTGCCTTTGTCTTTGCCGCCGAGAACGATCAAAATCCGCCCGGGAAAAGAGTCCAGGGCCTTCAAGGTGGCATCGACGTTGGTGGCTTTCGAATCGTTGTAATAGCGCACACCGCCGATCTCCGCGACAAACTCGAGGCGATGCTCGACGCCGGCGAACGAGCGCACGCCTTTCGCGATCGCCGCAGCCGCGGCCCCCGCGAGACGCGTTGCCACCACGGCCGCCAGAACGTTTTCAATGTTGTGCGCGCCAGCGAGAGGAATGTCGCGGAGGTTCAATACTGTTCCTTCTTTGCCATCATCGCGAAAAACAATTTCGTTTTCCCGCACGAACGCACCTTGGGCTACACGCTGCTTCCGGCTGAACCAATACACGTGCGGCTTGGCCGGGACGAGAGGCGTGGTCGCCGGATCATCCGCGTTCAAGACCGCGCTGTCTGCCTCCGTCTGATTCTCAAAGATGCGCGCTTTGGCGCGGCCGTAGGCTTCGAACGTGTGATGCCGGTCCAGATGGTCGGCCGTGAGATTCAGAAACACGCTGATGTTGGGCCGAAAGGTTTCAATCAACTCCAGTTGAAAGCTGCTCAACTCAACGACGGTGATGGTGTTGCCGCTGGTTTGCTCCACGCGCGAAATCAGGGGAGTGCCGATATTTCCCGCAAGAATCGTGGAAAAACCGGCGCTCCTCAAAATGTGTTCGATCAAGGACGTTGTCGTGGTCTTTCCGTTCGAGCCGGTGATGCCAATCAAGCGTCCGTGCAGGAAACGGCCCGCGAGCTCCACTTCGCTCCAAATGGTGACACCCTTAGTCCGCGCGGCCTGCAACAAATGAACATCAGCAGGCACGCCGGGACTCGGAATAATCAAGTCCTGCTCGAGAAATGATTTTTCCAGATGGCCGCCTAGCTCCAGGCTTACGCCAGCGGCACGGAGCGAAACGAGCGCTTCGCCAACTTCGTTTTCCGACCGCGCATCCGTTGCCGTAACGTTCGCGCCCCGCGCCGCGCAAAATAGCGCGGTGGCCACACCGGTCCTGGCCAGTCCCACGACCAGCACGCGCTTGCCACGCAGTTCGAACGGACTCGCCATTTTTCCCGCAAAAACCGCTTTCAAAATGTTCGACTACCTCAACTTCAACGTCGTCAGCGCAAACAGCGCAAACACCAGCGCAGCGATCCAGAACCGCACGATCACTTTGGATTCGCTCCAACCGAGCAGTTCGAAATGGTGATGGATGGGCGCCATGCGGAAGATGCGCTTGCCGCGCAGCTTGAACGAGCCTACCTGCAAAATCACGGAGACGGCTTCCAGCACAAATATGCCGCCAACAAAAAACAGGAGAATTTCCTGCTTGATGATGACCGCAACCACGCCGAGAGTCCCACCGAGCGAAAGCGAACCCACATCTCCCATGAAAATTTCCGCGGGATGCGCGTTGTACCAGAGAAAGCCGAGCGACGCGCCAACGAGTGCGCCGCAGAATACCGTGAGCTCGCCGACCTTCGGGATGTACTGAATGTCGAGGTAAATTGCCCAGCGGGAGTTGCTGCTGACGTAGGTCAGCACCGTTAGGGCGCCGGCGGCAATGACCGTGCAGCCGATGGCGAGCCCATCTAGCCCGTCAGTCAGGTTGACCGCGTTCGAAGAGCCGACAATCACGACGCCAACAAATACAAGAAACGGAACAAAAGCGAGGGGCCAGAAATGCCGTGAATTGATGAGCGAGTGTATGACGAGATCGGGGCGAACGCGCTTCAGAAACGGGATCATCAGTTGCGTGGAGTAAGCACTGTGGGTGGTCAGAGCGAGGAGAGAAACACCCACAGCAAGACTGACGAACACCTGGAAATAGATCTTCTTTTTCGCGGTGAGCCCCAGATTGCGCTGCTTGGAGACTTTCGCATAGTCGTCGATAAAGCCGATGGCCGCGAAACCGACCAGGGCAAATAGCGATAGCAGGATGAACGGATTTGTGAGATCGGCCCAGAGCAGCGTCGGCACGGCGGTAGAGACAATAATCAGTACGCCACCCATCGTTGGAGTGCCCGCCTTTTTCTTGTGCCCCTGTGGACCTTCTTCCCTGATGAACTGGCCGATCTGCAATTCGCGGAGGCGGCGGATCAGCGATGGGCCAAAGACCAGCGCCAGAAACATGGCTGTGAGGCTGGCGTACACCGTGCGCACGGTGATATAACGAAAAACATTCAGTGGGCTGAAGTAACGCTGAAGCGTGTGGTAAAGGAGGTAGTAAAGCATCTCAGTGCCGTACCTCCTGGCTCGTGATTTCCCCGGGCGCCGCGTGCCGAGCGATCAGCGATTCCACAATTTGCTCCATCTTCACGCCACGCGATCCTTTTACCAGCAGGAGATCACCGGACACGATGAAGTTCGCCAGAAACTCGGCGGCTTCCTTGGGCGTGGCGAAAAATCTTGCGCGCGCGCGCGGAAATCCCGCTGCCAAAGCGCCCTCCACAATCTGCTCTGCATTACCGGTGACGCCAAGGATCCAATCAATTTTCCCGGTCTTCGCGGCAAACTGCCCTGCTTGGCGATGCAATTCCTGCGAAGCCGTGCCGAGCTCGCGCATCTCGCCGGCAGCGAGGATGCGGCGGTGGAAATTCGGCGTCGCCGCCAGTAATTCCATCATGGCTTGCAGCGCTGCGGGACTCGAGTTGTAGCTGTCGTTGATCAGCGCCGCTCCATTCGAGAATCGCAACAGTTCTCCGCGCATCGCGGGCGCGCGCAGCGACCGAAACACGCTTTGCGCTTCCGCCGCGCCGATGTCCCAGACGCTTGCCGCCGCCAGAGCCGCCAGCGCATTGGCAATCGCATGACGTCCGGGTACGTTCAGCTCCAGCCTCACGCGCCCTTCCGGATTCACATAGTCAAACGCCGATCCCAGCGCTCCACGGTCTTCAATTTCCTGGGCCATAAAAAAGGCCTGCTTCTCGATGCCATAGGTCAACACGCGACCGGGCGCGAATGCTCCGAACGCGGCAACGCGAGGATCGTCCGCGTTGAGCACCGCGGTCGATTCGTGTCCATTCAGTCCTTCGATCAGCTCGCGTTTTGCGAGCGCAATTTCATCCACCGAGGCAAAGAATTCCAGGTGCGCGGGCGAAACGCGCGTCACCACGCCAACATCGGGCCGCGCAATCGCCGCCAGCCGCGCAAGCTCACCGCGGCGTGACATCCCCATCTCCAGCACTGCGGCCTGATGCGTTTCTTCCAGCCGAAAAAGTGTCAACGGCAAACCGTACTCGTTATTAAAATTTCCTTCCGATTTCAAGACCCGCAGCTTCGCGCCCAGCAGTGCCGCCAGAA
>WNGH01009483.1_pt1 | contig 11427 bp, 11 predicted proteins | sample 5400631 | NCBI WGS metagenome assembly WNGH01 (sample SAMN13153373, study PRJNA577476) | soil metagenome | isolation source: 115 cm soil or saprolite under Garry oak tree replicate 1 | place: USA:California | collected 2016-06-15 | reverse complement strand
CGCGTCGGTCATTTTCTGCCACAAGATCGGGCTCGACTACGTCTCCTGTTCCCCCTTCCGGGTCCCCATCGCCCGTCTGGCCGCGGCCCACGCGGCGCTCGGGGAGGCTGACGACCTGACCAAGTAGGTCGAACGGCTCTTCTGCACTTAAAAGGCGGCTCCATGACGGGGCCGCCTTTTTTTATTCAACCCGACACTATTCTTGACATGCCACCTTGCCGGGGGTATCTTGGCAGGCGTTAATGCGGCTGGCGTGTGGTCTTCCGGAGGGAACACCATATTGCTGGCGCAGCAGCGAAAATGCCCGCAGTATGTTGAGCGGCCTTCCTCTCAACATCCGTTTCGGGATGTTATCCAGTCCCAAAATTCTATATATTATAGATTGTTACGGCGACATGAAATCTATAATATGACGTGGTGATGGAAATAGTTGGGGTGTTGGCCAGATCTGGTGAATAACGAGTTGAACTAAAAAGCGGATATCCACAAAATATACAGGGAGAGATCGGCATGAAAGTGTTTCAGTTAGTTGCTACGGTATTATCAATCGCTTACCTTGCAGCCTGTAGTGGGGGTAGCGCTTCATCTGCTCAACCCGCTAATGTACCGGCGGCTATCACCTTTAGCTGGCAACAAACCGGAGGTCCCGAGGGTGGTAACATATCTGTCTTGGCGATTGACCCCACCAGCAGCCAGACCATCTATGCTGGGACGGGAGATGGTGGGGTTTTTAAGTCAACTAACGGCGGGAACTCCTGGAGTGCGACAAACAATGGCTTACCGAAATATCCAAGAATCCTTTCTCTTGCAATAGATCCCAGAAGCACCCAAACCGTTTATATCGGGGTGGATGCCTATGGTGTGTACAAGTCCACCAACGGCGGCAACTCCTGGAGTGCGTTAAACAGTGGGATGTCCGCCCGCTTACCTAACTCTCTGGCCATTGACCCAACGAACAGCCAGACCATCTATGCGGGGACTATAGATGGTGGCGTATTTAAATCCACCAACGGTGGGGTATCATGGAATGCAGTGAACACTGGGTTGACCACTACGGCTGTTCTCTCTTTGGCCATCGACCCGATCAACAGCCAGATCATCTTTGCCGGGACAAACCATGGTGGGGGGGTATTTAAAACCACCAATGGGGGCGCTTCGTGGAGTGCTGTGAATATTGGCTTAACCAGCATGAATGCAGTTTTCTCACTGGCCATCGATCCGACTAATAGCCAGACCGTCTTTGCCGGGACAAATGACAAAGGAGTATTCAAGTCTGTCAACGGTGGCGGATCTTGGAACAAGGTGAATACCGGCCTGCCAAACGCGGCTGTTCTCCCGGAACATGGGGCGGGGCGGTATTCAAGTCTACAAACGGTGGTGTTTCGTGGATTGCAGCGAACGTAGGTTTGCCGAACGCTAACATGTTCTACTCCCTGGCCATTGACCCGACCAACAGCCAAACGATTTATGCTGGGGGCGCTAGCGTGTTTAAGTCGATTGATGGCGGAGATTCCTGGACTACCGTGAATGCCGGTATGATCGCAACCGATATCCTTTCCCTTGTTATCGACCCGACCAACAACCAGACGATTTATGCCGGAACAAATGGCGGCGGGGGGGTATACAAGACCATAAACGGAGGTGCTTCATGGAGTGCTATAAATAATGGAATCGACTCAATATCTTCCATGGAGATTCGGTCTCTGGCCATCGATCCGACTAATAGCCAGACCATATATGCAGGGGGTGGTGGAGTTTACAAGTCAACGAATGGTGGCGGCTTATGGATCGCCATGAACAGTGGGCTGACTGATGTCAATGTCAACACGTTGGTGATCGATCCGGCCAACAGCCAAACCATCTATGTCGGGACGTGGGGTGGAGTGTTCAAGTCTACCGATGGGGGAGCTACCTGGAATGCAATTAACGGTGGCGGGTTAACTTCGACCGGAGTCTTGTCGCTAGTTATTAACCCGGCCAACAGCCAAATTATCTACGCCGGGACAAGCGGCGGGATTTTCAAGTCAACTAACGGCGGCAGTTCCTGGAGTGCTGTAAACAGCGGGTTGGCCAATACAAATATTTTATCCTTGACGATTTCTCCATCAAGCCCCGAGACGATCTATGCTTTGACATGGGGTGGGGTCTTCAAGACAACGACTGGCGGCGGTTCTTGGAACAGCATTGGGTTAACAGGCGTGGATATCAGATCTAAAGTCCACAAGCGGCGGAAACTCATGGAATGACACCGGACTTCCTGATTACACGCATATCTGGTCTTTGGCCATCGATCCGACGAATCATCAAACTGTATATGTTGGGACTAATGGCGGGGGTGTTTTTAAAATGGTTACTGTCGAATGATCCATAAATACCAGGATAGGGGTCAATACCAGGATAGGGGTCAAAGCTCCACATTCAACAAATTCAGCTCCAAACAGTAATTCCATTTGTATATTTAGCCTTTAACAATAATGTTGCCTATTAAAGATTGGCATGCTATTCTTTAACAAGCCAAAGACTTATTAAAGGATAATACCGTGAAAAAAACTGACTTGAGTCCTAACCGTCAGAAACAGCTAGTCCCGGCAGACGGCTACCCCGGGGCGTTTGCGCTTATCCCGCCTGCTACACCGCATTCAATTCCTTCAAAACAGATATTGTCAGAAGTAACCCGCGCCCATGAAGCGCTTGGAGAGCTTCGCACATCCACCATAAACTTCCCAAACCCTGATTTGGTAACTAGGACTTTCGATCGCAGGGAGGCAGTACGTAGCAGCCAGATTGAGGGAACACATTCTGATATGGACCAGTTGTTTGCCTATGAGGCAACCGGAAGCGACGAAGGCCTTCCTCCAGACGTTGTTGTAACAAAGAATTATGTTATAGCCCTTGAGGCTGGTTTAAATGAGGTTCGAGGTCGTGGCCCAGAGGCCATAAGCGAAAGGTTGATTAAAGGCTTACACCGTGACTTGATGACAAACACTGATTACCGCGGAACACCAGGCGAATACCGTGGGAAACAGAACTGGATAGGAGGGGGCAAGATTTACCACGCGAGGTTTGTGCCACCACCGGCTGGAGTGGTGCCGGCCAGCATGGCTGAGCTCGTATCATTTCTTCAGGAGACATCGCGGGAAGAAGATATGTTTGAAGTTCCTATAGTTGTTCGGATGGCCATTGCACATGCTCAATTCGAGACAATCCATCCATTCATTGATGGCAATGGTCGAGTAGGTAGACTCCTGCTACCTCTTATGCTTGCTGCTGAGGGTTACCCGCCGGTTTACATCGCCGGGTACTTAAAGGATCATCAACAAGAGTATTATGATGGCCTAGCCGGAGTGCAGCTACAGGAACGATGGATCGAGTGGGTTAGATTTTTCGCCACTGCGGTAGAAGCCTCGGCAAAAGAGTCAATTGAAACTGCAGAGGAGCTAGAAGGCATACTTGCAAGGTGGGAAGCAACGATCAATGAACTTAAATTCAGGTCAGATTCTGTTGTTAAGCGTCTACCCGGATTCCTTATAGGAAACCCGGTTACCAGTGCCCGCCATATTGAATCATCTCTAGGAGTTTCTTTCCCGGCAGCAAACAACGCCTTGGCAGCACTTCAACGGATAGGAATTCTAACAAATCCAAGAGAACAGTCACGCAACAGAATTTTTGTTGCTAAAGAAGTTATCGACTTACTGAATCGACCAAGTGGCAACCGACGTAGCTCATAAGTTGCCTTATGATAACGCAAGCTCGGATTGAAATCTCTCCCACCACTACGAAAGGACACGAATGATGCTGTCCACGTTGCTTTACTTCCTGGGAGCCTCCGTTGCCCTCACCGTGGCCCCCGGTCCCGACAACATCTTCATCATGACTCAAGGCGTCGCTCGCGGGAGAAAGCCCGCCATAATAACTGCGGTAAAGCTGGCTTTGGCTGAGAGATGATCGGGGAGAGTGAATCCGACACTATTCTTGACATGCCATCTTGTCGGGGTTGTCTTGGCGTACGCTAATGTTATCGCACATATTTCATGACAAGGGGGGCACTTTGTACAAAAAATTACTACTGATCCTAGCCGGAATATCGTTGCTGGCCGGATGCGGCGGCGGTGACGGTTCATCCTCTAATTCTGCTCAGGCCACGCAGAAAGCCTGGGTACGCGCCCACCTGGATGACGTCTACCTCTGGTACAACGAGATCATCGACGTTCCTCCCGCCAACTACGCAACCGCCCCCACGTATTTCGACGCCCTGCTGGTGAAGTCGAGGGATCGCTTTAGTTTCAGTATGCCGCAGGCCGATGCCGTGAGCATATTACAGGAGGGTCTGGATACAGGTTTCGGCGTCAAATGGGGCTGGGGCGCACCCGGCCGTCTGTTTGCCTATTATGTGGACCCCAATTCACCCTCGGCCGTTTCAATCACCCGTGGTACGGAGGTCACTGCGATAAACGGCCAACCGGTGGCAAACCTGACCACATCCTACCTGAACACCACGCTCTTTCCCAACCAGCCGGGTGCCTCCGTCAGCTTGACGTTCCGTTCTCCCGGCGCAAGCGCAACCCAGACAACGGGCCTGACTTCTGCGACGTTTTCCACCACCACGGTTTCCCAGCCGACGATCCTTTCCCTTCCAGGCGGCGGCACGGCAGGCTATCTCCTGTTCAACCAACACCTGTTCACCGCCGAGCAGGGACTCAACGATGCCCTGACGTTGTTCAAACAACAGGGCGTCAGCGAGCTGGTGCTGGATATGCGCTACAATACCGGCGGCTACCTTATGGTTGCCGAGGAGGTGTCCTCCATGATCGGCGGGGCGCCAGTGCAGGGGAAGGTCTTCGAAAAGCTGCTGTTCAACAGCAAGCATCCGGAAAAGACCAACGACCCGAATAACACCTTCCTCTTCAGTTCGCAGGACAGCAAGGGGACTTCACTTCCCCTGCTCGGCCTCAATCGCGTCTTTGTGCTGACCGGGTCGAACACCTGCTCGGCCAGCGAGGCGATCATCAACGGCCTCCAGCCCTATGTCCAGGTGGTCCGCATCGGCTGGACCACCTGCGGCAAACCCTATGGCTTCATCCAGACCAACAACGATCAACAGGCCTATTTCGCCATCCAGTTCGAAGGCATCAACGCCGATGGCCATGATGATTACAAGTCAGGCTTTGCCCCGACCTGCCAGGTATCCGAAGACCTGAATTATCCATTGGGAGACATCCGCGAGGCCCGCTTGAACGCCGCACTCTACTTTATGAGCAACGGCACCTGTCCGTCCACCACTACGGCTGTAACCCTCAAGGCGGCGCGATCGAGCGATGTCCCAACCAGCGGGGATGTTCAGCTGATCGAACAGAAGCCGGGCCTCAAGCTTCTGAGGTGAAGAGAGAACCAAAAGGAACCCGTTGGGAACGAAGAATGACAGGGATGGTTCTCGATGGGAGCGTCGGCGACGGTTCTTGAAAAATAACACGACCAAACAACAGAGGGGTCGGCCTAGAAAGTTGAAAGTTACGGGGCCAAGATCAAGCTCGGCATCTGCGGCGAGCACGGCGGCGATCCCGCGTCGGTCATTTTCTGCCACAAGATCGGGCTCGACTATGTCTCCTGTTCGCCCTTCCGGGTCCCCATCGCCCGTCTGGCCGCGGCCCACGCGGCGCTGGGGGAGGCTGTAGACCTGACCAAGTTGGGAAATGGTTCTTAGTCTTAATTGAAGCACGTACGAAAAAGGCGGCCCCGCGCGGGGTCGCCTTTTTTTATTCGATCCTACACTATTCTTGACATGCCATCTTGCCAAGGGTATCTTTGCAGGCGTTAATGTGGTTGGCTTATGCTTTTCAGGAGAGAACCATTTTAATGGCGCAAGTGAAAATGCTTGCAGGATGTTGAGCGGGTTTCCTCTCAACATTCCATTTGGAATGTTATCCAGTGCCAATATTTTATACATTACTGATAGTTACGTCGATGTAAAATTTTTCACATAGCGTGTGGATGGAAACAGTCGGGAGGATGGCCAGATCTGGTCAATAATGAGTTGAGCAAGGAAAAGGAAGAAATGCGAAAATTGAGATCAAGATTAGTTGCGGTGCTGACGGTGGTATTTATAGCTGTCCAAATAGGACTCTCAGCGGAATGTTCTGCCGTATCATCTCCTGAAAAATGTGGTTCAAATCAATCAAGGCAAATTTTGAAAGGCCCTAAAAAACTCCTATCTCAACTTCATAAAAAAGCAGAAAAAGCATCAAACCCTCCTTTTTTCTCAAATGGTAAGTTCGACGAGGAAGAGTTCAAGTATGTCGGTAAAATCAACCTCTCAGCAAAAGACAGATTTGAGCTTGTACTGCTGACTACAACTTGGGGGGAGAGCTGCCGGGCAACGCGACGGCTTCTGGTCTTCAGCGCGGATGGTGCTTATCTCGGCAACTATGGCTCCTTACCTGAAGAACCATCAAAGCTTATAGGCGCGAAGATACTGTTTCCTTTTGACGAACGTGGTGGAAATTTCATTGAATTCTCAGGAGCTAACCCACCTTCAGAAGTACTCCTTGATGGGGAAAATATTCAATTTGATGCGGTGGGGTCGAAGAAGAGCTCAACTAAGCGCTAGACCCAGCCGCATAAAACCGCGGTGGGTCAGCTCTCAGCCGTTGGACAGGAGAAAAAATGAAAAGAATATTCCATGTGCTCCTATGTTTTTCGTTAGTTTGCATAACCGGACTTGCGTATGGGGGTGAAAAAGGAGACGTTACGAAGACCACTGGAAAGCCTGCTTATGATCCATTGATTATGGGAGAACTGTACTTTAACAATAAGGACTATGCCCAGGCAATGAAATGGTATCAAGAAGCGGCTAATAACGACAATCCGGCTGCGCAGAACAAAATAGGAGAGTTGTATAAGGAAGGCTTAGGCGTAAAACAAGACTATCTGACAGCAGCAAATTGGTTCGTAAAATCTGCTGCAAAGAGATATGATCCTGCACAGCTCAATCTAGGCGTACTTTATGAAAACGGCCTTGGTCTGGCCAAAGATTACTCTAATGCCATGGGTCTGTATGTACAAGCTGCACGTCAGGGTAATGCAGTTGCAAGCTACAAAGCAGGGTATTTCCTTCAAAACGGTTTAGGCGCGGATAAGAATATCAAGTCTGCAATCGGATGGTATAAAAAAGCGGCTGAAGCAGGAAATGTCGATTCATTGTTAGCGTTGGGTTGGATTTGCCTGAAAGGTTTGAGTGACGAACCGAATTATAACGCAGCACGAATATGGTACAGCAGAGCGGCCAATTCAGGAAATGCGGAGGCTCAGAACATGCTGGGCTATTTGTACCAAAACGGATTGGGGGCACAGCAAGACATAAATGAAGCCATCAAATGGTATAAATTGGCTGCTAAGAATGGCAACAAAGACGCAGAAGCCGCACTCAGCTCCGTTAACAACCTTAATTCTCAAGAAAGTTTTATTAACGCTGCAACAAAAGGCGACCTTGATGCCATGTACAACTTAGCGGTATCCTATGACAATGGGACTGGAGTAAAGGTTGATCATGTCAAAGCACTAGATTGGTACATTAAAGTTGCCATAAAAAAAGAAAATGCCAAAGAAGTTTACGATCTTGAGCTACGACAAAAGCTTTTCGCAGAAGATTTTATCAGCTTAGAGGAGATAGCAAAAGGCCTCCGACAGAAACAGACCAAGTCTCCAACTGGAGCTTGGCAGTTGGAAGTGTACTATGATGCGCTGTCTCAACCAATGAGTAAAAACCGTGATAAAGCTGAACATTGGAAATACTTGCTGGATAAAATAAAAAAGTGGAACGAGCTATATCCTGATTCAATAACTGCTCGAATAGTTATGGCTCAATACTATACTGAATATCCAGTAATAAGAACAGACAAACCGAATTCAATATCTGACGAAGGCAATGAGCACGAATCGGATAACCGTCAGTCTACAGCGGAGCTTATTTTAAACGAAGCACTTAAGCTTTCAGAAAGATGTCCTCAATGGTATGTGGTGATGCTGAAGATAGCAAGCAGCCAGGAATGGGAAGAGAGTCGCTTGGATGATTTGTTCAAAGAATCAATAAAGTTCGAACCAACTTACATGGGTTACTATGCCATCATGGTAGATCATCTGTCGCAAATATGGACTGATACAAATACGGATTGGATTGTTTTTGCTAACAAAATGGAAAAATTTTTCGGTGGACATGAAGGTCTGGCAATCTTCAGCCACATTTCATGGCTGGCACTATGTCAATCTCGAAATGCGTCTAAATTCATGCAGAACAATCTTGCAGCCTGGGACAAGATTAAACAGGGATTTGTGTACCGTGAGCAAATATATGGCAGCAACATATACGATTTAAACAGGTTTTGCTATATGGCAATTTTTGCTGGGGACAATGAGTTGAGCAGAAAATTATTCAACAGAATCGGCGATGAGTGGTCTGACGAAGCATTTGTCACTAAAAGGAACTTTGAGTTTCACAAAGCAAATGCATTCAAGTAGTTGATAAAACCCTATGACCCGAGGAGCCGTTTGTAAGGTGTGTGTCTCTGCATTGAGCGAGAGAAGGACACCTTCCAACTAGCGCCAGGACCGGCCGAAAACGCCGGTCAGGCTTATGGCGTTGGCGCTAAAGTGAGTACAAACATGGTAACAAAATGGCTCCATCTAAACGAGCTTAGCGGAGACCCGTGGATATTGCCAGTTTGGAACGCAGTCAACACGGCTGTAAAGGCTAAGAAGGTCCGGCGACTTCCTGATGCCTGCTACAAGCTCGGACTACACGTTTCGACAAGGCTGAATATTCTTCCCAGGGTGGTTCATCGGGTCAACAAAGGGGCTTCGCAGTTGCTCGCCTCTGCAAAATTGCATGGACCAGAGCATATATTCACGAAATCAGGAGATGGTTTTGCTTTTCCGTTGGACAACGACTTGAAGTACTGCCTACTCGCCGACATAGACTCACTCCTATTTGAGCTGAATTCGGCATGCGAGCTCATGATGCAGCTTTTCGCCCATCTGCACTCCCACGTAGGTTGCCCCATCAAGAAGGGCGAGATCGGGAAAGCCGTCAGAGAGGCCCTCGGGGGAAAGTTAGAGGATTCCGCTTGGTTTCAATCTCTCGACAAGCATCGGAATTTCTTCATACACGAAGGGGCGCCCTACTTGGCTGTAGATATTTCAGAAGAGCCAGACGCTTACGATTTACTCATAATGAGGAGCAACGTCCGTAGGTTTACAACTCCGAGGCAGTACGTCGCACTCTCAGAGGTTAACTCCATTGTTCAAGGTTTCTTGGCTGCAAAGACAAAGCTACAGAAGCACTTGATCTCGCTTTTTACATAAGGACGTGCCCCAACCACGCGGCGGCACACGATCTTCGCTATGCTCCGCCGGTGCGTCACGCTACCGTTCGGCAAAGGAAACATGATAAGACTTAAGATAGAAACCTCAAGAATCCAAGACTGGGAAACCTTCCACGATGTCTTTGCTGAAGCCTTCGGATTCCCAGGATTCTACGGTAGAAATATGGATGCGTGGATCGACTGTATGTCATATCTAGATGATCCAGATTCAGGCATGACATCGATCAATTGTGACAAAGGCGATTTTCTTGTCCTTGAGTTGACTGATGCAAAAGATTTCAAGGCCAGATGCCCTGAACAATTTGACGCCATCGTCGAATGTGCGGCATTTGTGAATTTCAGAAATTTGGATGTCGGAGAAAATCCGCTTCTAATGCTGTCATTCTATATGTAATGCCGAACCAGCGCCTGCAGGTGTCCGCGGAAAGCCGCGTCCCGTAAGGCGCAACACCGTTGTCTGTATAGAAGGTGATAAATGTCGATGACGCCTGATGAAGCTAATTACGAAGAGTTCATGGAGCGGCTCTATGAAGAGCACAAGGAGCAGGCAATTGAGGAGTTCCGGACTGAACGCCTTCAGTCTTATTATGCTAAACACAAGCTTGTGGCAAAACCAGCATTCGACGCCCTCATGGAAGCTAGGAATCTTATGAATACAAGCATAACGGCAGCCCTTGTCTTTTCCGCTGTCGCCATGGAAGTTGCACTGAAGGAAACGCTGCTGAAACCAACCGTGTATGGTCAGGTCCATGCTGCCTCGGTGGCTTCGCTGGTGGCCGATTTGGTAATGGAACACCGTGGCATGGATCGGTACAAGGATCTGCTGCTACAAATCCTTCGAGAACACGGAGGTGTAGATCTCCTGTCCTACAAAAGAACAGATTCAAACCAAACCATTTGGAACGAGATAAAGAATGTGCAAACAAGGAGGAACCTTTTGCTGCACACAGGTCAGATGGCCGCTGAGAAAGAAGCTTCTTTGGCATTGGGAGTGGCATCCACAATTATTGAAACCCTTTTCCCCTCGGTGGTAACGAGAATGGGTCTGCATTTGCACGACGGGTATAGAATCTGCGATGACTTGAAGTGTAAATACGAAGGCACCCCGATGGGAAAGATACTAAAGGCCAGATAACGAGGCGGTACGGCCAGTCATCCAAAAGCAGGCTCTGGCAGACCACAGTATTCGGAGTAATAAACAGTACTAACGGAGGGCGTATGACTACCGGAAAAAAAGTGGCTGCATATGTGCTGAACCTTTTTCTCGTCGGTTCTGGATTCCTATTGGTTGAAGGCTCAAAAGGAATAATAAAAGGAATCTGCTGGTTCCTACCGTTTCTTTTTTTAAATATTTACAGGCATGAAATAGGTGCTTTATGGGCATTGCTTGTCCTTTTTGGCTCATTCGTGCATCTATACAATACTATTAAGCGTAAGTGTAACGCTGTACGCATTGTGCAAACTAATGTAGAAACGGGCAGCTCCAATTTCATCGGCCTGCTAGCTGGCTTCATCCCACTCATTTATTTTGGCATTGGTTTGTTACAGCTAGCTGCAATTCAGAGCGGCATAATTGACTGGTGGGGTTGGCATTGGCTGATCGCCATTTTTGTAGCTTTCCCAATTGCATATATTCCAGTTGTCGGAACAGTTGTTGGTATTATGGGGGCGATCAAATCTTGGGGATGGTCACCAATGCTCTCGATTTTTTTGTTTGGCTGGCCCTATGTTCTTTTTGCAATTATTTTAGTCGGAGGCGGTGTGTCAGAAGTCTTTTCAAGGTTAAGGAAATCATAAAATGTACATACCTTGGATTGCTTCAGCGTTATTATTTATTTCAGTCATTCCTGGTTTACCATACGGTTATTACCAACTTCTTCGCTGGCTTGTGTGTGGTTCTTCCTGCTATGGCGCTTTGTTGGCCCACGAGCAAAATCAGAAATATTGGGAATGTGTGTTTATTGGTCTAGCAGTTGTCTTTAATCCTATTTTACCAATTCATTTAAATAGAGAGCTTTGGCTCCCAATTGATATTGCATCCAGCATTGTTTTC
>WNGH01008068.1_pt1 | contig 11427 bp, 10 predicted proteins | sample 5400631 | NCBI WGS metagenome assembly WNGH01 (sample SAMN13153373, study PRJNA577476) | soil metagenome | isolation source: 115 cm soil or saprolite under Garry oak tree replicate 1 | place: USA:California | collected 2016-06-15 | reverse complement strand
GGGAATCCTCTAGCATGATTTCTTGTGTGATGTAGTATAGGCTTATCGTAGCATCGCTCCCAGTGATGATCAGCGTTCGGACTTTCCGGGGTGTCAGCCAGTTTGCATCGATGAAACCGGTTGTGCCTCCCTTGAAGCGCAACATTATCTCTGCATAGTCTTCGTAAGAATGGGTCCTCAAGGATCCCGTTTGTGCAAAGATGGCGGAGACCTCTTCGTCCAAAAGATATCGCATTGCGTCGATGTCATGAATCGCAGTGTCTTTGACGACTCCTACGTCTCCAATTCGTATCGGCCATCTGGCAACCCGACGTCCGGTAGCTATGATAACATCACCAACGGCCTTCTCCTTCAGCATCTTCTTGACAGCCCTTACACCGGGATTGAATCGCTCGATGAAACCCACGAGGAGCTTGACGCCTGCCCTTCTTGCAGCCTTCAGGAGTTTCTCTGCAGCCCGTTCTTCACCGGTCATGGGCTTCTCGACAAGAAGATTCTTGCCGGCTTCAATTGCTAATATCCCAACCTTCAGATGTGTCTGTGTTGGCGTGCAAATAGTGACCGCTTCGAGCTTAGGTGCTCGAAGAAATTTGTCGACATCCGTAAACCATGAGACGCCATATTTTGTCCCGATCTCTTTAGCTCGCTTTGCGTTCGTGTCACAAATCGCTACAAGGTCGGCAATTCGGCTTTGACGGAGGACTCGGACTTGGTTTTCGCCCCAGAAACCTGTTCCGATGACGCCGATGGCCACTCGTTTCATGTGTCGAGGGTGCCTCTTCCTATTGTCGTATAGAAGAGGCCGGCCCTCTCAACATTTGAAGCTTCCAGAACTCTAGTCAGATCACATATCGCCCCCGGACGATTCATCTCCGTCGCGAGCTGGTCCGCATCAAGCTCCAAAGCACACGATTTTGGAAGCGCTACAACAGTGCAGTTAGCCTTGGCCACCGCCCTGAGGAGACTATTCTCCACCTTAGCCCGCTCTCCAACCATCTGTACCCAGGGCTGCGATCCATCCTCGCCCGGGTACAACGATACTCGTGCGCCTCTTTTACGGAGTGATTCGATTATTGGCGGAGACTCAGGCTTAGACCAAGACTTCTTGAGTAGTCCATCGGTTCCGAGAATCGCGACCTTCGATCTCCTGAAGGGGTATCCGCAGCGGCTCAACGCTCTTCGCACCATATCCACGATCTGCGTCTGATACTCTACGTTCACAGCGTGAGCAGCACGTGCGAGTCTCGGACCGTCCCTCCGCTGCGAGCTCGAAAGCGCAATCCCTGTCCCAATAGACTCTCTTCCCGGAATCGGGTTAGAGTGTCCGGCAAGTGCAACACGCGTGTCCCTGCACAGGTCAAGCACATCGTCATAGTTGACTCCATGCGCTTCCGACAGTTTGGCAAGCTCCAGTCCAAGCGCCCTCGCCACTTCTCGACTAACTTGAGAGGACACCTTCAAACCCTGCCAGCACTTTGGGCTTCTCCCTGAACTCTTGAATCCTCTCTCCAGACCAGAAAAGCGGGAGGTAGCAGAAGTTCAGGTCTGTTCCCACCTTTAGCCCACCGTGCTTTTCTATTGTCGATTTGAGCACCGAGGATGTGTAGTGGGGTCTGCAGAGACCCGCATAGGCAACGGTCGTGCCTGCCGCAAGACCGGGCGCAATGTTCCGAACGGTCATCTCGAGGATGTTAGTGTGGTCTGGCGTAGAGGCGTGTGTCGCCAGCACCATGGTCCGGACATGGGAGAGAGGTAGTTGGCGATAGTCTGGTGTAAGCCTGATCTTCCCCGACTTTGTGAGGATTCCGAGCAGCCAGAGAGCCTCTTCAATGCCCGGTCGGTTCGTATGTGTTCTGCCGTCGTCTCCAAAGGGTCCTACAAGATAGTTGGGAATGCCAGCCTCAGCGTAGAGGACGGAGAGGAGAAGTGCCTCGGGGTTGTCGCCAATGATAGCAACGGAATGATTTTCTCCCATAGATCCGATCAGTTGGTTTCAACAATTCTGGCAGGGACCGTCGGGCTTGTTCGGGTTCAGCTTAACCGATTACATCTACTCTGGTGAAAGATTTCGATCTACTGATCAACGAGGTTGCCTGCGTTAGGCGCAATTTCCGTCAGCGCTGACTGTGAATGTCGGGCATTGGTTTGGATCTATGATCTTGGACATCTTCTATCTCTTATCTACCCATCATGTCTTACAGAATTTGATCTGGGATCTCCTAGTTGAAAATCTGGATCGACATCCTAACCCCGAAGCATGCGCTCTTCTTCGAGCCACTCTATCGAGATTTCGCCCGAGAAGGGCACGAATTGCTGCTAACCACTCGGACCTATCGTGAAGCCGAGGAAGCACTAGAACTGAAACGACTACGATACCATGTCGCTGGAGAGCATGGCGGCGCCACGCGCTATGGCAAACTGTTAGCAAGCGGACGCAGAGTCGTGAAGCTGGCTCAACTGATTGAGAGCTGGCACCCGGACACAGCAGTCTCATTCTCATCTCCAGAAGCTGCGAGAGCGGCCTTCGGCCTGGGCGTGCCACATGTCGCAGTAAACGACTCTCCACATTCCTGGCAGGTAGCCCGCCTCAGCATTCCCCTCTCCAGATATGTCTGCTCGCCTTGGATAATTCAGAGACGCGTCTGGCTCTCCTTCGGAGCTTGGCCTGACGGCATCGTGGCTTACAGGGCACTGGACGCCGCCGCGTGGTTGAAACGACACAAGCCCAACCCAGCAGTTCTGCGACAGCTCTCGCTGACGAGTGACAAACCAATCATCGTGTTACGTACTGAGGAATCGTACGCCTCGTACCTGGAAGGAAAGGCGAGTGACAAGGCGCCGGTCATCGGCCCGGTCGCTGAAGAGATCTTGAAGCTCAAACTGGACGCGCAGATGGTCATTTCGACAAGGTACGGTCGACAAGCGCCAGTCCTCAGGCAAAAGTTCGGAAACAAGGTCCGGGTCATTGACCATATTGTGGACTCGACAAGCCTCCTCTACTACTCGACCATTTTCATCGGCTCTGGAGGAACCATGACCGTTGAGGCAGCTCTGCTGGGCCGCCCGGCCATATCATGCTTCCCCGGAGACAAACCGCTCTACATCAAATACCTGGAGAAGAAAGGATTGGTCAAGACGATTCAGTCGCCAAAGACGATCGCGATGAAAGTCAGAGAAACAATAGCTTCAGACAGGGAAATGGAGGAGCAACAAAAGCGAGGGACCCAAATGCTTCGCCGCATGGAGGACCCGATCAAGATCATCTCTGCGGTAGTCAGAAAGACTTGGAAGCTATAGCCTGGAACCGGTCGAGCGACGGCGGGTAGTCGAGCTATCCGGAACCAGCCTGGTCCGGTTTCCACCCAGACTGGGCCTGGCGAGCAATCGCTTTGGCTTAGAAACCGACCGGACCCTCGCAAGAAATCGCAGGTTCCACGTCATCTAAAGAAACGTTCGTCGAGCACAAAGGATGCAGTTACCATCCACGGTTACCATAAGCCGTCCCCGTCAAGAAAATCCAGGAGCGTTGATCCTTGCGACACAGAACAGCTCTTTGGTAGGAATGCAAGCTAGAAATCGCCCAAAATCAGCCCCGATCAGAGATCGGGAAGGTGGGTCCCGCTGAGCACCTTATTCACGCTTGAACGGCCCTCGTCAGCACTTACTGGAAGACGCTGATCAGCACGTTCTGCGCGAAAAACTGGATATCTCGCCCAGAAACGGTTCAGACAGCAGGAGACCCCCCTCTAGGATTTAGAAATAAAAAATTCCCGCGACACAAGAGTGCTCCTCCCATGACACGCGAGCGGTTACCAGACCAGACAAGTTCGGGACTTATCTAGGTTCCTACTATTCTAATTTCCGATTGTCTCATCGAAGAGCGGCTTGAACTCGTCCAGTAGAAGCTTCAGATCCTTCTCCGTCTTCCCTTCGACATAGATTCGGATGAGCGGCTCCGTCCCGCTGGCCCTTACGAGGAACCAGCCACGGTTTTTGATGTCGACGCGGACCCCGTCTATGGTGCTCGTCACCCTATCCCCGAGCTTCCGTCGAATCTCCTTCATCACCTCGTTCTTCCTCCTATCCGGACAGCTCCTCTTCTCCTTCGCCATGAAGAAGGTCGGCAGACGAGCCATCAGACGAGACAGCGGCTGACCATTATCCAGGATAGAATTGAGTATGAGAACAGTCGCCATGGCACCATCCCTCACCGGCTGGTGCGGAGCATAGAATATCCCACCATTCTCCTCTCCACCCAGTATCGCCCTCTCCCTCATCATCGTCCGCGCCACATTGATACTTCCAACCGGTGTGAGAATCACCCTCCCCCTCCTCTTCCGAGCCGTCTCAGTCACAGACATAGACGAGGTGATCGGAGTAACCACTTTCAAGCCAGGCTTCTTCTTCAGAACCTCATCCTCAATCAATGTCAGACTCTTGTCACCGGAATGAACCACCCCCGTCTCGTCTACGAAGATCGCCCTATCACCGTCACCATCATGAGCCACTCCAAACACAGCCTTCTCTTGCCTGACAGCCGTGGCAAGAGGCCCTAGATTCTCCGGCCTAGGCTCCGACGTGCGACCCGGAAACCTCCCATCGATATTATCGTTGATCGTGACCACTCTACAACCTATCCTCCTAAGAAGAACTGGCGTCGTCAACGCCGCCACCCCATTCCCGGTATCCACAACTACCGTGACCGGCTTCCCGATCCTTCTCCCACTGACATAGCTCCCAAGGCTCGACAAGTACGCTTCGAGAGGTTGAGGCGGATGCGTCCTCCGGCCCGGGTTCTTGCTAACCCTCCACGACTTTCTCGGAAACAGCCCTTCTATCTTCTGCTCCTTGTCGCGGGCAATTTCGATCCCGTCTGAGTCGACGATTTTGAAGCCGTTATACTCGGGCGGGTTATGGCTAGCAGTAATCATTGCACCTGCCGCATCGCCGGCCAGTTTTACCAGGAATTGGAGCCCAGGGGTGGTAATCTGTCCACAATCCTCAGCATCATTTCCATGGGCAAGTATACCCGCCACAGCACCTTCAGTAAGCATCGGACTCGAGGTTCTCCCATCACACCCAACCAGAATCCTCTTGCTCTCGAAGAGGCTCGCAACACTCGACCCAATTCTGTACGCAAAATCGGCATTGAGAATATCCCCGGCAACCGCTCTGATACCGTTTGTCCCGAATAGGCGGGCTGCTTTCAATCTGCCTTCAAACCTCGCGTTAGTTTAGAACTATTGATCCCGGATTGACTACTGAATGTTCGGGGATGACTACTTCGCCCGCGATAACGGATCCCTTTCCGATCGTTGTCCCCTTTCCGATCCTCGTCCCCTCCCCTATGACGGCGCCCTCAACGCGACAGCCCTCATCGATGGTTGTATCTTCAAACAATATCGCGTCGCGCACCATGGCGCCATTCTTCACCTTGACCTTTGGCGAAAGAATCGCGTAAGGTCCCACTTTGGCGTCGCTCGCAATGACACAGCCACTACCTACGTGGGACGGCTGTTCGATATCGACGGCGGGAGAGATGTCTTTCCTCGCATTAGACAACAGCTGCTCGCCTCGTTTCAACATGTCCATGTTCGTCGCCACGTAATCTTTGACCTGTCCAATATCATACCAGAACCCATTGTGCCTCCATCCTCTAAGCTTCATCCTGTTCGCCAAGACTGGGAAGATCTCCCGTTCGAGGCTTACAGCCTGTCCTTTTGGAATCATTCCGATCACACTGTGGTTCAATAAGTAAACTCCCGCGTTGATCCAGCCCGGACCTTGAGCCTTCGGCGACTTCTCTTCGAAGCCTATGATGTGATCGCCAGAGTCCAAGGTGACCAATCCGAAGGGCCTAGTATCTCTCACCGAGAAAACAGCTAGCGTAGCCTCTGCACCGCTCGCCAGATGGGCGCGAGTGAGACCCTTCAGGTCGATATCACTCACGATGTCCCCGTTGACAACAATCACAGGTTCCCTGCCAGACATCATTCCAGTCGCCAGTCTCAAGGGCCCCCCGGTTCCCAGCGGGGTCTCCTCGACGGACAACACCATCCTATTCCCCATCTTCCGGGCCGCCACCTCCATGCGAAGCTTGTCTGAGAGATGATTGACCGCAAGTATCAGTTCCTCCACATTCCCCCGGTCGAGCCAGTCAGACATGTAGTCTATCAGAGGAGTGCCAACTATAGGAAACAAGAGTTTCGGCTTCGAACAACTGAGAGGTCGAAGCCTCGTCGCGAATCCCCCGGCGAGAATCAATCCCTTCAACGGCTCTTCCAAGCTCTCAGTTCGAGGATTCGCGGTGGAAATGTTGTTATAGCCTTTATCCGAGAACGAGCCGACGAATTCTTGTCGCCCAGTTCTTCCCGGAAGAGACTTGGGCAGAAAGGGGTTGACGCGATTTTCAGCTCGGCCAGGGAACACCACCCAGCCAGCCTTCTAGTCGGAATATTGGGGATTGTCACTGGCGTCACCCTCTGGATCACCGTACTATTGGACCGTGAATACACGAGATTCTTGGGCCCCTCGGAAACCGATTCCTACCTCACCCTCTTTCTTACATCAATTGGGCTGATCCTAGTGCTTATCGGAGCTGGAATCTGCGCAGTCCCTTCCATCTCCACTGCCCCTACTGAGGAGAAGGCCTTGGAAGGATACCCGGAGTTGGCAAAGCCCTCGAGAAGGATTCTACCAATGTCAAACATGAGGTTCGCGCTGTTCGCCTTCATCCAGAGTTTGGTCATATCTGCCCTCTATGCCGGACTGGTCGAGGAATACCAGTCAAACTTGACCATGCAGCAGTGGGTTCGCCTAGTCTTCCCAACTGCGAAGTATATTCTCAACGGGGAAACAGTTCTGGTCCTGTCGACACTGCTCGGGCTAATCACAGCCCAGTTCCTTCCGGGAAGACTACTTGCCGAGCGAAAGACGATCATCTGACCAGCTGAAAAACCCCTAATCGAGCCTCTTACTACTTACACTCGCCTAGCTCCAAAAAATCGTAACAAGAAATTCCCAAAACGCGAAAAAGACAGCGACGAAAAAAACCAAGAATTCTTTTTTTCAAAACGACCTTCCCGGATCGCACGCGCCACCGAGTGATCTTAGCCTATGATGCGGGTGATTTGGAGTACTACTTTCGCCAACCACCCTTTGTAATAATCCTACCTGGTAGCGTCACGAAAGCTTGCCACCACAGTTCTTGCAGAACATCGCTTCAATCGGGTTCGTTGAACCGCACGACGCGCAAACTGTCGAGTCCAACAAAGTGCCACATTTGATGCAATGCTTCGCTCCGCTTAGAAGCTGAGCACCACACTTCCGACACCATCCCGTGCCTCGAGCCGTCTCGACAGGCTTGGGGGGTGCAAGGGAACTTGGAGAGAACACATCAGTGAGAATGACTACATCACCAACAGTTGCTATCTTTTCATGGGACACTTCGTATTCTCTGGAAAGGTCCCGGTCGTCCAGTATAGTCTTGAACTGCTCCTTGTCGACCGACAATAACAACGACCTGATGTCACCCGCGTCGGTCGGAATGGCTTTTCTCACCCTGCCAACCAGGATTCCATGAGAGTCAACGACCTGGAGACCGGTCAGAGCCTCAATTCTTGCATGATTGTCCTTGACCTGCGAACTCGCGGTCTGGTTGTCAACATACTTCTCGCACCCGTAACAGTACCATCTCTTCTCGTGAGACTTTGTTCGGACGAAAGTGAGAGACTGATTGCAGTCTGGGCATCGCGCCTTAGGCTCCTCGTCAAACATGCTGTCCATGCCCAATTTCAACGAGCGAACTAGATCGGTTAGGCTGATTACCCCGCCTTCTTAGTTAATACCTTCGCCGCATTATCGCGCACACAGCTATCCAATTGAAAGCGAGTATCGTCCTCAACTCCCAAAAACAGACTACGACCTTGACGTGTTCGAGTCAATTTTCTCACACACCTCAAACACTTCCTTCAGGACTTAGTTTATTGGGATACTACCGCATGTACGGAAAAAGGTAGAAACTGTCGATTGCTCCCAACCTACACGTAGGACTATTCTCTTCTCATTCTTTAGAGTATCATGCAGAATAGCTGGAAACAGTGCAAGTCGAACGCCCACTTTGATCATGGAGGTTAGAGACTTACAGTGAAGACCGCCTCAGCCTACTCGCCATGCAATATAACCGGCTTCTTCCAAATCCATGAGAAAGCCTCCGACCCTCTTCAAGTCGGCTCCACCGGAGCAGCTGTCGCTTTAGAAAAAGGAGTCAGAACGAGAGTGAGCCTCAAGAAAGGAAGCTCATCGAGCGTCGCTGCAACCTTCAACGGCGGTCGATTGTCCCAACGGTCAGTCTCTGTGCGCGTCGCAAAGAGGCTCCTCGAGCTTGATGGAAGGCCCTGGAGGGTTGATATCACTCATACCAGCCGATTCGAGTCCGGGTCCGGCTATGGGACCAGTGGAGCCGGAGCTCTCTGCGTCTCGTTGGCGCTGAACGAAACGATGGCGCTATCCCTTTCGACGCTTGAAGTAGCCCAGATCGCACACGTCTCGGAAATAGAGTGCAGGACCGGGCTGGGAACTGTTGCGTCTGTCTTTTCCGGGGGTCTTACGTTGAGAACTGTACCGGGAGCTCCGGGAGTAGGAAAAGTCAGCAAGGTGGATGTCCCCTCGTCTCTGAGGCTGATCACCGCTAGTTTTGGTCCAATCTCGACGAGGGCAGTCCTTGGAAGAGCTAGTCTCAAGAGACGTATTAGCACTTGTGGTAATGGCTTGATCCAGAGGTTCGACAGGCGAGCCCCGCAGACCAGTTTCATGATGCTGTCGAAACAATTCTCAGAATGTGTAGGTTTAATGTCTCAAAGGTTGTCACAGCTCGTAGTCGGGCTCGATTCGACAGGTTTCAAATCGAGCATGGCAATGCTGGGAGAATCGATCTTTTGCCTAATCCCAAAGGATTTAGCGCCTACTGTGACAACCTTTCTTCAAAGGCGCGGCGTGACTCCAAACGTTTCCCGGATAGCGAACTCAGGGGCGCACCTGCTATGAACGTGAGCGCACGCCACCCAAGGTTCTTGTCCCTCGCAACTCGAGAAAGGCTTGCGAAGGCCATGAGTAAAGGCATTGTCGTTCCCCAAGGATTAATCGCTCATGGCAGAGGAGAGGCTTTCGACTACATCCTAGGTGAAGAGACTCTACCAGCGGCAACTGCCGCCACATCCGCAGCAGCCGCTTTTCTGCTTATGGCAGAGCATCCGGTGTTATCGGTCAATGGGAACACTGCCGCCCTCGCTGGAAAGGAGATTGTGAATCTATCCGCCACCATCTCGGCACCAATAGAAGTCAACCTCTTCCATCGAACCAACAGGAGAGAACGTCTAATCGCGAGCTATCTCAAACGCTTAGGCGCGGGAGACGTTCTTGGCCTAGGAAAGTCTGCAAGCAGCACCATCCGAGGCATAGCGAGTTCACGAAGACAGACTGACCCGAGAGGTATTGGAGAGGCAGATGTTGTCTTAATTCCCTTAGAGGATGGCGATAGGGCAGAAGCTCTTTCGCGAGACGGAAAGAAAATAATCGCGATAGATCTCAATCCTCTCTCGCGGACTTCTCGCGCAGCTTCGGTCTCAATCGTCGACAACGTGGTAAGGGCTATCCCGGCCTTGACCCATGCCTCTTACAGACTGAAGAAAATGCGGCGCACTAGCCTAGAGCGACTTGTATCTGACTTTGACAACCAGCGTAATCTAGCTGGTACAATTAAGGAAATGATTGAATATCTACGAGGATGGGCGTAGGTCTGAAACCTACAGACACAATCGAAAGACGAAAGGTATCAGTGGCGACCTTCCGACGGATGAAGGCCGAAGCCAAGAAGATAGTCATGGTGACATCCTATGACTATCCTACTGCCGCGATTGCAGACGAAGTAGGCGTCGACTCAATTCTCGTCGGCGACTCGTACGGAATGGTGGTCCTAGGATACGAAAATACGATTCCGGTCACAGTCGATGAGCTTCTTCCAGTTTGTCGCGCGGTCCGGAGAGGAGCCACGCATCCTCTCCTCATCGGGGATCTACCATTCATGAGCTTTCAAGCGTCAACGGCAGAGGCAGTCCGGAACGCGGGACGATTCGTAAAAGAGGGGGGAATGGAAGCTGTCAAAGTAGAAGGCGGTAGGGATGCGTCTCCCATCGTCAAAGCAATTTCTCGGGCCGGAATTCCCGTTCTCGGACACATAGGAGTTACCCCTCAGACAGCGACCCTGCAAGGAGGGTACAGAGTCCAGGGACGGAGTCCGACTTCAGCCGCTGACCTCGTCGAAGACGCTGTATCTCTTGAGAAGGCTGGAGCTTTCGGAATCGTCTTGGAGATGGTTACAGAAGAGGCGGCCCGAGCGATTACCGAGAAAGTGTCGATTCCCACAATTGGTATTGGGTCAGGAAGGTTCTGTAATGGCCAGGTTCTCGTGATACACGACATCATAGGACTCTACCCAAAGTTCACCCCTAAGTTTGCCAAACGCTACGCCGATGTGTCCGCCATCATCAAGCAGTCACTCGAGAAGTATACAGGTGACGTGCGGAGCGGCGATTTTCCCACAGAGCAGAACACATTCAAAATGGAAGACGACCAGAGACTAGCGGTCGATTCTCGACGGAAGACTTGACGGATTGCGGATAGCCATCGTGGGAGCTGGCGCGATTGGTTGTCTGTTCGGAGTGCGTCTGCACAACTCAGGCCACAGCGTCCTGCTAATACATCATACCAGTCGGACCATCGCTTCCATCAAGAGACATGGGGTGCTTCTACGAGAACTGTCGGGAACGCTTGCCAGGGCGCATCTTGAAGTGAAGCGGTCATTATCGAGTCAAGATGATCCTGATCTCGTTCTACTGACAGTCAAGGCGTACGACACGGAAGCAGCCACTCGAGCTATACGGAAGTCGATTGGAAGCAATGGCCTAGTTTTGAGCCTCCAGAATGGTCTAGGAAACATTGAGACTCTGCGCCGGTACCTTCCCGCTCAAAAGCTTCTGGCGGGAACAACGACAGAAGCTTCACTCCAAACTGGGCCTGGTCAGGTCACTCATACCGGAAACGGCACGACTTGGATTGGAGAAGTTAGTAGAGTAACCTCGAACGGATGCGGAATGATCAGAGAGGTCTTTCGCAAGGCCGGATTTAGAACTGTGGCCAGCAAGAATATCGAGGGCGTAATCTGGTCAAAGGCCATCATGAACTCCGCAATCAATCCCATAACCGCGCTTCTACGAGTTCCTAATGGAGAGCTCCTAAGAATCCCATATCTGAGATCAATCGCCAACGCCGTGGTTCACGAGGGAAGTGCTGTGGCGAGGGCCCATGGTGTCTCCCTCAATCCAGCCCCGAGATCTATGCTCTTACAGGTTCTAGCATTGACCAGAAGCA
>WNGH01014850.1_pt1 | contig 11428 bp, 12 predicted proteins | sample 5400631 | NCBI WGS metagenome assembly WNGH01 (sample SAMN13153373, study PRJNA577476) | soil metagenome | isolation source: 115 cm soil or saprolite under Garry oak tree replicate 1 | place: USA:California | collected 2016-06-15 | reverse complement strand
GTTCGCTTGCCGCAAGAGTTTCGTTTCGAAGGTGATCAAGTGCGCATTCGGAGGCTTGCACATGGCGTCCTATTAGAACCGCTCATTCCCGACGCCGCTAAGTGGTTTGATGAGATGGATCGGTTCAATCAGGAACAGTTCATGGTTAAGAGACGCAGTCAACCTGTCACCCCGCGCCGCGAGATCTTCAAGTGAACTATCTGCTGGATACCAATGCTTGCATCGCGCTGATCAACGGGAATCCGCCCTCCGTCCGTACCAAATTTCAGAAGGCCATAGGCACGGGGAGCGACGTCTTTGTATCGTCCGTCGCCCTGTTCGAACTCTGGTACGGTGTTGCGAAGAGTTCGCATCGAGAATTTAACAAGAAGCGCCTCGAGGCTTTCTTTGCAGGCCCCATCCACGCTCTCGCTTTTGAGGATCAGGATGCTGAAATTGGTGGCGGGATCCGAGCCGATCTAGAGTTCATCGGAAAGCCAATCGGCGCTTACGACCTTCTGATTGCCGGGCCGGAATTTGCTCGAATCAAAACGTTGGCCTGGGCAGACTGGGGACGCCCGTAACGGTCCACTTTTTCAACTCCCCATTTCAAAGATTTTCACAACCCGGTCGATTTGGCTGTGAGGAGATGCTGAATCGAGTAGAACCAACAAAATGCCCTTGCCTGTATCGACGTCGCCAGCATCCGACAATGTCATCTCCCATTCTCTTTCGCGGCGACGTTTCAACATGTTCCTCGTGAAATAGATAACGTTTTCGCGGCGGTTCGCAATAATAGCAAGGCTCGTAGAATTCCCACCTTCAAATCGAGTTGAGCAGAGAACTTATTATCTTCGGAGCGCGTGGATATGAAGGGGAAGCACTTTTGCGTAGTTTGAAAAATCAGGGTCAGTTGTGAAGATAGCCCACTGCCGTTTGATCGTGACAGCACATAGCAGGACGTCGACAATCGATACTACAACTCCCTTCGCCCTGCAACGGTTGCCGGCCTTCGCCGCCTCTTCGTAATCAGAGGTGTCGACAACTTCGTCCGGAAAGGAACGAAGATGGAGCCTTAGTTTTTCATACTGTTCCGTTGTCTTTATGCCCGAAAGGAGCTCTTGCCGAACTAGTCCGATCACTCGGGCTCGTCCTTCTCGGATGAGTTCAGCTAACTCGGCAACTAGGGGTCTTTCGTTCGTGCCGAGGCTCTCGTTCTTTCGACGAAGTGCCAGGGACCAAACCGACGTGTCTACCAAGACATTCATATACGCTTTGCTTTGCGCTCGCGCTTATAGTCATAACCGCGCTCGTAGTCAACTCTCCCGAACAGGGAAAGGATTTCTTGTTGTTTGCGATGTTCGATGTACTCTTGTAAAGCGACCGTCACGGTTTCTCGCTTCGTGCGGTGTCGGCCCACTCTCTGAGCCTCTTCCAACAGGCGATCGTCAATGGCGAGATTGGTAGGCATTGTGTTCTCCTATGTGTAGCATTCTACACATAGGAGTGTACAGATTCAATGATACAAGAGCGGAATTGGACGTCATTCGCAGGGGATCCATTTGTCCCATTGGCGAGTGTGTCTACCAGAACTCTGAAGACCATTGGAGCTCGCCGCGGAAAAACTGGCAGCGAATTGCGTATTCCGGGGGATGGTGATCAACGATTCCGAACTCTCCCGTCAGCGCTGATCGCGTGTTACAGCTTGTTCAAGGGAGGTTGCCGCAGAAGCCCGGAGAGGGGAAAATAGTCCAGCTGGATTCGAATCATCGGGGCGATGCGCGCAAAACTAACCGGTCACCATGACATTCATGATTGTTCTGCTGGGCCTTGGCGTTGGTGTGCTGGTGGGCCTCTTGGGTATCGGGGGTGGCGTCGTTCTGGTGCCGGCCATGGTCTATCTGCTCCACATGGACCAGCACCTCGCGCAGGGCACTTCGCTGTTTATCTTGTTGCCTCCAATTGGAGTGGGAGCCTTGCGGGAATACTGGAAGCAGGGCCAGGTGGATTTGCGTGCCGGAATTTTGTGCGCGCTGGGAATGCTACTCGGCGCTTACGCGGGGAGTTTAATAGCCCTCCCCATGCTGTCCCGGAACTTGAGAGGATTGTTCGGTTGCTTCCTGGTGCTGGCGGGATTGCTACTGTGGAGGAAAGCGCGGCTGGAAGGCTGTGACGATGGCCGAGCAGAGGAACACGCCCGTGGCTAAGACTGAGGGATTTGGCCGCAGCGCTGGCATCTTGGCAATCGCCTGCGTGTGCGGAGTGACCTCGGGAATGTTCGGGGTCGGCGGTGGGGTCCTTCTGGTGCCGCTCCTCGGGCTGCTGTTGGCCTTCAGCCAGCATCGCGCCCAAGGAACTTCCTTGGTGGCGCTGATACCCCCTACCGGAGTGCTGGCACTGACGGCGTATTCCAGGGAAGGGTTCGTTTCTTGGAAAACGGGGGTGCTGCTGATCCCGGGAATATTTTTGGGCGGTATCGCCGGGGGAATCCTGGCGAAGAAGATCAATCCGCGAAGCATGCGACAGATTTTTGCGGGGATCCTGGTTTTGCTCGGCGTGTGGCAGGCGTTGAGCGCCTGGTGGCGCTAGGAGCGGAAAATCCAAATGGTCGATTTACATTGTCACATTCTGCCGGGTCTCGATGATGGACCGGCCACCATGGAAGAATCGATGGCCATGGCGGAGTCCGCCATTGCCGACGGTATTACCCACCTGGTCGCCACGCCACACTCCAGCAACCATTATTTTTTCGATTTTGCGCAGGTGCGACTGCTTCGCGACGAGCTGCAAGCTGCGATCGGCGAGCGGCTGACGATCGCCACCGGCTGCGACTTTCATCTCAATCCGGAGAATCTCGGATCGTTGCGCAAGGATGCCCCACACTATTGCATCAACCAGCGCGATTTCCTGCTGCTCGAATTCAACGAGTTTTCGATCCCGCCTTCGATGGACCAGACGTTGCACCAAATTCAGCTTGCCGGTGTGCAGCCGGTGATCACCCACCCGGAGCGCAACGGCATTTTGCGCTCGCGCCCGGAGCGCTTGAAAAAATGGGTACAGCAGGGCTGCTTTGCCCAGGTGACCGGAGGCGCACTTACCGGAGGTTTCGGTGTCGGTGCGCAGCAGGATGCGCTGCGGTGGATCGGTGAAGGTCTCATCCATTTCGTGGCCAGCGATGCGCACAACACGCGAACGCGGCCGCTTCGCCTGCAACCTGCGTATAACGTCGTCGTCCATCAGTTTGGTGAAGAGAAGGCGCGCTCTCTGTTCCAGGATAATCCGCTCGCGGCTTTTGAGGGGCGGGCATTGCCGCACATTCCAGAAATCGAAGATGAATTGCTTCCGCCGCGCCGCAAGCGGTTCTTCTTTTTCTAAGAATCCTGATCCTTCGACGCTGACGAAAACGACCCTTCACTGCGCCGGGTGCAGGGGCAGGCCCGCCCAGGCGTTCAACAGGCCCAGGATTTCGCGCACCACCTCGAGAGCATCGCGGGTGTTGCGCCACCAGTGCCGGGGATCGAATGGATCGCCCGAGGCAGCGCGCACAATGGCCCGGCCCTGACCAGGGGCCAGCCTACGCCAGAGCAGGCGAACGCGACGCGTATGCGCTTTTGTGGTGACCAGAATTACCGTGTCGTCTTTCCCTGGCGCGAGGGCCGGTGCAATGACTTTGATTTCGTCGGCGGTATTCACGATTGGCGGTTTGAGGGTGTGAATCGCTTCCGGCGGCACTCCTTCGTGAATCAGAACGAGGGCATTGTAATGATCCTCCGCCGCGAAGAGAATGCCCATCTCTTCGAGAGTCGCGCATTGCGCCGCTGAGCACCACGATCGCCCGGGCTTTCACCAGCGGGTCCTCCACCACCAGCCAGCGGCCGACGCCGAACAAGATCACCAGGGCAAGGACCAAGCCGCCACCACTGGTGGCAAAAAGAATGCGGGAGCGCCAACGAGAAACCGTAGCGGGATTGTCCTGGCCTGCCATTTGGGAACCGCGCATGCTATCCCGCCCCGTCGTCGAAAGGAATGTTCGGTTAGAGTACCAGCGGCGCGGCTAGGGTGAACACTATCGGTGTCATCGGAGCAACATAGATCCGCGCGCCGTTCAGAAGAACCGCCAGCAGGAATCTAGGCGCGGTCATGGTTGTCTCCATCAAAGCCAGCATGGCGTGGGACCGGAAAGAGACAGTCGAGCGTAGCCGCTCCGAACGGCTCACGGCTGCCACATCCGAGGAGTGTAGAGAGCCTACCGGAAGCAAGAGCGGCGAGTCCAGTCAAAGGTGCGTTGTACGCAGCTCGAAAGCAGCTTAGCCAGTGATGGAGCCGCGACGCAGGATTCTCGGGGTTATCATCGCCAACTATGATGCCTCTCGCTCCAGGTACACAACGCTCCAGAGAGTCGGTGCCTGGCAGGCGCAGCAGTACTAGCATGGTGATCGCATTCATTCATCGGCCAAACTTTTTCTTGCACGACCGCATGCTTCAAATACCGCGGCAAAAGCGGACCCCAGTCAACTTCATACCGAACCCAGCGACATCCGGTTCAACGCGATGACCAATGAGGTGGCCACATTCCGAGTTTCGATTCGCTTCGTCCCACGGCTAACTCCCGGTTAGCGGACATCTGCGCGACAGCCTTCAGCGGCAAATCCACTTGAACGTGGCCATCAGGGGCTCGGCGTTCACAGGCGAGCGGCTGTATGCATACTTGCCGCGCATATCACTTTGCGTTGGATTGGGGCGGCGGGCGCGATCCTGATTTATTTGAAGAGCTGAACCTGGCCTGCATCTCTTGCATGGCTTGCGGAAGCTTCTCTGGATGGCGGATAACGTCCAGGAAAAGGACTCGCATATCGAAGGGCGCGCCCGCAAAATTGCGAGACGCGGTGGGGAGTGGAGGGCCGTCCGGACTGCCCGCCACTGGAATGTGCTCCGGCAGATGAACAGCATACATGCTCCCACCTGCCAGCGGTTGATGTGCGTACTGCATCAGCCACATACAGTTGTGGCCGTCCATAATCATATTTGCTGAGACCACTACCCATTGTCCATCGTCAGCTGCCGTGGGCTTCTGACAATCCCAGAACTCTGACTGCGGCACGATGACGGTAGGATCGTTGAAACCCCACTCATCCAGGGCCACCCTCTCGAGTCCATGCTGGTCTGCAAAGTGCTTCACTTCCGGAAGCGACTGATTCCAGTCGAGATTGGAATCGTTAACCATAGCGTAGGCGGGATGCCCGAGGCTGAAGGCATTGAGGTACGGAAAGTAGTAGGGGTAGGCGCGCACAGCCGTCGAAAGGCAACCGAGACTCAGCACAACTGCGGCGGCCCCGACAAGCCGTCGCAGATTCGGAGCGGCCGGCTGGAGACGGGCTACCATTCGCGGCAAGGGAGCCAATAAAAGGATAAGGAGAATCAACGGGATGCTGAAATGTCGAATACTGATGTCCAGGCGGCTCAACAAACAAAAACCTGTAAAGACGACCAGGGATACCCAGAGGACTCGCCAATGAATCGCAAGCTCTGCGGGAATCGTTGGACTGTTCTCCTCAACGCGTCCCCTCCGGCTTAGCGCAAGCGCGAGGGTTAAGACCTGCAATCCCAGGAAGCCCAGAGGGGATTTCAGCACGAACAGAATCGGAAAGTAGAACCACACACCGTGCCGATAGGCGTGGCCCAAGATGAACGTCGGCCTGCTGGCGGTGATCAGAACCATCAACACGCCCCGCAGATATAGCCAAGCTGGCATAAGGAGTCGGCGTAGAGGTACCGCGGCTGAGCCATGCCCGAGACGGTAAAGCACATCGCTAGACTGATTCAGTGAAAAGATGAAATAGAACAAATAGACGATAAATGCCGCCCAGAGAATGCCCTGAAGGGTGACGCGCCAGCGCAGTCGGCGCCAGGCACGCAGCTCAAGTTTGGCAATGGGCTGGCCGGGCACAGCGCGCCAGCGCGTGCTCAGAGCAATGGCCACGAAAGCAAAAAATAAAATACCCGCGGTGAATTTCGAAAGGAGCGCACCCGCCAGGCTTAGTGCAAACAGCACGGCGTTCTTTCGTCCAGGGTTCTGCGATATTTCCGCAAAGCGCCACAACGTCAACAGGGAAAACAGTGTGACCGCGATATCGGTATGGACGAGAGGGCCAAAAGCGAGAAAGGTAGGAGTACTGACATAGATGCTCAGGCAAAGGAGCCCGCCCCAGTTTCCTCCCAGGAGCCGTGCGTATACGTACAAAACCCAGCCTAGCGCCAGCGTCAGAAGCAGCATGGGCAGGCGGGCCCATGCGAGCGCGGCTACCGGGTTGTTCCACTTTGTCAGGAGCCATTCGCCGAAGATCCACTGCCCCATATAGGCGGGGAAAAACTCTTCGCTGACTGTCCAAGAGATATGCGAGTAATCAGCGTGGGACCCGCGCAGCACCAAGGGTAGCGCCGCCAGCACTTTGGGCAAGGGAGGGTGTTCCTCATTCAGCCGTAAATCCAGCTTTTGCAGATAACTTACCCCAGCGCCGATGTGGGACACTTCATCGATGGTGACGGACTCTCGCAAAGCAGCGCCGCCGGCCAGTATGGCCATGAACAGCAACAGGAGCCAGCCAGCCACGACGGAATAGAGAGTGCCACGCGTATTTTCCATGGAACTCTTCCCGTTCAACGAGGGTGGGTCGTTGGGCACTAAATTTCTCTCTGCCGATTGTGTCACAGAAGATCAAGAATGCTTCTCACCTGAATGCACTTCTGCGAGTAGGGTGTCAGTCAGGCAAAGGCGCAGTTCCGCTCGGAGGCGGAGCTGGTAGCGACTCTGGTGCGCCACACCGATCGAACTACTCGAGGCCAGAATGCCAGCGGCATCTGTCCCTCCCTCGGTGCCCAGAGGCCAAGGAAGCTTGTCCGAGGGGATGCTCTCCGAATAAGCACGAAATCTAGCCAGTGTTCCAATTCAGAACACCCAAAATTGCAGTCTTTTCCGGATTCGTTGTATTTTCAGCAACTTACCAACCACCTTCGTGGTTGCTTGATTGCATCGTTCGGTGAGTGGAGGGATACGTCTCGTTTGGGTAACGCCGTGTGCACGAAGACGGCAGGTGCACCGATGTTCGTCAATAAATGAAAACTCATGAAAGAAAAGATTCATGTTCTGTTGATAGAAGACAGTGCGGTTGACGCGCGCCTCGTCAAAGGAATGCTGGAACATGACGAAAATGGCATTTTTACACTGCAACATGCGTCGACCCTCGAGGAAGGTTTGCGCTTGCTCGCGCCGGACTCTCTATACCGGGTCATCCTACTCGACTTGGGACTTCCCGGTACAACCGGCCTCGAAACCTTGCGGCGCATCATGCCTCTGGCAGAGGGCGCAAGCGTCGTGGTTTTTACGGCGCTTCAGGATGAAGAGTTGGGGATCGCCGCACTGCGGGAGGGTGCGCACGATTACGTCATCAAGGGCCAGATACACGGCGGCCAATTGCGAAGAATTCTTCGCTATGCCGTCGAGCGGCACAAGCTGTCCAGCGAGCTCCGTGCCGAGATAAAACACCGCGCTCGTGTGCAACAGGCTCTGCAACTCTCCGAACAGCGTTACCGCCTCCTTTCGGAGACGGCACCTATCGGCATTCTGCTCATAAACGAGCAGGGAATGGTAATCGATGCGAACACGCAGGCACTCCGCATGTTCGGCTATGACCGTGGAGAACTGATCGGTGAATCCATCGAAATGCTCCTACCCGAGCGATTTCGTTGTTCTCATGAAGGGCAGCGATCCAGCTACATGAAAGAGCCGCACATGCGTCCCATGGCCGTGGGCCGGGAACTGACCGCGCGCCGGAAGGACGGAACCGAGTTTGCGGTGGAAATCGCGCTGGCGCCTCTCGCCACCGACGACGGGGTTCTGGTTTCCAGCACCATCGTTGACATCACGGAACGAAAGAAAATGGAGGAGCAACGGCGTCTTTCGCAACGCATGGAGGCTATTGGCAAACTGTCAGGCGGCGTGGCGCACGATTTCAACAATCTGCTGGCTGTCATCCTCGGATATTCCGATGTGCTTCTTGACGCGTTCCCGCCCGATCATCCAGCCATCCGGAAAATTGAAATGATCAGGAAGGCCGGCGCATCGGCGGTAGATCTGACTCGACAACTTCTCGCGTTTAGCCGGCAACAGATGCTTCAACCACGAGTGCTGCATCTCAAGGAAATTATCGAGCAGACTCAGGCATTGCTTCGTCGGCTCATCGGCGAAAACATCGAGTTCAAGATTTCGCTGGATCCTTCTCTCGGGCGTGTAAAGGCCGACCCCGGGCAAATCGAGCAAGTGCTTTTGAACCTAGTTATAAACGCCCGGGATGCGATGCCTCAAGGGGGCCGACTGACAATTGAAGCGTGCAACGTTGAGATGGACGACTGCTATAAAGGCGAGCATCAGGTGGTCATTCCCGGGCGCTACGTCGTGCTGGGGATCCAAGATACAGGTTGCGGGATGGACCGCGACACCCAAGCGCGAATCTTTGAACCGTTTTACACTACCAAAGAACTCGGGAAGGGCACCGGCTTGGGTCTAGCAACGGTCTATGGCATTGTAAAGCAGAGCGGTGGATACATCTGGGTGTACAGCGAGTTAAATCAGGGCACTCTCTTCAAGGTATATCTCCCGCGCGTCGACGAATCTGCTCAGCCAGCCATACAAAAAGAGCCGGAGGCGGTGGTCCGCGAGTCCTGCGAAACAATTCTGTTGGCCGAAGACTCCGTGTCACTTCGCGAAATGGCTCGGGAATATCTCGAGAACGTTGGCTATGTGGTTCTCGAAGCGGCCTCCGGCGCAGAGGCGCTGCAAAAGGCGAAGGAATTCGACGGACCGATTCATCTGCTGCTCACCGATGTCGTAATGCCTGAAATGAGCGGACCCGAGCTGGCCCGCCACATGACGGCACTCCGTCCAGAGATAAAAATAATTTTCACTTCTGGCTACACCAACGATGCTATTGCTCGCCAAGGCGTTCTTGACCCTGCCGTAGCGTTCATTCAGAAACCATATCGTCCTAAAGCGCTGGCCCGAAAGATCCAGGAAGTGCTGGCTGTGTCCGCCACAGGGACTAGCAACCACCCACCACCTGGCCAGCAGATTCCCTTCAAGGTATGACCGGTTCAGAACATCCGAGAAAGACACCCGGAGAGAAACCCAACCTTCCGAACTGTGCTCCAATCGCGCCGGGAGAAGTTCACGACGACTGGCACACCGGGGGTTTCTCCACCTCGTCAACGCCACGGCTAACTCTGATCAGCGCGCCAGCTGGGCACGCCGGAGACTGATCCGCTCTCCGGAAGGTTCAGACGATTGGATGTTCCTGCACGCTCACGTTACACTGTCGAATTGATTTTCGAGGAGGGTGCATGCGTGCCGTCGTGACGGGCGGGGCGGGATTTCTGGGGTCGAATCTTTGCGACAAGCTGCTGGCCGAAGGGTGGGACGTGCTGGCGGTGGATAATTTTATTACCGGCGCCAAGGGCAACCTGAGCCATCTAGCAAAGAATAGAAAGTTCAAGTTTCAGAAGGCGGACGTGAGCAAGCCACTGAAGGTGGCGGGAAAAGTGGGTTACGTGCTGCACTTCGCTTCACCGGCCAGCCCTCCCGACTACTTGAAGCACCCCATTGCGACGATGAAGGTGGGCTCGGTTGGCACGCAGAATGCCTTGGAATTGGCGCTGGCGAAGAAGGCAAAGTTTTTTCTGGCCTCCACGAGCGAATGCTACGGCGATCCGGAAGTTTCTCCGCAACACGAAGAATATTGGGGACACGTCAATCCCATCGGGCCACGCGGCGTTTATGATGAGGCGAAACGCTTCTCCGAAGCCATGACTATGGCCTACCACCGCTACTACAAGCTAGACACGCATATCGTGCGAATCTTCAATACCTATGGACCGCGGATGCGGTTGCATGATGGGCGTGCGCTGCCAAACTTTGTGTATCAGGCGCTGAGCGGCAAGCCGCTCACGATTTATGGGGATGGGCAGCAGACGCGCAGCTTCTGTTACGTCGACGACCTGATCGACGGGATTTACCGGCTGATGATGTCCGATGAGCACCTGCCGACGAACGTCGGCAATCCCCAGGAGATCACCATCCTGGAATTTGCCGAACGCATCCGCAAGCATTTTGACCATGCCCCACCGATGGTCTTCAAGCCGTTGCCGCAGGACGATCCGAAACGCCGCTGCCCGGACATAACCAAGGCGAGGCGCATTCTGAAGTGGGAGCCCAAAGTGGGGTTGGAAGAGGGATTGAAGCTGACGCTGGCGTACTTCAAGGAAGTGTTCCGCAAGAGATGAGTGCCAAGGGATAGAAGTAGGGAATCAGAAAAAAGAAGCAGAGGCGGCCCGCCCCCCGGCTCCACCGAATTCTCGCCGAGAGATGAGGGTGAGGTCTTAGCGTTGATCCGAGCGTGGGCCATTCGACCGAATCCAAATAAACGCAGGGGATCTTTGCTAGCGGGAACAACCGAATGAGAACCACGACTACTCTCTCCCGAAGGAGTAGTACTCGAAGCCCTTTTCGCGCATGCCCTGGGGGGAGTAAAGATTTCTTCCGTCGATCACCAGTTTGCGCGCCATGACTTTTCCGGCGCGATCCCAATCGAGCTTGCGGAAGGAATCCCATTCCGTGCAAACCAGCGCGGCATCGGCGCCTTGCAAAGCCTGGTAGGCGTCTTCGTGATAGTGCACCTGTGGAAAGAGGGCCTTGGTGCGCGGCATTCCTTCCGGGTCGGTGGCATGCACCACCGCGCCTCCCTCAAGCAGGCGCCTGACGACTTCCAGCGCGGGAGCGAAGCGGATGTCGTCGGTGTTGGCTTTGAAGGCCAGTCCAAGGACGGCCACGCGCTTGCCTTTTACCACCCATAGCGCCTGGCGGATTTTTTCAAAATAGCGGTCGATGCGCTGCTTGTTGACGCTTTCGGTGGCCTTCAGGATGTCGAAGTCCACTCCGACGGAAGCCGACAAGTGGATGAATGCCTGCACGTCCTTGGGGAGACAGAAACCGCCATAACCGAGCCCGGCCTTGAGAAACTGTCCGCCGATGCGCGGGTCGAGTCCCATGGCATGCGTAACCTCCTCGACGTTTGCGCCGATCTTTTCGCAGAGATCGGCGATCACGTTGGCATAACTGATTTTCAGCGCCAGAAAAGAATTCGAGGCGTGCTTGATGAGCTCGGCGCTGTTGATGGTGGTAACCAGAAATTCGGCTTTGCGGCCCGGGGGGCAGGTTCCGTTGTGCACCGGGCAGCGGAAACTGCGTTCGAGAATCGGTCGGTAGATTTCGCGGAGTTCGGCGGCGGAAGAGGGATCCTCGACACCGACAACAATCCGGTCGGGATGAAAAAAATCCGCGACGGCGGTGCCTTCGCGAAGGAATTCCGGATTGGAAGCGACGCGGAATTTCACGTTGCTG
>WNGH01006127.1_pt1 | contig 11428 bp, 7 predicted proteins | sample 5400631 | NCBI WGS metagenome assembly WNGH01 (sample SAMN13153373, study PRJNA577476) | soil metagenome | isolation source: 115 cm soil or saprolite under Garry oak tree replicate 1 | place: USA:California | collected 2016-06-15 | reverse complement strand
GCCAATATCAGGACGACCCACGCCGCCTGCTGCAGGCGCACCACCGTTTCGAGGCCACCTCCGAACCAGAACGTCACGGCCAGGAACGCCGGGTAGCCCGGATCGCGCCCACCCGCCACGGTCGGCCTTCCGGCCTCGAGCGTGAGAAGCGCAGATTCCACAAAGGACGGCGTGTCGCCCCAGATGACCGGGACCGCCGGCCTGAACGACACGACGATCGCCGCCAGCAGCACGGCCCACGCCAGCACGGCCCACGGGGACCCGACGCCGCCCAGGGAGGCGGCTCCGCCCGTTGCACGCGCTGGAGCTTCGCGGTCGAGCACGATCGCCGTCCACACGGGAAAGTTCGAATGCCGCCCTTGCTTCATGCTAGACCAAAACGCTCTACAAAACCATCGGAGGGCCCGGCTCCCTCGCGTTCCCGTCAGCGCGTCTGCGAGACGTGATGGTCGGCGCCTGTATGCGCTGCCCACGACGTCCCGAATGGCTGTCGATAAGCGGCCCTATATTTTTCATCGTATCGCCTTGCTTTGGTCAAACCGGGCTGGAGTGTGGCAGAACGTTGTCGACCCGGTAACTCCGCCGTCCGCCGTTATGCGGGTGACATCGGACTGGGTACGGAGCGCTAATGGATACTGCGCTGAACCCGAAACAAACCGATCCGCGCCATGCCCTGCTCGCGCGCGCGGACGAAGAGCTCGCGCACGCTCATGAACAGATCGCGCGCGCGAATGAAGAGATCGCGTGCGCGGAGAAACAGCTTTCCAAGTTAGAGCACAATGGCGTCCCGGGCAGCCGATCATTGTTTGACAGGCCGGCGGTACGCGGCCTCACGGGACTCCTGTTGGCAGCTTGCATCTTTGTCGCTGCCATCGCTTGGCAGTCGTCCTACGGCGATGCGGCCAAAGAGATTGTCGCGAGGTGGGGGCCCAAGCAAATCGATGAGGCGCTTCGACGACATCGCTCAAATAAAATCCTGCAAATGATCGCAATGGCAACCAAGGCAGCCAATGAAACCAGCGCTGCCAACGAAAAATTGTCGAACGAAGCAGAACCACCGGCGCTTTCAAATGATATTAATCTCAGTACGGCAAGCCGCAGTCATCTTGAGGACCTTCGCCGCGATCTGAAAGCGGCGGAAGCCAAGGCGGCGACATTGATGCCGCGGGCCATCGCTCTCATCAAAGCCGAGCGCGACAGGGTGGAAACCTACGCCCTCTCGCTCCATCCCGGAAAAGATATCGTCGGCAGGTTTTTGGACGATGTCGACAAGCGGCACGCGGAAACCACCGCGCTTACCTCCAGGATGTTATCGGCGCGCGCCGATTATTATCGCGCTTATGAAGGCTATGTCGCGATTCTGGCCGGCGAATTCGGTGCCTACAAGGTCGTCAATGGTCAATTCATCTTCCCGCTGCAACGCACGGCGGACCGTTACAATGCCGCGGCCCAGGCCATGACAGTTGCCGCAAGGCGTGTCGCCGAATTGCAAGAAGAAAGAAGACAGCTCATGCAGTCCCAGCAGCAGGGATGGGAACAGTTCGTCGACAATCAATGACTGAACCGACGTCCTCGCCCGATATGGTCGAGGGCTGCCTGATCGCTGGTGGCGGGCAGCCCGGTGCGGAGATGCGGAGGATGAAGCCTGCCGCGCTATCTTACCGCGTCGGCCCGCGTCAATCCGATAATCCGCGGCAAGGCGCCGGTCGAGACCGGATCACTCTTCACCGTTTCCGGCGATACCGGCGCCCTCGCGGTCGCGTCCGGGAATCGCGTCTTCATTTCGCGCAGGAATCCCTCGAGCGTATCGACGCTCGCGGCCATCTTGGCGATCAGGGCGAATTCGGCGCTGTTGGCGGCGACCGGCTTGCTGGCGGTCTCGAAGGCGGCGAACCGCTTGTCACTGGGATTGTGTCGGCAACGGAACTACGCCGGACCCGCTAGTAGAAGCCCGGCGCAGCAACCGTTCATCGTGAACTCGTCACAACTGGCTGCATCACATTCTTCACAACGTATTCGCCTATCTGAAGCCCCATATCCGTCCCGACGCGGGTCGAGAAGCGGTAATGGAAGCCGGCCCAGATGCGAGCATTTGCAACCTCTTCGGTAAGGGCCGTCATGTTGGTCCAACGGTGGATGACGCCGGGTGCCGTCGGGCTTGTCAGCGCGACCTCGGGGATGTCCACGCCTTCCAGCACCGCCTTGACGACAGCTGCGACGCTGCCGCTCTGGATGCAATGCGAGCACGGGTATTCCGGGTGCATCGGCGTGTTGGCGATCGGCTGCCAGGTTGCCTCACTATCGGTGGCCGGGTTGCCATCGATATCGCCGTTGCGAATTGCGGTGATCGGCCGCCAGAAGTTGTAATGGTACTTCGCGTCCAACACAGCGATGATCGCGTCGTTGAGCCCAACTGCCTCGAGCGCCATGAAGCGCGCGCTGTCGATGACACTCATCTGCTTTGCTATCGCGAGCTGGCGTATTAAGGGGTGATACGCCACTGGTCCGCCCATGAGCCAGAACCGGGCCGTCTCGGTCTGCTGGGCGGTTCGCTTCGCACTGATCCGTCCACCATAGTCCTTGAGTTCGTTGTAGTCTGTTGCCCACTCCGGGGCGTCCAGCGCAATCGGCGGTTTTGGCCGAAATTGGGATCCCTTGGCCATGGCGAACGGCTTCAGGTTCGGCCACATCGAGGACAGCGTGATCGCGGTCGGCACATAGACGCCAGGCGTGGTCCGCGGCCGGTACGCATCCGGCGCATCGCAACCATCGTTCGCCCGCACCTCCAACACTTTTGCGGCAACTGCCTCACCGAGCGCGATGCCATCCGATTTCGCGGCACCATCGGGAAGCGGCGCGAGGTAGGTCGCGAGGGCGGCTTTCATGTCGCCCGCTGTCTTTGCATCAATTGTCGCCAGGACCGTGGCGGCTGCCGCCGCAGCAGCGGCTTCCTTCGACGTGGACGGGGCTGCAGGCAGCTGCACCAGATACGGCCGGTAGCGCTGCTCGATCGAATTGACCGCGTCGAACATTGCGGCGTGGACCATTCCCATCATCCGCTGTGCCATGTATGGCAATGTGCCGCTAAGGCTGGCCATTGGCGTAACAACAGTGACCGCTTTCTCGTCCCAATCGGTGATGACGTTGGCGCGCGCCGACGCAGGCATGGCGACGGCGAGCGAGACCCCGATCAAGGCGGCCGGAAACGAGCGGCTCATATGAATCATTGATGCACGCATGTTTTCCTCCATGAAGCTCTGATACTCTGCGCGCGCGACCGATTCCGCTTAAATGAAGCGTCTGATGGGCCCGGTGGGTTCGCGCTCGCATGAGCCAAGTCGCCGACGTCACCAGCGGCGGGCCTTCGCCGCTTACCGTATAGGCTAGAACTGCACGCCATCTGGGGTCCCGAAGAATCGGATGATCTAGTTGATGGCAGCAGACGCCGTTGGGACCGATTGAATTCTAGCACCGGCGCGACGGCGGCGCACGTTGTTATTGGCAGGCCGTAGTGGGATAAGGGGCTTGGCGACCTCGCCTGCTCCAGTCGTGCGCCGCGCTATCTTACCGCGTCGGCCCGTGTCAATCCGATAATCCGCGGCAAGGCGCCGGTCGAGACCGGATCGCTCTTCACCGTTTCCGGCGATACCGGCGCCCTCGCGGTCGCGTCCGGGAATCGCGTCTTCATTTCGCGCAGGAATCCTTCGAGCGTATCGACGCTCGCGGCCATCTTGGCGATCAGGGCGAATTCGGCGCTGTTGGCGGCGACCGGCTTGCTGGCGGTCTCGAAGGCGGCGCGGTCGGCGTCGCCGCTCATCAACGGCGCATATTTTTCGCGGAAGCGCGCCAGACCGATGGCATCATCCGCCAGCGAATATCCGACCACCGCGCGGATCACGTCGCCCTTCTCCACCGGGTTCAGCGGCTTGAAGTCGCGCCAGCGATCGGCGTAGTACAATTCGATCTGTTCGGACGACTCGCGCCAGCGCCGCGCCGCCCAGTAGATGTCGGAGCGCAGCCGGACCGCTTCGCGGCCGCCGATATTGGTGATGATGTCGAGCGCAAGGTCATGGCGTCCGATGTCGCTCTGGGCGCGCGCCTCCAGCAACAGCCGCTGCTGACGCAGTTCGCCCGCGAGATCGGCAATGCGCGTGCTGCGAAGCGCACCGAGGGCACGATCCGGTTTGCGACTGGTCAGGTAGACCATGGCCAGACGTGCGGCGACCTGCGCACGCGCGGCGCCCTCCAGCCGGCGGTCGATCTGATACTGCAGCAGTTCGCTGGCCTGGTCGAGCAGGTCGACCGCGACCAAGCGGTCCGCGAGCCGGCGGATCATTTCATCGCCGCGCCGCCCGATCGGCGTCAGCTCACGAAACTCATAAAATATCCCGAGCGCGTCGACCGGCGGAAGATCGTCGCCCTTCGGACCGAGAAACAGTTGCGCGAACAGCGCCGCCGCCGCGTCCTGGGCCTGCCGCGATGTTTCGGAATTGGGCTGCAGTCTGGTCGCGGTCTTGGCCGCCGCGAGCGACTCGCCGTAGTGTCCGATCTCGGAATAGATCCGCGCCATTAATTGCAGCGCCTTCACCTCGATCCAGTCGCCGCGCCACGTCACCGAAAGCGTCTCGAGTTCGCGCAAGGCGTCGGCCTGGCTGACTTCGTCGCGCCTCTGCCGCAGCATGATGTCGAGCAGCTTGGCTTCGGCCGCGGCGGCCCGGTCGGTGGATTCCACGGCAATCCTGTATTGATTCTGCGCGTCCTTGTCGTGCCCGAGCGCCTCGGCCACCCGGCCGCGCAACACCGATATCGCAGGCTTCAGGTCCGGCGGAATACCGACGACTTCCAGATCGCTGCCGCGTTTGGCCGCGCCGGAATAATCCCTGACCTCGAGCGACGCCCGCATCGCCTCCATGATCACGATGCGCTGCAGCTCGATCGGCAGCGAGGTGATGGCGAATTCGACGTTCTTGAATTTCTCGCGCGCTTCCGCCCACTTCCCCTGGCGCGCGTAGCCCAGCGCTTTCCACAGCTGCGAATCGTTGTTGGTTCCGATCGCCGGATTGGCGAGGTCTTTCAGCCCCAGTTCGGGACGCCCGGTCAGGATGCTCGCGACCGCGTGCACCATCAGAACCAGCGGTTCCTCGGGCCCCGGCCTGGGGTTCTCCAGTGCGAGATCGAGAATACCCTTGGCTTCCGGATACATCCCGCGCGACAGATAGAAACGGGCAAGATTGATGCGGGCGGGATTGCGCTGATCGGGCTCGGCCGCCGCCGCGGCGGCGAAAAGCGCATCCTGCTGCGCGATGAATTTCTCCGCCTGATTTTTCTGCCACTCGCCGACGTCGAAGATGGCCCGCACCGCGGTCGGCGCGCGTTCCGCGGCGATGTCGGCCGCCGACAGCGTCAAGCCGCCAGGCCTGCCGAGAATGATCTTGTCGGATGCAATCTCGGCGGTGACATCATCGGAATTCGGACGAACCGCCACCCCGTGGATCGATTCGAGCAGCGACATCTCGACAAAATCCTGCCGCTTGACGAAGCCGCGAATCGGCAGTGCCGCCGTGATCACTAACAACGTATCGCCGGCATCCGGATCGACAACGCGATGCAGCAGGCCGGGTTTGGCCAAGGGCACGACGACATTGGCAAGCGCGGGATCGGTGACGTTGCGTATCACCATCAGCGGTTGCGGCGGCGTTTGCATCGTATCGGCAAATGTCAGCGTCCAGTTCGCAGCGCCGTCCTTTGCATCTCCCGTCAGCGAAGGCATCTGGGGGCGGTTGAGGCGGATGCGGATCGCCTGACCATTGTCCAGCGGCAACTGGCTGACCTCGGCGATGATGGCCCCGCCCCTGCTGCGGATCGGCTCGATGTCGAAAGGCTTTAAGGAATCGAACACCAGCCACACGGTGTCGGCGCGGCGGAACAATGCCGCCGGCGTCGCGGTGGCAAAGGAGAACTTCAGGCGCAGGCCGTCGCTGTCTCGTATGGCGACAACCGGAGCGGCGCCCTCGCCGGCTTTTGTTTCCGGCGGCGGTTCGGACGCGGCGACGGCGACTTTTGGCGGGGCCTCGACCGCGGGTGCAGTTGTTTCCCTTGCAGGACGCGCGGGCATCGGCGGTTCCGGCGCGGGCGACAGCTTCGGCGCCGCTTCGGGCTTGATCTCGATATTGGCCTGCTCGGCGATCAGTTCCGACGTCGGTGGCGCGATTGCGCTGGAGTTCCATGACGGCGAGCTCTCCCTGGCGGGCCTCTCGGGCGCGGCTGCAACCGGCGCCGGGCGCGCTGGGACGGTCGGCGCCGGGGCGGCTGTCGCCGGGGCGGCCGGGGCATGCGAGGCCTCTGCCACGAACGATGGAAACGCTGCCGGCTTTTCTGTCTGCTGATAGGCAACGTCGATAATGTAGTTCTTGTCCTCGCGGAAGGAGTGGACATCGACATCGCCGATCAGCATGACCTCCACCGCTGAGCTTTCGCCTTCGACCTTCTGATTGATGGAAGCGACGTTCGATGGCGCCGCCAGCTTGGCGTCCGCCAGATCGAAGGTGAGCGCCGCGTTGAAAAACAGCGTGAGCTTCTGATCGTTCAGCACGGAGGAGACACCGACGCCGTCGGGCGTTTCGAATACGAAGCGGACGAAGGTCGGCTGCACCGATGCGCGGATGCGAACGGGGGGACGCTTCTTCGCCTCGGCCACCGCGCGCTGCTGGCGCAACGCGCGTTCCGCGACCCGCGCGCGCTCGGAGAGTTCGCGGACCACCTCGGAAGGAAGGCCGGGAGGCTGGCCCTTCCAATTGTCAGGCAGCATATCGATGAACACCCGTTCGCCGGCCGTCATGGTGTTGATGGTCACCTTGCGCGCCAACGACAGCCGGATCGCCGAGCCATCGGGATCGCGGCGCGCCGAGGTGACATAATCGGGCGCCGCCTCGAACACTCTGTCGATTGGAATATCGATCGGGCGCTTGAACTTGATCACGAGGATCGTGCCGGCCGTGGTCACATCGGACTCGACATCGTCGGCGAGCTTGAGAACCAGCCGGGCATAGCCGCCTGCCACCGTCAGCGTGGCCTCACCCTTGACCGGCTCCGCCTGGCAGACACCCGATAACGTCGAGCCCGTCAGGATCAGAGCGGCCGCAAGCCATGACGGCCCGCCGAGGCAACGCCGGACCGTCCGCGTGCATGCGCGGACTTGCGACCAAAACCGAGCGGCAGCCGTTCGCGCCATTCCGACGTATCTTTCAGCTCCAGCCATCCGACCGGCGACAGCACGCCCTCGCCGCCCGCGCGCCGTCGAATCCAGGATTGGCGATTTAAGGACTTGTTTCACCAACCCATTGATTTTGTTGAAACCATTGCCGCTGCCTTTCGTCAAAAACAGCGCGGGGTTTCCTGCCGATTTGGGCATGGAATGGCTTAAATATTGATTAACCATCGCCTGAAATACGTCGCTACCCGTGGATGCCCCAGTGTCCAAACCCGCACCGGAGCGAGCGGCGTTTGTTGCCTTGGTTTGGCGCGATGGTGCAGTTTACCGTTACCGGGTTCGCGGTCTCTCACTCATCGACGATCTGTCCGCCGTCATAGCCGCAAGCGACCCGTCCGAGCGCCGCACGAAATTCTTCGGTATCGACCGTGGACGCAAGCGCTGCCAAGTCGCCGGGTTTTGCAATTCGGCGGGCGCGACTCAAAAGCGACGTTATGAGGCTTGTATCGAGATAAGGCAGGCTCGCCCAAAATCCGCGCGCGAGATCCTGCGCCAACGCGTGATCGGGATGTTGCTTGTTTTCGGGGGCACGGCCTATCTCGTTCATGTGACGAACCGCGTGCCACGACGCCCGCTCGGACGGGAGGCGCGCCATGATCTCACGATGTTCTTGCGCGACATAGAACCGGTTGAGCGTGTCGAACAGAACGAAGCGGTAGCCCTGAGCAATCAGGAACGGTTCCCAGTCCTGCCATGCCGGCTCTAACGCCATCGGCGTCACCGCTTCGATGACGATGACCTTGGGTCGAAAGCGCTTCCAATCGCCGCCGAACAGAACATCGCCTTCGGCGCCTTCGACATCGATCTTGAGGAAGTCGATAGAGCCCAGATCGTGCCTTTCGCATAATTTTGCCAGCGTGGTCACAGGCATGCGAACGGTCCGATAGTCGACGCCGAAGGCTTTTGCTTTTTGCGCAAGGTATTCCACTGTCGTCGAGAGCCCATGCAGACGTTCGACCACATGGAAGTCGAGTTCGCCGCAGTGACGTCCGACCAAGCCACGAACCGCGAGATCGCGCGGACGCAGCCGCTGGTACAGCGCCGCAAGTTCAGGCTGCGGCTCGACGACAATGCCGTGCCAGCCGCGCTCATAAAACCAGAATGACACGTTGTCGGCAATCGGATGCCCTGCGCCGACATCGATATAGGTCCCAGTGCTCTGTCCCGCGAAGGCAAGCGAGAGATGATAGTCCTCGAGATTCTGTGAGTAGGATAGCTCCATTCGCGTCCTCGTTTCTCTTCGGCCTGCTGATGCGTGCTCACCCGACTAGCCAGCGCGCGTAGTGGCACGTCGGCATTCTGTCCATTCCTTCATTGTGCTCTAATTTCGGGACTTCGTGTCAATGTGAAACAAAACGGACCTCGGACTGGCGCGCAGCCAGAGGCAGGACGGCACCACTACCGTGGCTCGGCTCAGGTAGTTCCCAATTTGCCGCGACGACGGCATGTGCCGTTCGAGCCCGCTCTGCGGCGAACCAATGGAACCGACGTGTCCGTTTCCCGGTGCGCGCCGAACTTGATTGGCCGAGGTGCGTTGATCTCGGGGATCACTACCAGTTCGAGGCCGCCGTTTCCCGGTGCCTCTGATCGCGAGAGCGTTACTGCCATGTCGGACAGGATTTCTGCCGAAGACAATCATGCCCGTCGTCGCGTAAGCGTCCATGACAGCGAGATGAGTTACGTCACCGTTGGTGGCGGGGATCCGATCGTTTTCCTGCACGGAAACCCGACCTCATCCTATCTTTGGCGCAACGTCATCCCCCACGTCAGCGATCTTGGCTGGTGCCTCGCGCCAGATCTCATCGGTATGGGCCAATCAGCCGCCTCTCCAAGCGGTGCTTACCGCTTTTTGGATCATGCGCGTTATCTCGACGCATGGTTTGAGGCGCTGGACTTGCGTCGGAACGTTACCCTGGTGCTGCACGATTGGGGATCCGCCCTCGGCTTTCATTGGGCTTCAAGGTATCCCGAGCGAGTACGCGCCATCGCTTACATGGAGTCGATGGTCAAGCCGCGCGACTGGAACGACCTTCCCTCCAGCCGGGCGCCGATCTTTCGCGACCTGCGCTCTGAGAAGGGTGAGCGCATGATCCTGGACGAGAATACCTTCATCGAGATTCTTTTGCCGAAGCTCATCATTCGTACCCTGACCAAGGCCGAGATGGATGCGTATCGTCTCCCATTCAGAGAGCCAGAGTCGCGCTGGCCGACGCTTGTCTGGCCGCGTGAGCTGCCTATCGGTGGCGAACCTGCCGACGTGGTGAAAATCTTCGAAGGCTACGGGCAATGGCTTCTCCGGAGCCCGCTGCCGAAGTTGTTCATCAACGCCGAGCCCGGATCGCTGTTGATCGGACGAGCACGCGACTTCTGCCGTTCCTGGCCAAACCAACAGGAATTAACTGTTCGGGGCATCCATTTCATACAGGAAGATAACCCTCATGAGATCGGGGCAGCGCTTGCGCGCTTCATAAGGCAAACAAACGACCGCGATCTAAGGTAATCCAACATCACGGCGTCTGCTAAGGCGACCTTCGCATAGACCAGAGGATAGCGTTCGTGAGCATTCGCTGGTAGCGGCGGTCCTGCCAGACTGAAGCCTCATGGCCGAGCGCCGTATAGAATACACGTCCCTGGCCGTAAAATCGTTTCCAGGCGAGAGGCCAACCATAGAATCGTTGATGCACATCGGTCCTGCTAAGGTCCACCGAGCTTGGGTCGAGTCGCAGGAGCACGTGTGATCCACGATAGTCGAAGTCGCTGATTTGGTAGATTTCGTCCTCGATTTGCAAAAAATTCCCGAGAAACGCCACCACTGGATCGCCGGGATCAACCACCTCGATGGTTACGGCCTGATGCCAAGGATGACCATTAAAGTAGCCGCCGACCAGATCAAGATAGTCCGGCCAAGTGTAGAATGTGTCCGTGGCCGAATGAACACCGAGGAACCCACGGCCCGAGCGCACAAAATTGAAAAGAGCTGCCTTTTGGGCCCCGCTCATCGGAAGTTCTCCGGTTGTGTAGAACATCACCGCGGCGTAGCGCTCGAGGTTTTCGGTCGAAAATTCAGACGTGTCCTCCGTTGCAGTGACTTCAAAGACACCGGAATTGCTTCCAAGCTGTGTCAGGATTGCCTTGGAAAGCGGTATGACGTCATGTCGGTAGCCGGCCGAGTATGTGAAATAGAGGATGCGCTCCAGCGGGCGCTCTGCACGCGCGCCGAGCGGTCGGATTGCCGTCGCGCTGCCGAGGAGCGCGATGAACTCGCGTCGCCTCACAATCCTCTCCCCGAAGCCTGACCGATCATGTGTTGAAAGAAGCTTAGCACATATCAGTCCAGCGTTGGCCATGCGGCGTCGCCCTCTGCCGTCCTATGCGATGCCCACGGTGCTTCCCGCCCTTCCTGCTCGCTCGCGCCGACGAGGTGATCGAATAAGACGAGACTTACTGGGACGACGCGTTAGGCTGCGGGACATGTCGATTTGGAAATTTGAGGCGCGCAGATAAAAAACGGCCCGACACCGTTCCGGGTGCCGGGCCTGTCCTCTTCAAGTGAGGCTTATTTCTTAGTCCTGGAGGAACCCGTCGTCGTCTGATGGCCCGGAGCGTACTCGGACGCGCCTGGCGCGGTCGACTTCTTCGCGTTCTGCATCTTGTGGCCGGGAGCGTATTCAGACGCGCCCGGAGCCGTCGATGTCGTGCTGTTCTGCATCCGCTGGCCGGGTGCGCTACCGGACGAGCCGGGCGAAAAGCACGCACGAAGATCGCAGGTGCACTGCTTGCGGCGCTCGACCACACCTCATCCAAACACTGCCAGATGCGGGGCACGGAAAGACCGTCCGCGTGTTCGAGTGCCAATGTGGGAAGCTCATCTGGGAAGGTGAGTAATCGGTTCGCAGGAGCGCGGCTCCCACCGATACTCAAGCCGTCCTCGCCCCCGCAAAGCTGACTGCTTTCCGGCGCGTTGATGCCCCAAAGGCGCGGCCGATGCGTTGCATTCGGAGCACACTTCGGCGGCGCCTTGGGTGCGCCGCTGATCGGTCTTCTTTCTGCCCTAGCGCGAACAAATCCCTTGGCAAAAGCGACAGCGCGATGATCTGCAGGGGAGCAGCGCTAATGTTGTCCGAACAAAGTAGTGCCTATGATCCAGAAGAACTCTCT
>WNGH01012719.1_pt1 | contig 11431 bp, 7 predicted proteins | sample 5400631 | NCBI WGS metagenome assembly WNGH01 (sample SAMN13153373, study PRJNA577476) | soil metagenome | isolation source: 115 cm soil or saprolite under Garry oak tree replicate 1 | place: USA:California | collected 2016-06-15 | reverse complement strand
TGAAGCAGGCTCCCCCGGAGACCGCCGACACGGCGTCGGGGACGAGGGCGGTGCCCACGGAGCCGTTCCGGGTGTGACGGCTCCAGATCCCCTTCGGAAGGAAGACCACGCCGCGGCGGAGGTCCTCGTTGATCCGCAGGCGGACCCGCACCTCCCCCAGCGCGTTGTGCACCCGCACCACGCCTCCCTCGACGAGCCGCCGGGCCGCGGCATCCTCCGGATGCATCTCCAGGCAGGCCTCCTCGGGATCGATCTCGCCGAGCGTGGAGCTGATCGTCCTGTCGGTCGCCGGCGAGATCAGCGCCAGGGGATGGGCCCCGTCGGCGGGATCGTCGTGGACGACGTAGGGATCGGTGCCCAGGGCCTCCGGCCAGAGATCCGCCTTGCGGTCGGGTCGCTCGGGGAAGACGTTGACGAACTGCACCGGCCGCTCACCCGGGAAGTCGAACGTCAAGACGCCCCCGCGCCGCAGACGCTCGAGCCGCGCCGCTCCGTCGGGCGGCGCCAGAGGCCCCTCGATCGAGGCGAGCGCCCGCCGCAGGAGCTCCTCGCCTTGCGTTTCGTCGGCGTGGTCCTCCACGCCCTGGCGCGTCGCGTCGCCGGCGCCTGGGGCGCGGTCGGATCCGTCCACCCCGAGGCGTGCCGCCAGGAGGCGGAAGACCTCCTGGTTCGGGCGCGCCTCGCCGAGCGGCGCGATGACCGGCTCGCCGAGCTGCACCCCGTAGCCTCCGTACGACGCGCTGATCTCCGTGTGCTCCAGGAAGGTCGTCGCCGGGAGCAGGATGTCGGCGTAGAGGGCGGTATCGGTCATCACCTGCTCGAAGACGACGGTGAACAGATCGTCCCGCGACAGCCCGCGGCGCACGCGGTTCTGGTCGGGGATCGTCACGACCGGATTGGCGTCGTAGATGAAGATCGCCTTGATCGGCCTCGCCTGCTCCTCGAGGAGCACCCGTCCCAGCCGGTTCATGTTGATGACGCGGGTCGCCGCCTCGGGGACGCCGGCCAGGCGATCGTCGTTCATCCGGTAGGCGGGCGAGCTCGCGAGCGCCCAGCCGCCGCCGGGCCGGCCGAACTTCCCCGCCACCGCCGGCAGGGCGAGGACGGCCGCGACCGACGCCTCCCCGTTGCGGTTGCGCTCGAGGCCCCAGCCGCAGCGGATCATGGCCGGGTCGGCGGCCGCGTACTCCTCCGCGAAGGCCGCGATGCGGCGGGCCTCCACCCCGGCGCGGGCCGCCGCCCGCTCGAGGGTCCACTCGCGGGCGCGCGCCAGGAGCCGCTCCGAGCCGACGGTGTGGGCCTCGAGGAAGGCGCGGTCGCGCCACCGCCGCGTCCGATCCCGGCAGGAGCGGCAGGTGGAGATCGATCCAGCGCCGGCCCAGCGTGCGGCGCGGGTCGACCAGCGCCACGCGCGCGCCGGCCTCGCGCGCCGCCTTGAGGTACGGCATCAGGTGGATGTTGCTGTGCTTCGGGTTGGCCCCCCAGAGGACGACGAAGCGGGCCTGTGCGACGTCCGGGAAGTCGGCGCTCGCCATCCGCCCGTACAGCGCCTTCGCGGCCGCGCCGGTCGGGGCGGCGCAGACGGTGCGCGCCAGGCGTGACGCCCCGATCGCCCGAAACAGCCTCTCGTCGTTCGTCCCCTGCGACAGGATCCCGTTCGAGCCGCCGTAGGAGAACGGCAGGATCCCCTCGCCCCCGTGCGCGCCGATCACCTCCCTGAAGGCCAAGGCGATCCGGTCGAGCGCCTCGTCCCAGGAGATCCTCTCGAAGCGACCCTCGCCCTTCTTTCCGGCGCGCCGCATCGGATGCAGGAGACGGTCGGGCCCGTAGACCCTCTCGCCGAAGCGCCGCACCTTGGCGCAGATGAAGCCGTCGGTGACGGGGTTGACGCGGCTGCCGGTGATCGACTCGACGCGCCCTCCCTCCACCCGCACCTCCAGGCTGCAACGGTCGGGGCAATCGAGCGGGCAGACACTCGGGGCGGTGGACATGGCGGGGATTATACCCCGGCCCCGGCGCGGTCAGCCGCTGGCCGTCTCCAGCCCGAGCTGCCAGAAGAGGAAGGACCAGATGTCGGTGGCGTCCTCGATCTGCTTGCCGACCGGCTTGCCGATCCCGTGCCCGGCCTTGCTCTCCGTGCGCAGGAGGATCGGCCGATCGGAGGAGGTGGCCGCCTGCAAGCGGGCCGCCATCTTGCGTGCGTGCATCGGGTCGACGCGGCTGTCGCTCTCGGCGGTGGCCAGGAGGATCGCGGGATACGCGGTGCCGGGCGTCACGTGGTGATAGGGAGAGTAGGCGTAGAGCCAGCGGAACTGCTCCGGCGACTCGGCCGATCCATACTCCGGGACCCACAGGCGGGCGATCTGGAAGTTGTGGTAGCGCACCATGTCGAGGAGCGGCACCTCGCAGACGACCGCGCGGAAGAGATCGGGCCTCTGCGTCAGCGCCGCCCCGACGAGGAGGCCGCCATTGCTACCGCCGCGGATCGCCAGACGCTCCTTGCTCGTGTACTTGCTGGCGATGAGCCACTCGGCCGCGGCGACGAAGTCGTCGAAGACGTTCTGCTTCTTGTCCAGCATCCCTGCGCGATGCCAGGCCTCGCCGTACTCACCGCCGCCCCGCAGGTTGGCCTCGGCGAAGACCCCCCCGCGCTCCAGCCAGACCACGATGCCGCGCGAGAACTCCGGGGTCTCGCTGATGTTGAACCCGCCGTAGCCGTGCAGCAGGGTCGGATGGGTGCCGTCCAGCCGCAGGCCCCTGCGGTGAACCAGGAACATCGGGATCCGCGTGCCGTCCTTCGACGGGTAGAAGACCTGCTTCACCTCGAACCCGGACAGGTCGACGTCCGTCTTGACCCGGTCCCAGACCTCCGTGGTGGCCCCCTTCAGATCGTGCCGGTAGACGGTCGGCGGCACGGTGAACGAAGAGAAGCCGAAGAAGACCTCCTGCCCGTCGTGGCGGCCGGTGAGCCCCTCGATCGTGCCGAGGGCGGGGAGGGGGATGTCGCGGAGGCGCGTCCCGTCGGCGCCGTGCATCGCGATGCGCGAGGAAGCGTCCTTCAGGTAGACGGCGGCGATCCGCCCGCCGACCACCTTCGCCTGGCTCAGAACCGCGTCGCTCTCCGGGATGAGCACCTTCCAGTGCTCGCGCTGGGGTCGCTTGAGGTCGACCGCGAAGAGACGGTAGCGCGGTGCCTCCCAGTTCGACAGCATGTACAGCGTATCGCCGACCACCTCCCCCTGGAAGATGGCATCGACCCCTTCGGCCACGGGGACGAAGGAGGACCCCTCGGTCTTGAGATCCTTGACGTAGAGATCGGTGCGCGACCACCCTTCCGCCGCGACCACCACCAGGTGCCTTCCGTCCGGCGACAGCGAGACGTCGATCATCTCCTCCGGCCGGCGCCCCTCGCCGAACACCTTGGCGTCCTTCACCGGGTCGTCGCCCAGCCGATGGAAGAAGAGGTGCCGGTTGTAGTTCTCCGCCCCCTCCGGCCCCTCTCCCGCGGCCGGGTAGCGGGTGTAGAAGAAGCCGCTGTCGTCGGGCAGCCAGGCGAGCGAGCAGTAGCGCGTGCGCGTGATGACGTCGGGGCGCTCTCGCCCGGAGCCGACCTCGATCACCCGCAGCGTGCTCTTCTCGTCGCCGCTGGTCGAGACGCCGTACGCCAGGAGCGCGCCGTCCTCCGACGGGAACCACCAGTCGAGCGCCGCAGTGCCGTCCTGGCTCAGTCGGTTGGTGTCCACGAGCACGCGGTCCTTCCCCGTGCGCCCCTCCCGGACGTAGAGGATCGGCTGGTTCTGCGTCTCCTCGCGCCGCGTGTAGAAGTAGCGCCCGCCCCTGACCTCCGGCGCGTCGAGGGTGCCGATCGACAGGAGGTTCGCCAACCGGCTCTTGAGCGCGCCGACGGCGGGTCGGGCCGCGAGCAGCGCATGGGTGTAGTCGTTCTGGGCGTCGACCCAGCGGCGCACGTCGTCGCGGCCGGAATCCTCGAGCCAGCGGTAGGGGTCCGCGATCGCGACGCCGTGCACCTGCTCGACGAGCTCCTCGGTGCGGGCGGCGGGTGGCTTCTTCGGCGGCATCTCCGTGCCTCTCGCTTCCTGGCCGGCTGCGGCGACCCCCGCCGGGGCGGCCAGGCCGCAGGCAAGGAGGGCGATGACGGCCGCACGCCGCAACGCGACAGGGGGAAGCGATCTCTCGGCGCGACGCGGGATCATGGGATCATGGTCTCCTGCGAACGGGATTGCGATCCTCCCCGGGCAAGGAAGGGGGATTGTAACCTATGAAGCGGCTCCATGACTCCGTCCGAGTGGCCAGGGTCGCAAGGATGGTCGTCGGGGAGCACTCGCGCGAGTCGCTGCGCCTGATGCCGCCGCGCCAGATGACCCTCAAGCCCTGCATCCTCCCTCCACGGACCGCTCGACCGCGCCCAGGCCGACCGTATCCTGAAACGTCCGCCCCTTTCCGGGAACCGGGTCGCACCTCGCGACAATATTGACAGCAGACTTCCTGTGTCGTGAATGCAGCCACGGTGCCGGACTGAACTCCGGCTCCTCGCTACCGGTGCCGGCGAAGGGCATCGCAAAGGGGGTTTCATGCGCGAGAATCGTCTGTCGACCTGGCTGGCCTGTTTCGCCATCGCCGCCGCGCTCGGCGCGGCGCCCCGGGAGGCGCTGGCGAAATGCGTGGACGCCGACGGGGACGGCCACTACGCCTTCGGCGGGGGCTGCACGCAATCGACGGACTGCAACGACAACGATCCGACGATCTACATCAACGCACCCGAGCTCTGCGACGGGAAGGATAACAACTGCGACGGCCTCATCGACAACGGTATCGTGAGCACCGCGTGCGACACCGGCCAGCTCGGTGTCTGCGCCGTCGGCATGACCCAGTGCGTCAGCGGCGCGACGCAGTGCGTGCGCACCACCGGGCCGAGCCCCGAGGTGTGCAACGGCCTCGACGACGACTGCAACGGCAAGATCGACGATGGCCCCGGCACCGACGCCGACGGCGACGGGTATACGACCTTCTGCGACTGCAACGACGCCGACCCGACGATCCACCCGGCCGCCACGGACATCTGCGGCGACGGCATCGACCAGGACTGCAACGGGAACCCCGACAACCTGGTGCTGGACGCGGACGGCCGGGGCTATTGCCTCCAGATCGACTCGATCGTCGCGCCGGTGGGGCAACCGGCTTCGGTGGCGATCCGCGCCTATCATGTCGACGGGATCGCCAGCATCCAGCTGACCGAAGAGCAGACCCCCACGCAGACGTTCGCCTGCAACGGTGCCCTCTCGTGCGCCGTGTCCCCCGCCGTGGGAGACTATGACGCGAGCCGGTTTCTCAACGTCCGCCTCAACAAGACTCCCGGCGTCCTGGCGTCCCAGGTGTCGAAGAAGTACCCCTTCGTCTGCCAGCGGGAATACTGCCAGCCCGACCCGCAGATCAACGACCTCATGACCTGGATGCGGGGCAAGAAGTACTCCGAGTGCATTCAGAGCTTTTACCTGGGACGGAGCCTGGCCCTGGCCGAGCTCGACACCAATGCGTACGACCGGGACATCCAGAAGTCCTTCCTGAGGACCCGCGGCACGCCGAACATCGTCCAGCCCTACACGGTCGACTTCTACGACATCGTCCCGACCGACGCGGGAGCCACCTCGATCCTGCTCGGCGCGGGGCAGGGGGGCAATTGCCAGAAGTCGACCCTCTGGCCCTCCTTCTGCCCCAACCCCGTCCCCGCCGACTATCTGTTCGAGCAGCAGAATCTCCAGAGGACGTACGGGATGTCCTTCAATTTCGTGTACCACCGCGTCGACATCAACTACGTGCAGACCTTCGGAGCGCCCACCCTGCTCAGCGACGGCAACTACGTATTCAACATCCTGGGGTACGACTCCCAGTACCCGCACCATTCGATCCTGCACTACGCGATGCAGACCTACAACGGCAAGCCGATGGAGTTCCAGGCGGTCGCGGGATTTTCCGCCAACACCAACGCCGAGCCGAGTCTGGGGAGCGGCGCCGGCATCGGCTCCTATTCCCACGAGTGGGGGCATACCTGGGGCTTCCGGCACACCTTCCTTCCGGGGGAGTACATCACCATCCCCGACTCGGCCTTCCAGCAGCTGGACGGGGTCATGGACAACGGCTACCGGCATGACACGGTCCTGGTCGATCCGACCGACCCACTGGAGCGCTACGCCATCGAGCCCACCTCGGGAACCGGCTTCATCGACGACCCCACGTTCGCCGGCACCTACAGCACCGGGATCACCGGGACCACCGAGCTGCCGGCCTGCGGCTCCGTCGACCCGGCCATCACCGGCGGGCAGAAGGTCGGCTCGGACGGCACCAACGACACCTTCGAGCTCACCCTGGTGAACAACGGCAGCGTCCCCGTCGGCTACGTGATGCTGTCGGTGCAGTATCTGAGCAACTTCGCCGACCGGATCGTCAAGAAGCTCGACCCCGGCGTCCCGGTCACGGTGCGCTTCAGCGTCCCGATCGTGCAGGAGAACCCCTACGCACAGGGGGTGACCTTCACCCTGGATCGGCTGGGGCTGATCAGCGAGACGAACGAGACCAACAACACGTTCAAGGTGCCCTACCCGCCCTGCGTCGACGCCGACGGCGACGGTTTCGCCCAGAGCTGCTTCGCCTGCTCCAACGCCAAGTGCCCGCAGTACGATTGCTACGACTCCAACGCCTCCGTCAATCCGAGCGCGACCGAGGGACCGTACGGCAACGCCACCTGCTTCGACGGCCTCGACAACGACTGCAACAGCCAGGTCGACCTGGGCGACTATAAGTGCTCGGGCGACGTGCGTGCCGTCTCCGACTACAGCATCGGGCCCGGCCGCATCAGCCAGGGAAGCTACGTCTACACGCGGGACAACGACGGCATCTACGAGGTCCTGCAGGAGACGCTGGTCAACGGCGTGTCGAGGCTCGTGGCGACCTGGCGCTTCGACAACGTGATGCCAGGGTCATCGCACCAGCTCGTCCTTAACGGGATTCGCTCCGGAAATACCGAGAACGACAACTTCCAGTTCTACTACTCCACCGACGGCAGAAAGTTCAGCATCGTCCCGAACGCCGTCATCAGCAAGCCGTTCACGAACGGGGCGAACGCCTACACCTTCGCGACGGGAAGCCTCTCGGGAACGGTGTACATCCGCGTGCAGGACACCAACACCACGTCGGGATCGCAGCTCGACACGGTCAGCATCGACTACTTGGTGATCCGCATCGTCCCCTGAGGGGTCCGGCATGGGGGGCCCCTCCGGCCGCGTGGTCCGGCAGGGGCCCCTCTTTGAGGCCTCGGCACCGGCTCTTCGACCCGGCGCGGGCTTTTGATCAGGCGCCTGTCGGGGTCTTGCGGGCGGCCTCCCGGCCGGCGAGCGCGACGTCCGCGAGAATGCCGTCGTCGATCCACCCCTGGAGGATCCGTCCGACCCGCTCGGGCGCCCGGGCCACCGAGCGGCCGGCGGCGATCTGCTGGCAGATCCTCGCCAGGCCCTCGCCGGCTCGCACCATCTCGAGGCAGCGGGCCTCCTCCTCGGAGATGTTCCGGTGGTAGACCACGAAGCCGCTCCTCCAGACCCGCACCGCCGTCCGGCGGCGGGGCGCGGAGCGCGGACCGAGCGGCTCCGTCGCGCCGGCGGGCTCCGCCGCCTCCGGCGACCGGCTGTCGGTGGAGGAGGCGCAGGCGCTGGTCTCGACCGCATCGTCCGGCCGCGCGCCCGCGTTCTCGCGCGGGCGCTCCTCCTGGAGGCGGCGCCAGATCGGCACCACGTCGAACTCCAGAGGCAGGAGCTCGAAGGCCGGGATCAGCGTGAAGCGCGCCTCGCCGGCGCGGTCCTCCGGCAGCCGCGCCAGCGCCCGGCGCGTGAGCGGGACGGCGTCGGGGGCGTCGAACACCTCCACCCGCGCCCAATCGAGGCGCGCCAGGTCGGGGAGGTACGGAAATTCGCGCGCCAGGGCGTGCGCCTCGAGGAAGCGGGGCAGGCGGCGCCCGAGGAAGCGCAGCGACGGCTGCTCCGATGGGTGGGCCAGCAGGTAGTCGGTCACCAGGTTGTGGAAGCGGTCGCCGCCGACGGCCGCCTGGACCCTGGGGAAGTCCTCCCCGAGGCACTCGAGCAGGCGGTAGAAGTACATGTTGGCGTAGACGTCGAGCCGCTCGGCCGCCGGCAGCCGCGCATCGCCGGCGAAGATCGCGTCGATCGCGCCGCCGGCGAGGGCGCCGCGGCGCGTCAGATCCTCGACCGCGGCACGCACCCCCTCGGGCGCGGTGATGAGCGTCCAGAAGAGCTCCTGGGTCCGCCGCAGATCCGCGGCGCCGGCGCTCACACCGCCTCCTTCCGGGCGGCGCGCAGCGTCTCCTCGTGGAGCGCGCGCGCCCGCTCCGACTCCGCCTCGAGGCGCTCGAACGCAGGGATCCGGTCGTCCCACTCGATGAGCGTGCTCACGGCGCCGAAGCGGCGGACCGCCTCCCTGTAGAGGTCCCACACCGGATCGGCCACCGGATGATCATGGGTGTCGAGGAGATAGGCCCCCTTGTCGGAGTGCCCCGCCAGGTGGAACTGCCAGACCGAATCCACCGGGACCCCCTGGAGATAGGCGCTCGGGTCGAAGCCGTGGTTCCGGGCGCTGACGTAGATGTTGTTCACGTCGAGGAGGATGCCGCAGCCGGATCGCCGCGCCACCTCGCCCAGGAACTCCCACTCCGGCATGGCGGAGCGGCGGTAGGCGACGTAGCTCGAGACATTCTCGAGCGCGATCGGCCTCCCCAGCCGCTCCTGCACCCGCGCGACGCGCGCCACGACGCCGGCGAGCGCCTCCTCGGTGTACGGCAGCGGCAGGAGATCGTGCGCGTGGTGGCCACCGATGCTGGTCCAGCAGAGATGATCGGAGACCCAGGCCGGATCGAAGCGGCGCGCCAGCTCGCGGAGGCGATCGAGGTATCCCTCGTCGAGCGGGTCGGTCGATCCGATCGACATCGACACGCCGTGCAGGACGATCGGATAGCGCTCCCGCACGCGGGTCAGGACGTCGAGCGGCCTGCCCCCCGCGACCATGAAGTTCTCGGAGATCGCCTCGAACCAGTCGATACGCGACGGCCCCGACAGGACGCGCTCGAAGTGATCGCGCCGCAGACCGACGCCATGTCCCAGGAAGGGAGGCCGGCCGCCCGTCGCGTGTCCCGGGTTCGCACCCTAGGTCCCGGGCCGCCGACACGACCCGAGGACCTCCGTCCTGGTCGAACCTTTCAGCTGCTGCAAGGATGGAAACAGCGGGTCCCGGCGAGTCTTACTTCTTCTCATCCTTCATGACGGTGCCACCCTTCTCGGTGCACTCCTTCTCGCTCTTCACCTTGACCCAGCCCTTGCCCTTGCAGTCGTTCTTGCCGGCGCAGGCGTGGCTGCCGTCCGCGGCGGCACAGGCGCCCGTGCCCTTGCAGCTGTTGACGCCGGCGCACTTGACCGTTTTCTCGCCCTCCTTCTTGGCCGCGTCACCGGCGAACTGGTGGCCGGTGGCCAGCATGCTCACCACGGCGGCGGCAACGGCAAAACCGAGAGCCTTCTTGCCTGTCATGGAGCCCCTCCTCAATAGGGTTCGGATAGACGGATCGGACCACCATGGCCGACCCGGATGGGGCGGAGTATACACAAGCCCCGCCGTCACGACAAACCGAACCGGAGCAGGCGGCGGGTTATTCCCCCGCCCGGGTCCACCCCGGTCCACGGATGTCTACGGCGGAGACCGGGAATCGGATGTCGCTCGACCCCCCTGGCCGCCGTCCCGGGGGGCCCGTCAGCCGGAGGCCCGCGCCAGAAGGCGCCGCAGCGCCTCGCGGAACTCGCCGGGCGCGGGGAGCAGGCTCGGCACGAGGTACGCCTCCCGGGGGAAGTCGAAGAAGTAGCCGGGATGGACGAGCGTGTCGTCCTGGGCCAGGAGCGCCAGGACCAGATCCTCCTCCGGCTGCAGCGCGGGCACCTGGAGGACGGCCGACCAGCCGCCGTCCGCCTCCAGCAGCCTGCACGGCGAGTCGCGACCGATCATCCCGGGGATCGCCAGGCGGTTCCCGGCGACGCGGCTCCGGATCGCCTGCTGAATCCGCTCGCCGAGGTCGAGGAGGCGCGCCGCGGCGCGCTGCACCGGTGTGCCGACCGACAGGTAGGTGTCGGCGATCAGCTCCAGGCGATCGATCGCCCGCTCCGCGTCCGGGACCGCGGGCCCCAGGGCGAGGTAGTCGAAGAAGACCTCGTCGGAGATGATCGCCGTCCCGCGCCGGCCGCAGATCTGCTCGAGGGCGATCCGCTCGCTCTCCCTCAGGCCCGTCCCGGTCGGGTTGTTGGGGTTGACCACGACCACGGCGGTCGCCGGCGGCGCCTCGCGCGCCTCCAGCTGCCGTTCCAGACCCTGCAGATCGATACTCCAGCCGCCTTCGTGGACGATCGGATAGGGGGAGACGGCGAGCGACTCGAGGGCCGCGAGGTAGTCGAACAGCGGGTAGCTCGGGCGCGGGACGAGGACCCGGTCGCCGGGGTCGGACAGCATCTTGAAGAGGAGGGCATAGGCCTCGCTCGTGCTGGCGGTCAGGACGATCCGGTCCGCCGGCACGGCGAGGCCGCGGCGCGCGTAATGGGCGGCCACCGCCTCGCGCGCCTCGGGCATCCCCCGCGGGTGCGGATCGTACGCGGCCGCCCCGCCGTCAGCCAGGGCGGCGGCGATTTCTTCCGCCGGATAGTCGAGACCCACGCGCGTCGGGTTCGACTCGGTCAGGTCGAGGATCGCCTCGCCGCGCCGCCGTTTCTCGCGCAGCAGGCGCGCGATCCGGTTCGGCTCGACGGGCCACGGCAGTCGTCGCGAGAACATATCTCAGTATACCCGCCCACCGCGCGCCCCGTGCCCGTTTCGGCGGGTGGGACGGCGCCGCGCAAACCCTTGCGCGGCCACGGTTTCATTGATATTCTTACGCCGCGTCACGATGCACCAAAGGAGAGCGCGACCATGAGCCACGGCTGGCAGGACGAGCGGGCGATGACGGGAAGCGGCAGGGCGGGTTACGTGGGCGGAGCTCCGCAACAGAGCGCCGAGCACCCGCGCGCCGGCCTCGCCGCCCTCGAGCGGGACCTCGCCACCGTCCGCCTTCCGCTGACCGAGGCGACCACCCTGCCGGGCCGGCTGTATCACGATCCCGAGGTCCACGAGGAGGAGCTGCGGAGGATCTTCTCGGGCATGTGGCTGTGCGTCGGGCGCGACGAGGACCTCCCGAAGCCCGGCGACTATCTGACCCGCGCCATCGGCCCGGAGAGCGTCGTGCTGACGCGCGACGCGCGGGGGCAGATCAACGCCTTCCACAACGTCTGCCGGCACCGTGGCTCGCGCCTCCTCACCGAGGCCTCGGGCCACGGCCTCA
>WNGH01013781.1_pt1 | contig 11433 bp, 12 predicted proteins | sample 5400631 | NCBI WGS metagenome assembly WNGH01 (sample SAMN13153373, study PRJNA577476) | soil metagenome | isolation source: 115 cm soil or saprolite under Garry oak tree replicate 1 | place: USA:California | collected 2016-06-15 | reverse complement strand
CGCTTCCGGGAGCGATCAGAGTTGTAAAGTGGTTTCCAGCATTTTCGTACGTGAAGATTGCACTGATGATGTTTTCCATATTGACCCCCGCGCCTCCATTGGTGTTGATTATCAGGATGAAATTGTGGATGCCGGAGGAAGTGGCATCGTTAATCGAGGACACTACGAAATCTTGGGCTCCAGGGTCAATATTCTGGTCAAGCGAGGCAACGTAAACGCTTGATGCCGCGTGGGCTTCTTGCGGGAGAGAAGCTTGGACTGTAAGAACCACTGCCGCTAGGAGTAGGAATAACGCGATTCTCTGTCTAGTGATCTTCACCATTCAGTGAGTCCACTGAGATAGATCGCGGAAGCAGTCCGGCATAAGCCTAACCCCGGGATTGATTGTCCTTAGAGCAAGCAAACGCCATCTCGTACAAGCACAGACTGTGCTTTGATCAGCTGGACTCGCCCGGAATCGGTATCGGACGGGAAATCTTCCAGGAAAAAAGGGGGGTATGTCTCAATGGTTTTGCGTTGCATGAGCGGTCCACGCGGAAGATGACATAGCCAGAATCGCCCATTTCAAGCCCTGATCTCTGATCTGAGAGGTCAGGTTGACCTAGCCGCTAGATTCACTGGGCCAATCACGTTTTCCGCCCAGGCTCTCTAAGCCAGAAATGCGCCGTGATCGCATAGACTCGCCCGTTATCGCTACCAGACAGCGAGCTTTCTAGAAATAAGGGGGTCCTAGCGAGTGCATCTCGCGTCGCATGCGTGGTCTCCACGGACCATAGTAAAAGTAATCCCTAGCTGTCAATCGCCGTATCCGCTGTGACGAGCGGTCCAAGAGAATCAGACATTAGCAAGGATCCTTTGTAACAATGGGAACCTAATTGAAGACCTAGCAAGTAATTTTGGCCGCCATGAACGTGCAGATGATCGACTATTTCGCGAGACAGACAGCTGTCCAGGAAGTCGGGATTGACGGCCTGAAGAAACTGCAATCCGCCACGATCACAATCGTAGGCGCTGGAGGCGTTGGAAGCTCAGCGGCATACTTTCTTGCCAGCCAGGGCATTGGGCATCTGAAGCTGATAGACCAAGATATTGTTGAGGAGAGCAATCTCCACCGGCTCCTCGGTGTGGATCAAGGAGATCTGCACCTGCCGAAAGCGGAGGCCCTCGCGCGAAAACTGAACTCTAGACATCCATGGACCAGAACAGAGGCCATAGTTGAAACTCTTCGAACAGGAAACAGTAGAGAGCTTCTATATCAGACTAACCTGATTGTTGACGGAACCGATAATTTTCGGTCGAGATATGTTCTCAACAGGTTCGCCGCGGAGAACAAGGTTCCCTACCTCTTTACGAGTGCGATAGCGAACCAAGGCCATCTATCCTTGTTCAGTCCACCAACAACACCATGCCTCGAATGCCTCCTACAGGACTCCGGATCCATATCCGCTGAGAGTTGCGAGACCCTCGGCGTCAACCCTACCACTGTCGGAATCATCGGATCACTCGCTGCGGCTGAGGCAGTGAAGAGAATCCTAGGTTTACCATCCAATCTCCTAGGACATTTGCTGACCGTCGATCTAGCAGGACCTGATTTCGTATCTACTGCGATCAAAAAGAGAGATGATTGTAGAGTATGCAACGGCTCCCCTTCCGAGCCGGTTCACGGTGACAGCGTGGTCATGTTGTGTGGTGACAATGTCGCCAACGTGTTGCCTGAGAGAGAGATAGAGCTGGATCTCCAGTCTCTCAGCGGGAAGATCGCTAGGGAATCGATCGTCGCAACCTCTGACTCCGTCTTCGTATACACCAGACAAACTCACAGGGTCTCCGTCTTCAAGACAGGCAGACTATTGATCGGGAACGTCCCCACCCAAGAAGCCGCAAAACAAGTAGCAAGCGAGGTATGGAACGAGATACTCTGACATTCCCGACACAGCACCCGAGATTCTCAACAAGCTTATACAGTTCCAACAATCTCGATCCAAATTGCCGGGGGCAACGAGGCCGGGGTTGGCAAGTCCACCGAAGGCCGATCGGCTCAGGCGACGGGCTGCAGAAACATCTCGTAGCAACCCGTAGTAAGCATCCAGCAATGGATGGCTGAAGTGGGTTCGACTCCCACCCCCGGCTCCAACAACGCACTACCCACTCAGACTGGTCTGACTCATTGCGCATGGGCTATCTTGGATAGAACGCTAAGCCCGCTACCTAGTGGCATTCAATCCAGAACCGATTGAACCTGCCACTTAGCAACCTGTGGCTGGGCACCTGAATGGGTCTATTTGGTGGTCGAGTGATACGATCGCTGTGTTCGTCATCGAGTGCCAGTTTGGCAACGTTCCATGATCTTGCAGATTGTTCACGAGTGCCAGGTTGAACAGTCCGACCGTTCCACCGACACATGCAATATTCGGATCGCACCAGTACGAGTCTGGCTTACCGACGACCGCAGCGACGCTGGCAAGATCGAAGAAGTCGACCTTTCCAGAGTGCGGCCTGTCAGCGTATCCAACCTTGTAGAGCTCGCTGGCCGTATTTCCAACGCAACAGCGGTTCATGAATGTGTTCTGTGTCAGCAGAACCCTTGCGTCCAGCGTCATGGCCTGTCCCGTTAGCGCGCCGCTTGCGGTCTCACCGCACGGTCCACCGACATGACCCGCATTGGTCTGTCCCGAACCTGCCACAGTGGGAACAATGCACGAGTAAGGACCAGTACCAACCATGATACCCAGAGCATTATTGAAACTAGCCTGGGACTGGGGGTTCGTCGGGTCGAATCCTGGGTTGGCGCAGTTTCCGCCAGTCACCGGCGGGTCACCACAATATGGCGCCCACAAGGACTTCTCGAGGATAGGTAGAGAACCAATGTTGCCCTCGTACAACGCGCTCTGGTGAGCAAGCTGTACCTGAAGGGTTCTCTTGGCAGGATTAGCGCCGGAACAATCGAGACATGAGGCACCGAGGACAGTCACTACCGCACCTTGCAAGTTGACAGATGGGACGTCTCGGTATGACAGGATAGTGTACGCGACGTCATCGGCTCCGACAGTGTTGCCATCCTGGAACTTCCAGTCATTCCGCAAATGCCAGAGCTGGGTGGTCACGTCCGCAGCAGAGTTGTACGTCGAGGTGTGGCTGGTGGTTCCCCAGTCAACATATTGGGAGCTACTGCCGCCCGTCGCAGGATTCAGTTCCAGCATAGAATCAAGGATGCTGAAGGTAATGTCGGCTTCCCAAGCAGTGTTGTAGGTGAACGGGCTGATGTCAGTAGTGTCCTGTGAGAATCCGCGTCGCAGCAAGCCAGGAATACCACTGGTACCACCGCCCGGCCAGAAGTTGCCGCAGTTCGAAGGAGCACCTGGAACAGTACACGGGTTGTAACCAGGAACCTGACGCATATTCAACAAGGAGAAATAGGCGGATCCAGCTATTGTGCCGAAGCCTAGAGTGTTCACGATACTCGACTGGGTGTTGACACAACTTGTACCACTGCACTGCTGGAAGTTCCAGCCATTGTTTGCCGCGAACGTATCAACGAACGAGAACACTGGAACGTCAACAGCATGGAGCAGCGAGTATATCGCAGCACGCTGGAACAGAGCACCGGACAATGCCAGGGGCACGGAGAACTCGCCGGCGTTCGAATAGGTATCAAACTCGGGATCACACCACATCTCATAGTCTCCCGGCTTGACCGCTGCGACTCCACCGCACACACCACCCGACAAGACACTGTTCCTGTTCAAGAAGAACTGATCAGGAACCGTGTCAAAGCCGTATCCAGCCGTGTACAACTGCCAGCCATCCATATTATGCGCCCCAGCAGACAGTGCCTCCTCCCCTGTTCTGAGGAGTACCGAAGAGAAAGTTCAACGTGTCAGCAATAGCTGTCCCGAACTGTTTCCTTCCGGTGCTGGTTCGAACATAGTCAACAATGTTTCCGTTAGGAACGATATGCGCATAGACGCCGCCAGGATCCGTAGCTAGACCAGCAGCGTTTGCCACGTCGTTGCATGTCGAGCCTGACGGTGCTATCGCGTACGTAGCGTTCATCGAGAGAATATCGTCACAAGATGCCCTGATGTCGTCGTGGCCAGCATAACCGCCTGGAACACCGATCAGTGATCCCGCAGTCTGCCAGAAAGCAGAACCAGCGACAATAGTGCTCGTCGATATCCTGTACGATGTTCCTGTGACACCGTGACCTGTAGCGCCTGTGAAACAGCCGACAATGTTCAGCCATGGATGATTACCATACTGACAAATCGCCTGGTCGACTACCGCCTGGGTTGGACATGATAGACCCTGAGATGGACTCGCTTGGACACACATTGGAGCAGCGAGAAATCCGAAGAAGGCGCTGTCGAAAGCTGGGACATCAATCAAGTGAGCAATAGCGGCACCAAGAAGACCTCTGGCAGGGACTGTCTTGGAGTTGCTGACACTGTTCCAGTTAACGTTCAAAACACCTGCAGTGTTGAGATTGCTGCTTATAGCGGCCTGAGTCGTTCCGCCGTAGATACTGGTGCGAAGGTTGTAGGTGCCGGCGAGAAGACAGGGAGTCTGGTATCTACCAGACGGCGCAAGAGGATCACCCGAGTCGCGCACAGTTGCCGAGGGGAATCCACTGGTATGGGTTACAGTCAAAGTGTTGTTGCCGTCAGTCACAGTTGCACCTTGCTCCTGGTTACGGAGAGTAATGGTAAGACTACCACTACCAACCGCACAAGCAGCCGATGTAGTGCCAGCAGTGAAAGAAGCTGGAATCGTTGTCCTTGGCGCGCGAAGAGGCGTGCCCATGAAGTTTGGATGACCGTTTATCTCGGCCATGAATCCGCCGAACTCGCCTTGGCTAGAAGTACAGAACAAGTCAGCGTTACCGCAGAAACTGTTGAAATCGGTAGAGCTCTGAATAGGCCAGTCAGTAATGTCGACTGAACCTGCAGCGAAAGCTCTGAACATGGCATCGAAGTCTGAATAGAAGTGTATGATCAATTGTGGAGTCTGCGGTCCGAAGGGCGACCATGAAGTCGGCCCGCTCTGATTAACAGCACGGACATGAGTATAGCTTCCCGGCAAGGTCATGAGCATTGTAAGGGATAGCATCAGAGCTAGAATCGGTGTTTGCAAGCGCATCTAGTAACAGGCCCCGACCCCGTTGACATCGCTCTTTCGGTAAATAGATCTCGGAAAACCTATCAGAGCCATGAAATTCTGTGAACATAGTACTTTTGCAAGAGCTCTTGGAACTCTCATAAGTGGAGCCCATTGACTCACTCCGATTCTTAAGAGTATCTCCTCATCGAGGAGGAGTATAGGGAAAGCCCGAGATATCACTTGGTAGAAATGACTTGGTACTGCAACCTCCCCTTGGAATTCGGCATGATAGCAGCTCTAACCGCCTGCTTGATCCTGCAGAGATCTCTTCACGATCTCGACGTCACTAGAGCATGTGAATTTCCAGGCCGCCACCCATTAGAAAGGTCGTTGACAAAGTGATACTTTCGATATGAGATCGACCCTTTTTCGAGCATCGTCTTCCTAATCATGTCTTGAGATTGGAGAAAAGGCTCCGTAGGCCCCCTAGGAGGGTCAGAACTCCACCAATCGGTCCTATCGGAGATATGGGAGTCACAGGGATGGCGGAGAGGAGGCTTGTCAGCATGATGAACTCGTTTGCCGCCAGGGAGATCAGAACTAAGCCGCACACAGTATGGCTCTCAGGCCTTTCATAGAGTACGCCTGCTGCAATCATGATGACAAGGCCAACTAGGAAAGAATTCTGAACGATGATTGTTGCGATGAAATAGTATTGGGAGTAAGCTACAAGGGCTGAGGAAAAGGCCATGATCAAGGAACCCCCAAGAAGGGAAAGCAGGACCTCTAGCCTTGGTCTGTTTGTCGAAGCTCTTACGGCCTGCTGGTCATTAGTAGTCATTGCGGCTCATGTCCGGGCTGAAAGCCGTTATAGGCGTTCTCCTTTGTTGAGCGAAACTCGCATAATTGGGCGGCCCGAGACTAGTTCTCTCACTAACCGCTTCGTGCGTATCAACTATCTGGAGCTGAGAACAAGGCTCTCCCTATCCAAGGGATAATATGCCAATTGACTATTGGAATCTGGGCCGGGAGGTGCGGCCTCCGAGGCCACAGCTACTGCCTCCTTCACAGGGCGTCCACCTATCATCAACTGGATCAAGGCCTCGGCGGCTCCATCTGCGCGGTTAACGAAAATGACCTGCTTCCAGCTTATGAACACCTCGGCGCCTCTGGCAACGAATGCTTGGGCCATCTCAGAATTTATTAGACCAGTACAACCCATCATTATGACAATGGAACTGGAAAATGTTCCCTGCATGAGCTCGCGGACGAACTTCGGCGTTATTCCGAAGTAGTCCTTGTTGTCAACGCCTATGTGAACTCGAACAACCTGGTTTGCAAGCTGTTCGTTTGTGTACTTATCAGCGCTGTATGGTTCTGAGGTTACCGTCGCGATAACGTCTCCAACCCATCCTGTTGAGTGAGACCGTAAGACCAGTATGCCGTAGCCGAGAGAAGGCAGGCGTTTGAAGAGATCAACGGTGACCTCCTTAGGCCCGTAGTAGTCTACCTTGTAGCCAGCTTTCTCAAGGGAGATCGTCATATTGTTTACCGAGTCAGGGTCCGGCGCGGTTGCAGCGAGTTCGTCTATGACCGCAGCGCTGAGCGGACGTGTCTGTCTTAGAGCAGGCAATCTAATCAGCCCGGGTCTCTCAACAAAAATGAAACCGCCAAACATCACCACAATCAGGAATGTTGCGTAAGTCTCAGCGAGGTAACTTTTCAGTTTCTGTCCCACTCGTCGCGTTACCTACGCAAATCTGGAACGTGTCCTAACACTACAGCTGCCTTGCGCATCGATTCTGATGCCTAGACGGGGCAAGCATATGGTGCGGCTTCGCTATTCGACATCGGCGTTGTTTGACTTGCGAGTGACATAAACAGCGGACAGAGCAGTCGCCAGCAATGCTACCGAGGCGAGTATCATGGGCAAAGACGCTGGGAGAGGCTGAGTGTGCTGTATGTGTGTTGCGATGCCTCCAACGGTAATGCCTGGCAAGACGGTGAAGCTTCCTTTCATGAAAGTGTGGACAGTGCAGAAGTAGATGTAAGTCATGGGTGTTACGCTAGGTACGGTGAAGACGTAGGTCGTGTCTGGAGGAATCGGTGAGGAGCACGGGTCCGTAGAAGGACAATCCAAAGCGTCTGCCGTGCCATCGTTATCTGCGTCAAACAGAAACTCGTGCATCAAACCGTCAGCACTGCTTAGGCTTATCGAGGCCACGTCCCCTTGATTGACCGTAATCGTAGGATTCGGTGCATCAACCGTACCGTTCCAGCCTACGAAGCTGCAAGGGGTCCTTACGACCGCGCAGCCACTGAGTGAAATTTTGTCCGTCACCGCGGCATGAGCCGTCTGCGAGATGGGCAGTAAACTTGTAGTGCCCATCTGCGAACCTAGACCGAGCGACAGAATCGTGGCTATAGCTATGACTAGATAGTCTAGCCTTTTCATACCGAATTTACTACCTTCATAGGAACTTAATAACACCATCGGCCGAAACAGACTGAGATCGACCTAGGCGAGGTCTGCATCACAAAAGGCCCAAAAATGTGAACCAGGCAGCGCAATGATGACCGCTTAGGCTTGAATGATTCTTGGATTCGCCCTGTCTCCCAGCAGGATTTCGTTCTGACCTGCAAGATGGACCAGCATAGACCCAAGACCCTCCCGTCATCCAAAGGCAACATCTGCCTCTGACGATAATATCCCATTTTTCGCCTTGGTGGTCGCCGCTCTATTTCGAAGCTCGCGGTGCTCGATGCAACATATTGCTTATTCGATCCCCGCTCCTGCTACTGCCTTCGCTTACCGTAAGTGGCAGCCAAGATGGAGAGCGAGATGATAGTGGCAACGAGTAAGAGTGGTAGAGAGATCGGCAAAAGCCGGTTGTATGATGCTGCAGCTCCTCCTACTGTGATTCCCGGCAATACGACGAGGTTTCCCTGCATCTCCGTAGGGTGAAAGATGCAGAAGTACGTGTAAGTCATCGGTGTCACGTTAGGGACAGTGAAGGTGTAGGATAACGTTGGAGGAATCTTCGGCGAGCAAGGGTCAACGGTCGGACAGTCAGCTGAATCAGAGGTACCGTCATTGTCAGCGTCAAATTGGAACTGGTGTGTCATGAGGTCAGCACTGCTAAGATGTAATGAAACCTGGTCGCCTTGGTGGACCGTAATGGTCGGGTTAGGTGAACTGGTTGTTCCGTTCCAGCCTACAGAGGTACAGGAACCTGTAACGATTGCGCAACCTGTGAGAGTTATTTTGTCAGTAACCCCGGCGTGAACAGTAGGCGCAATAGAAGGTACGCTCGGATTGACTAGCTGTAAGCCCAGACCAAGCGACAGAATCAAGGCCAGAGATACTACTAGCAATCGCAGGCCTGGCATGAGAATCTACTATGTTCATAGGAACCTAATAACACAACCTATCGTACGAGCTTAGAATCATCCCATTCAGGGGGGTTTTCCAAGTCAGAGTCCGAGACCTTGCAGAGAGTCAGGCATGCCTGAATGTACGAGCTAGCTCGTCGTCCAACGGCCTGACGCTTGCTGGAAACCCGAAAAACGAGTTCGATAACCTTCTTCGACAGAGGAGGAATTCCTAGGACGAAGAGCGTTTCATGGGTTGTGGATTGCGATTTTCCCCAGTCGTCTCTTGGCAACCCAGACCGCCCGCGACGTTTGCTACGGCAACGATCCCTGAATCCTGTCGCCCCACGAAAGCAAGCTTGCCGGCTGTCCGGAGGATCTTGGTTGCCCCCGTAACCTTAGCAACCGGCGCAAGTATTGGAATTGTCTGATTGAGGGCGATGTGATGAGAAGATGTGATCCTACGGGAACTTGGGAGAAAGCGCCCCAGACGGGCAAGCATCAATGCATGCCATGCAGAGAATGCATTCCGAGTCGTTGAACTTTTTCCAATCCAGGTCCAGTATTGGAATCTGCATTGGGCATGCAGTTTCGCATTCTTTGCAGTTTGAACACTTGATCGGATCCCGGTGCATTCCTAGCAAGCTGTTTTTCTGGAAGATCGCCATGATTCCGCCGACCGGGCAGATGTACCGGCACCAGAATCTCGGTATTCGCCATGCCGCATACACGAATCCGATGAGGATTAGAATGTTAATCCATGTGAGGACCGAGATGCCTCCTATCCATGAGCCGAGGTTGGCTGCGGAAAGGTCCGAGACTTGAGCGGTTGCTAGGAATTTCCAAGAATGGGAAAGTAATAGCGGTATAGTTCCGAATAGTGTGCCGTCTGGGGTTATTGCGATGAAGATTCCTGGAGCAAAGTCTCCGAGGCTATGTTGGTAATCTGTTCCGACACTGTAGTAGAGCGCGAGCCCCAAGGTTCCGCTGATCAAAAAAATGATTCCGACGAGGACGTACTTCAACCGGATCCAGTACTCGTGAGTCCGCGCCTGGACGGAGTCAACCCTTCCTTTAATCCCTGTAATAATATCTTGAAGAAAACCAACTGGGCAAATCCAGCCGCACATGAATCTTCCGAGCACTGCTCCAACAATGAACATGACCCCAATCGGCAACCACGGGAAGATCCCCTGCGACAGAAGGAGTGTAGTAGCGTCCAAAGTCGAACCGATCGCGCCTTGGGCCTTGACACTGGCTACTACTGGGAGTACGATCCATGATCTGGCTCCGTTAAAGGAAGGGTTTAGGCGAGCAACAGCTATACCTGCGAATAATAGGAAGAAGCCGAGCTGGACAAGCGTCCTAACTGGCCAGTAGTATATTCTTCCATGTCTGATGCGTTGCGATATGCGCTTGGCAATGCCCACTTTCGGTTCGCTTGTGGCAACGGGCTGCATTGGGAATAACTACCTAGCCAAAAAAGGGAACGAATTGACGTACCAATTGCTGGATGCTGGTCCATTGCTCCGAGTAGACCCCGAACATCGTCGTCGCCAGCCCTAGGAATAATGTGAAAGTTGCGATTACTCGATTCAGATTGGTTCACCATTAACTAGGCGAATGAGTTCAGCATGCTCCGAGTCGGCGTAGTTATATTGTTTCCGAAGACCACTGGCCATTCTGTTATCCGCGTATGATCTAGACAAGTCTTTAATAGCGTGGAAACGAAGCGAGCAAAAATTATTCTTGTGTACTGGAGGATTTGTCTATGGACGAGAAGAAGCCTAGCACGTCCACGAACTCCACTTCTCCTCCTTCGACACAGCCAGCCGCTTCCCAACCACCCACTTCCGCACCGCCCGCTAAGAGACCTCTCATCTCGCGACGACGATTTCTCCAAGGAGCCCTAGCCGCATCAGCGGTTTTAGCCGCTGCCTCCGTCGGCGCATCAGGCCAGATTCTAGGCCCACTAATTCCCACCTCAGCGACAAGCCAGGATATCATAGACTGGAAAACACTCGACAGCCAGTACCAGGCTGTAAAGTCGTCATCGAGTCTGTACCAGCCGATAAACTACTCAGAATTCTTCTACTATCCCTACGATTCCTCAGTCAGCCCTTACTACAAGAACGTAATAGCGAGACTTCCCGACCCCCTGAAGAACCCTCTATACCCGACAGATCCTATCCTATCCCACGTGGCCGCGTTCAACGTTACATGCGTCCACCTCAGATGCCTAGTGAACCCCGGCTATGCAGGAAACCCAGGTTCTGGCGAATTCCGGCTTCAGTGTCCATGCCATGGAAGTCAGTATCGATTGATTGATGGAGTCCCGGTCGCAGGACCTGCCTATGACCTCGGCCTGAATCCTCTTCCAGAAGTCCAACTCTCAGTCGATGCAAATGGAAAGATAAGCGCAATCGGGAAGTTGATCGGAGAACCCGGAATTGGCCGCACCCAGTAACAAAAAGAAGGGCGTCCTCGACCCTATCATCGCCCTCCTAAAGTGGACATGGGAGAGGCTGGAACGCACACTACTTCTCGGACTGAAAATAGTATTCCCATCCAGATTCATCAGCCCCCTCGGATTTTTAGGAATGCTAACGGTGATCGTATTCATCATACTCGGCGTCACAGGAGCTCTCCTGCTCTTCCACTTCACACCCTTCTTTGGAAACTGCCCCCCATCAGCCCCGAACGTAACCTATGTCCCGACTGCAACCTGCAACCAGGCCTACAACAGCGTACAATCAATAAACAACACCGTGGCCTGGGGGTCAATCATCCGAAACATCCACTACCATGCCTCCAACGCAATGGTACTCCTCGCCGTAATGCACATGTTCTACCAGTACTTTGGAGGACGGTACAAACTCCGATACGAGATCCTCTGGGTCACAGGAATTATCCTCGGCGTCGTCACGGTGATCGAAGCCTACACCGGTTATGACTTGATCTTCA
>WNGH01006122.1_pt1 | contig 11433 bp, 5 predicted proteins | sample 5400631 | NCBI WGS metagenome assembly WNGH01 (sample SAMN13153373, study PRJNA577476) | soil metagenome | isolation source: 115 cm soil or saprolite under Garry oak tree replicate 1 | place: USA:California | collected 2016-06-15 | reverse complement strand
GGGATCCCAAATCGCCGTGGCACGATCGGCGCGTGCGTCTTGCCGCCAACCACGCCATCGACCGCCGCGGGCTCAGCGAGTCCGAGACGCTCGGCGCGTCGCGCCCGACCGGCAGCATGGCCCCGCGGAAGTTCGACTTCACGCTCCCCCTCGAGCCGTACGCCTACGACCCCCCGAGGGCGAAAAAGCTCCTCGCGGAAGCGGGCTACCCGAACGGCTTCGACGGCGGCGATTTTTATCCCTACCCGCCGTACTGGTCGGCGGGCGAAACGATCGTTGGCTACCTCGGCGCAGTAGGAATCAAGATGAAGGTGCGCACGATGGAGCGCGCGGCATTCCAGACGGCGTGGGCGGGCAAGAAGCTCCACGGAATCTGCATGTGCACGATGGCGAACTTCGGTAACGCGGCCACGCGCCTCGTGGACGCCGTGACGAGCGAGGGCGCGTACGCGCGCGGCGCTGATGCGGACATCGACGCGCTCTTCAAGCAACAGGCGCGCGAGACGGACCGGAAGAAGCGCGAGGCGCTGCTCCACCAGATCCAGCAGCTCGTCTATGACCGCGTGCGCTTCGGGCCGCTCTACGAATTCATCTGGGTGAGCGGGATCGGGCCACGCGTGGCGGAGCCCGGGCTGATGCTCATCGATCCTTACCCGTGGTCGGCGCCCCTCGAGGATGTGCGGCTCAAGGGGAAATGATGAAGCGTAGAGCTTTCATTGGGGTGATCGCAGGTGGCCTCCTCACGTCCCCGGCCGCTGAGGCGCAGCAAGCGGGAAAGGTAGCCCGAATTGGCTATCTGTCCTTAGGTACCGCGACGACAAACGCCGCGCTCCTCAAGGCTTTCCTCGACGGGCTTCGAGAACACGGATGGATCGAAGGGAAGAATGTCGCGATCGAGTACCGATGGGAGGGAGCGGAGAAGTCTGCCCTCGATGCCCTCGCGGCCGAGTTGGCGCGGTTGCCGCTGGACGCAATATTTGCGGTGACCACGCCCGCGGCCCTCGCCACGAAGCGGACGGGAACCACACTCCCCGTCGTCTTCGCAGCGGTGAGTGAGCCGGTCGCGATCGGCCTCGTGGATAGCCTCTCGCGGCCGGGGAGGAACTTCACCGGGCTCACCACGATCAATCGGGAGCTCATGGCCAAGCGGCTGGAAGTGCTCAAGGAGACGATCCCCGGGCTAGCTCGGGTAGGCTACCTGGCCAATCCCGGCTACGAGGTCCACAAACTCCAGCTCGTTGAGATGGATGCCGCGGCCCGCGGCCTGGGACTGACGCTTCATCTCGCCGAGGTGCGCGCGCCTTCCGAGATCGCGGGGGCGTTTGCGCGCATGGCGGCAGCTCACGTCGCTGCCTTCATCGTCCAGCAGGACGACCTCTTCGTTGCCAACCGTGCGCTGATCATCGATTCCGCGGTCCAGCGTCGACTGCCCGGAATGTATGTTTTCAGCCTCTATCCGCGAGCCGGTGGGTTCATGTCCTACGGAGCCAACGCCGAAGATCTTTACCGACGCGCGGCCGGCTACATGGATCGAATCCTCAAGGGCACCAAACCATCCGCTCTGCCGGTCGAACGGCCCACCAAGTTCGAGCTGGTCATCAACCTCAAGACAGCAAAGGCGCTCGGTCTCACGATCCCACGGACGCTACTGGCGAGGGCAGATGAAGTGATCCAATAGTGATCGCCTTCGCGGTCCAGGTCTGCTCGTCGAGAGTTAGCGCAGAAAACAGTTCAGGGGCTCCCTACCCCCGCGTGAGCTCCTCGAGCAGTCTCCGGACGATGATGGCCTCGTCCCCGGGCTCGAGGTTGATGGCATCGATCGCGATCTCGTCGAAGTACCCGCCCTGGTGCGGGCCCTGCTGGACATAGACGTGTGGGTCGCCCGCGGCAAGGGCCAGTTGCACGGCCCGGCCTGACGGCCCCGTCCACGATGGCTCGAAGTACAGGACCGCGTGAGGCAGGACACGGTTCACCGGATCCTGCTCGACCACGGCGCGGATGCCCGGCACCTCGCCCAGTCCGGCCACGATGCTCGCGCAGACATCCCGGTAGCGCTCCATCTCCGCTTTCTCGTCCTCGGCCAGGAACAGCTCGAGTGCGGTGACGAGGCCGACGATCTCCTCCTTGGAGGTTTTCGCGGCTCTCCCGATGGCCTGGTTGGGGCTCGCGTTGAGCGTCGCCGCCCGGATGAGGTCGCGCCGACCCGCGAGGATACCGGTGCTCTGCGGGCCGCGAATGCCCTTGCCACCGCTCACGATCACCAGGTCGGCGCCGTCGCGGAGGTAGCGGAAGAGATTCTCGCGGGGCGGGACCATGGACGCAACATCGACGAGCACCGGCACGCCGCGCGCGTGGGCGATCCGGCACACCTCCTCGAACGAAAGGATCCCCGGCGGGCTCGTGAAGGGCGAGACGAGATGGACGACCCCCGCCGTGGCCGGGCCGATCGCGTTCTCGAGCTCGTAGGGCATCGTGCGCCGGCCCAGCCCGATCTCCACGAGCACGCCGCCGGGCACTCGGAAGGACTGATCGTAGCTGAAGCGGTGGGGGCGCTGGATGACGAACTCGTGGCGCATTCCGGTGACGTCGGGAAGACGAGCGATGCGCGAGGGATCGTCACCGGCGATGCACGCGGCGGCCTGGAGCACGAGTCCCGCGGCCGAGCCCGCGGTCACCAGCGCGGCCTCGGCCCCGAGCATCCGCGCAATGGCGGCGCCGGCGGCTTCGTTCAGCTCGTCGATGTTCACGAGCGCCTGCGCGGCTTCGCGCATGGCGTCGATCGTCTCCGGCCGCATCCGCGAGCCACCGTAACGCGTGGTCGTGCCCGATGCGTGGATGACGGGACGCACCCCGAGCCGGGCGTAGACAGATGGCACCGATCTCTCGATGGTCATGCTGGGACTCCCTTCCGCGGCCCGGCGCGGCACCGCACGGCGTATTCGCCGGAGCCGACCGCGCTACGGTACCACCGGTCTCGGCCGCGCGCGAGAGCGGGTTGCACTGGAAAACTCTGTTCACCTAGGCAAACAATCTTGTCCATCGCCACTCGGTCGAGGCTCCTAAGTGCCCGTTGAGTTTGCGTTCCGCTCACGGCACGCAAGTTGCTCTAGTGATTCCCGGGAGGAAAAGACATGGCTACGCCGGCGATCACGGGTAAATCCACTAGCTGCGATGCCGATGACATAGCGCTCGACCATCCGCACGATGGCTCAGGCTGCGCGTTCTGCGTCGCGCGCCGGGCACCGATGCAGCACAGGCTCTGGTGCGCGATTTATCTCCAGAGGCTCTGCAACTGCGGCAACGGTCAGCAGATCTAGGGGCGCGCTCGACGAAGTTCCATCAACGCGCTCGGCGTTCACGGCGAGAGTCCTGTGATGCTCGCAGTGCCGACGCAATTCTCACTCGTGCGTGCCGCCACCCGTGTCGGCCGGTTTGACAGTTTCGCGAGCAAAAACTCGCGCGCGCGCAGAAAATATACAATCCTGTCTCCGATAGAGCGAACTTGAGCGTTAGATTGGGAAAAGAAATTACAGACTCGGACACCGGCCGCCCGAGGAGTCGACGGCACAGAGGCCCCTGAGCCTCATTTGACGGTAATGAAGTCGGTCGAGCCTTCAGTCGTTGTGAAACGTAGGACTCGCTTGCCGTCCCCTTCGAGGAGGATTACGGTCCCGTTTGCGGGTCGTGAGGATTGAAACTAAACCTGCCCGCCGTTCAATGAGAGTTGCCCGGTAAACGGATTGCCACGCGAAGGGCTTCCGGTATAGGAGCCGTCATCCTTGATCTTCAGCGTGATCTTGACCGTGTCCCCAATGGCCAGAACATCACGCACCGGACTGTCTCCCAAAGCAGGTCGCCCGGATTCCAGCGCTGTCACCGATGACATCCGCGAGTGCGGTCACGCGTGACTGACTTTCTCAAGCCAGTACGTCATCCTCATTTCGCGATACATTGTCCTGGCGGTCGTGAGATGTTGCCGCCCTTCTTCGTCCTTGCCCGCGCGCTCGACGAGCCGCCCGAGGCCGGCGTGGCAGTGCGCGACGAGCGGTCGCATGCCGAGCTCGTCGGCGAGCGCGAGCGCGTCGCGGAAGTGGCGCTCAGCGTGCCCCAGGGAACCACGCTGAGCCGTGACGACGCCGAGAAGATGGAGCGCCCTCGCCGCCCAGCAGCGGAGATCCCACTCGCGGGCCATGGTCAGCGCTCGGCCCGCGAATTCGAGCGCGTCGTCGAGCCGACCCGCAAGTAAGTACGCTTCACCCAGATACGCCGTGGCGATCGCATGGCTGAATCGATGTCCCATCGTCGCGTAGGCGCTCACCGCGCGCTCCAGCAGCGGGATACCTTCAGCCACTCGCCCTGAAAGCGCGTACGCGTAGCCCAGGCCCGTTGAGTAAAACACGACGAAGTTCGACAGATCCCATTCACGACTCACCGCCAGCCCGCGTTCGAACAGGCCGACGGCGTCCTGGATCTCTCGTCTCTCCACGTGGACATAGGCGATAAGCCACCAAATGTTGGCCAGGGCGACCGGCTGGTTGCGTTGCTCGGCGAGGCGGACACCTTCCCGTCCATGTGTGACCGCCTGCTCGAACTGTCCCCAGTCGGCGAAGATCATCGTCAAATAGCCGCGCACAGTCGCGGCAGCAGATCCGGTTACGGCGACTCCGTCCGACTCTTCGAGCAAGTGCAACACCCGTGCGAGAAGATCCTCGGCACGTCGATAGTCCCCTGTCCGGAGGTACGCTCCCCCAAGGTACGTATTCGCCATCACTTGAAGCGGAACATCTCCAAGCGACTCGGCGATCGCTCGGGATTTTTCGCCGAACACGATTGCCTCTTTCGGATGCCCCGCGAGCCCGACGGTATGACAAAGATCGGTGTACAGCCGACAAAGAGGTCTTCGATCGTCGAGCGATAAGGCGAAGCGTTCGGCGCCGCGGAGATACTCGAAGATCCGGGCGAATTCGCCGAGCGGAAAGAGCGCACCTTTCAGGTCCAGGCGAAGTTCGATGGCGCATTTCGACGTGGAGACGCCGTCAGGCAGATGTTCAAGCGCAGCCAGCGCCTGCTCGAAACATGTCGCCGCTTGCCGGTAGCCCGCCCGCGTTGCCGCCTTGACGCCGGCTTGCTGGAGATACGTGATGGCACGCTCCCACAACTGTCCTCGCGCCGCGTGGTGAGCCAGTCGCTCGACGTGCTCGCTCAGCCGGTCCGGATAGCTACGTTCGATCGCGCCGACGATGCGTGCGTGGAGATCTTGACGCCGGTCGTCGAGCAGGGTGCCGTAGGTGACCTCATGAGTGAGCGCGTGCTTGAAGGTGTACTCGGCGTCTGGAAAGAACCGCGTCTCGTACAGAAACTCGGCCGCTCGCAAGCGCGCGAGTCCGCGCTGTACGCCATCTTCGTCCGCGCCCGCGACGGCGTGCAGCAGCACGACAGGCACATCCTTGCCGATAACCGATGCCGTCTGGAGCAATTGTTTGTCGGCCGCGGACAACCGCTCGATCCGGGACGCGAGGATGATCTGCACGGTCGCCGGGATCTCGATGCCTTGAATCGGTCGCGCCAGTCGATACGCGCCGCGCTCGCCGACAAGCGCGCCGGTTTCGACGAGCGCCCGGATGCTCTCCTCGATGAAGAAGGGGTTCCCGCGTCTGACCAGCAATCGCTTGAGGGGTTCCAGCGCCGAGTCCTCACCAAGAACCGCATCGAGGAACTCGCCCGCACTCTCAGGCGAGAGCGCACCGAGCCGCAGCTGGCTGTAGTACGTCTTGCTCCCCCACCGATGCTCGTACTCGGGTCGGTAGGTGACGACCAGAAGCAACCGAGCCGTGGGCAGGGTTTCGACGAGACCGTCGAGCACGACCTGCGTCTCGGCATCGATCCAGTGCAAGTCTTCGACGATCACCACGAGCGGCTGCATCCGGCTCTCGTCGCGCAGTAGGTGCTTCACCGCTTCCTGGATCCGTTGACGCTGCTGCGGGGAATCGAGATTCCTCCACGCCGGATCGTCGACGACGATATCGAGCAGCGAGAGCAGCGGCGCGAGCAATGCTTTTGGCTCTTCGTGGCGGGACAGAATCGTCTCCGTGACCTTTTCCCGCATCGCTTCCGGCCCGTCGGCATCGTCAATCGCGAAGTAGCGCCTCAGAAGATCGCCGACCGCGAGAAACGGCGTCGTCGATCCGTGTGAGACCCCGCCGCAGCGAAGGACGCGCCAGTCATGCGTTGCCTCGATACGCGTGAGCTCGTACGCGAAGCGCGATTTGCCGACGCCCGGCTCCCCGACGATCCCGATCACCTGTCCGTGCCCCCGGGCTGCCTCCGCCACGCGATCGCTCACGAGCTGGAGATCGGCGTCGCGACCAACGAACCGGCTCAGCGGGCGGCCGCCCAATCCGAACCCGGTGGGCTCGCGTCGCGTCAGGCGCCGGAATGGGATCGCGTCGTTCACCGATGCCGAACTGATCTCGAACCGGCGTTCGAGAAACGGCACTGCCGCCTCGCTGACGACAATCGTGTCGAACGCATCGAGCCCGGCCAACGCTTCGATCGTCGCCCAGACCGCCTGCTTGCTCTCCAAATCGATGGTGGGAGCGCCCTGATGCTGACTCACCAGGACTGGCGCGACGTGCACCGCGATCTTTGCGCGCGGTCCCGCGCCGTCGTCGCTCTTCGCACGCTCGCTCGCCTTCAGGATCGCCAACGCCCCGAGCGCAGCGCGCGCCGGCGCGTCCTCGATCGCTTCCAGGCCGAACGCCGCCACGAGCGCACTGCGACCACGCTCGACGCCATAGCCGCCGAACGTCTCGACCTTGGCGACGAGCGCGTCGAGGTGACGGCTTCCGTCAACGTCGACGCGAAGCAGCGCGATGCGGCGCGGCTCCCACGCCGCGCGCGACGTTGAGATGCGCGAGACCGCGACGTCGGTTGGTGCAGGCGCCGGCGTCATGTGTGTCGCAGCGCCCTCTCGAGATTCGGCGGGCGCGGCGGCCGCGGATCTTTTCAGCCCGAAGCGCTCGATGCGCGCGAGCACAGTGTTGCGCGCGACGCCGAGACGCACCGCGGTCTGCGAGATGTTCCAGCCCGTCTCCGTGAGCACCTCGAGCAGGTGCGTGCGCATCTGTTCACGGGACGACTGCGACGGCGCAGGCTCTGTCTCGCGCGGGTCATCGACAGGGGCCGTCATTGGCAGCGCAAGCATGGCAGCGGTCACGACCGATTCGTCGGAGAGCAGTACGGCGCGTTCGATCACGTTGCCGAGCTCTCGCACGTTGCCCGGCCAGTCGTACGCGGCCAGCGCCGCCCTCGCATCACGGGCGAATGTCTTGGAAGGCAGACCGTAGTCGGCGCACGCGCGTGAGAGGAATCGTTCCGCGAGCAGGAGGATGTCCGCGCCGCGCTCGCGCAGCGGCGGAAGCTCGAGCGAGAGCAACGCGAGACGATGGTAGAGGTCCTCGCGAAACCTCCGCGCGCGCATCGCCTCCGTCAGATCTTCGTTGGTGGCAGACACGATCCACACATCGACGGACTCGGGACGTGTGCCGCCGAGCCGGCGCACGACACCATCCTCGAGGACCTTCAGGAGCTTCGCCTGCAGCGCGGGCGAAAGCATCCCGATCTCGTCGAGAAAGAGCATCCCGTGATGCGCGAGCTGGAAGAGGCCCGGCTTCGCCTGGTTCGCGCCCGTGAACGCCCCGCGCTCGTAACCGAAGAGCTCGGCTTCAAGCAGGTTCTCGGGAATCGCCGCACAGTTGATGTCGACGAACGGGCCACGAGCCCGCGGGCCGGCGCGATGGATCGTCCTCGCGAAGAGGCCCTTGCCCGTGCCCGTCTCGCCGCGCAGGAGGATGGCTGGTGGGCGCGGCGCTGCCGCGGCGCGCTTCAGGACATGTTCGAGCTGCTCGCGCAATCGGCGGATCCCGGCGCTGTCGCCGATGATCTCCGCGAGAGTGGTCACCCGTCGCTGACCTTCTCGAGCCAGTACGGCATGTCCATCTCGCGATACATCGCCTGTGCGGTGGTGAAATGCCGGCGGGCTTCTTCGCGCTTGCCCGCGCGCTCGCAGAGTCGTCCGAGACCGGCGTGGCAGTGAGCGATGAGTGGCCGCATTCCGAGCTCCTCGGCGAGCGCGAGCGCGTCCCCGTAGTGGCCCTCAGCGTGCTCCGGAGGTCCGCGCCGGGAGGTGGCCTCGCCGAGGAGCCGCAGGGCCAACGCCTCGCAGCCGCGTTGACCGCGCTCGCGGGCAAGGGTCAGGGCTCGCCCGGCGAAGTCGAGCGCGTCCTCGAGCCGGTCGGCGAGGACGTACGCTTCGCCCAGATACACCAGGTAGAGCGGCTGATAAATCGCGAATCCCATCGTCTCACCGGCGCTCAGCGCGTGCTCCAGCAACGGGATGCCTTCACCCATTCGCCCGGAGAGCGTGTAGGCGTAGCCCAAAGTCGCCGTCTGTTGCACGGAAAAGAAGGTCAGGTTCCACTCGCGACTCAGCGTCAGCCCGCGTTCGAGCAGGCGGACGGCATCGCCGAGCTCTCCCCTCGTGATGTGGAGACAGGCCAGAGTCCAGTACGTGGCGACCAGGCTGTAGGGGTGATCGAGCGGCTCGGCGAAGCGGAGGCCTTCCTGGCTCTGGACGATCCCTTCCATGAACTTTCCCTGGTCGGCGAGAGTCCACGTCAAATAGCTGCGGGCCATCAGGACAGGAAATCCGGCGAGGCCAAGGCGTTCCCGGCTCAGGTCACCTTCGAGCAACTGCAGGACGTTGAGGAGACGATCCTCGGCCTGTCGATAGTCACCCACGTAGAGGCAGGCCGCGCCGAAGTAGAGTGTTCCCGTCACCTGGAGCGAAACATCTCGAAGCGAGTCCGCGATGGCCTGGGCGTTCTGGCCGAACCCGAGCGCTTCCTCCGGATGGCCAGTCAAGATGAAGTGTTGGCACAGATAGACGGACAGCCGGCTGAGTCGCCGTTGATCGTCGAGCGTCCTCGCCAGGGCCTCGGCTTCGCGGAGAAAGCCGAGCGTCTGCTCGAATTCGCCGAGCGGGAAGAGTGCAGTTCTCAGATCGAAACGAAGATCGATGGCCTGCCCCATCCTCTCGCGGGTCTCGGGCAAGCGTTGCAGGGCCGTCAGCGCCTGCTCGAAGTACCCTGCGGCTTCGCGGTTCGCCGATCGCGCGAGTGCCTTGGCGCCGGCCTGACGCAGGTACGTGACCGCCTGCTCCCACAGTTCGCCCCGCGCGGCATGATGGGCGAGCCGCTCGACGTGCTCGGTCAGCCGGTCCGGGTAGGCACGTTCGATGGCGCCGACGATGCGCGCGTGAAGTGCGTTGCGCCGGTCCTCGAGCAACGTGCCATAGGTGACGTCATGAGTCAGTGCGTGCTTGAAGGTGTACTCGGGATCCGGAAAGAGCCGCGTCTCGTAGAGAAACTCCGCCGCCTGCAGATGCGTGAGCCCCCGCTGCACCTCCTCCTCCAGCGCCTGCACCACGGCATGGAGCAGCACGAAGGGCACGTCCTTGCCGATGACCGAAGCGGTCTGCAGCAGCTGCTTGTCGTCCGCGGACAGCCGCTCGATGCGGGCCGCGAGGATGATTTGCACGGTGGCCGGGACCTCGATCGTGTGGAGTGGCCGGGTCAGGCGGTACGTGCCGCGCTCCCCGATGAGCGCGCCCGTTTCCACCAGCCCCCGCGTGCTCTCCTCGATGAAGAAGGGATTGCCGCGCTTGACCAGCAGGCGCTTGAGCGGCTCCAGCCCCGGGTCGTCGCCCAAGAGGGCATGGAGGAGCTCGACCGCACGCTCGGGCGGGAGCGCGTCGAGCCGCAGCTGGCTGTAGTAGGTCTTGCTTCCCCAGCGATGCTGGTACTCGGGCCGGTAGTTGGCCAGGAGGAGCACCCGGGCCGTGGGCAGGCTCTCGACCAGGCCGTCGAGCAGGGCCTGCGTTTCGGTGTCGACCCATTGCAGGTCTTCGATCAGCAACAAGAGCGGCTGAATCCGGCTCTCGTCCAGCAAGAGACGTTTGATCGCATCCTGGATCTGCCGGCGCTGCTGCGGTGGATCGAGATTTCCCCACGACGGATCGTCGACGGTGAGATCCAGCAGCGAGAGCAGCGGCGTGACGAATGGCTTCAGTCCCTCGTGGCGGGACAAAATCGTCTCCGTGACCTTTCCGCGGATCATCTCCGGCTCATCGGCGTCCTCGACCCCGAAGTACCGTCGCAGTAGATCGCTGATCGGCAGCCAGGGCGTCGCCGATCCGTGGGATACGCCGCTGCAGCCGAGCACGCGCCAGCCTTGCGTCGCGTCGAGACGCGTGAGCTCGTACGTGAAGCGTGACTTGCCCACACCCGGCTCTCCGACGATCCCGATCACCTGCCCCTGAGCGCGCCTGGCCCTGGACAGCAGATCAGTCACGAGCTGCAGCTCCGCGTCGCGGCCGACGAACCGGCTGAGCGGGCGCCCGCCCAATCCGAATCCGGTGGGTTCGCGTCGCGTCAGCCGCCGGAACGGGACCCCGCGCGCATCACCCGGCGCCGCGGGCGTGAGCTCGAACCGGCGGTCGAGAAATGGCGCCGCCGCCTCGCTCACGACGATGGTGTCGACCTGATCGAGGCCCGTGAGCGCCTCGAGCGTCGTCCACGCCGCCCGTCTGCTCTCGAGATCGATGGTTCCGGCGCCGTGGAGCTGATTCACCAGAACCGGCGCGACATGCACGACGATCTTCACGCGCACTCCCGCGCCGCCGTCGCCCTTCGCGCGTTCCGCCGCTTTCAGGATCGCGAGGGCCGCTAACGCCGCTCGCACCGGCGCGTCTTCGACGGCTTCCAGGCCGAAGGCGGCCACAAAGGCGCTGCGGCCCAGCTCGACGATCTCGCCGCCGAACGTCTCGACCTTGCCGATCATGTTATCGAGCGCGCCGCGCGCCTCGATAAGGTCTACACGGAGCAGCGCCGGCCGGCGTTGCTCCCAGGCTGCTCTCGACGCCGCGACGGGCGGGACCGGCGCATTGGTCGACGGCGGCGCCTCCGCAACCCGCTCGTCGCGGGCCCGAGATGTCGTGGTTTGGGGCGCCGCGGATCTGTTCAATCCGAAGCGCGTGATGCGCGCGAGGACCGTGTTCCGCGCAACGCCCAGACGCACCGCGGTCTGCGAAATGTTCCAGCCCGTCTCGGTGAGCATTTCGAGCAGGTGCGCGCTCATCTGGTCGCGTGACGACCGCGACGAGGCAGCCTCCGTGTCGGGCGGGTCGTCGACCGGGGCCGTCACGGGCAGCGCCAGCATGGCCGCCGTCACGACCGACTCGTCGCCGAGCAGCGCGACGCGTTCGATGATGTTGCCGAGCTCCCGCACGTTGCCCGGCCACACGTACGCAGCGATCGCGGCGCGCGCATCACGGGCGAAGGTCCTCGGCGGCAGACCGTAGTCGGCGCACGCCCG
>WNGH01006513.1_pt1 | contig 11438 bp, 1 predicted proteins | sample 5400631 | NCBI WGS metagenome assembly WNGH01 (sample SAMN13153373, study PRJNA577476) | soil metagenome | isolation source: 115 cm soil or saprolite under Garry oak tree replicate 1 | place: USA:California | collected 2016-06-15 | reverse complement strand
GCTTCTGCTGGGAACGTTACAAGCTTCACCGTAACATACTCTGCAAAGGGCACCTTCAACATCAACGCAACAGTAACAGACCGGGCAACACCGACAGGTAAGTCATCCGTACTGATCCCGGTCACGATAACAGGTCAACCGATTGTTGACAATGGTAGCTGTGGAGCCGCAACAGCAGGCAAGCCTGTTACCTGCACTGCTTCGCCCACAGGTGGGACCGCTCCTTACACGATCGCTTGGAGGAGTACTGGGACTCCAGCGACCGGAACAGGCGCTAGCTACACTACAACCTTCGCCACTAAAGGGTCATTCAGTGTCACTCTGAACGTGACTGATGCGAACCGCAAGTTCACCGTCCAGACAATATCCCTGACCGTAACAGGCCAGCCGATTGTTGACAACGGCAGTTGCGGAGCCGCAACAGCGGGCAAGCCCGTCACATGCAATGCCGCACCGACCGGCGGAACTGCCCCATACACGATTACATGGAGGAGCACTGGAACTCCAGCGACAGGAACGGGAACAAGCTACACTACGACGTTCGCTACGAAGGGTACCTTCAGTGTAACCCTGAACGTCACGGATGTTAATGCCAAGTTCACCGTTCAGACAATCACTGTGGGAGTGACTGCTCAGCCGATTGTGATTACTGCGAGCTGTAATAATGCGGCTGTTAATAGTCCCGTCAACTGCAACGCATCGGCCACGGGTGGTACGTCACCGATCACATTTGCCTGGTCTGCACCTGGAGGAACACCATCGAGTGGAACAGGCCCGACCTTCACAACCAGCTACAGTACAACTGGAACGAAGAGCATCAACGTGACGGCTACTGACGGTAACAATGTGCACGCCAGTAAGATAATCACCGTCATCATCGGCGCTGGACTCCAGATTTCCGCGAGTTGCGCGGGCGGCTCGAACACGGGTACTGTTGGTAAGCCTGTTGCTTGCAGTGCCTCTGCAACCGGTGGAACACCTCCGTACACGTTCAGCTGGAGTGCGCCTGGTGGTAGTCCTGCTTCTGCTGGGAACGTTACAAGCTTCACTGTAACGTATTCTGCGAAAGGCACGTTCAACATCAACGCGACGGTAACTGACAAGGCGACGCCGACTGGAAAGTCATCGGTACTCATCCCGGTCACGATAACAGGTCAACCGATTGTTGACAATGGTAGCTGTGGAGCCGCAACGGCGGGCAAGCCTGTTACCTGCACTGCTTCGCCCACAGGTGGGACTGCTCCATACACGATCGCCTGGAGGAGTACTGGGACTCCAGCAACCGGAACCGGCACTAGCTACACAACAACATTCGCGACCAAGGGCACGTTCAGCGTCACACTAAACGTCACCGATGCGAATCGCAAATTCACAGTTCAGACGATTTCTGTAGCTGTTGCTGGTCAGCCAATCGTCGACAACGGTAGCTGTGGAGCCGCAACGGCGGGCAAGCCTGTTACATGCACTGCCGCGCCAACCGGTGGAACGATCCCATACACCATCACATGGGCCAGCACTGGCTCTCCAGCTACTGGCTCTGGAACGAGCTACACGACTACATTCGCTACTAAGGGCACCTTCACGGTAACTCTCAACGTCACTGATGCGAACCGCAAGTTCACAGTTCAGACGATCACAGTGGCAGTGGCAGCACAGCCGATCGTCGACAATGGTGGTTGCGGAGCTGCAACCGCTGGCAAGCCTGTTACCTGTACCGCTGCTCCTACCGGTGGTACGACTCCCTACACGATTACGTGGAGAAGCACTGGCACCCCGGCTACAGGCTCTGGCGCCAGCTACACCACGACGTTTGCAACTAAGGGTACGTTCAGCGTCACACTAAACGTGACTGACGCTAACCGCAAGTTCACGGTCCAGACAATTTCTGTTAGCGTTGCCGCTCAGCCAATCGTTGACAACGGCAGCTGTGGATCTGCAGTCGCGGGTCAACCTGATACGTGCACTGCATCACCCACGGGTGGCACTGCTCCTTACACGATAACTTGGAGAAGCGCCGGCACTCCGCCAACTGCCACCGGCCCCACCTATACTGTCACCTTTGCATCGAAAGGTCCAGCCACCGTTACACTGAACGTCACTGACACCAACAACAAGTTCACCGTTCAGACGATCAACGTTGGGGTGACAGGAACCCCCATAGTTGACAATGGTAGTTGCGGAGCTGCAACTGCGGGCAAACCGGTAACGTGCACGGCTGCGCCTTCAGGTGGGACTCCGCCCTACACGATCTCATGGAAGAGTACAGGTACACCGGCTACAGGTTCTGGTACGAGCTACAGTACAACATTCGCCACAAAGGGAACGTTCAGCGTAACCCTCAACGTGACCGATGCGAACCGTGCCTTCACGATACAGACAATATCGGTGACAGTTACCGGCCAGCCCATCGTTGACAATGGAAGCTGTGGCACCGCGACAGCTGGAAAGCCCGTCACTTGCACCGCGTCTCCAACTGGAGGCACTACTCCTTACACGATTAGATGGAGTAGCACTGGTAGCCCTGCAACTGGCACGGGCGCCAGCTACACTACAACATTCGCTACAAAGGGCACTTTCAGTGTCACATTGAACGTTACGGATGCCAACAACAAGTTCACGGTTCAGACGATAAGCGTTGCAGTTGCTGCCCAGCCCATAGTCGATAACGGCAGCTGCGGCCCTGCTGTCGCAGGTCAGCCTGACACTTGCACCGCATCACCCACAGGCGGTACGACTCCCTACACGATTACATGGAAGAGCGCAGGCACTCCGCCGAGTGCAACAGGCAACACCTACACGGTGACCTTCGCGGCCAAGGGCCCCCAGACCGTCACGCTCAACGTTACTGATGCTAACCGCAAGTTCACAGTCCAGACAATCAACGTTGGGGTAACAGGGACACCCATAGTCGACAATGGTAGCTGTGGAGCAGCCACCGCTGGCAAGCCAGTCACGTGCACCGCTTCTCCATCAGGTGGAACCGCGCCCTACACGATAACATGGTCGAGCTCTGGTTCACCAGCAGCGGGATCTGGTACAAGCTACACCACAACCTTCGCTACAAAGGGAACCTTCAGTGTAAGACTGAACGTCACCGACGCGAACCGCGCGTTCACCATACAGACCATATCAGTATCGGTCACTGGCCAGCCTATAGTCGACAATGGTAGCTGCGGAACGGCCACGGCCGGTAAACCAGTTACATGTACTGCTTCGCCCACGGGTGGGACTGCTCCTTACACGATCGCCTGGAGGAGTACTGGGACTCCAGCAACCGGAACCGGCACTAGCTACACAACAACATTCGCGACCAAGGGCACGTTCAGCGTCACACTAAACGTTACGGATGCGAACAGCAAGTTCACGGTTCAGACGATATCCGTGGTTGTTGCTGCTCAGCCGATTGTTGACAATGGCTCTTGTGGTCCAGCTGTTGCTGGTCAGCCCGACACTTGCACCGCGTCACCTACTGGCGGTACGACTCCCTATACGATAACGTGGAAGAGTAGCGGAACCCCGGCGACGGGCAGCGGCACAACATACACGGTCACCTTCAGCTCGAAGGGTCCGGCCACCGTCACCCTGAACGTGACTGATGCAAACCGCAAGTTCACCGTCCAGACGATAACAGTGGCAGTAACTGGCACACCCATCGTTGACAATGGTAGCTGTGGCACCGCAACGGCAGGAAAGCCGGTAACGTGCACGGCTGCGCCTTCAGGTGGGACTCCGCCCTACACGATCTCATGGGCTAGCACCGGTTCTCCCGCAACGGGTTCTGGTACCAGCTACACTACAACATTCGCCACAAAGGGAACATTCAGTATCACACTCAACGTTACCGACGCTAACCGCGCGTTCACCATACAGACCATATCAGTATCAGTTACAGGCCAGCCCATCGTCGACAACGGCAGCTGTGGAGCAGCCACAGCAGGCAAACCGGTCACGTGTACCGCTGCTCCTACCGGTGGTACGACTCCCTACACGATTACGTGGAGAAGCACTGGCACCCCGGCTACAGGCTCTGGCGCCAGCTACACCACGACGTTTGCAACCAAGGGAACGTTCAGCGTCACACTAAACGTGACTGACGCTAACCGCAAGTTCACGGTTCAGACTATCTCAGTGGCAGTAACGGGTCAACCGATCGTGATCACGGCCAGCTGTAATAATGCGGCGGTTAACAGTCCTGTCAACTGTAGCGCATCAGCCACAGGCGGAACACCACCCTTCACCTTCACCTGGTCGGCACCGGGCGGAACACCCGCCACCGGTACAGGCTCCACGTTCACAACCAGCTACAGCACTAGCGGAACCAAGAGTATCGTGGTCAACGCCACAGACATTAACAACGTGAGGGCGAGCAAGACCATTACCGTCGTCATTGGGGTCGGAGTTCAAATCACGGCCAGCTGTGGCACTAACACCGGCACAGTCGGCAAGCCAGTCAGCTGCACCGCCTCTGCGACCGGTGGAACACCGCCCTACACGTTCAGCTGGTCTGCCCCTGGTGGCAATCCTGCCTCCGCGGGCAACGTCACAAGCTTCCAGACGATATACTCTGCAAAGGGCACGTTCAACATCAACGCAACAGTCGTGGACCACATAGGATCGAGGTCCTCGCAGATCATTCCAGTTACAATCACTGGCCAGCCAATAGTCGATAACGGTAGCTGCGGGACAGCGAGCGCAGGCAAGCCGGTCACTTGCAACGCCACACCAACAGGAGGAACATCTCCATACACGATTACATGGAAGAGCGCCGGCAACCCATCCACAGGATCTGGTACCAGCTACACTACAACCTTCGCGACGAAGGGTACATTCAGCGTCACACTCAACGTGACAGACGTCAACCACAAGTTCACCGTCCAGACAATAACAGTTCCTGTTCAGCGTCAGCCACTTGTTCTCGGCACCAATTGCGGTACCGCAACTTCAGGCAAGCCTGTCACGTGTACTGCCACCATAACTGGTGGGACGGCTCCTTACACTATAACATGGGCGAGCGCAGGCTCCCCGGCAACGGGCTCAGGCACAAGCTACACTACAACCTTCAGCGTAAAGGGAACCTACACCGTGACCGCCAACGCGACTGATGCAAACCACCTGTCCGTAGTCGCGAGCAGTTCTGTAACTGTCACTCCTCAACCGTTGATGGCGACAGTCTCATGCCCCACATCTGGACTCACTGCCGGCAAGCCGTTCAGCTGCAACGTAACAGCCACAGGCGGCACACCGCCCTACAGCGGAACCGGCTCACAGACCGTCACCGAACCGGCCAAGGGCACGTACACTGTCAGCTTCACCGTCAGAGACATGAACCAGGCGTCCGCAACCGGCTCAACAACGGTGACCGTCTCATCCCAGCCGCTAATGCTTACCGCCAGCTGCCCCTCGACCGGCACCGCAGGCAAGCCGGTAATGTGCACTGCAAGCACGACAGGCGGCTCATCCCCAGTCACTATCTCCTGGACTGCCACCGGCGGCTCGCCAGCCTCTGGAACCGGAGCCAGCTTCACGACAAGCTTCGCCGTCAAGGGTAGCTACTCGATAATGGTCAGCGCCAGAGACGCGAACGGAGTCTCAACCTCTGCCCAGAGCTTCCCGATCACCATCGGTCCACAGCCGTTCGTGCTAACGGAGAGCTGCCCGAGCAGCGGATCGGTCAACACGCCCGTCAACTGCACCGCGTCCACCACGGGCGGCACATCACCGGTCTCCTTCAGCTGGTCCGCGCCGGGTGGCAGCCCGTCGACCGGTAGCGGCAGCAGCTTCACAACAATGTACGCAACGGCAGGAACCTACACGATAACGGTGACCGCGACCGATACCAACGGTGCAACCGCGACCAAGAGCGCGCAAATAATGATCTCGGGAGTCCAGAAGCAGCCACTGGTCCTGACCAGCTTCACAATCAACCCGCAGCCAGTCTTCCAGAACCAGACAAGGACATTGACCGCCAACTACACCGGCGGGACCGGACCCTTCACGTGTGTCTTCAGCTTCGGCGACAATACGCCAAACGCGATCGTCAAGGTGACAACCCAGTCATGCTCCGTCACCCACACGTACAACGTAGCCTTCGCCATCCCTACCCAGAAGGTAGTCATACCGCCCGTCGACTTCACCGCTACCGTGACCGTTACAGGCCAGAACACGGGCGACATGGCGACAGGAAGCCTGGTTGTCCACGTGCACCCTGAGCCGGTCTTCCAACGCCAAGGGCTCTCTTGGAAGCACAACCTAGCATTCCCGACCGACCAGGTCTTCGGCGCCTCGATACAGAACCCCAGCCAGATCGACCTGCTCGTGCGGGTCCAGATGGTGTTCTCAGCGCCAGACGGCGGCATTGACGTGTTCAACAGCCCCGCCTTCGCGATCCCCAGTGGGGCGACTCTCTGCAACACCGGATCCAGCAGGTGCTTCGGTACTATGAGCTACAGCTACCATCCCAAGGATGGACTGGGAACCTACACGTTCACAGCCGCTGTCCAGTACGGCGTAGACTCCAACCATGACGGGATGCTCCAGGACTCCGAGCTACTCGGGACAGTAACCGACTTTAGCGGCAGCTTCATCTGGACCTGAACCTGATGAGCCTGCCGCTCATCCCCATTTTTTTTCAAAGCGCATAAGCCTACCCCCGGGTCAGGTATGACCAGATGAAGAGGAAAATCCTAGGTCTAATCCTAATCCTGACCGTTCTCACGTTGAGCCTTCCGAGGACCGCCCACGCAACACTCACATGGTCGTTTCCGGGGACCAATCTCACCAACGACCAGAACGTGGATGTGATGCCAGCCATGGTCCGGACTCCGAACAACACTCTCATCACCGCCTACACCTCCGTAGTGGGCACCAGTATCGCTCTATACGGGCAGGTCTACAGTAACACTACTGGCTGGTCGCAGAGGTATCGGCTTACCAGCGAGGATCCGAACCAGGACACTTCAGCATCCCTGGCGGTTTTCGGCAACGGGACCGCCCTGATCGCATGGCAGACCAATCGGACCGGATCCAACGACATTATGGTGGGTCTGACCGATGGGACCCGGATCTGGAACCCGCAGGCTATCGTGGCCAACACGACGAATGATGGCAACCCATCAGTCGCTATCACAAAGAACGGCAGCGTCTGGCTCTTCTGGACCCGCGAGACCGCCCAGCTTGGACCATACTACATCTACTACAAGACCCTCATCGGTGGAGTCTGGTCCCAGGAGAGGCTGTTGGCAACGGGAAACTCGCTGAACAGCTACGTCTCGGCCCTCGCAGCGAAAGACGATCGGGTCTGGCTGGTTTTCGCCGAGCGGAACACTAGTAGTCAGTGGCAGCTGTTCGCGGCCAGCAACACGAACGGAACCTGGTCCAGTAATACACAGATCGTATCCTCCTCGAACAATGATGTCACACCGGGCCTATCCCAGGACCGGGCTGGCAACATCTGGGTCATCTGGTCCCGCGAGATTCCTGTCGGAATCAACACCCAGTACCTCCTCTTCTCCACATTCTCATCCGACAATGGCGCCAGCTTTCCCTCCTCAAACCAGGCCCAGATCACGTTTGACTCGACCGGGACCAGAGACGACATCCATCCCTCCGTTGTGCAGGGTCTTGACAAGACCCTCTGGGTCGAGTACTCCTCCGATCCAACCTCCAGTTCCGGGATGATATTCAACGTCTGGATCGGGAGGTCAACTGCCATCACAGGCGTCCACGACGTGGGCGTGTCCCATATCCGCTCAAACTCTACCCGGTGGCTCAACGGTGGCGTGGGAACAGGAGCCAACGTCACCGTCTCGGTCCTCGCAGCCGACCCGGGCGACTATCCCGAGACGACCACCCTGACGTTGTATGGTCTTAGGAACTTCACTCAGACGCTTTTGGGGTCCAAGAGCATCGGGCTCAGCCCAGGAACGACTCTCTCGGTCTCATTCCAGCTCCTCACCAAGACCCTCCCGTTGGGAAACTACACCTTCAAGGCTACCGTGATCCCTGCACCGGGTGAATCGCTCGGGAACCAGGGCGATGACAGCCTAGTAGAGGGCGCGATGCGGCTCACTCAGCCCCAGGATCTGGACAGGGACTATGACATCGACGTCAACGATCTCGTGCTCATCTTCACGCACGAGTTCACCTCCAATCTCGCATATGACGTCAACTTTGATAGCAAGGTCGACGTTCTAGACCTGATAAACGTCTGGCAGCACCAGTTCATCACCATCACCATAGTCCACGACGTCGGGGTCCGCTCGATCGCCATACCCCCGTATATCTATCGAGGCCAGACGATAAACGTGAATGTGACAGTCGTCAACGAGGGGCAGGGTACCGAGAGCTTCAGCATCTACCTCTACTACAACAAGACCACCAACCAGGTCGCATCCACAACCATAACATCCCTCACTCCAGGCGCAACGCTCACAGTCTCGATACCCTGGAACACGACCAACACGCCCGGCGTGAGCTCGCCAAGAGGAGGCTGCTTCCTCTCCGTCTCAATACCCGCCCTGCCCTCGGAGACCCACACCTCGGACAACAACCTCACCATCCAATATCCGCTGGCAAACTGCGTCCGGAAGACCGGGGATGTGGACCTCATCCCGGACGGGACCGTTGACGTAAGCGACGTCATCGCGGTCTGGCAGCACGAGTTCACCACCCTGGCCCAGTACGACGTCACCGGCGACGGCGTCGTCGATGTCCGAGACGTCATCGCCACATTCGTCCACGAGTTCACCTAGGCGAACCGCATCGACCTTCCCCGCAGCGATAACCGTAACGTCTTTCCTCTAATCCTCAGGCATAACAGGGTCTCATAATCCTGCCAGGCTCTGGAGCAGGATGCGGATGACCGGCTCTGTTCCGGGATATATCCATCAATATAGAAGGCTGTCCTGTCGAAAATCTAATAAAGGGCCAGAAGGTGTTGCCGAGATCAACGTGATTATTTGAATTTTAGGTCGATATTCGTCGTTACGATAAGCCTCCTGTCCGTCCTAGCAACAGTATCCGTCTTCTCCCCGTACCTGGGAATCATCCCGGTCCACGCGCAAGGAACCCTGATGGCAAGCCCGAACCCTCTAGTAGTCGATCTGGGATCAAACACGTTTACCTCCACCATAACCGTCAGCGGGTTCACAGGCGCGGTCACACTCGCAGCCGTACCTTCCACAACAAATCCTCCCTCCGGTTCAGTAGTCTTCTCCCTGGACTCATCCTCGGTCACAGGCTCAGGCACTGTCCACCTTCTGGTTTCCGACTCTGACTTTACAACACCCTTTCCACCCGGAGGCGACATTAACGTCACAGCCACTCCCACCGGGTCTACTACGCCCACCGAGTTTGTCCTGGTCGGGCTCACTCTTACGATTCCCGCGAACCGTGCCCAGATAGTCCTGGAATGTCTGGGGCTGATTCCTGCTACGCCTAACTGTTCCAGCTCGAGCATTCTGCCCTTCGAGAGCATAGTCTACGATGGCAACAACAACGGCATCTTCGACGCAGGCGACCAGATCATCGCAGGACCCCTGCCACCCGTCGGAACTCATCTCGCGAATGATGCAAAGCTGCAATGGCGAGACGCTAACAGTCTTTGCATCTCTTCGACCATCAACTGTCACTGGGCAGGCACTCCATCCATCGATCCTGTCTTCTACAACACCAATGGTACGGTCTCGGGCCGAGTCTTCCTCTTCGGACCAATGACGACCCTCAGCACGAACATACATGGCACCACTGGAACATGCACTACTGGTCCCACATGCAATGATCTGAAACTTAAGTTTGCTCAGACTGACGAGTGCGGCACTGTCGCCTGCACCACTCTCCAGGGTGTCGTGGAGGTAAAAGCCAAACTTGTCAACGTAGGCGGCATTCTCGCCGCGGGTAGCGAGCAAGACGTTCTGGCTCAACAAATAATCTACTCTTTCAACCCGGGCATTCTCCAGGCCCTCTGCTCCGCCTCACCCTGCGTCGGTGCGACGCTCAGCGGCCAGTTCGACCAGTTTTGCGTCTTGAGCGGAGTAACAGTCTGCGCCTCTCCGGGTGCTGGAAAATTCACTTTCGTAGTAGATTCTTACTGCTCCAACTCTGGAGGTAGTGTGCTGGACACGATCTCGGTTGATAACGCCAACGGCAAGATATCTTCCAGTAGTCTCTGTAGTCAGGGTCCACCATCAAACAATGATACTGGTTTGGGATGTGATCCAAACTATGTCGATACCAGCCGGGTTGGCACTTGTCCGGGAGATATTTCGAAGGGTCCTGCTGGTGCTCCCAATCCTCCACTCTCGAACGTTACTTCGACCATTATCGAGTTCATCGTGGGGATCGGCTCCACACCCATCACCAATGTGGCGAGCGCCCCGGGCGTCTCGGGATCGTCGCTGACCGATATTGACGGAACCTCATCCTCAAACGTCCCTGTCCTTCTTGGCAGCTCGAGCTTCAACAACGGAGCGACCCACTCAACCACCACCAGCGTCTCCTGCCTCCCCGCCTCCGTGCCCGTCAACACCACGACCACCTGCACCGCCACCGTGACCGATCCCGCTACCTCCGGCATCGTCACCCCCACCGGCACAGTGACGTTTGCAATCACCACGGGAACAGGAAGCTTCAATGTGCCCACATGCACTCTCGCCGCAGGCAGCTATGCAACAGGCACCACTACCCCATCCACCAGTTGTTCAGTGGTCTACAAGCCGAGCCAGATAGGAACTGGATCTCATACGCTGAGTGCGAGCTTCGGCGGGGACTCCTCCCACACGACCAGTTCAAACACCGCCACTGTAACTGTTACTCCTCCTGCTGCTGCTCCGACTACGACAGCGGTGAACTGTGTTCCCGCGTCTGTGACTGTCAACAGTGGCTCGGTCTGTACTGCTACTGTCACCGACACTTCCGCTACGGGTGCTACTACTCCGACTGGATCTGTGAGCTTCACAACCGATGGTACCGATGGTACTGGAACATTCTCTCCTGGAACGAGCTGTAACTTATCGGCTGGCGCTGCTGGCACCGCTAGTTGCGCAGTGACTTACACGCCTACAGTTGTGGGCACTGGGACTCATTCTATCACTGGCACTTTTGCTCCGACTTCGAATCATGCTGCGAGTAACGGTGCTTTCGCTCTGACGGTGTCGCCTCCTGCGGCTCATCCTACTTCGACTGTTGTCGGCTGTGTTCCCGCGTCTGTGACTGTCAACAGTGGCTCGGTCTGTACTGCTACTGTCACCGACACTTCCGCTACGGGTGCTACTACTCCGACTGGCTCTGTCAGCTTCGCGAGCGATGGTACTGGAACATTCTCTCCTGGAACGAGCTGTAACTTATCGGCTGGCGCTGCTGGCACCGCTAGTTGCGCAGTGACTTACACGCCTACAGTTGTGGGCACTGGGACTCATTCTATCACTGGCACTTTTGCTCCG
>WNGH01011457.1_pt1 | contig 11439 bp, 13 predicted proteins | sample 5400631 | NCBI WGS metagenome assembly WNGH01 (sample SAMN13153373, study PRJNA577476) | soil metagenome | isolation source: 115 cm soil or saprolite under Garry oak tree replicate 1 | place: USA:California | collected 2016-06-15 | reverse complement strand
GGGGGTAAAGATCTCAAAATGTCCCAGTTGAGCAATATCATGGATAGGCTCTGGTCTCTCTGTCATGGAACAACCTCCTCTCTCCATAGGGAGATGCTTGACCAACAACGCTTCGTGCTGCAAAAGCCATAATCTCGCAGCTTTGTTCATCACGAACCAAACGCTTCTCATACGAGAACCAAGGCGCTACGTTTTTCCTTCCTGAGAAAATATCCTGACCTCACCGCCTTTGAGCGATGAATGGCTCAACCCGGGTTTTTGGCAAGCTCTTGAAGAATCTGTGCGCCCAGATTGGCAGCCGAGAGGCCACGGAACAGGAAAGCCAGACCGACAACGGCACTCAGTTCCTCCCAGGTTGCCCCTGCACGGTAGGCTGCTCGCCCATGCAGATGTGCCGCGTCGGATAACTGGACGAGGAGCATGCCAAAGAGCATGAGTTGCGCCGTTTTTGTGTCAAAGCATTCCGGGTACATCGCATGCGCACGAATCGCTTCCTGCATAGATAGCAGTTCTGGATCTATCCGGGCAAGCAGATCAGTACGAGCCTGGATACGCGGTGGCACAAACCCGATCAGTTCCACGTACCGGCGACGTAACTCTTCTAACTCAGTTGGATCCATTTGTAATTCAGGGAGCTTACGCTCGTCTTCCGTCTGACTCATGTTGTACTCCATTGTCGGCTCGCGCTCAGCGTGCGTACTAAGTAATATCGACATTCCCAAGCAAGCGTGGGAGGGATGTTTCTTTCCCCTCTAAAAGTGTAGCTGATTGGTAGGTAAATTTAGGCTGCAAGTCCCTCTGCTTTGGGAGAACAGTTCTCTTATTTCAGGGAACAGTTCCCCTATTTCAGGGAACAGTTCTCAGGGAGGAAGTCAACTCGCGAAATGGATAGTTACAGAGCACGGAGTACCCTTACGACCAGCACCAGGGACATTCATAACATGAGCACTCATGAGCTAATACGCGGAGCCAAAGATGAATTATTCCACCTATCCCTCGCTTCATTGCCGAGGAACGGGAAGCGAGATGAGTGCATAGGCTGAACGCGAGGTGGAGATGGCAATCTCTAAACCGAACGGGCGTAATTTGGAGCGCAGCTTAGAGAGCGCGTTGTAGAGCGGTTTCAAATCCCTTTTCAAGCTTCCCGACTCGTGGGCACGCTGCAGGAACACGCGCTTCTCCTCTATGGTAGTCTGCCACTCCTCTCTGGCAGTGCAGTCGGAGGAGAAGAGCCCGGCTAATAGTCCCCGGTACGAATAGAAGAGGCTCGCGTAGAGGACCTCGTGCGGACAGTAGTGCGGGGACTCCAGCAGGGGGAGCAGGAGGCGCATTTGGAGTTCGGTCATCGGTCTCTGCAGCAGAATCGGGTTCCCGCTCACTGAGTTTGTCGACACCAGCGAGACGATCAGGTAGACCGTATTCACACTGAGCGCCTCGCCAGCGGGTAGTAACCCTTCTAGAGGAAAGAAGTGCAGATCATCTTTCCGCTCGTTAGAGGGCCATTGCGCCTTTATCGCTTCTTCCATAGATCTTTCTTTCTGTCCGCATACAGCGTATGCGGATGGTTCCAAGCACTCGACCCTACCCCCTGAAAATACTCAGGAAGGATAGTGAGCAAGTGTAGTCAAAATCTATATTATATTATATAGTAATATAATATATGATAATATATTTGTCAAGAGATCTGGGGCGGTTTGACTTTTCGGACATCGTCTTCTCATCTCGCTGTCTGTTTAGTATCGTATTCCGACTTGACCAGGCAGGTGCAGGCTACCTGTCACTGACTGAGAAATGTACAAATCACCATGCCCTGCGGGGCACCATCGCTGATGAAATTGCTAAGTTAAGAGAAAGCTTAGAGAAAGTCTAGCTAAGATAAATTGGGCCGAGAAGGATTGACAAATGCCTTTCATCACTACATAATGTTTATATGGAAGAACGATTTGTTCAATATCGTGAACGAGAGGGTATTGAACTTGCTGCTGATTCAGCAACTGTGTCACCTGCGCCCATGGTTGTACGGGCTTTTCGACTACTGGATCTTCTGAGCATGTCGGAGGAGGGGCTGACTTTGTCGGAGCTATCGCGTAAGCTCCAGATGAGTAAAGGAAGCATCCATGGGTTGCTCAAAACATTGGAGAGCTGCAGGGTCGTCGAACAGTCTGAAGATCGGCAGTATGTTCTTGGGCAGCGCATGTACAATCTGGCAACCAATGTACAGAGTACTAGTTTGCGACGCATTGCTCTCCCAGCTATGCATCGTCTTGCGACAAGTATCGGTGAGACCATCTTCTTATTTCGTGTAGAACATGAAACAATCTGCCTCGTCGAGTCAGTCGAAGACGGAAGCGAGCATCCGTTGCCACATATCTCGGTTCCACTAGGGACGCGCATACCTCTGCTTACAGGAGCCATGGGGCGTCTTGTACTCGCGAGTTGGACGGTGGAGCAGCGCCGAGCCTTCCTGCGCACGCATTCCCTCCCTCGCCTTACAAAGCATTCAATTATGGATCCTGAACAGTTTCTAGCTTCAGTAGAGGAGACGGCCCGTACAGGCATAGACATGTGCCATGAGGAGTATTTGACGGGTGTGAATATTGTAGCGGTTCCCATTACTGGCCCGACCGGGTTACCAGTAGCCCTCCTCTGCGTCTTCGGCTTCGTTTCACAGTTCGATGATGATGCGATGCGACGCGCCGGGCAGCAGTTGCAGGCGGGAGCAGAGGCGATTTCTCGCTTGTTAGAAACCAGGTAGCAACTCTTATATGGAAGAAATCCATCTCCAGAGCCACTTAAGGATGAAAGGAGAGAGCCATGAAAAAAATGAGCGTTGTACCATCGTTCGCTGACGGGCGGGAAAGCGAACTTCCCTTATTTTTCCTGGATGGATTGCTGCCTGTTGACCAGGCGCTTAGCGTGAATTCGGACTGCCTAATCGTCTCGCTCGTATCGACGAACTCAGCAAGTGCGAACCCGATTCTGCTGCAGAGACTGACGACCGAACTCCAAATGCGCCTCCTGCTCCCCCTGCTGGAGTCCCCGCACTACTGTCCGCATGAGGTCCTCTACGCGAGTGTGCCCAGGCACGGGGCACGTGGAGAAAGGAATTGAAGCAACTCTACAATGTGCTCTCCGAGCTGCGTACCAAATTACGCCCGTTCGGCTTAGGCATCTCCATCTGCACCTCGTGTTCAGCTTATGCGCTCATCTCGTTCCCTGCATCGCAGCAGGAAGCGCACGAACCAGGGCGAGTCCCCCCTAGACGGCAAACCATCGTGAGCAGCAAGGCTAGCCTATCAGGTGTGATATCACGAGGGATGACAGGTGCTGGCTAAGCAACAACTGATGGAAATATGACAGGGTTCTGTCCATCAGGCAGTCATTGGGGTAAGCTCAAGTCAGGGCTCAGCCGCACAGCAGAAACACACATCTGCAACAACTATACTAAAAAAGATGTTCTGGTCAGTGAGGAACATGGAGGAATGACAGACCACAGTATCGAAGTTAGCGAGCAAGGTAACCGGTCAGAAGCCCCGCTTCAAACAGACGCTAAAGAAACCCATAATAATCAGCATGCGCCAGAAATTCGTATTGCCGGTTTATCCAGCAATCTACTCGAACGAGGCAATTCAATTATCTACGCAATTGTTGGTATCTGTTTCTTCCTCGCTGCGCTCTTGGCACTCGGCTACAGCTTCTGGGATTTTACCAATTCAATGCTAAAATCAAACCTGGCCCCATTAGATGTGGCTGATGGCATTATTAAGCTCGTTTCCGACCTGCTCCTTGTCCTGATCATCATGGAATTGCTTGGAACCATCATTCATTACCTTAAATCCCACGTAACCTCGTTGCGTCCATTTCTCTTCATTGGTATTGTCTCCGCCACACGAGGCATTCTTTCAATTGGTGCCAGGCTCTCTGTCGAAAGCGGGTCAAAATTGACCCAGCAGGAGTTTAGTAGCGCGATGATCGAACTGGGCGTCAACGCCGCTATTATTCTTGCGCTTGGCATTACGCTCAAGTTGCTTGGCAAATTCGTCGAGGATTAACCTTCAATCTTGAAAAGATCGTGCTAGCAGTTATTTAGAGCCTTTTCCATTACTTCAATTGGCGGTTCTACTCCAGTATAGACTTTAAATTTCAGCACACCTTGCCAGAAAAGCATGCGATCGCCATAGACTATTTTGCATCCTCTTTCTTTTGCTTCTCTTAGTAATTTTGTTTCTTTTGGATGAGAGACAAGATCCATAACGATTAATTCTGACGAGAATAATGCTTTCTTTACTAATGTTTCGTTTTCAGTCGGCACCATGCCTACTGAAGTTGCATTGATCACAACATGAGCACCTTTTATTTCTTGTTCTAGCTTATCTACAGTTTCGTAGTTACAACCAACTGCTTTTGCCAGATCTTCTGCTGCATCTTTTGTCCTATTTACAATAATTACATCCCCTCCTTCGTCTGCAATAGCAAACGCGATAGCTCTCGCTGCTCCACCGGCGCCTAGCAATAAGACTTTCTTTCCAGCAATACCCGTTACTTCTTGTAGTGCTTTCACTGCTCCTTTTCCGTCTGTATTTGCTCCAAGTACCTTGCCATTATTATTAATGATAGCATTGACTGCTCCAATTCTTCTTGCATCGCTATCCAATTCATCAAGGTAGGGCATGACATCGATTTTATAGGGTGTCGTCACCCCAATGGCTTTTATTCCTAAATGACGCACTCCCTCGATTGCTTTTTCTAAGTCATTAACTATCAATGGGACGTAGACATAATTAAGCCCTAATGCTTCAAAAGCGGCATTATACATGGCATACATCTTGCTTGTTTTGTACGTTGATCCAAAGAAGCCAATAATTTGCGTTTCGCCATTAATTCTTGCCATAGGCCCTTAATTCCGTCAGAATGGTATTCACTACTTCCTCAGATGTCCCCTCACTGACATCTATAGTTAAATCTGCTAATTTTTGATATGCAGGCAACCTCTCCGTTAATAATTCATCAAGTGATTTGTCAGGATCAGCTGGATAAGGAAAAAACGCAGGGATGCCCTGAGCAAGGATGCGTTTTAAAAGAACTGCTTTCTCGACTTTCAAAAAAATGACTTTCCCAAGTCCGGATAAAATTTCCTGATTTTCCTCTTGTAAAGGGGTTCGTCCCCCACATGCAAAGACAAAGTCCGTATTACCAAACTCTTTCGCAATCTGCTTTAAAGTTATCGAATCCAAAGCACTAAAATACTGTTCTCCATATTTCTTAAAGATCTCGCGGAAAGGAATTGCTTCACCCCTCTCCTGTTCGTGCATTTTTTCAATAGAAGCATCGGAGTCAATAAATGGTATTTGCAACTTCTCTGCCAATAATGTCCCTAGCGTTGTTTTTCCACATCCTTTCATACCAACGAAAATAATTCTCATAACCTTGCTTCCACTACCTCAAAATTTGCTCCAACTTTTATCATGTCTGGGATGAAATTTTCAAAAGATTTCTCCACCATGTCCGCATCAGAAATGATGGTTTCTCCTTCTACTTGCATAGCTGCAAGAGCCAACGATAATACCATCCGGTGATCATAATACCCATCGATGTATGCAGCTTTTAATTTCCATGTTCCATCTTGATCGATAATAAGCCCATCCTCTTTTTCAATAACGTTAGCACCCATCTTAGACAGTTCTTTACATACCGCAGCAATTCTGTCGCATTCTTTCCAGCGTGCAGTTAATGCATTTTTGATAATTGTTTTTCCTTTTGCAAAGCATGCCGCGATTGCTATCGTTGGAACTTGATCCGGTAGATTGTTCATGTCTACTTCAATTCCATGAAGCTCACTGGTTCTGGCGGTTAAAGAATCACCATCAATGGTGATATCGGCACCCATGTTTTGTAGAACAGAAATAACCTGTTTGTCTCCATAGGGGTCTTCCCAATTCATGCCTCTTACGGTTATTGCTGAATCAGGGGTAAGAATGGCCGCCAGCAGAGGATACGCGGGAACAGACCATTCAAAAGGGATTTCTGCATCAAAAGCCCGGGGAGGTGTATTGCCGGGAAATTTGTAATGCTCATGTTTGTTATCAACATTTTCATACTGTAAGCCCACTTTGCGAAACCAGTATAACAAAAGGTCGATATATGCTCTTTCCCCGGGATTTCTTGCAAACACTTCAACTGGTTTTTCGGAAAATGCAGATGCAATGAGTACACTAAAAACGGGTTGACAGCCAACACCATCCATATGTGCTACTCCTCCATTTACTTTTCCTCTGATCACAAGTGGCGCCATGCCATCATTTTTTGTCGATAGTATCTCAGCGCCCAATTCTTGAAATGGTTCGAACAAATTTTTTGAGATTTTTCTGAGTGTCCGTATTGATTCATCTCCGGTAATAACCGACCATCCGGGGCACGCAGCAGCTACTCCTGCAACAAAGAAGAGCATGGTACCAGAATTATTGACATTGATGACATCTGCTGGCGTTTGTAAACTGCCTCCTACTCCTTTCACACGAAAAACGTTTTTTTCTATTTCCTCAATTTTCGCGCCATACATTCTCATTGCCTTCACTGCTTCATGCCAATCACCACTGAGTTTTGGATTTCTCACAAATGATGTTCCATCAGCGAGCGACGCCAGGATTAACGCTCGAAAAGAGTGCGTTTTACTCCGTGGCATACGCACCTCGCCTTTCAAATTTTGGCTTTTCGTAACTTTTAAAAATACACTTGTTTTCTGCATAGCGTTAATTTATCCTTAAATAATTGATTAACTTTTTGAGTGCTTCATAATAGCTTTGCTCCTTCAGCCCGACTACCTGGTCAATACGTACGTCTTCAAGGACATTGACTGATTGATTGATGCCCGTTTTGTGGATATCAGACATATGTACTTCAATCGCAGGTTTTCCCCAGTCAACGAGTGCCTGCCTGAGACAATAGCCATAGCGCACAAGTGCCCCAGGATTAATAATGACACCGTCGGCTGCTCGCGATGACTCTAGCTGTAGAAAATCTATGATGGCACCTTCGTGATTTGATTGAAAAAATTCAAGTTCGCAATCTAATTCAACAGCAATACTTTGCAGCTGTGTATTAATATCAGTCATCGTCAATGTCCCGTATTTTGTCGGATCTCTTTTGCCTAACAGATTAAGGTTTGGCCCATGTACCACTAAGATTTTCATGTACTTTTTGTATCCTCTCCTGTACATCTTGTAGGACTATTGTCTTACCAACTTTTTGATCACGCACAACATTAATAACGTTTTCTTGTGATGCCCAATATAGCATGAGAAGCCACAAAAGGCAATGTTTCGAATTGCTTTCTTGCATCTTCAGCCTATGGGCTTATGCCTCTTCCCCGACCGCAGCCGCAAACGAGAAGTAGCTCTAACAGTCCCTGCTGGTTGCTGATGGCAGTGCAGGATTGCTCACGCTGGAAGATCCTACGTCTAGGGCAGTGGGAAGGACATGCGTGTATGAGGACCATCCAGGCGAAGCAGCCGTTTCTTTCGTGAGCACAGTTCCCTATAAAAAGGCGAACTGTCCTTTTAATATAGAGGACTGTTCACCGGAACCGAGGATCTTTTCGCCCTTCTTTGATCGTTCAGTCAACTATACTACTCTAGTAGTTAAGGATGAGGCCATTGTTTATTCGAGTAACTCATAACAATGACACAGGAGAGTCAAACGATGCCAACAAATTCTAGTGGATCAAACGACAGGGAGGGTGGTGACCCCATGAGCAGGACTCCACAGGTAGGGATCGACCACCTCACGTTGCTCGACGTGTCACCTCCTGAGCTGGTCACCATCGCGAGCGAAACGGGCTTCGACGCGGTTGGCTTTCGCGTGGGCACCGCCGGACCCGGTGAGGAGCCCTACCCTATGGCTGTCGGCTCGCCGATGCTGGAGGAAACCATCCGCCGAATGGAAGACACCGGCGTCCGGGTACTCGACGTGGAGGTCATCCGCCTCGGTCCAGACATTACACGGAAGGACTACGAGGCTTTGCTGGAGTCAGGACAACGGCTGGGGGCCCGCTTCATCAACGTCATGGGCGACGATGCCGACATCGATCGGATTTCCGACAACTTCGCCCAGTTGACCACCGATGCACGCCCCTACGGCTTACGCCCGCTGATCGAGCCGATGGCCTACCGGCCGGTGCATAACCTCGAACTCGCCGTCCGGATCGCCCAACGCTCCGGCGGAGGTGGAGTGCTCGTCGACTGCCTGCACTTTCGACGTTGCGGCGACAATCTCAACTATCTGCGCTCGGTCGACCCCGCGCTGCTCCCCATCCTCCAGCTGTGCGATGCACCGTTGGCACAGCCCACCGGACTCCCACGTCCCCGCTGGCTGCCTCGCGGCCAGGGAACGGATATCCCCCACGCCCAACTCGAGAGTCGTGCCATGCGCCTGCTGCCAGGCGATGGCGAGCTGCCGGTGGTGGAACTACTCGCAGCCATGCCAGCTGGGATCCCGATCAGCGTGGAGGCTCCCGTGCTGTCACTGTGGGAGACGCTGCCTCCGGTGAACATCGCCAGGCGTGCCCGCCAGGCGGTGTCCCGCCTGCTCGACGAGGTGTCAAACCTACACAGTGGACCGCGGGACGAGCAGTCGAATCCGAAGGAGCGTAACCAATGACAGTCGAAGAATCCTGGGTGCCCCAACGGGCGGACATCCTGGTCGTCGGTGGCGGCATGGGGGGGCTGGCTGCCGCAGCGGCCGCATCCGAGGCTGGTGCACAGGTCGTAGTCGTTGAGAAGGGCGCGCGTCCCGGCGGCTCGGCAGCAATCTCGGTCGGGATGTTCTGGGCCCCTCCCGACTTTGAGTCGCTGCGAGCGCGGGTGCCACTGGGCAACCCCGCCCTCGGCCTGGCGTTCGTGGAGGCGTACCCGTCAGCAGTCGAGGAGATACGAGGCATGGGCATTGCGGTCGGCAAGCAGGTCCAGGGAGTAATGACGATTGGAATCGGATACTCGATTGATGTGCTTGCGCTGTTGAGCCACGAGGTGGCCGTTGTTGAGAAGGCGGGTGGACGGGTCATATGTGAGATGGCTGGGCGGCTCCTGCTTATCGACGACAAGGGCGCGGTGGTCGGCGCGGAGGTGCGTAGCCCGGGCGGCCGGACCACCACGATCTCGGCAAGGGCAACGATCCTTGCTACCGGGGGCTTCCAGGGGGCGCCCGATCTGCTCACCACCCACATGGGGCCAAACGCGGATCACCTGGTGCTGCGTTCAAATCGGGGCAGTGTGGGCGACGGCTTGCGACTGAGTGGGGCGGTTGGCGGGGCCACGAGCCGGGCGATGAGCACCTTCTACGGTCATCTCATGCCCAGCCCAGTACCTCACTTTGCCGAGCACCAGTTCATGCCGCTGGCCCAGTACCATTCCAACCATTGCATCCTGGTGAACCTGCGTGGGCGTCGCTTCTGCGACGAGTCCCAGGGCGACGAAGTGTCCAACCAGGCCCTGCTCCCGCAGCCGGAAGCCCGCGGAGTGTTGCTGTGCGACCAGCGTGTTCGGACGACGTATGTCGTGGCCGAGCCATTCCCGAACGCCGGGGGCATCGACCGCTTCGCTGAAGCAGTAGCGGCGGGCGCTCACTTCACGAGCGCGAACACTGTGGAGGCACTGGCGAGCCAGGTCGCGGGATGGGGCGTGGACGCAGTCCAACTCCTGGCCACCATACAAGCGTACGCAGCGGCGGCTCGGGGTGAGTCCGTTAGCCTGGACGCGCCGCTGCCTGCTACGCCCGAGCCGCTGACCGAGCCGCCGTTCTATGCCCTTGAGGTGGTGCCGTCGATCACGTTCACTTACGGAGGGCTGCGCAGCGACCTTGAGGGACGCGTCTTGGACCATGACAACGTACCTGTTTCTGGCCTGTGGGTGGGTGGCGTCGACGCTGGCGGGTTGTCGAACTGGACGTATGCCGGCGGCCTGGCAGCAGCCTACTTCACCGGTCGGCGTGCAGGAGCGTCGGCGGCGAGGCAAGGCGCGTCGTCGTAGGGCAGCCCGGTCACGGCACCTTCTCCGTGCGCGGGGAGTCCCGGACCACCCACCAGACGAACACGCCGTCGGGCCGGCGTGCCCGCTCAGCCTGCCTCCGTACCTCATGGTACGCGAGGTAGGCGAGGATCTCATCCATTGCGAAGTGCATCTGTGAGTTGGTGAGTTGGCGTTAATAACTGATGGGTGCGTTTGCTAAAGCGGAGCATCACTCCTCTGTTTTGGCTTGAAAAAGTTTACAACGGCCCGTCGCAGACTTCTCCAAAAGGAACCATCGGTTCTCCTCAACGGATGACCTATAAAAAATTGGTACATAGCCAGGCTGGCGTTCGGGCCCAGCGGGTCAGTAAACGAACCGTTGGCACTGCCCCCTGACCACGCATGTCCTAGACCCTGGACCTTCCAATAGACCTGGACTTCCTCCCCAGTGCTATCAGTCCAGCTGAACACAGTGTAGGCATGGCCACCCGCTACCTGTCCGGCAGTCGAACTGCTGGGACGGTCAAAGTTGGCTTGATAGGTCCCGTTGGATGTCAGCCGATCCGTCTGCATCCATTGCTGCACGGTCTGATCCCCATTGATGGAAGAGATGATGGGGTCATCTGTGCCATGAAACACAATCGTCGGAACGCGACGTGAGAACCTTTCCATCGCATCAAGCGCTCTCTGTCCTTGCAGGGCCGGGTCAGGACCACCTTGCTGCATGGCCTTGAGGGAACGAGTCAGGCTCGTTGCTGCCTGATACTCTACTCCTGAGTGCACGCCGATTGCCGCGAAGATATCCGGGTAGGTGGCTCCGAGAATAACAGCCATTGCCGCTCCAGCAGAGATACCCGCGACATAGATGCGGCTGGTATCAATTCTCCATTGGGAAGTCTGCTGTACCATAGTCTGGACAATTCCAGCAATACTCGCTGGTTCTCCACGACCACGCCTTTGATTTGAAGGGGTAAACCAGTTCCAACACACGCTTCGATTATAGGTAGGTGTCTGCTGCGGATACACGACAATGAAACCATACTGTTCTGCCAACTGATTCATGTGTGTACCTGCGGCGAAGTCTCCGGCTGTCTGTGCGCATCCATGCAACATTACGAGCAGCGGGACGGCTGTTCCAACTTGGTAGCTCGTCGGGGTACAGACAAAATACGGGCGACTGCCAGCAGAACTACTAGACGTATACTGTTCCATTCTCAATGGCACTTTGAACTTACTTCGTGTTTCACCCTACAAGAGATATCGACCACGTGCTGGCGTGACAATGCCATCCAACTCATGTCTCGTTAGTAGCCTGTCGTCTCCGTCAGGCGCACCTTGCCCCAGAACAGACGGTAGGTGAGGACTAAGTAGAGGATGGCGAGGACCATGCCAATGCTCCACCAGACTAACCCCACCGCCTGGGCATACGGGGATGCCG
>WNGH01006984.1_pt1 | contig 11439 bp, 13 predicted proteins | sample 5400631 | NCBI WGS metagenome assembly WNGH01 (sample SAMN13153373, study PRJNA577476) | soil metagenome | isolation source: 115 cm soil or saprolite under Garry oak tree replicate 1 | place: USA:California | collected 2016-06-15 | reverse complement strand
GCGACAAGCGTGGCTGTCGGCAAGCCAGTCTTATTCTCGGTGACATCTAGGTAGGCTTCGTCGAGCGACAGTGGTTCGATCAGGTCCGTATGACGTTGGAAGATATTTCGCACGTCGCTGGAGACCACTCGATAACGTGTGAAATCAGGAGCGACGAAGACTGCATCTGGACATAGGCGCTCTGCACGTATTGCTGGCATGGCTGAACGCACGCCGAAAGCCCTGGCTTCGTACGAAGCCGCGCAAACGACCGAGCGATTGCCACGCCAGGCAACAATGACGGGCCTGCCGCGCAGTTGCGGATCATCGCGTTGCTCGACGGAGGCGTAAAAGGCGTCCATGTCTACGTGGATGATTTTCCGCACCCTGAACTCGCAAAATACTATTCGCTTCCTAGGACATCCCCCATTAACCGTGGGGGCGCGCCTTTGTTGACCGTGCTTGCAGTAAATTCTAGAAGATGGATGCAGTCCTTCTAGCTTCGAATTTCTATTCTGCGCTTGCGACTGCCGTCCTCTTCCTGCATGGGCTGTTCATTTTGTGGGTGATCTTCGGCGCTCTCCTGGTACGCTCACGCCCGATCCTTCGCTGGTTGCATATCGCTTCTCTTGTCTGGGGAATCCTTACGGAACTGCTTCCGTGGCCGTGCCCCTTTGACCCAGTTAGAGAACTGGCTTGAAGCCAGGGCGGGCGTCGAGCCATACCAGGGCGGATTTCTGCTGCACTATCTTGACCGGCTTGTCTATCCCGATATCTCTCCAACCGTTCTGACGGTAGCAGGTGTATTCGTATGCGCTTTGAACCTTGCGTTGTATGCCCGGCAAATCTGGTCAACGCTCCTGATCCGTTCGGCGAAATGAAACCAAATCCCACGTTCCGTCGGGCGTCGACGTTTGTTGCCGAATAATATAGATATTCCCGTCGTTGGCTCGAACCTTGTAGAAGATGCCTTGTGGGTCGTACCACTGATCGAGCACGGCCTCGACCTGATACTGCTTTCCGTCAAGCCAGAACCGAACAGGGCGTTCATCGGCCTTTCGGCCCGAGTAACATTCCACGCTCAACTTCATCAGTTTCATTCTCCTCGCGTGCGAGGACCGGGAGTTCCCGTGACCCGACTCTTGCCCTCCTGCGGAGCCTGTGAGGCTGGGGGAATCTCAAAACGACATCGCATGACGAAACTCCGACTGCCTCCTGGGCAATCAAGCTCGCCCGTTCCTTGGGAAGTTTACCGCCGAACATCCGGGCTATATTAAATAGCGACGGGCTGCCGCAGACCAGGCAGGTAGCGTGTGGGCTGTCGCTGACGACATCACATTCGGCACACAAAACCGCATTTTGCAGCGGGACGGCGTTGAGAACCCGAGAACGTTGGCCAGAACCTCCAGTACCAGAACCATTCATCACGGAACCTCACCAAAACCTTAGATTGATTCTACTGACTCTCACTCCAACTTCTTCGTTGACGCATCGACGCTGTCAAAGTCCCTGTTACACCCGCGGCCCCCTTCTGGCGTCGGCGGAATCTGCGAACACGCCGTCGATCCTTCTCATGATCCGCTCTGCCCACTGCACCGCTGAGGCGACTAGCGACTCGGTTCGCGGACTCGGCCGGTTGTCGTGCAGGTCTTCCGGTGTCTTTAGATGACGCGCTACCAGAATGCCGGCGATGATGCCCAACACTCGTTTTCTTCCTTCCTCCATCTCGTTCACCATTGAGCCCGAGATTCCATAGCCAGGAGATCCAGCAACGGCCGCCGGCTTTTGCGTTCCAGGCGTGTCATCCTTTGATCAAATCTTGCCTTGATTTCCCGATACGGGCCAGGTGCGATATCGCCTACCTGATTTGCACGGCGAAGTTCATCGAGCGCCTGACGGACTATTTGTCGAGCCTGCTCTGGATCGCGGGCCTTGTGTTCGTAGTACATCGCCAACTGCTCGTAAGCGTCGTAGCCTTGCCGTGAATTTCCCAGTGCCTCTTTCCAAAGCTCACACGCCAGATTGAAATCCCCTTCGCGCTTCGCGAGTCGGGCGAGTGAGTGCCGTGCTGCTCGATCTGTTTCGGTCGGCAGGACGGACGCAATCGATTTTTCGTAGAGCTTACGGGCGCGGGCGTTCTCGCCTCGCTTCTCGCAGATGCGCGACACACCGAATATTTCTAGGCCGTCTTGTCCTACATTTTCAGCATCGCTGACCAGCGAAAGAACCCGGCTAGAGAGCGCCGCGAGACCACGCAGATCCATCTGGTTGTGATGGAACACAGGTATCAGCCGCTCGGGTGGACCTCCACGCATAAAATCTAAGTAGATTCGTGGAATCAAGTGAGACAGCACATCTGCTCCTCGGTCGCAACCCAACACGTGACGTTCAAGCTCTGATAGCCGCACCGACCCGAGCCGCAAGCGCCATAAGCTACGTGCCGGATGGAGAAAATCGAGATGTGCTCGCGGAACTGGTGGGATTATCTTTCTACTCATGCGGTAACGGGTTTCGAGCAGCGGCCAATCAAACGATTTGCCGTTGAACGTGACGAGCACCGGGTGCTCCGCGATCCGCTCACGCACAGCGAACAGTAACGAGCGTTCCTCGCTGTACTCGCGCAGGAAGAACTGCTCGATCTCCAGCCCGCCGCCTTCCCACCACGCAATGCCGACGAGGAACGCGTAGGTGCCGCTTCCGCCAGCAAGGCCCGTGGTCTCTGTGTCCAAAAATAGCCACTGCTCGGGATCAGCAATTTCATGCGGCGCTTCCGGCATGAGCAACTTCAGGGCTCTAAGATCAGGCGAGTATTGCGGAGGCTCAGCGCACCAGCAGCGTAGTGAAAGATAGTCTCCGTATTGATTCGTCCTCTTCGTGGCTCCCAGAATCCGTGCTAGGCGGTCCGATTCATTCCGGATTGTCTGCGTGCGTGAGTGCGAATCGCCCTCAGGGTTCACCAAGGACGCGTGCCATTCGTCGGCGCCTTCGGAACATGCCGAAGAAGGGCGCCGCAGCGCCTTCAGCGCTCGAACTCGATCGAGTTTCACGTAGCGCATGCTCACGCCGTCTCTTCAGTCTTCTTGGGCAAGACCTGAGCGTCCCGACAGAGTCGCTCAAGGATCCCAAGCGCGACATCTTTGGTCCTCTCACTCCGATCTGCAGTAGGACCGACGCAAGAAGGACATCCGTTCTCGCATGAGCAAGCGCTGATCAGCTCACGGGCGCGATTCAGCAACGTGCTGCAAATGCGGTACAGCGGTTCGCTGAATCCGATCCCGCCTGGGTAAGCGTCATAAATATAGAGATTGGGTTCAAAGAACTCTTTGGCATCGGGAGCGTTCGAGGGAGCTGTCGCGAAGTCTTCCCATCTAATGTCCGTAGCGGCACTTGGTGGCCGTTCACCCACAGCTGTACCAAGGTCGCGACGGTCGCACATCGTCAGAAGGGTTGCCATCGACCCGAGCGTGTAAAGCAAGCCAAAGATCCCGTTCTGACGCTCGGAGAGACTGAAAGGCAATTCGGCAAGAAGGCTGTGCCCGAGCGTGATCCAGAACGCAGTCGTGTGCATCTCATTTTCCGGAAGTTCAAGCTTTCCGGAGCCCACATTTTCATTGGTGAAGAACTTGATCTTCTTGAAACCCACCACTTGCGATCGCACCAGCACATCGCCATGCACCCGAGCTGCCGGTCCCGTAATGGCCTCCTCTTCGGCGATTTCAAGTACACGAACCTGCGTGTAGCGGATTGCATCCGTGAAATAGTCCACATTAACGGGCTTCACATAGGCTTTGCGCTTGTCGAAATCCAGGCTTTCAACGTGGTATTGCTGGCCCTGGTGGATGTAAATCGCTTTCGGATGGACGGTGGTGAGCGCGGAGGAGAAATCTACTTCGCCGATCACCTCCGGCTTGCCATCCTCTTCGCCGGTCGTATCGATGATGACGAAATTATCCGACGTAACGGATCGCAAGCTAATGGTGTCAGCGGGATACGCTTCGTCGATCCAATGCCAATTCCCGCCACTCTGATGCAGGAATCCCGCTTCGCCAAGTTGTTCGCAGAGTTCCGGAAGGTCGACGTTTCCGAACCGTTCATCAGCTGAGATGGGCAGCTCGAACGCCGCGCATTTCAAATGATTGACAAGGATTTCAAGGTTGTCCGGCTGAATGTGGGCGTGTTCGGGTGAGCTTCCAAAAAAGTAGTCGGGATGCTGCACGATGAACTGATCGAGCGGAGCAGACGACGCGATAAAGACTGCACAGGAACTTCCACTGCGCCTCCCCGCGCGGCCCACCCTTTGCCAGGTGGAGGCAATCGACCCTGGATAGCCGGCCATCACGCACGCGTCGAGAGAACCAACATCAATTCCGAGTTCGAGGGCGTTTGTAGCCACAACTCCCAGGATGCGACCGTCCCGCAGACCACGTTCAATCTCGCGCCGTTCTCCCGGAAGATACCCTCCGCGGTAGCCGCGAATCGGTTCCGGCTGACCGGGCTTCGGAGCATTCGCCTGTTACAAGTACGTCGGCAGAACTTCGGTGTGCAATCGGCTGTTGGCGAACACAATCGTCTGCAGCTTGCGGGCAAGAATCTCTTTCGCCACTCGTGTTGCTTCATTGATATAGCTGCGCGGAATCCCGAGATTTCGGTTGACCATCGGCGGGTTGTAGAACACGAAAAGCTTCTCGCCCGCGGGTGCCCCGTTCTCTTCGACAACTTCGACCTCCTTCTCGATGAGTTGAGCAGCTAACTCGCCCGGATTCGCAATGGTTGCGGAGCAGCAGATGAACTGCGGATCTGAACCGTAAAATCTCGCCACGCGTTTCAGTCGCCGTAGCACATTTGCCAGATGGCTGCCGAACACGCCACGGTAGGTATGCAATTCGTCGAGCACGATGTAGCGCAGGTTCTCGAATAGCCGCATCCACTTTGTGTGGTGCGGAAGGATTCCGGTGTGCAGCATGTCCGGATTCGTCAGGACGATGTGCCCGCGTTCTCGAATTGCTTTTCGTGCATCACTAGGAGTGTCGCCGTCATACGTGAACACCCCGAAAGTGTCATCAAGCCGTTTCGCCAGGTCCTGCAATTCAGCCAACTGATCCTGAGCAAGCGCTTTTGTCGGAAACAAGTACAGGGCGCGAGTGTCGGCGCTCTCCAGCACCGCATTCAAGACCGGCAGGTTATAGCAAAGTGTCTTGCCCGACGCGGTGGGCGTCACAACAACGACGTTCTTACCATCACGCACCAGTTCAGCGGTCGATGCCTGGTGCGAGTACAACTCCGAGATTCCCTTGGCCCGATATGCCTCAGACAAGGCACTTGTCACCCAAGCTGGTATGGGACGAAACTTGGCTACTCGGGCGGGAATCTGCCGTACCGCGGTAAGCACTTCCTCCTGGCGATAACGCGCGACCAGCGACCCGAGAATATTGTGAACGGTTTCAAGACTTGCTGGCGGGCGCGGGGCTAAAGACTGGAAAGCGGACATGAGGGACTCCGGTCTAATTCGCCTTTTATTCGCCTAGCCTAGCACCTCGCCCCACGCTCGTGCAATACCTACCAGGGATTCTCTGCCGGAACTTTTCGACCGACCCATCGCCCTCCTATGTGTACAGCGCCAAGGGATAGGCGAGCGTCACGTCCAGCCACCGTCGACAAACGGAATTCAGAGCTGTATTTCACACTGAGGAAGAGAGTTGGTTAATGGTTAGAAGGGCGTTTTCCTTCGCCAACTTTGACGTTTGCCACTTCACGCTGCGCCGACTTGCGCTTGGCCGGTCTGCTGTGAGTTCCTTTGAAGGACGCGCCATTGTCCGGGCGAGGTCCCCTCCCAGTGGTGGAAAGCCCGGAAGAAGGAATTGGCATCTTCGTAGCCCAAGAGATAGGCAGTTTCATTCAGCTCCAGAGATGAGTGGAGCAGGTAGTGGCGTGCGAGCTCACGACGCGCCTCCTCCAGCAAACGCTGAAACGAGATGCCCTGCTCGGTGAGCCGCCGCTGCAAGGTTCGAGTGCTGACGTGTAGCTCTTTTGCGAGATCCTGTATGCCCGGACGTTGACCAGCGAGTAGCTGCTTCAGAATGCCCTTTGCTTGTTCGCTGAAAGGTTTCTGCGCGAGCTGTCGTGCTAGCTCCGCCTCAAGCTGCGGCGCGACAATCGCCAGCAAATCAGCGTTGTAAGTTACAAAGGGAAGCTCCATATCTGACGTGCCGAATACCAAGGCATTCTGTCTGGCCTTGAACTTTACCGGGCAGCGGAAGTGCGCCTCATACATTTCTCGATGCGCGGGAGCTCGTTGAAACTCCACCCTCTTCGCATTTAGCGGCCGTCCAGTGCCTCGGTGACCGATGCCAACAATCCATGCGAAGCACACGTCTACCAGCAACGGTGGCTCTTGCTCATGCGCGAGAAGCCAGACGAACTGGACCGCGCATTCATTCCCCCGTTCGACGACACGGATTTCCTCTGGACAGGTGAGTTGTTTGTAGCGCGACAACCGTTCGACCGCGTCCCGAAACGACCGCGCGGAAAGCGCGGCGAGTTTAATCGGGTCGTAGCGCTCGACGCGATCCTCGGTCCCCAGTTTCAGGCCAAAACCCGGATCGTTGCTGGCTTCCGCAATTCCTCGGTAAAGGGCGAATAACTCCTCGGTGCTCACCAGGATCTTGTCCGAGTTGAATAACCCCATCGGCAAACCCGCTTGCCGCAGCACTGCCTCCGGCGCGAGACCCAAATCTTCGAGCTTTCGTGGCAGCGTACTCTGGACTCGGAATTGCTTTGTCATGGCTCACCTAACAGCATAACTCTACTTCCTCTTTATTTCGCCCGCAGTTGCATCTGACATTGCATTCGTGACGAACTCATAGGTCGTTCACATCGTAACCGGGCTTCTTGTAGAGCTTGTCCCACTTGTTTTGAATGTCAGGGTTGTGCACCTTCACTGCCCAGTCCTGAGATTTGACCTCCTCCATCGCTGCCGACACCGATTCTTCTCCGTAATGCAGTATGTCCATCACGTTCTTTGTGATTGCTTCGGCGAGGCGGGTCTTCTGCTGTTCGGATTTCCCTGGCCATAACTTCACGATCACATGAGGCATGGTTCTCTCCTTATGTTCATTCTTTGAAATCCTCGCCGCAGCGTTCGCGGTTAGTGTGCGGTGTAGCCACCATCTACAGCGAGTGCGTGACCGATGACGAAGCTTGCGCCTGAACTGCAAAGCCAAAGAACTGCCGCAGCAATCTCCTCGGGCTCACCAAGTCGCCCAATGGGCTGATCTCTCATGATCTCTTTCATGGCGTCGGGTTCCTTTGCGAGCATCTCCGCAACCATGGGCGTATTGATGGTCCCAGGGCATACCGCGTTAATGCGGATGCCCCTGGAGGCGTATTCGAGTGCAGCGCTTTTGGTCAGCCCGAGCACGCCGTGCTTGGATGCGTGATAGATTGCCCTGCCGGGTAGGCCGACGAGTCCGCCCAGCGATGAGTTGTTGACGATGGCGCCACTTCTTTGCTTCCGCATCTGGCGCAGTTCGTACTTCATGCAACTCCAGACCCCACGGAGATTGATCGCATCGACCCTATCAAATTCTTCGCCAGTGCTATCCGCGGTTTCTACCGCAGGAGACTGCACCCCTGCATTGTTGAATGCCGCATCCAGCTGTCCGAACTGGGAGACGGTCTGCCCAACCATCGCTGCCACCTGACGCTCGTCGGCTACGTCGCACCGGACGGCAAGCGCCTTGTGGCCTGCGGCAACTAGATCCTCGGCTGCGGCACGCACCGATTCCTCGTGATAGTCCGCCAGCACGACCGAAGCGCCAGCTTCGGCGAAGGCTTTCGCTGTCACCAAGCCGATGCCAGAGCCGGCGCCAGTAACCAGCGCGACTTTGTTCTCAAAAGACAAGTTCATGATCGGAGTCCTTCATCGTGTCCATTCTCAAAGGAAATGCGAGCGCTCAGCGGCCCACTAATTTCTGCAGTTCTTCCGGATACCGCGCTCCTTGCACCGTGATCTTTGAGGCAGCGCTGTCGATCTCACGCAGATCGTGGGACGTAAGTTCAACGCGAACGGCTCCGACGTTCTCCTCCAACCGCTCCAGCTTGGTCGTTCCTGGGATGGGAACGATCCACGGCTTCTGCGCCAGCAGCCAAGCAAGAGCGATTTGTGCAGGCGTCGCCTTCTTGCGTTCCGCGAGCTGGCGAACTAGATCCACCACAGCCTGATTCGCCTTTCGGTTCTCCGGCGTAAAGCGCGGAACGATGTTGCGGAAATCTGTCTTATCGAATTTCGTATCCTCGTTGATCTTCCCCGTAAGGAAGCCTTTTCCAAGAGGGCTAAATGGAACGAACCCTATTCCCAGTTCCTCTAGGGTCGGCATCACTTCTTTCTCAGGCTCTCTGAACCACAGCGAATATTCGCTCTGAAGCGCCGCCACGGGCTGAACCTTGTGCGCGCGACGAATTGTCTGCACCCCAGCTTCGGACAGCCCGAAGTGCCTCACCTTGCCCTGCTGAATCAGCTCTTTCACCGCTCCCGCAACGTCTTCGATCGGCACGTTAGGGTCAACCCGATGCTGATAGAACAGATCGATGACATCGGTCTTCAGGCGCTTGAGCGAGGCCTCGGCGACCTCCTTGATATGTTCTGGCCGGCTATCCAGCCCGACCTGTTTCCCGCTAGTAGGATCAATCTTGAATCCGAACTTCGTGGCGATCACCACCTGCGCACGGAACGGAGCCAGGGCTTCGCCCACCAGTTCCTCGTTCGTGAACGGGCCGTACACCTCGGCCGTATCGAAGAACGTTACGCCACGTTCCAAGGCGGCTCGGATCAGCGAGATTCCCTGCTGCTTGTCCACGGCAGGACCATAACCGAAGCTGAGCCCCATGCACCCGAGCCCGATCGCCGAAACCTCCAGATTGCTTTTTCCAAGTTTGCGCTTCTGCATTGTTCCTCCTTCGATTCGCTCTAGGTGTTCATTTCAGAGAAGCCATCTCGATCGAGAAGCGGTACTTCACCTCCGACTTCAGTAGTCTCTCGTAGGCTTCGTTGACTTTCTGGATCGGGATAACTTCGACATCGGCGGTGATGTTGTGCTGCCCGCAGAAGTCGAGCATCTCCTGTGTTTCGGCTATTCCGCCAATAGGCGAACCGGAGAGGCTTCGGCGGCCCATGATTAGCCCGAATGCTGAAACTGCGAGAGGTTTTTCCGGCGCGCCTACGAGCGTGATGTTGCCGTCACGGCGCAGCAAATTGATGTAAGCGCCTATGTCGTGATTTGCAGAGACAGCGTCCAGAATGAAGTCGAAGCTGCCAGCGTGTTTTTGCATCTCATCTGCATTCCGCGAGATGACGACCTCGTCTGCTCCGAGGCGGAGCGCGTCTTCCTTCTTATTGGGCGACGTCGAGAAGACAACCACGTGGGCTCCAAGTGCGTGAGCAAACTTCACACCCATGTGACCCAGCCCGCCAAGACCGACCACACCAACTTTCTTGCCCGTGGTGACGCCCCAGTGCCGCATGGGCGAGTAAGTAGTGATGCCGGCGCAAAGCAAAGGAGCGGCTCCGGCAAGCGTCAGGTTCGAGGGAACGCGTAGGACAAACCTCTGATCTACGACGACGCTGTCAGAGTAGCCGCCATAGGTGACACCACCCAAATGCTTGTCGGGAGAGTTGTAGGTGAGGGTCATGTTTGGGCAGAACTGTTCGAGCCCAGCCTGGCACTCGGGGCAGACACGGTCTGAGTCAACCATGCAGCCCACTGCCGCGAGGTCGCCAAACTTGAACTTGGAGACTGCGGAGCCGACCTTGGTGACGCGGCCGACGATCTCGTGTCCGGGGACGCAGGGGTAGACAGTCGGCATCACGCCGCTCCATTCGTTGCGCGCTTGGTGGAGATCGGAGTGACAAATGCCGCAATACAGAATTTCGATCTGTACATCTTCCGGGCCCGGCTCACGGCGAAGGATCGTGGCGGTCGCGAGACCCGATGTTGGGCTTCCAGCAGCATACGCTTTCGAGACATAGCTTCGTTTCCCTTGCGACTGCGTCTCTTCTTCGAGCGCGACCGCTTGAGTGGCTTCGTTCATTTCCTGAACCTCCTTGTCGTTCACAACTTTAGATGTCCCCACCACCGGAGAGCACTAGCCGAGCACGCCAATCTACTTGCGAAACGCGCCAATGTTAAACGGGAAATCGCAGGCTGAAACAAACGTCTCGCAATCTGTCAAGTCGGGAGTGCAAATGGGCTTAAGGTCTGCTTCAGTTCCTCTACGCCGAGTGTTGCACTCGAAACAAAGCACTCAAGCCTGAGCAAATCATTCGACTCTGCAAATAGGAGAATTCATGGGCACCTCAGACATAAAGGAAGTGGTCAAAGAAAAGTACGGACAAGCCGCTCTTCGAGTGAAGACTGGTGGCAGTTCTTGTTGCGGAGGGAGCACCAGCAGCGGTTGTGGCAACCCTATTACTTCCAATCTCTATGACAGGTCGCAAGCGCAGCAGGTTCCTGAGGAAGCCCTACTCGCTTCGCTGGGCTGCGGGAATCCAACCGCTCTGGCGAAGCTGAGCCCCGGCGAAGTTGTTTTAGACCTTGGCTCTGGCGGGGGTATGGACGTGTTGCTTTCGGCAAAGCGAGTCGGTCCCACTGGCAAAGCCTACGGCCTTCCTACGGCCTTGACATGACGGATGAGATGCTCGCGCTGGCCAACGAGAATAAGCGCAAAGCCGGACTCGAAAACGTCGAGTTCTTGAAGGGCGAAATCGAAAGCATTCCATTACCCGACGACTCTGTGGATGTCATCATCTCCAATTGCGTGATCAACCTTTCAGCAGACAAAGACCGGGTGCTTAGGGAAGCCCGCCGAGTCTTGAAGCCGGGCGGACGGATTGCAGTGTCCGATGTTGTCACTCGCGGCGAGATGCTGCCTGAGATTCGCCAAAGTGTGCTTCTCTGGGTTGGCTGCGTTGCGGGTGCTCTCGAAGAGAACGAATACCGCACCAAACTCGCGTCTGCTGGCTTCGAGAAAATTGAGATTGAGCCAACCAGAATTTATCGCATGGAGGACGCTCGCGAGTTTCTTTCCGACCAAAACATTGACATGGATGCGATTGCACCGCAAGTGGATGGCAAGTTCATGAGCGCCTTCATACGGGCGGTGAAGCCGCAGTCAGTGAAACCGTGTTGCGGGCCAACTTGCTGCCCGTAAGGGAACAACATGCAAGGACGCTATAACGTTCTGTTCCTATGCACCGGAAATTCGGCTCGCTCCATCATGGCTGAGGCAATCATGAATTACAAAGGCCGACCAAACTTTACTGCCTACAGTGCGGGGAGCCATCCCTCGGGCGCGGTTCGACCGGAGGTTATCGCGGAGCTAGAGAGTGCTCATTTGCCCACGGACGGTCTCCGAAGCAAGAGTTGGGACGAGCTCGCGAGGCCCGACGCCCCCAAACTCGATTTC
>WNGH01006117.1_pt1 | contig 11440 bp, 9 predicted proteins | sample 5400631 | NCBI WGS metagenome assembly WNGH01 (sample SAMN13153373, study PRJNA577476) | soil metagenome | isolation source: 115 cm soil or saprolite under Garry oak tree replicate 1 | place: USA:California | collected 2016-06-15 | reverse complement strand
TCGGTGTCGGCAAAATAGCGCGGCAGCCGCACGTACGCGCCTTTGACCACTCCGGGCCCAAGGCCGAGGTCGCATTGCTCGAGCGAGGCGTTCCTCGGTCCGCGCTGTTTTTTCCACAGCTCTGCGCCGCGCGCCTCGTACAGTTCGGCCGGATTGCCGTCCTGCAGGAGCTGCCGGTAGCGCTCGATTTCCTTCAGCGTGTCCTGCTGGGCCGGCGAAAAGCACGGCAAGGTCGCTGCGAGCACCCCGGCCAGGACGCGATGAATACCCATCACTCTCTTCCTCGTGGAGTTTGGGCCGGCGCAAGCGCCGATATCAGCCGCCGGCAATGATCGCCTCGTCGGTTCTCTTCTCGCCTGTGTTGTCGAGCCAGGTGATCGTCACCTTCTCGCCGGGCTTTCCCCCCTTGAAGCGGAAATGCAGGAAAGGGTTGCGCGACACCGACGTTCCCCATTGCGCGGAAAGAACTGTCTTGCCGCTGTGGGTCACGGTGACGTTGCGGATGAAATGCGCCGGAATGACCTTGCCCTGCGCGTCCTTGCGCAAGCCCGTCTCCATCTCGTGGGCCATCAGCACCTTCATCTCGACCTTGTCGCCCGTCATGTTGGCGCGGATGCGCATCGGATCGGCCATTTCAGCCTCCGCATCCGCCGATGGTGACCTTGATTTCCTTCACCGCGTGGAAGTACTTGCCGTCGGCCATCACGAGCGCGTAGATGTTCGATGTCTCGGCCATCTTGACGCGGGTGCTGACGAAGGGATCGGTTCCGGCGGGGATCTCGAACTCCGCGGACAGGGTGCTCGGGTTCTTTTCGATGAGGATGGCGATGGTCTGCGTCTTCGGCAGCTTGCTCTCCACCGCGACCGGCACGACCGCGCCGTTTTCCGCGATATCGGGAGCGGTGATCTGGATGTCGCCGCTCGGGGTCGATCCGCCCCCGCCCAGCGCCTTCACCGTGTCGGCGAAGCTCTTCGTCTCGAACGCCGCCTTGTTCCACTCCTGCGCGAGCGCACCGCCGGGCCGGATCAATCCCGCCGCGGCCGCCAGCGCGAGTACGCTCGCCCCGCCGCCCGCTTTCAACACTTCGCGTCGCCTACCGTTCATTACGCTCCTGAAAAATCGAGTATCGAAGGTTCCCGATTTTACCTCGACCCTGAGCGTAAAGGTGACGGGTACCTCGTGTGTCAGCCAAGCCTATTCGCGTATCGCTCTGGCTTGGTCGAAGTAAATGTAGCTCCTGCCGCCTCGGGTAAGAATCTTCGTCCTCAACTCGACGGAGTACGTCGTCAGGTTGGGATCAATGGTGTGGCCGTCCAGGTCGGTGGGGAGCTTCACCTTCAGCCCGGTCTTTTTTGAGGACCGGTGGATCTTGCCCGACACCGTGTATTCCGTGACGCGTGGTCCGCCCTTCAATGCCTCCTCGAGCACTCGCCCCTGAACCCCGTGCATGTCGAACGCGAGAATACGTGCAACGGTAGGCGCAATGTCGACGTTCGCTGTGGGAAGCGTGTTGTGCAGGCCCGACTTGAAGTCTGGCCCACGGGCCATCATGGAAATGTGCGTATCGGTCGGCGAGAAACTGCCATGGTCACCCCTCCGGTTGACCGAGCTCGCGTAGCTGATTCCGGTACGGCCTGCCACGGCAACGTTTTCGTCGAAAGTGAAGCTGACGATGATGTCGGGTCCTCGGCCAGCGACTCGGTTCTCCGTCTTGATGAGGCTCATGGGCAGCGTCCCCGAGACATCCCCGTACCTTTCACTCACGAAGATTGCGCCGAATTGCACGCGGCTCTGCAGGCTCAGCACTGCGGCTTTTACGGTGTTGGGGTTGCCATCCGGAACGAAGAGGTAATCGCTCCCCGCGTTCGCGGCCACGACGACGCCTCCGGCCGGAAGCGGCTTCGGCACCAAGTACCTGGGCGAGGTGTACTTTTGCGCTCTGCCGCAAACGCTTCCATCTGCGTCTGTCTTGGTGGGATGAACGCGAGTCCCGTCGAACAGGATGCCTGACAAGGTCGGTATGTCGCGGCAGCCTGCGCCATCGTAGGCCTTCATCCCGTCCCGGGTGAGCAACTCGGCCGTCCGCACGAAGCCCGAAACCGAGTACCCATATGGATCGTGCGAGCCGACACCGCTATCGACAATTCCCCGCAACGGGTAATGGGTGATGTCACCGGACACCGTGCTGTGATTGTGGTCCTGAGTGATGATGATGTCGGTGCTCTGCTCCCAGCCGAGCTGGCGGATCTTGTCCATGACTTGGCCCAAGATCTCGTCGTTCATCTTCGTCGCATCGATTGAATTGTATGTCCCGGGCCCGTATGCGTGATTCGTGGCGTCCGGCTCCTTCGACCAAAAGACTGTGAGATCGGGCTTCTTGACCGGAAGAATGTAATTGATGAACACCTCGGTCAGATACTTGAACCCGCGGCGGGAAAGGGCGCCGGTGCGGTCGAGCGGATTCGCGGTCTGCCTATCGTTGAGCCTCTGAATGGCAATGGGAGCCGTCGGGTCGCCGTTGTCATTGGCGAGCGCTAACGCACCCGCTTCGTAGGCATTGGTGGTGTTCCTCGGAAGCGCATAACCGGCTTTCTGGAGTTCTTTCGCGAAACTGAGCGGCATCGCCGCATCTTCATCGAGGACGATGTCCCCTCGCTTGTAATCCTGGATGAAGGCAGCCCCGAACTTGCCGATGGCCGCTGTCGACAGCCCTTTGGCCTGTGCCGCTTGAAGCATCGTCGAAACGAGCGTGAGCTTGCCCTGGTACGATTCCCGCACGGCTTCGACGACCCCGAAGTCCTCGATGAACGCCGGGGCAGAAAAATCGATATCGACCCCCTTCGCGTTCTTTCCCCTCGCACTCGGTGCGTACACCACGTTGCCGTAGAACCCATGCACCCCCGGATACGTTCCAGTCGCAATGGACGCGGAGTTCATCATGGTGAAGGTTGGATATACGGCGTGGTGATCAGCGAACACGACCCCAGATCGAGCGAGGTCGAAGTAATTCGGCATGTTTTCCGGAGTTACGTCGTCAGCTCGAAGTCCATCCCAAACAAAGATGATGACTCGTCGCGCAGTTGATCCTGCGTCCTGCTGTGCTGCTGCGAGACCACCTCCCAGGCCGAGCACACAGAACGACAAAGCGCTCAAGAAAATAAGTATTCTGGTTCTCATAGTTGTCCTCGTTTCCCGGCAACACAACGCCGGCTAACGATCATGAAATGAATTGTCTGGCTCCGTGCGACGCCTGCAAGCTAACGCCCGTATAAGTAAGGAGCATGGAACGCGGGCGCGGAGTGAAAGTCCCGAAGAAACGACTAAGCTTTGGCGAAGGATGCGAAACGCGGGATAATTCAGCACGTTGGAACGAGCTCGCCTTGACACCGAATAACGCCCGCGACGCTGAATTGCCTTTCGCGCCGAGCGAGGAAAGGCTGCGGGTCGGCGACTGGGCGGTCGAGCCCGAGCTGAATCAGCTCTCGGCCGCGGGCAAGACCGTGAAGCTCGAGCCCAAGGCCATGGCAGCTCTAATCTACCTCGCGAACCGGCCATCCTCTGCGGCGCGAGGCAAGCGCGCCGCCTGCATTGCCTAAAACGGAATATCGTCCTCCATGTCGTCGAACTTGCCGGCGGGTTTCTTCGCCGACTTGCCCTCGCCCGCCGTGGCGGGCTCTTTCGCCTCGCGCGCGCCCGCGTCGCCCGCCCCTTGCCGGCTGCCGAGCATCTGCATGCGGTCGGCGACGATTTCGGTGGTGGTGCGCTCCTTCCCCTCCTTGTCCTGCCATTTGCGCGTGCGCAGGGACCCTTCGACGTAGACCTGCGAGCCCTTCTTCAGGTACTCGCCGGCGATTTCGGCGAGCCGGCTGAAGAACACCACGCGGTGCCACTCGGTGCGCTCCTGCTTTTCGCCGCTCGCCTTGTCCTTCCAGGTGTCGGTGGTCGCGACCGAGATGTTGGTGATCGCGCCCCCTTCCGGGTTGTAGCGCGTCTCGGGATCGCGGCCCAGATTGCCTACCAGAATGACCTTGTTGACCGATGCCATTTAGCTCTCTCCTCCAGTAATTTTCCTGGCCGCCCGTTCGTCGAACGACTCAGGATACACCGTTAAGCGCGCGGCGCCTTCTGCGACCAGAACGTCGCGCACACCGCGCAGGCGCATCAGCGCCTCGCGCAGCGCGACCGGGTCAACCCCGGTGCCGACGGGAAACGTCCGCTCCGCGGCCCCGCCCGGATCGCGCATCTTCCATGCCACACCTAGCCATAACGCAACGACCGCGATTCCGAATACAAATACCGACGCCTCCCCGAAATGCTGCGCCAGCCAGCCGCCGATCGCGCCGCCGGCGAAGAGCCCCAAGGCCTGGGTCGTGTTGTAGACGCCCAGCGCCGTGCCGCGCGAGGAAGGCGGGGCCACCCGCGAAACCAGCGAAGGCAGGCTCGCTTCCAGAATGTTGAACGCGACGAAAAAAGCGAGCAGCAGCGCGATCACCATGTACAGATTCGTCAAGCACACGGCGAAACCGAGCTCGACGGCAAGCAGCAGCGCGATCGCGCCCAGAAAGAGGAATTTCATCCGGCCGCGGCGCTCCGCGTGAAGCAGGGGCGGCGCCATCAGGACGAACGATCCGACGACCACCGGCAAATAGATTTTCCAGTGCTCGCTGACCGGGACCCCGCCATACCGGACGAGGGCCACCGGGACGACGACGAATATCGCCATCTGCACGACGTGAAGCGAGAAGATGCCGAGGTTCAGCCGCAGCTGCTCGACGTTGCGCAGCACTTCGCCCAGCGTTCCCGGCCGGACCCGACGCCTGGAATCGCCCGCTCCGCGCGGCTCGGGCGGGACGACGCTCAAGGTCACCCAGATCGCTCCGAGCGAGAGCACCCCGGTCAGCGTGAAAATCCCGTCCATGCCGATGCTTCGGTACAAGGCCGGCGCCGCCACCAGTGACACGGCGAAGGTCAGTCCGATCGAGCCGCCGATCATCGCCATCGCCTTGGTGCGGTGCTCTTCGCGCGTGATGTCCGCGGCGAACGCCGTGACCGGCGCCGCGATCGCCCCCGTGCCCTGGAGCGCCCTTCCGAGAATCACCACGTAGATATCGGTCGCCCAGGCGGCGACGAAGCTGCCGAGCGCAAACAGCAGCAATCCGGTGATGATCGCGCGTTTGCGGCCGTAGCGGTCGGAGGCCATCCCGTACGGGATCTGCAGGATCCCCTGCGTCAAGCCGTAGATGCCGAGCGCCAGCCCGACGAGCGTCTGGTCGCCGCCGCCGGCGAGATGCCCCGCGTGCACGGCGAAAACCGGCAGGATCAGGAACAGCCCGAGCATGCGCAGGGCGAAAAGCGATGCGAGCGAGAGGCTCGCACGCAGCTCAAGGGGGGACATCCGACCCGCCGGGGACGTCATGGGAGTAGCGGGAACACTGCGAAATTTCGTATAGTAGCAGGTTAGCCTTCGCTTACCGGCCACATGGAACAAATCCGCATCCGCGGCGCGCGCACGCACAACCTGAAGAACTTCAACGTCGATCTGCCGCGCAACCGGCTGATCGTCATCACCGGACTGTCCGGCTCCGGAAAGTCCTCGCTCGCGTTCGACACGCTCTACGCCGAAGGCCAGCGCCGCTACGTCGAGTCGCTTTCGGCCTACGCGCGGCAGTTCCTGCAGCTGATGGAGAAGCCGGACGTCGACCTGATCGAGGGATTGTCGCCCGCGATCGCAATCGAGCAGAAGGCGGCGAGCCACAACCCGCGCTCGACCGTCGGCACGGTCACCGAGGTCCACGACTACCTGCGGCTGCTCTATGCCCGCGTCGGCACGCCCTACTGTCCCGTGCACAAGCTCGCCCTCGAAGCGCAGTCCGTGTCGCAGATGGTGGACCACGTGCTGGCGCTTCCCGCGGACACCAAGCTCGTGATCCTCGCTCCCATCGTCGCCAGCCGCAAGGGCGAGCAGCAGGAGCTGGTCGCGGAGCTGCGCGCGCAGGGTTTCGTGCGCCTGCGCGTGGACGGAAGAGTCCACGAGATCGACTCGGTTCCGAAGCTCTCCAAGAACACCAAGCATTCGGTGGACGTGGTGATCGACCGCCTGAAGGTGCACGCGGAAGCGAAGCAGCGCCTCGCCGAATCGTTCGAGACCGCGCTGCGTCACGCCGACGGCCGCGCCGTGGTGCTCGAGCCCGACTCGGGCCGCGAGCACCCGTTCTCGGCGCGCTTCGCCTGCCCGATCTGCGATTACTCACTGCCGGAGCTCGAGCCGCGCCTGTTCTCGTTCAACAACCCGATGGGCGCCTGCCCGGAGTGCGACGGCCTCGGGACCATCAGCTTCTTCGATCCGAAGCGCGTGGTCGCGTACCCAAGCCTTTCGCTTGCCTCGGGCGCGATCAAGGGCTGGGACCGGCGCAACCAGTTCTATTTCCAGATGCTCGCGAGCCTCGCCGCGCACTTCAAGTTCGACCTCGAGACGCCGTTCGAAAAACTGCCCGAGGCGGTGCAGAGCATCGTGCTCTATGGCACCAAGGAGAAGATCGCCTTCTCCTATCTCAACGAGCGCGGCCGGAGCTTCATCAAGGAGCACGCGTTCGAGGGCATCATCCCCAGTCTCGAGCGGCGCTACAAGGAGACCCAGTCGCTCGTGGTGCGCGAGGAGCTGGCGAAGTATCTCAACTCCAAGGCCTGCCCCGCGTGCGCCGGCGCGAGGCTCAGGATCGAGGCGCGCCACGTCAAGGTCGCCGAGAAGGCAATCTACGAGGTGAGCGGCCTCCCGCTCAAGCAGGGGCTCGATTTTTTCCGCACGCTCAAGCTCGCGGGCGCAAAGCAGGCCATCGCCGAGAAGATCGTCAACGAGATCGTCTCGCGCCTGTCCTTCCTCAACAACGTCGGGCTCGATTACCTCTCGCTCGACCGCTCCGCCGACACGCTCTCGGGCGGCGAGGCGCAGCGGATCCGCCTCGCTTCGCAAATCGGCTCGGGCCTCACGGGCGTCATGTACGTGCTCGACGAGCCCTCGATCGGCCTGCATCAGCGCGACAACGCTCGGCTGCTAGCCATGCTCAAGCACCTGCGCGATCTCGGCAACACGGTGATCGTGGTCGAGCACGACGAGGAGGCGATCAACTCGGCCGATCATGTCGTCGACATGGGCCCGGGCGCGGGCGAGCACGGCGGGCAGATCGTCGCGGAGGGAACCCCCGAGCAGATCCGGAAGGATCCCGCCTCGCTCACCGGCCAGTATCTCGCGGGCAAGCTCGAGATCGCCGTTCCCGGGACGCGACGCCGCTTCGACAAGCGCCGCGCGCTCGAGCTGCGCGGTGCGCGCGGCAACAATCTCAAGGGGATCGATCTCGAGCTGCCGGTGGGCCTGTTCGTGTGCGTGACCGGCGTGTCCGGCTCGGGAAAATCGACGCTCATCAACGACACGCTCTACGCGGCGGTCGCGCGCGAGCTGTACGGCTCGGTGCACGAGCCTGCGGCGCACGAGTCGGTCAAGGGGCTGGAATTCTTCGACAAGGCGGTGAGCGTAGACCAGAGCCCGATCGGCCGCACGCCGCGCTCCAATCCCGCCACCTATACGGCGCTGTTCACGCCGATCCGGGAGATTTTCGCGGGGGTTCCGATGGCGCGCGAACGCGGCTACGGGCCGGGGCGCTTCTCCTTCAACGTGAAAGGCGGGCGCTGCGAGGCCTGCCAGGGCGACGGCGTGATCAAGGTCGAGATGCATTTTCTTCCCGACATCTACGTGCCCTGCGACGTCTGCCACGGCAAGCGCTACAACCGCGAGACGCTCGAAGTGCAGTTCAAGGGAAAGAACATCCACGAGGTGCTGCGGATGACGGTGAAGCAGGCCCACGAGTTCTTCAGCGCGGTGCCGGCGGTGGAGCGCAAGCTCCAGACCCTTCTCGAGGTGGGACTGGGCTATATTCAGCTCGGCCAGCCGGCCACCACGCTCTCCGGCGGCGAGGCGCAGCGGGTGAAGCTCTCGCTCGAGCTCTCCAAGCGCGGCACCGGTCGCACGCTCTACATTCTGGACGAGCCCACCACCGGGCTTCACTTCAAGGACATCGATCTGCTGCTCTCCGTGCTGCACCGCCTGCGCGACGCAGGCAACACGGTGGTCGTGATCGAGCACAACCTCGACGTGATCAAGACCGCCGACTGGGTGATCGACCTCGGCCCCGAGGGCGGGGACGGCGGCGGGCGCATCATCGCGCAAGGCACGCCCGAGGACGTGGCGGGCGCGCAGGCCGGCTTCACCGGGCAATACCTGCGCAATGTCCTGGGAAAGAAAGTACGGCGCGCGGCGTAACCCCTGGGGATTCTCTAGAGTTCTTTTTTTTTCGATTGCGACGGCTCAGGCGAGAGCTGAACGCCCGGGCGCGTCAAAGCTTCAGGCTGCAGGATCTTGTCGAGCTCCTCCCTCGTGAGGAGCTTCTTCTCCAGAACCAGCTCGTACACGGTCCTGCCGGTGGCAAGCGCCTCGCGCGCCACTTCACTCGCCGCGGAATAGCCGATGTACGGATTGAGCGCGGTCACCAGCCCGATGGAATTCTGGACCGTTTGCGCCATACGCTCCCGGTTTGCGGTGATGCCCCCGACGCAGCGCTCGCGCAAGGTGTCGCAGCCGTTCCCGAGATGCGTGAGGCTCTTGAACAGGCTGTGCGCGATGACGGGCTCGAACGCGTTGAGCTGCAGCTGACCCGCCTCGGCGGCGAAGCTCACGGTGACGTCGTTGCCGATGACCTCGAAGGCGATCTGATTCACGACCTCGGGGATCACGGGATTCACCTTGCCCGGCATGATCGAGGAGCCCGCCTGCACGGGCGGCAGGTTGATCTCGCCTAGCCCCGCACGAGGCCCCGAGGACAAGAGCCGCAGGTCGTTGCAGACCTTGGAAAGCTTGACGGCGATCCGCTTCAGGACACCGGACAACTGCACGAAAGCGCCCGCGTCCTGCGTCGCTTCGACGAGGTTCGAGGCCGTGACCAGCCGGATGCCGGCGATATCCGAAAGTCGCTCGCATACCAGCGCCGCGTAATCCGGATGCGCGTTGATGCCGGTCCCGATGGCGGTAGCGCCGAGGTTGATCTCGGTGATGAGGAGCGCCGCTTCCTTCAACCGCTCCTCGTCCTCCTGCAGCATGACCACGTAGGTGCTGAACTCCTGGCCGAGCGTCATCGGCACGGCGTCCTGCAGCTGCGTGCGGCCCATCTTGAGCACGTTTGCGAACTCCTTCGCCTTGTCGCCGAAGGCGCGGCGCAGCTCGGCCATCGACGCCGCGAGCCGGTCGATCGTGAAATGCAGCGCCACCTTGACCGCGGTCGGATAGACGTCGTTTGTGCTCTGGCTCATGTTGACGTCCTCCACGGGGTGAAGATGCCGGTAGTCGCCGCGCGGGCGCCCGAGCAGTTCCAGCGCGCGATTGGCGATCACTTCGTTCGCGTTCATGTTGGTCGATGTGCCCGCTCCGCCTTGGATGACATCCACGACGAAATGCTCGAGCAGTTCGCCCCCGCGGATCTCCTCGCACGCCTGCACGATCGCCCCGGCCTTCTTGTTCGGCAGCAGCCCGAGCGCGTTGTTGGCGAGAGCCGCCGCCTGCTTCACGCAGGCGAGCGCGTGCACGAGGTCGGGATAAATCGAGATCGAAGTGCCCGTGATCGGAAAGTTCTCCAGGGCGCGCAGCGTGTGGATTCCGTAATACGCTTTCGCGGGGACGGCGCGGTCCCCGAGAAGGTCGTGCTCGACGCGCGTCGGGGCTTGGCTCATGGAGCGCTCCTTTGGACGGCCTGGGACCTGCAGTTTAGTCCTCCGTCGGCGCCCGGCCGTTCCGCGGAGGCGCTTGGACAAAGAATGGGGGACCCCGTAGAATCGTTCAGCCTCGGCGCATGCCGACACTGGCCGCCGCACCCGAACGGCGCACATGGAGACTGACATGGTCCGACCGATCACCCTCGCTGTTTCCGTCCTGGCTCTCGCCCTTGCCCATGCCGCGCCGGTCGCCGCCCAGGAGGGCACGCTCAAGAAGATCAAGGACGGCGGCTCGATCACCATCGGCCACCGCGACGCCTCGATTCCCTTCTCCTACTACGACGACAGGCAGCAGCCGGTCGGCTACGCCGTCGACTTGTGCTTGCGCATCGTGGACGCGGTCAAGAACGAGCTCAAGATGCCGAGGCTCGACGTCAAGTACCAGCTGGTCACCTCGGCGAACCGCATTCCGCTGATGGCGAACGGCACCATCGACCTGGAGTGCGGATCGACCACGAACAACCTCGAGCGCCAGAAGCAGGTGGGGTTCACGATCACGCATTTCCTGACCGCCAACCGCTGGGTGGCGAAGAAGGCCTCCAACATCAATTCGCTTCAGGATCTGAAAGGCAAGACGATCGTCTCCACGGCCGGAACGACCAACATCAAGCAGATCACCGAGATCAACGCCGCGCAGAACCTCGGCATGAACATCATCTCGGCGAACGGCCATCCCGAGGCCTTCCAGATGGTCGAGAGCGGCCGCGCGGTGGCGTTCGTCATGGACGACATCCTGCTCTACAGCCTGGCGGCGCAGGCGCGCAGCCCCGGCGACTACGCGATCTCGGCCGAGGCGCTCTCCGTCGAGCCCTACGGCATCATGCTGCGCAGGGACGACGCGGCGTTCAAGAAGGTGGTCGACGCCGCGATGACCCAGGTCTACAAATCGGGGCAGATCAACGCGATCTACGACAAGTGGTTCCTCAAGCCCATTCCGCCCAAGGGCATCAACCTGAACGTGCCGATGAGCGATCAGTTCAGGAAGGTGATCGCGAATCCGACCGACTCGGGCGATCCGAACGTTTACAAGTAATCGGGTGAAATGAGGAAACGGGGAGCGCTGCTCCCCGTTTTTGCGGGAGGGAGGCGTGAACTACCACTGGCATTGGCAGGTTTTGCTCGAGACCGAGCCTGGCGGCACCGGCACGTATCTGCATTACCTCCTCGTCGGCCTGGGCTGGACGCTCGCCACCGCGCTCGCCGCCTGGCTGATCGCGCTCGCGGTCGGCGCGGTGGTGGGTACGCTGCGCACGACGCCCATGAAGTGGGTGGTGCGCGCAGGGGATCTTTACGTCGAGATCTTCCGCAACGTCCCCCTCATCGTGCAGATGTTCCTGTGGTTCTTCGTGTTTCCGGAGCTGCTGCCCAAGGCCGCGGGCGATGCGGTCAAGCAGATGCCGCCGCCGTGGGGCTCGTACGTCCCGGCGGTGCTGTGCCTCGGTATCTTCACCTCGGTGCGGGTCGCCGAGCAGGTCCGCGCCGGCATCAATTCTCTGCCGCGCGGCCAGCGCATGGCCGGCATCGCGATGGGGCTGACTGAAACGCAGACCTACCGCACCGTCATCCTGCCGCAGGCCTTCCGCATCATCCTGCCGCCGCTCACCTCCGAGTTCATGAACGTCA
>WNGH01007786.1_pt1 | contig 11442 bp, 10 predicted proteins | sample 5400631 | NCBI WGS metagenome assembly WNGH01 (sample SAMN13153373, study PRJNA577476) | soil metagenome | isolation source: 115 cm soil or saprolite under Garry oak tree replicate 1 | place: USA:California | collected 2016-06-15 | reverse complement strand
ACGGTCAGCGGCCATCCACCGCGTCCAGTCAGCATCTGCACTGCGTTCATATAGATCTCATCCACGTCTGGCCGCTCTTCGCGATCAACCTTGATGTTGACGAAGAGCTTGTTCATCAGCGCGGCGAGCTGTTCGTTCTCGAACGACTCGTGCTCCATCACATGGCACCAGTGGCAAGCCGAGTACCCGACGCTCAGCAGAACCGGCTTGTCCTCGGCCTTCGCTTGCGCGAACGCTTCCTCTCCCCAAGGGTACCAGTCCACCGGGTTGTGCGCGTGTTGCAGGAGATACGGGCTGGTCTCGTGAATCAGACGGTTAGTGAATTTATGGCTCATAAAGAAAATCCTTTCGCAACTCCCAGACCCTAGACTCTAGACTCCCAGACCCTAGACCCCTAGACTCCCAGACCCTAGACTCTAGACCCCTAGACTCCCAGACACTTCCTGGCTTCTTCCACCTCGGCGGGCTGATGCGTGCACAAAACAACGGGTTCTTTCCCTTTGTGTTTGGGGCGTCGCAACTGTCCAGATCTGACTCCGGACTCCGAACTGACAGACTCCGCACTTTATAGGTGGTAGATCCGCTTCGCCTCTCTCTTGAGTTCCTCACGGAATGCCGGATGGGCGATTTCGATGAGCGCACCCGCCCGCTGCTTCAGGCTCTTGCCCCTCAGCGACGCGATGCCGTACTCGGTCACGACGAAATCGACAAACGCCCGCGGCGCGGTGATCACGCTCCCCGGCTCCAGGGTCGGCACGATGCGGGAGACACGGCGGCCTTTAACCATGGCACTGGACGGCGTAACAATGATCGAGCGCCCTGGATTACAATAAGCCGCGGTGATGGTGAAAATCGTCTGCCCGCCTGTGCCCGTGTACATAAAAGGACCGATCGACTCAGAGCACGCCTGCCCCCCCAGATCCACAGCCATGGCATTGTTCACCGCAACATAGTGCTTTTGGTTGACCAGCAGGCGCAGGTCATCGGTGTAGGTAAAGTCGTAAAATTCAAACTGCGGGTTCCCGTCGATAATCTCCAACTCGTCAGGCAGGACGCCGACGCCGCCGCTCGCTACAACTTTCCCCGGGTTCACAGTCTTGTATTTGCCGGTGATGACCCCCTTCCGCACTAACCGCGCCACCCCCCCGGGGATCACTTCAGTATGAATGCCGAGGTCGTTCTTGTTATCTAAATACATCCCCAGCGGAGAAGACACGCTACCGAGGCCAATCTGGACCGTATCGCCGTCGTTGATCAACTCAGTGGCCACTAAGGTGACCTCGGAGACGTGGATGTAGTTCTCGCCGCCGGTGCGGATGAAGTCCTCATGCACCTCAGCGATCACTACCCGTGCGGCCGCAGTCATGGTTTTGGACATAAACAACCCGGTGCCGAAGCTACAGTAGCCGTGCTTGTCCGGCGGAGACAGCGGCGTAAGGTAAACGTCACACTCTATTCCCGGCGGCAGCTCCCGGTGGCGGTAGTACGCGACCGGAATGAACTCCACCCTTCCCTCAGCCATGGGCGGGCGGGTGGTCACGCCCAGGTAAGGCGTTTGCAGGATAAACGCCTGGTCCGCGCCCGGCTGATCCCAGTCGAAGAGCGGTCCGATCACGCACACCTTCACGTCACGCAGCTCCTCTTTGCGTGCCATCAGGGCTTCGCTCAAGGTTACTGGCGTGGCGTGGAGCCAGTTCACCTGGACGGTGTCCCCGTTGCGCACCGCTTTCAGCGCTTCCTGGGCAGAAACCAACTTGTTGCCACAACGTTCACGCCAGTCCATACAGCCCTCCTTGTGGATCTTGGCCGGAGCATAAACCAAGGGCCACGAGAAAGCAAAGCCGCGCCCTCTTTTCGTTGTTTTGCGCTAGGTGCTGTGGTACTGATGAGACAGTTATCGTCGTTCGAGGAGGACTAGGCTATGGAAATCCGCATCGAGTATTGCGCGGCGTGAGGGTACGAACCCGAAGCCGTCAGTCTGACGGAGAAGGTACTGACCGAGTACAAACAACGGATTCGTCAGCTCACACTCGTGCCCTACGACGACGGCCGCTTCGAGGTGTTCGCTGACGGCAAACAAATCTATTCTAAGAAAGCCACGGGTAAGTTTCCAGAGTACGCGCAAGTGCGCAAAGCCCTACAGTAGGACTGACTAATGAAGACTGAGTCCTAAATAGGACAGCAGGAACAACAAGGGAGGCCTTTAGTCAGTCCTCAGAGGCTATCTGAAAAGTGAGGGGCTCCCTGATGCCATTGCCCCGAAGGGGCATTGGAGATTAACCGGGGGTGCAACCCCCGGAGTACGCGCCTCTCACCCTGCTCTCTCTTGCACCCCGGCGGGGTGCAGGCCCTCCCTCTCGCTTAGCGTCTTCTCCCCTCGCTTTCTCCCGCGCCCCTGCGGGGCGCAGGGGAGAGGAGGTATACGCTCACTAGCCGGGGGTTCCACCCCCGGCTATCAACCTCACGCCCCTCCGGGGCGTGCCCCCTCCCTTCTCTGTCTCTATCTCTGTCTCTGTCTCTCATTTCAGACCATTTCCGTTCGGCCCCAGACAAAGGCCAAGGCGGTCGCGCCATTCTTGCTCGTCACTGTGTGGACGCAGCCGTTCGGCCGGTAGCTCAGGTTCCCAGGGGTGACGACGCCTGATTCATCGGCGTTGGCGCCTTCGAGGACAAAAATTAGCTCGTCGCCGACATGGCGATGGATAGGCAGCGTGGCACCAGGCTCAAAGCGCACTAAGAACACGCGGCGCTCAGCCGCCTGATCTTCCCAAATCCGCTTCTGGCGGACTCCCGGGCGGGCCTCGACCCACTCCAGCTCACTCAGCGGAAAGATTTGCGAGGGTGGCGCATTGCCGATCTCCGAAGCCGGTTCAACACCGCCGGTGATGACTGCCAGCACCGTGGCCCCCTGCTTACTCGATATAGCATGGACGCAGCCGTTCGGCCGGTAGCCTATATTCCCGGCCGTCACGGTTCCGAAATCATCGGAGAGGGCACCCTCAATGACGAAGATCAGCTCATCGCCGGCGTGCCGATGAAGCGGAAGCCGGGTGCCCGGCCCGATGCGAGTCATGAGGGCCCGTCGCTTCGTCTCCGGATGCTCCCATAGGTTTTTCATGCGTATCCCGGGCTGCAACTCCTGCCACGCGAGGTCGCTGACCGAAATCATGCGAGATCGTAGACTCTCTTGTGTCGTCGTCATGGTATCCCTCCTTACGAAGTATTCGTACCAACGTATTCGCCCTATCCAGACCCTAGACGCTAGACCCTAGACGCTAGACTCACCGTCACCCACCGTTCTTCGGCTGCCGACCGCACCAATGCATCAATCACTTCCTGCGAGCGCAGTCCCTCCAGAAAGCTCGGTGTAACCGGGTGCTGAGCGCGGATACCGGCGACGAAACGGCGCGTCAGTTGCGCAAAGAGAAAATTGCCGACCGCAGCGCCAAGATCACCGGTGTCCAACCCCTCGTGCAACCGTTCGGGAATCGGCAGAGCGGAAAGTTTCCTCTCCCCTGCTTTGGCCCCCCGCAGTCGGCCGCTGATCCACGTGCCGTCCTTCAGATCTGCATCGTAGAGCAACACTCCATCGCTGCCGTAGAACTCGAAGCGGTGGCAGTTACTCGCATAGGCCACCCGACTCAGATGCACCGACACCTGCACGCCTGAGGCCATCTCCGCTACAAACGCGCAGGCATCATCCGCATCGGCCGTCACGATCTCACCAGAGCCGGCGACCTTGCGCTCGGGGATGGCTGTCACGAAGTGAGCCGAGACCTTGCGAAAGTCACCTAGCATCCAGCGCAGCATGTCGATCACATGCGGCCCGATATCCCCCAGCACGCCAAAGCCGGCGAACTCTTTGCGGTGGCGCCACAAGAGCGGAATGCTGGGATCGGCTTGGCGCTCCGCATGCCACATGGCGTTGACGTGATAGACCCGACCGAGAAAGCCCTCCTCTATCAGCTCTTTGCTGCGCACAACACCCGGCAGGAACCGCCAGTTAAAAGCCGTTGCATGCGTCACCTCCGAGGCCTGGGCGCGGTCGTACATCTCCTGCCCTTGCTGGGCGTTCATGGCAAAGGGTTTCTCGCACAGCACCGGCTTACCCGCAGCCAGGGCGGCAAGGGTCATCTCGTGGTGCACATACGGCGGGGCGGCAATACTTACCACCTGCACTGCCGGGTGGGCGATCAACTCGCGATAATCGCTGAAGACGTGCGGCACGCCATGCTGTCTGGCAAACGCCTCGGCTTTGCCGGGCGTGCGCTGGCACACGGCCACGACCTGCACATTCTCACACCCTCGATAACCGAGCAGGTGCATGAGGCCAAAGCCCGTGCCGATGATACCTACGCCAAGAGGTTCGTTGTGTCCCTGCGCCATAGATCGCCTCCTTTGCAGTCGAACAGCGGGAAACTCTATCTCATCGGTATCGAACCACGCAACAGCGGAATAACCAGGACCCAGGAGCAGCATCCCGTGCGCAGAGTGCAGATCCCGCGTATCCACTGCTTGATTTATGCCGTCCAAAGGATAGGAAGAGTTATGATGATTCGGCGTATTCTCAAGGCCTTAGCCATCGTCGTAGTTGTTCTCGGGCTGCTCGTTGTAGGGGTGTGGATTCTGCTCCAGCCCCCAGTACTTGCGGTCCCGAGCCAGGAACGGCTGGTGTTCTCCAACGTGACGGTGGTCAACCCGGGACTCGACCGACGTGCTGGACAGACCCTCACGATCCGGGACGGGCAGATTGAAGCCATCACTGCCAATCCACCCGCCAGCTCAGAGGCGAGCACCCACTTTGCCGGTTTATACGTGTTGCCGGGCCTGATCGATATGCATGTACACCACATCCCTTCTGATTGGAAGCTGTACGGGCTGCTCTTTCTGGCGCATGGTGTCACGACGGTTCGCGACACCGGGGACTTCAGTGGCAAGATCCTCGAGAAACGCCAGCAGATCCAGGATGGGAAGTATCCCGGGCCGCGGCTCTTTGCCTGCGGACCGATCATCGATGCTGATCCGCCCTGGTGGCCAGACTCTCGCGTCGTGCGCAATGTGGCCGACGCACGAGCGGCCGTCGACGAAGTGGCAGCGGCAGGTGTGGATTGCGTGAAGGTATACTGGCGTCTCTCCGCTGAGATGCTCGCCGCCATCCGTGAAGCCGCGATACAGCATAAGCTGCTAGTCGTGGGCCATATTCCCCTGGCGGTTCCCTTCGAAGCGGCCCATATAGGGGACATTCAGCATCTGACAGGAGTGCCATCGCACGCAAACCGCCCGAACACAAGCAGATTGGCGCAGTTTGCCGCGTGGGCGGCGGCCTGGCGCGATCTCGACGAGGCCCGGATTGACTTCATCGTCCAGACTTCGCTGGAGCAAGGATTGTTTCATACCCCGACGCTGGTCGTCTGGGCCCAGATGGGACGGTTGCGCGACTACCCCACTCTGCGCGATGCCCCGACCGCCCAGCTTCTGCCGCGGTGGTATCGAGAAGTGTTTTGGCGCCCTCAGGAAGCTTTTCTGCCAGCCTTAGACGATATAGGCGCAGCAGTACCCAAGATGAAGACCGTGGTTCGACGTCTCTATAAAGCGGGGGTGCGGATTCACGTGGGGAGTGACACGCCGAATCCATTTGTGGTTCCGGGTGTAGGCCTGCACGAGGAACTCCACCACTTGGTTGATGCAGGCCTCACACCTGAGGAGGTGTGGGTGGCAGCGACACGTTGGGCAGGCGAGACACTGGGCATGTCCAAATTGGGGACTGTGCAGGAGGGGGCGCCGGCGGATTTCCTCTTCTTCCGGGAAGATCCCACCCGGGACTTGAGGGCGCTCTCCACCCTGGAAGCAGTGGTGGCCCAGGGACGGCTCTATCCGAAGGCAGTACTTGATGCCGCGCTAGCGCGCCACCGCGCTCACTTCAATGGGTGGCTCTACGACCGGCTCTCGATAGCCTATGCCCGGTGGATGGCCTCAAGGATCCCCACAGATGAACAGTAATTGTTGACGCAAGATGCTAACCTTGCGCCATAATTAGGCAGCCGATTTTTTCGTAAGGTTTTTGTGAAAGGAGAGTTATGGAACGCGGTCTCGGTTAGTGGGGAGACAATCGAGGTGGGGGAGCAAATAGAAGTCCTGTCTATAGAAGGCCTGACCCTGCAGGTGGACCGTGTTCCTCGCTGACGCAGCGCCATCATGGCGAAAGGGGCTCAGAGAACACAGCAAATCTGACAGGAAGGAGAAACGCGATGGCAGGACGTGTAGACGGCAAGATCGCATTGGTTACTGGCGGCGGATCAGGCATCGGCCGCGCAACGGCCCTGGTGTTCGCCCGAGAAGGCGCGAAGGTGGTCGTCACAGATGTCGTTGTTGAAGGAGGCGAGGAAACAGTGCGGCTGATTAAGGCCGCAGGCGGTGAGGCCCTCTTCGTCAAAGCAGATATGGCCAAGGCAGCGGAGGTGGAGGTGATGGTGAACGAGGCCGTCGCAACCTACGGCCGGCTCGACTGCGCGCATAATAACGCAGGGATCGAAGGCGCGATGGGCACCACTACGGACTACACCGAGCAAGACTGGGACCGCGTCATCAGAATCAACCTGACGGGGGTGTGGTTGTGCATGAAGTACGAAATTTCCCAGATGCTCAAGCAGGGGGGAGGAGCGATTGTGAACACCGCATCAGGCGCGGGGTTGGTGGGGGTCCCACGAATGCCGGCCTATGTAGCCAGTAAGCATGGAGTGGTGGGGCTAACCAAGACGGCAGCACTGGAGTACGCCAAGTCGGGGATTCGGGTCAATGCGGTATGCCCAGGGGTGATCCAGACGCCGATGGTCGAACGCGTCACGGGCCGGCGACCAGGCATGGTTGAGAGGATGGTCGCTGCAGAGCCCATCGGGAGGATGGGGAGGCCGGAGGAAATTGCGGAGGCGGTGGTGTGGCTGTGTTCGGACGCAGCGTCGTTTGTGACCGGTCTGCCCATGGCGGTCGATGGCGGCGCTGTTGCGCAGTAGCATCGTCGCTCCCACAACTGGTTCATATGGGAGGAAGCCCACATCGGGACCGGAGCGAGTTTTTCCTCGCTCCGCCTTTCCCGATCCGGGGTTATTTCGCGCCCTCAGCCAGGAGTTTGTTGACCTCTTTCTCGACCACCGTCCCCCTGAAAAAGCCCGGGTTCATCCCTGTCCACAGCGTGGTCGGGTTGGTGAACACAAAGTCGCGGAAGTCGTCTTCTGTAATCGCCCCATGCTCCACCAACTCATACGCCTCTTCCGTAACTTCCGTCATATCCGGCACATCCCAGTGCCCAATATCTGAGCTGAAAATTGCTCGCAGCTGCGCCCCAAAGGGATTGGCCTTGTTGTTGAAGGCCGTCGCATTCATCGGATCATCTGCCTCACAGCCAAAGTAGAAGTGCGGGACGAACAGTCCCTGAATATCCTCCACCTTCTCGATCCCGCACCGATAGAAGTCGTTCCGCATCTCCGGTGCTTCCCGGGTGTTGATCGTCGCGCCGCTCGCTTTGCTGAGCTGGTCCAGTTTGCCTTCCGTCACCCGTCCCCCATAACGCCGACACAGATCAAGCAGCAACTCGGCGTTGAGGTTGGCCGGGTTGTAGTTTTCCAGAGCCTCGGGGTTGCGCTTTTTCCACCGCGCCACCAAGTCCGCATACACCCGTGCCCCCGTACTCACGCCACCTTCGAGAAAGGCAAACTTCAAGCTGGGAAACCGCCGGGTTACCCCACCAAAGAACAGCGCTTTACACACTGCCTCGCCTGCCTCGGCAAAGTGGCCGATGTGATTGTACATGTAGTTCGAGATCGAGGTGCGGCTGCCCCAGCCCATAGCGACAGAGTGGAAGGTCGGTGCCACCTTGAGCTCGACACACTTGGCCCACACGGGGTCGTAGTCGTACGCGCTGTCCAGACAGAAGGTGTCGAGCCAATAGGCGTAACGGGCCGCCTCGGGCGCGGTGCGGGCCACGGCAGGCACGGGACGGATCACATGTCCCGCTAGCATCACCGCTTTCATGCCCAACGTCTTGACCACATACTCCAACTCCTCAATCGCTTCCTGCGGCGTATGCATCGGGATAACAGCCACCGGGATGAGGCGGTCAGCGTATTCCCGGAAAATGTCCGCATGATAGGTGTTGAAGGCCCGGCAGGTCGCCCGGCGGATTTCTTCGTCGTCCAGGTGCGGGGCGAGGAGGCCAAAAGTTGGATAGAGCACGGTGACGTCTAACCCCATGTCGTCCAACCGCTCATACAGGAGTTTAGGCAGCATAGCTGTGACGCGATCGAGCGTATTCTTGGCTGGCAACGCCCACCAGGGGGGAATGGTGGCACGCTGATCGCGGCGTTCGTCAGACGTGAGACGATGCCAGGTCAGCATGCCGCCCAGGCTACTTGCCATTCCCTTGGTCCGTTCCGTTTTATAGCGCTCAACGATGCGTGACCCCCCAACTTGTTGCAAGTAGTCCAGCACAGCGGGCTCGAATTCCACCGTGTGGCCGTCGGAGTCGATCACCGGATGGGCGAGCCGCGCACGCACTACTGCCGATGTGGTCGCCATAAGCACCCTCCTTTTATTGAGAGATAAGTTTTGTAACTACTCGCCTACATTGCTCCTTAATTTTTAGGCTGGGGCCGTTTTGCCCGCGAACGAGGAGGGGCATTCCGCGGGCGCCGCAGGCGCAAAGCGGAATGCCCCTCTGAGAGAGCCCCCACCTGTCGTAACTGACAAACGACAGGAGAGCGGAAGAGTAGAACCGCACGGGCCATAGAGCTGTCTCGATAACTTCCATCCGGCCTGCTTCCTTATCTTGTCTCTCTGAACCGCAGCCACAATAGGTAGCCGATCCCGCCACTGCTGCCGCCGCAAACATCGGCTAGAAAATCATACAGATCGACAAACCGCCCAGGGACATAAAGCTGATGCCACTCATCACTCAAACCATAGACCCCGGCAAAGGTCAGTGTTGACAAGAGCACAGTCCGAGCTGTCCACCCCGGTCGGTCGGCCCTGACCGCACGTGTCCATAACCACCCTACCCCCCCATACTCCAGGAAATGGGCCAGTTTGTCAGCGGATGGGACCAACTCCGGCACTGTCAAGTCAGGTTGAGAGGACAAGACAAAGATCAAGGTACAGTAACCGACAAGGATCCCCCAAGTCGAGAACCACCTTCTCACGCGGGCAGTGGCGACGCCAGCTCCTACATCTCCTGACAACGACATAGGTGGATTCCCTTTCCCCTTACACTACAAGCACACCATTTTGCTAGACAGTTGGCTTGCAGTAAAGAGAATAAGTAGGGAGGAGCAAGCAAACCTGGCCCCAACGCCTCCACCCCCTGTAGGAATGAACAGGTCACCCTTGCCTTCGCGTCAATTCTAAGACAAAAACATAGGTGAGGAGGAGAAGAACCATGGTGAAGAGGTGGAGCGTCGTATTGATTCTGGCTGTGTCCTTCTGGAACGGAAGGGGAGGTACGCCTGCCTATACAGCCGGCGATGTGTTCGAGCGAGCTAGTCTAAGAGGACTAAACACTGTCCAAGTCGTGGTCGAAGACTTGGCCCTAGACGTCACCCAAGATGGTCTCAACCGTGAGCGTATCAAGGTCGCAGTCGAGCAGCAGCTCCAGCGTGCCGGTATCGGAGTGGAGCAGCAAGCCGATACTGCCTTCTACATCCATCTGGGCACAGTGAAGAACAGTGCCGGGCTGTACAGCTACGGTCTCTCGCTCCAACTCCAGCAGCTCGTGCTGCTGTTCCGCGACCCCTCCCTGGTGACCTGGGGCACCACCTGGAGTCTCGATCAGGTCGGCTCCAGCGCCCCGGCCAACATTGAGGAGGTTGAGTCCTTGATCGCACGCGGGGTCAACGCCTTCATCGAGGATTACCAGATGGCAAACCCCGCGGCCGGATAGCTTGGTTCTTACCCTGTCAACACCAGGCCTGACTCTACCACTACCAGCCTTTCCCGTTTCCCCTTTGCCCTCTACTCTACTGCCATAATCCTGGTGTTGACGAAGTAGGCAAAGTCAAACTCAGTGTATTCGCCTGCCCGCTTGCCAGGAACAGGAAAGAGACGCGCCGAGAGCGGCTTGCCAAGCCTCCAACCGAGGGTCCCCACGTCGAGGAGCAGAGCAGCTAATTGCGCCTCGCTCACATCTCCAGGCAAAGGAATGGTATCCAGGCCGGTACCGCACACTGCCGAATACGCCAGCAAGCTCGACAGCCGCAGCAGCCCTTGATTGTTCCGTTCGGCTAAGCCCGCATCTTCCAGCACCGGTAGCATCAGACCGCAGTACCCGCAGGTACGCAACGAGGTTTCTTTGAGGGCCACGGTGATCAAAGCCGCTGCGGTGAGGGTGCCGGGCTCGCCAAAGCGGCCCAACCCCAAGCGCTCGATGGCATAGGCGATACTCACCTCAGGTTCAGGCCCCGGGGCCGGAGATAGATCGATCCCGCGGAAGACAAAGCCTTGCCCTTCCAAGCGTTGGGCAAGGTGCTGCAAAGGCCCCCCCCGTTTCTCCAACTCCCGGCGAAGAGACACGGAAACATCCGCCAAGTCAGGGTTGAGAGCACAGACCGCCGCAACCACATCCGCTGCTTCTAAAGCCAGAGCGAAGGCCGGCTCCCCAGCGTGAAACGCCGCCGGGAAAAACGGGATGTGCGGCTGACAGTTGACCAGCGCAGCAAAGCGCAGGTTGCCAAACCCTCCGGGCGTGGCACCAGCGATATCCCGTATCACCCGCGCAATCGCCCGCGCCGTGGAGACACGCGCGGGCTGTCCCCCTGCCCCCAGCACTGCGCTGGTGAATACAGCCTCGGTTTCAGCAATAAGCGTAGGGAGGATTGCGAGTAATCTGACCTCCGCATCCACCTGACAGTTCACTGGTCCCAACGCACAGTAATCAATACCATTCTCTCGACAACACCGTTCGAGTTCACCGGCAAAACGCACGATCTCCGCCTCCGTACGCTCCCTCAGATACACCGGAAACGGCGGAGTCGCCAGACGCACAGTCTGTACCGGTACCCCAGCGTCCTCACACGCTGCCCGGACACGAGCGGCAAATCGCCCAGCTGCTGCTACTTTTTCACAGCTCAGGGGAAACCCCGGGTCTAGACCCACCGTGATAGCGCGCACTTTCATCTCGCTACGCTCCTTCCACGCTTTTTTCGTAGTGTAGCCGCAGGCTGGTTGGCCGCATAGAGCGTCGTGGGGATTGCAATTTGCAGAAACTGAATATAGTCAAAATATGTCCTGCTACTAATGGAGGGAACACCCCATGACAAAAAAGGAGACGCCTACTACTCCCCCCTCCCAGGCACACACCGAGGGCGCTGACATCCAAGTGCGGCTTACCCGCCGCCCGCCTTGGCAGCCTTCTCCCCGCCTTCCTGACTACCTCTTGGAGGACGATCTCAATAAACT
>WNGH01006112.1_pt1 | contig 11442 bp, 13 predicted proteins | sample 5400631 | NCBI WGS metagenome assembly WNGH01 (sample SAMN13153373, study PRJNA577476) | soil metagenome | isolation source: 115 cm soil or saprolite under Garry oak tree replicate 1 | place: USA:California | collected 2016-06-15 | reverse complement strand
GGCGACGGATCTCCAGTTGTTAGATCTGCCGGCGCGGGGAGGAGTGGAACAATTACGACTTCTCACGTCGAGAGGTGTGAGCGGAACCCTTTATCCATCAGCAACTTACAGAAACCCAACCGTTCTTTGACGCTGAGGCCCACACCTATGCCAAGAATGGAGACTTCGCGAGACCCACGCCGAAATGCCCACAAAACAGAGGCTTTTGGAGGTTTGCGAGATTTTCTTTAGCCGAGGCGTTCGGGAGCAAGATTCAGATGGCAGCCACTATGACAGACACCAAGAATATAAAAGTAACTAAATGAAGAAGATACAGAAGTGGCGGAGAGGGTGGGATTCGAACCCACGGTACGGTTTCCCGTACGCTCGCTTTCGAGGCGAGTACTTTCAACCGCTCAGTCACCTCTCCGCGGTTGTTGCAGGCTTAATCGTAGCAGAGCGCTGCGTTGTTCGGCAATCCAGGGGCGGACCGTTTGCAAATGCTTTGAGCAGAACAAACCTAAGCCTGCAAAATGACCATGGACGGCGGGGCATCGCGAAAATCCCGAAGAGCGCTTGCTAATCGCGGCGTTTAGCGAAGAAAGACTGAATGATGGCGGCGCAGTCAGTGGCCAGAACGCCGGCGGTGACTTCTACCCGGTGGTTGAGGCGCGGGTGGGAGAGGATTTCGAAGCAGGAACGGACGGCACCGCCTTTGGGATCGTCGGCGCCGAAGACAAGGCGTGGGACACGGGCTTGGACGAGGGCGCCCGCGCACATACTGCAGGGCTCAATCGTGACGTAGAGCGTGGTATCAGGAAGGCGGTAGTTGCCAAGCCGGCGGGCCGCTTCTCGCAGACTGACGATTTCGGCGTGGGCGGTGGGGTCGCAATCGCGCATGGTGCGATTGCTGGAACGGGAAAGGATCTTGCCGTCGTGGACGAGCAGGGCGCCGACGGGGACTTCGCCGGCCTCGGCAGCGGAACGCGCTTCAGCGAGTGCTTCCTGCATGAACTGGATGTCAACATCCATCGTCGGCGAGAGAATAACATGCGGAAACGGGGGGAAACGAAATTAACAAACTGCTGCGTCGAGGGAAGCACCAGGCACGAAGAGAACAAAGAGGGCAGAGAACGGAGGCATTAACGCGGAGAAGCAGCGGCATAGAGAAGAAAGAGATAAAAGGGGTGTGCGCAAAAGTTATAGGTAGGAATTGATGATTTCTTCTTTTTCCTTCATAATCTGAATGCTTTTAGAACATGCAGAAAGAGAGGAAAAACATGTCCACTGCCATCGAACGGCTCGAGCAAAGGAGAAACGCCTTGTACCAACGACTGCAGGCCCTCGGAGACTTCCGCCCCGGAACGATCTCGGTGAATTTCCGGAAATGCGGTAAGAAGCGATGCGCCTGTGCCCGGCCCACACATCCCGGGCACGGCCCCCAGTACCTGTGGAACACGACCAGTGGTGGACAGAGCCGGGCACAGAATCTGCGCCTGGGGCCGGAATTAGAGAAGGCCCGTCGAGAAGTGGAAAATCACCGGGTCTTTCTCCGACTGGGCCGAGAATTGGTCGAGGTGAATGAAAAGATCTGTCGACTGCGCCTGGCAGCCCCGATCCAAGATGAAAAGGAACTGGAGGCACTTAAAAAAAAATTGCAGAAGCAGTTTCTAAGGAGGCGGCGCAGGAGATAAATCAATTGATTGAGCGGGTGTTCCAGGAGATCGGACAAAGAGGGCATGTCGACTTGGAGGCGAGTGAGATGGCCATTCGCGCCGCCTCGCACCGCATCGGCGGCCGTTTACTGGAAAAATTGCTCAATGCCGACGGCGGGAGATACCAAGGCTCCTACATTCCTTGTGGTCAAGGTCATCGGGCGCGCTTTGTCGAATTCCGGAAGAAGCAATTGCTCACCGTGCTTGCTCCCGTCGAGGTCCAGCGAGCCTATTATCACTGTGAAGAGTGTGGAGCCGGAGTCATCCCCAAGGATCGGGAATTGGACATTGTGTATACCAGTTTTAGTCCGGGGGTACGTCGTATGATGGGTCAGGTGGGAGGAAAAGAGGCTTTTGATAATGGGCGGAAAGATTTGGAAGTGCTTGCCGGCCTGCAGGTTAAAACCAAAGCCGTGGAGCGCGTATCCGAGGCCCTCGGCGAACAGATCGAGCAACAAAATCAGCAGGGACAAAAACAAATCCTCTCGGGCAAGGTCGTCTGTTTTGGAGGCCAGGCGCAGATTCCCAATCTGTATGTGGCTATCGATGGCAGTGGAGTGCCGGTCGTGGCCCGGGAAACCGAAGGACGCCAAGGGAAAGACCCGGCGGGCAAGGCCAAGACGCGAGAGGCCAAACTCGGCTGTGTGTTCACCCAGACGACGGTGGACGAGGAGGGATATGCGGTACGAGATGAGGAATCCACGACCTATGTGGGGGCCATCGAGGAGGCCGAGTTCTTTGGCCGCCGCATTTATGCCGAGGCGGTCCGGCGCGGTCTGCTGCGTGCGCGGCGGGTCATCGTGCTGGGAGACGGGGCCAAATGGATATGGGGCATCGTCGAGGAACACTTTCTGGGAGCGATTGAGATCGTGGATCTTTATCATGCGCGAGAACATCTGGAGAAAGCCGCCAAGCTGTTGTATGGGGCCAAAGGAGCGGCATGCCAGGCCTGGATTTCGGCTCGGCGCAATGAACTGGATGAGGGAAAGGTCGAGGCGATCATCGCCGCCATGAACCGACGCCGCGTGCGGGATTCCGAGGCTCAGGAAGAACTCGAAAAAGAGAGGGGATACTTTCGCGGCAACGCGGAAAGGATGCGCTATGCAAAATTCCGCAGCCAGGGTTTATTCGTGGGATCCGGCGTGGTGGAGGCCGGCTGCAAGATCATCTTCGGCCAGCGCCTAAAGTTGTCCGGCATGCATTGGACCGTCCGGGGCGCGAATGCCATCATCGCACTGAGGTGTTGTCAACTCAGTGGTCGCTGGGAAGAGTTTTGGGAATCCCGAGCGGCGAGCTGATTTCCCTACCCACAAATTTGGCGTACGCCCAGTGGACTGGCGGCGCTTGGGGGCACTTGCGGGCGTCTGCTACACTAATTGGACCGGTTCCGGGATCGTCTAATCGGTAGGACATCAGCCTTTGGAGCTGAGTATCCTGGTTCGAGTCCAGGTCCCGGAACCAGCTTTACCTTCCAGCCAGAACTAGCCACGCCTGGTCAAACTTTTCAACTGAGGCATGGAGCGCTTGAGATCCTTCGCTTCGCAGGGATGGCACCTGCAGGGAATATGCTCCGTTAGCGAATCACATTTCGCGATAGTTCAGCAGGACAACGCCGATCAGCGCAATACAAAGTGGCCAGAGGCGGGCCAGGACGTTTCGCGTTTGATTCTCGGAGGGAAGGCGAAGTTCCAGCCAGCGCGACCATCCCGCGGTCACAGCCAGAATCGCGAGCGGAATGTGGCTTAGCTCGGCGAGGACTTCTTCCTTGAGGTTTCCGAGGCTATGGGAATGGGTGAGGAGCAATGCGCCGGAAACAGCGATCAGTACAGGAAAGACCAGCCGGGCTCGGCCGGAGACGACGCGGCCCGTTTGTACGCGCCATTCAAATGCCGCCAGAGCGATTACCAGCACCGCAAAGAAACGGTGCAGAAGGACTTCTGGATCCGCAAGAGTCGCCCAGAAGCCGACGGGCCCGAGCGGCCAGGTCTCCGGATCGCTGCGGAGAAATAGAAAGGCCGAAAGGCCGAGGAAGGCGAGCGGCCAATTGTGGGCCCAGGAGACTTTTCCCGCTTGCGCGACCAGGGCCATCAGTCCCATCGAGAGAACGACAATGCCTGCCCAGTGATGGTTGTACTCGGACCAAGCCTTTTCGGCAGGGGTGTTTGGACGTGTGCCGGTTTGGCCGGGAACGTAGGATTCGGTCGAGAGCGAGCCGGATTCGAAGGCTTTTTTCTGAGCGGCGTAAGCGTCTTCGGGCAGCTCTTGAACAGATGGACTGGCGAATCTTGGTGAACGTGGAGACATGCGGGCGAAGATTTCTTGACCGCTGACGCGGTCGTGAGTGAGATCCACGGCGGGAGGGAGTGAAGTCAGCGAAGCGGCGGTAAGGATCACGGTGATGCCGATGCCAATTTCGGCTTCGCCGAAGCGCTTCAGGCTGGCAAGAATGGAGCTGGCCGATCCGCGGCGGACGAGTTGAAAATTGAGCGCTCCGAGAAACAAGAGAAGGCCGAAGAGAAGCACTTTAGTGGCGACCATCGCGCCGTAGGACGTTCCGTAGACCGCCTTGAATGAGCCAACGTAGGCAAAACCCAGCACCAAACCGGCAGAAGCGAGCATGGCAACGCTCGCCAGCGCGAGTTGCGAAAACCTGGCGCTGAGCTGCCGCGCGAAGTCCGGAGTCGGGGCTCTCCGGATAGCGATCAGTAGGTACGGTAAACCGCCAAGCCAGGAGGCCGTCGCCGCTTGATGCAGGGCGGTGAAAGCGACCAGCGGCACACGATAATCCAAGCGAGCCACGGAGTGACTGGTCATGACCGAGGAGGCCATGATGGCGACCGCGGGAAGAAGCAGATCAGTGTAGCCGGATGAGCGTCTTACGGTCGTAAGTGCGATGATGTTCAAGGCCGCCACGAAACCAATTGCACCGGCGAGAACGAAATTCGCGCCGGCGATTTCGCGAAGAGACATGTCGGCGGACTGCCTCAGAATCAGCGAGTTGGCGAGGACGTAGGAAATCTGCATCACCGCCAGCGCGATCGCCGAGCGCCGAATCGAGCGTAGACAGGCTTCTTGTATCGCCGCCAAATCCTCTTTCGCGCGACGGACGACGAAAATTAGAAAAACAATGCCGCCAACCGCGAGAGACTGAAACGTCAGCGTCGCCCCGCGGAACAGGACGGAGAGGAAGCCGAAGACTTGAAGTAAGCGAGCCATGAACGTCAATCAGGATGGCGTGACAGTGAAGGGGATTTCACCACGGGTAATGTGACCATCGGAGGCCAGCACTTGCCAGCGGAGGCGGTAGGCGCCAGGGGCCAAGCCAGTGGCCTCCGCCGCGAGCGTGTCCGCGGGACTCTGCTTGTTGATTTCGAGCGCCTGCGCGGAGGCGTCCGGATGGATCAGCGTCAGTCGGGAGCGGAGCGCATCGATGCGGACATTGAAGCGGAGCTTGATCGGAACATCTGGTCCCGATACCGTACTCTTCAGAGGAGGGTTTGATTCGAGGAGGATTGCATGCGCGACCGTTGGAGCAGCCATCAAAAAAGCCACGACCGCGGCAAACAAAATGATTGCGCAAAGACTTCGGCGACCTGGCGGCATGATTTCCTCTTCGCCAAGTTTGGCGAAAAGCTCCGTGAAAGCTGGTCTTCGACCGCTGAAGAAAATTATACAGAAGCCGGGATGGATTGCTAATTCATTCGAGCGCCGCTGCAGAGACAGCACTGTCCCTGCCTCCGGCCAATGAGAGAAGGAATTTCACCCGGCGAGGCCCAGGCTGAGACTCGGCAAAGTCACTCGTGTGAAGTTATCTCGTTGCTGTGATTCCAGTCGATGGTTGGATCGGACGCGGGATCATGTTCGACTTCCGGAGCGTTGGTCTTATCCAGCTTTCGCTGCGCGCGCTTTTCTTCCTTCATCTTGCGCTTCTCGATGCGCTTCATTTCTTTCTGCCGCTTCTGGAATGTCGTGGTCATAAGCCTCTCCTCCAGCAGAGTGCGGCAAGGGCCCTGGTCCCTGCCGTCCAGCCCATTCATGGAAAAGGAAAACTACCAGCGCGGTTCGCGGGGCTGGCGCGCCGACTCACGGTAATCTTCGTTCGAAAAACGGTCTCGTCCGCCGCCCTTGCCGCGCCCGCCGCCTCCGCCCGGGCCGCCAAAGTTCTTCGGACCGCGTGGCGGGCCGCCTTCGCCCTTAGGGCGCGCTTCATTCACCTTCAAATTGCGCCCGCCAACTTCTTTCCCATCCAGGGCGGCCATGGCCTGCGCCGCTTCCGCGTCATTGGGCATTTCGACGAAAGCAAAACCGCGTGCACGCCCGGTCTCCCGGTCCATGGCCAAGTGAACGCGCGTTACCTGGCCGAACGGTGCAAATAGCTCGCGCAATTCGCTCTCCGAGGTCTGGAAGCTCATGTTGCCCACAAATAAACTCTTCATCTTTAACTCTCCCTGTACTCTTCGAAGCACTACGAGCGCAGGATCTTGGTAAAGTGCCACTTCCCAGACACTACGAGGCGTTAGCCTGAAATTGGCTGAAATCAATGGAGGGAGAACCGCAAAGCTCGCCCTTCAAGGAATTCAGGCAATTCTACTTCGGGAGTCTACTTAGGGACATTATCACACTTCTCCGCCAATGGCCGCATCTTCATTTCGAGCCAGGCCTGGCAGCGGAGATGACGCTTCGGACGACCGTACCGAAGCGGCGGGGAGCGAGAAATTCGTGAACGTGCCGGCGGTCACGTTGGACCTCACCCCGGCCCCTCAGGGTCGGCGATGCCGCCATGTCGATCAGCATGCCAAAGATACTGCTCCCTTCCGAAAGTGATTAGGCTTACAGGACCGGCGAAGGTTGCCGCGGTCTTCTTCTACGCGTGATCAAACGAAATGTTCACCGTGTGCGTGTTTCCTGGTCCTTATTTATGATGGGCAGGGACGACTGTCCATTCCACAAAGGTGCTCTTTTTCATCACCGAGTCCAATTGCTAGCCGCGAAGGAGTTCACTGACGGCGCGCCCGGCCTGATCGATGGCCACGTCGGTATAGGCGCTGGCGCCGGCATCGGAGTTTGCGATGGCAATCTTGCCGAACGGCTTCCGGCCAATGACCCAGGGCTTCTCCTCTTCTTTCCAGTCGGGATCGAACAGCGGATTCGGCGTGAAGGCGTAACCGTGCGCCCAGCGATTGACGGTGATGCCCTCAATGTCCCTCGCCGGGTCGAATCCAGCTCCACCCAGCATGCGGCCCAACTGGTCGCGGATGTTTCTCTCGAATTTCGAGAAGGGCGTCTGCAGCAGCTCCGAGCGCCCGGCGCGATTTTGGTCCCGCTGCGGCAATCCGGGCTTGCACGGGGTTCGCAGCATGAACAGGACCGCCGGTTCTTCCGGGTTGCTTGGAAAGCGGTACTGACCAAGGCTTACGGGGAAATCCAGCGCCGTGTAAGTGTGATATCCGCCCGGCGCGACGATGTGGTGCACATTCAGTTTTGCAAACGAGGTCCAGTTGCACAGCGCCACATGGGAATACACCAGTGGCATTTTTACCAGATACGACAGCGCTTCTTTTTGCTTCTCCGGCAGTTCGGGGCAGAGATACGGAATCATGCCGTTGTAGCAGGCCAGCAGGCAATTCTTTGCGGCCACGGTGTGGAGTTTCCCGCCGCGCACGTAGGCAACTTGCACTTCTTTCGCCGCGCTGGTGTGCTGCACATGGACGACGGTGCTGTTCAAGCGGATGCGCACCGCACCATCCGCTTCGTCCAGTTTACTGTAATCCGCCTTTGCGCTGACAACGTCCTCCATGGTCGATCCCGGAACGGCCTCCGGGATCAGGGACCGCACCAGCAGTCTGCCAATCGAGGCGTTCCCGTCGGGGAAATGAAAAATGTAGGGCTCTTTCTTACTGTGATGCGGCAATCCCAGGCCTTGGAAACCAGCGTAAGCGAAGGAGCCGTAGTCGTCTCCCGCTTCGTAGCAGGCCATGGCCGAGACCGATTCAATACCAATGCAAAAGAGATCGTGCGTAAAGGTCTGGAAGAACGGCAGCGCTTCAGGTATCAGCTTGCAATGCCTCGTCAAATACTGCGCATAACTCATCTTCGTCAGCCGGGCGACTTTCTCTTCCACGGACATCCCTGCCAGATGATCTTTCTTCTCGGTGTAGACTCGGGCGATGTCTTTTCTCACCGCGTCGGAGAGCGGCGTTTTGGCAAGGAATTCCGGCCACGGCGCGGCATTCATGCCGGTGACCAGGCGGTCTTCGCCAAACGTTTCCCTATCGAAGAACGCCGCGGTCTCCATCGTCGAATACAGTTTCCTGTCGTAGGCCTTGTAAAACTTTCCCGTCTTGACGCCGATATCCAGAATCAGCATCTTTGCAACATCGCTGTATTTTTCCGGACTTTCGATGGACTGCGTCCCGCCGTAACTCAGCATCATGCGCCCGCCCGCGCGAAACTCGTTGCGCTTAGCGTGTCCGCCAAAATCATCGTGATTATCGAGAATCAGAAGGCGCGCATTTTTCCCTGCGCTTTTATGGAAGAAATAGGCGGCTGCTAGTCCGCTGATGCCGCCGCCGACAACTATCAGGTCGTAGCTCTCACCCGTACTTGCCGGCTCTCCGAACGAGGTCGCGCTCTCGCCGTCGCGCAAGCGATGCGCAAAAGTGAATGTTCCGTCATGATTGCCGCGCATTCCCATGCGCGCGGGCGGGTAATAGTCGGGCGCTTTTTCCGGCGCGAATGCATCGAAAGCGGCCGCGGCAACTAAGGTCTCTGTTCCAACCCCTCCTCCAATGAGCGTTCCTCCAACACCGATGGCCACGCCGTTCAGAAAATCCCGGCGTGTAATTTCGCGACCCATGCCCAGATCATTGTCTTTCTTCTTTTCGTCCATCGCTGGCCCGATCGCACTCGCCGCAAATTGTAGCCTGCCTGGGTCAACTTTACACATTTCAAGTAGTCATTTCTGCGCCCTGGCAGTGCTTTCCACTGGTGGGTTCATTTGCAGGAACGTGACAGTCTAGGGTCTGGTCATTTGTAGCTGGCCTCCACCAGTGACGGCGGCGCCTGGTGGAGCAATAGAACGAGCAAGACGAGGGCCAACGTATAGGTCGTCCACCGGATCATTCTGAGGATGCGCTTCCAGGGACTGGTGGGCAATTTAGCGCCGTGAACGAATTCATTCTGGTCCGCCGGGAGAGCCGGTGGCGTCATGATTCCCTCCTACGAGAACTCCTGTCCCGTGGGGGCACGACTGGACACCGTTTTCACGCTGCATAGAAACCGTAGACCTCGGAAGCGTCAGCGACAAGGATCCTGCGCGCTGTAGGCGAATCGGCAACTGTCCACTCGGGCTTGTCGCGGCACTTCACAAACAGGAGGGAGTCTCGCTCGTCCAGGTGAATCCCAATCTTTAGTGAACGAGGTATGATGCCTTCTGCGGCGAGCAACTTCAGGACCCTGACCTTGTACGATCAGACAGCTGTGGTTACCGGCGCGGGAAGCGCCGAGGGGATCGGATTTGCCATCGCACGGCGGCTTTATGCCGCGGGCGTGCGCGTGGTGATCGCTTCCACCGCGGATCGCATTCATGCCCGGGCTCGAGAACTCGACGCCGGCGGCGAAGGAGTCCTTTCCTTCTTCGCCGATCTCACCGTCGAAACCGAAGTGCAGAGATTTGTCGATTCCGTGCTCTCGCGCGCGGGCCGGATCGACATTTTGGTCAACAACGCGGGCATGGCGCAGACCGGGCGGCCAGCGAATGGCAAGCTGCTGATCGCGACCTCGTTCGCGGAGTGGCAAAACCAGATTGCGATTACTCTGCACACCGCCTTCCGCATGACCCGCGCGGTGTTACCAGCAATGACGCAGCAAAAGTACGGCCGGATGGTGAATGTTACGTCGGTGACGGGCCGCTGGTCAGCGCCGGGGCTCTGCGGCGTATGGCGCGGCGAAGGCGCCGATGGACGGCATGATGCGCGCCGTGGCGATCGAAACGGCCGGCGACGGAATCACGATCAATGGCGTCGCTCCCGGCTGGATCGCAACGGGATCTTCAACAGAGTCCGAAAAAACTGCCGGGCTTCATACGCCGCTCGGCCGTGCCGGCACGCCTGACGAAGTGGCCGCCGCAGTTTGCTTCCTCGCTTCACCGGAAGCTTCCTACATTACCGGACAAGTCTTGGTGGTCGATGGCGGCAACACTCTTCAGGAGAACAAGAATGGTTGAAGCTGCCGTTCCCGGTTCGGGCGAGTGCTCGCGCTTGCCGACGCGGAGCGAAGAGCACCAAAAGCCACAGCAACCGTTCGCTGGCAAAATTCAGCCGTTTGACATTCTTTTAGCCCTGCTCGATTTTTTCTGATTTACATTGTGATCTTTGTGTGGCATTTTGCGGGATGTCCGCAGGAGGACTACGTCCCATGCAGCGGTTGATCCAACACGGCCGTTTTGCGGCGTTGCCGGAGCGAAATAGTCGCGGCAGCGAATGGACGTTGTCTGCTCTCTTCAGCTAGCCCACTTTACGTCCGGCAATGTTTCTAAATTTCCGACATTGAGCGGCCATTTGCGCGCCGCGTTGTCGCGTGAGTTTAGCGCGAGTCATCGCTCTTGGTGTGCTTCCACGATGTGTTTGCGCACCAGGAGCAAGCCCGAAGCGCTGCAGCGCTTCCTAGAAAAGGGAAAGTTATGGTCACGATTCGAGTCAAAGGGGGCATCCCGGAAGGATGCGAATCCCTGTGCCGAACGTGCACGCGCGGCCACATCATCACCGGATTTCGTGCCACTGAAGAAGAAGTGTTTTGCAGAACCTTCTATATCGAGCGCGAAATTCGCTTCCCGGTCCGGAAGTAGCAATGGTAGTGGGCCAGTTTGACCAAACGTCACCGTAACCGAACTTGCCGCGCAGATCGGCGGGAACCCTGTGCGGTTGGATGTTGGCGAGGCGAGAAGCCAAGTTGTGCATGTCAATCTAGCGGCCACGATTGCCGAAGAGGAAAACCGGATAGAGCCAAATAGGAAGCTGCACCCTCCTCGAAACGGAAGGGTGCAGCCCTTTGCTCATCCACTCGGTTTCAGTTCATCTGCGTTCGTGGAGGCGATCTCCGCAGACTCGGATTCGATTTCCTGGAGTTGTGCCGCGCTGACAAAGCCGAGACTCTGATTCGGCTTGGTCGTCGTGGACCTCAATTTCCAGGCGATCTCTTCCATGTCTTCCTTACTCGCCAATCGCCTGTCCTCGTAGAACGTGCATTCGCAAACTGGCCCACTACCGTAGCAATGAAAAGCATTGACTTTCGCTTTTTGTTCGCCTATAGTGCGGGCGGTAGAGGAAACGGGAAACGGGTGGCGCGCCGGCTCCATTGCCGTCAAGGCTCTCACGAGACGGCCGCCGCCCGTTGAAAGTTCCGAGCCGTAAGCGGGGTGAGGGGTCGACCCGAAAGAGTGATCCCTCGATCCCGAAGACCCATCGGTGACGCAAAAACGCGCTCCGCTCCGGTCCATACCGCTCGGATGACAGTATAAGTTGCCCGCTTCCCTATGAGGAGCCACCATGGACGTCTGTGTCGAAAACGTATTCACCGGCCCCGCCATTGAGGCCATCAATGTGATTCAAGCAACTGTGGATGAGGAGAAACGCAGCGCCGCCTTCAACCGACAGTGCGGGTCTCAGGACAAGGAAGACCCGCGACACGGGGGCACGGGACAAGAAACTGTGGCACAGAGTCCGGATTCAGCAGAAACACCACGCACGGA
>WNGH01006111.1_pt1 | contig 11444 bp, 6 predicted proteins | sample 5400631 | NCBI WGS metagenome assembly WNGH01 (sample SAMN13153373, study PRJNA577476) | soil metagenome | isolation source: 115 cm soil or saprolite under Garry oak tree replicate 1 | place: USA:California | collected 2016-06-15 | reverse complement strand
GATCGGTACGCCGTCGGCTGTCGGCAGCCCGGCTTGGGTAATGCGCCAGATCCGGTAATTGTGCCGTTCCGCGGCCGGGTGTTCGGCGTGTTCGGGGATGACCCGGGGGATCGCGTCGGCGGCGAGCCTGGGCTGCTGGTGGCGGATGGCGTGGCCGCTGCGGGCGGCAACGAGGTGGCGGCCCTGGGGGGCGGCTGCGGCGAGGCTTGCGAGGTGGAGTGCGGTCCAGTGGGTGCGCATCGGTAGCGGGAAGCCACAGGCCGCGCCGGGCACGGCGGTCGGTACCGCGCCCGGGGCGGGCAGGCCAGGGCCTAGGCCTGTCTGAGGAGCGCGCGGGAGCCGTCCACCCTCTGCGTCACGTCCTGCTGTCGGCCCTGCCAGCCACTTGACGCGCCCCACCCGCCGTTACGCGCGGCTTGGGGATCAAGATCAAGTGGCCATGTACCGGTGCAGACGGGGGTGTTCTGCGCGCGGTGGCTCGCCGTCGATGTCGCCGGTCAGCCCAGCGAGGGGCGCATCCCCGCCGTTCGGCGCGGATATCGACGCCGTACCGCGACGCGTAGGTTGATCGCGATGGATCGGCGGGCGGCTGTCGCAGTTGGCCGCCCCCGGATTCTGCCGGTCAACGCAGCGCCTTCTTCGAAGGCAGTTCGCCAGGGTATCTGCACCGGCAGTCTGCTGCTAGGGTTCGGTTCCTGGCCGCGATACGGGAAGGGCGTCTCAAAACGTCCGCCCGGGCTGCCGGACCGTCTCGACGGAGCCGCTGCCGCGGACGCGGGCCGCCGGGCCACGGTGCCGTGGCCAGAGTGAGTGGATGAGCTGGCGCCGCCTGTTGAGGTCCCGTCGCTCGGCGTGCCTGCCGGCGGCTGGTGCGCGCGGGTCGCCGGGGATACGATCGCCGGTGCAGGCCAGCCTACGTCGAGGAGGCGTGTCATGGTCATGAAACGGGGCTTCATCGCGGCCGCGCTGTCGCTGGCGTTCGCCGCGGCGTTCGCCGTGCCGGCGGGCGTAGCAGGCGCGGCGGGCACTGGCACGTTCCGGCAGGAGAACCTGGTCTCCGACCAGCCTGGCGTCGCCACCTTGACCGATCCGAACCTGGTCAACGCCTGGGGCATGTCCCGTGGGCCCAGCACGCCCGTCTGGGTCTCGGACAACGGCGCTGATGTCACGACGCTCTACCGGGGCGACATCCCCGGTACCCCGGTAACACAGGTGCCGCTCGTGGTGAGCATCCCTGGCGGCGCCCCAACCGGACAGGTCTTCAATGACACCACGGCGTTCACCGTGCCGGGCACGGGCAAGCCGGCGCTGTTCATCTTCGCCGGTGAGGACGGCGACCTGTCCGCGTGGAACCAGCTGGTCGTGCCGCTGACGTCCGCCGTCGCCGTCGGGCACACCGAGGGCGCCGTCTACAAGGGCCTAGCGCTCGTGCACAGTCAGGCCGGGCCACGGCTGCTCGCCGCGAACTTCCACGACAACCGCATCGATGTGTTCGACGGCCAGTTCACGATGCTTCCCGGCACGGGCATGTTCCGCGATCCGTCGCTGCCGGCCGGCTACGCGCCGTTCAACGTGGCCGAGATCGGCGGCCAGGTGTTCGTCACCTACGCGCTGCAGGACGCCGCCGCCGAGGACGACGTCGCCGGGCCGGCGCACGGGTTCGTCGACGTCTACACCGACGACGGCGCGTTCGTGCGCCGCTTCGCTAGCCACAGCGTGCTCAACTCGCCCTGGGGCATGACGATCGCACCGCCGACGTTCGGACAGTTCGCCGGCGATCTGCTGATCGGCAACTTCGGCGACGGACGCATCCACGCGTTCGACCCGCGCTCGGGCGAGGTGCTCGGGACGCTGCGCGGCACGAACGGCCGGCCGCTCGCAATCGACGGGCTGTGGGCACTGCTCGTCGGCGACGCCGTGGCCGGCGGTCCGGACGCGGTGTGGTTCAGCGCCGGGCCCGACGACGAGCAGCACGGCCTGCTGGGCATCCTGCGCGCGAGCTGACTACGACAGTAGCCGCCGATGCCGCGACGATGTCGTCCTCGCTGAGCAGGACGGTGCGGGCAGTGTCGCCGGCGCCGCACCCCACGCTTGGAACCTGCCATGCCCGGCTGGCCGCAGGCGGCATTCCCTGCCAGCCCGGCGTGATCGTGCAGGAGTGCGGGGCGGGGCGAGCCGCCAGTCGGGGTGGCGCCCAGCCAGCTCACCTCCAGCGGCCACCGCGGCCCTATCGCCGGCACTCCCGCCGCAAGCTCGTGCCCGCACGGCCTGGGCGGCTGCCCGCCGGGTGCAGCACATGAATCCCGGGAAGTCCGGTCCATCCGCCCAGGCGCCGATCTGGGAAGAACCGGTTCGCGGGTTCTACACCGACCCCGGGCAGTTCGTGGCCCTGTCCGGGCTCGACCTGCTCCGCAGCGTGCTGGAGGGCGGTCTTGGCCCCCCGGTTCGCTACCTGTCCGGGCTCGGGCTCACCGCCGTCGAGCCCGGCGGCGTGACGTTCACCATGCCGGTGACCGGCTGGCTGCTGTTCCCCCAGGGAGTCGTCTCCGGCGCCACCCTCGGCATCCTGGCGGACGCGCCGTTGGGATGTGCGGTCCAGACCGCCCTGCCTCCGGCTACCCCGTTCACGACGGCCGAGATCTCGCTCAGGTTCCTGCGCACCGTCGCGCCGCAGAGCGGGACGCTGACGGCCAAGGGCCGGCTGATCCACGCCGGCAAGACCACCGGCGTGTCCCTGGCCGAGGTCACCGACGAAGCGGGCCGCCTGGTCGCGGTGACGAGCACCCGGTGCGCGATCCTGCCGCGTGTCGAGGCGCCGTGGGAGGTCATCGAGCAGGCGCTGAAGAACCCGCCCCGCCTGCGGGAGCCGGACTGGCCGTCGCCCCATCCGTACCAACGGCCGGCCGCGGGCGAGGTGCTGTCGCAGGAGATCTGGGACCGCACGGACGGCCTCGGCGTGCTGCAGTCCCTCATCACCGGTGATCTGCCGGCGCCCCCGCTGGCCCACTTCTGCGGGATCGCTCCCGTGGAGGCAACGGCGGGCACGACCACGTGGACGATGCCGGCCAGCGAGTGGCTGTGCGCGCCCATCCAGGGACGGCTCTACGGCGGCGCCCTAGCCATGCTGGCCGGCACGGCCATCGACGGCACGGTGCAGACGACCCTCCCGGCCGTTACCGCTTTGGCTCCCGTGGACCTCAAGGTGTATTTCCTGCGCCCGGTTCCGCCCGACGGGCGTGATCTGGTGGCGCGGGGAACCGTGATCCACCGGGGCCGCAGCATGGCGATCGGCACCTCAGACGTGTTCGACGCCGACGGCAAGAAGGCTGCCGTCGCGACAGGCTCGGCCATCATCCTGCCGGGCCGGCCAGCCACCGTGACAACTGAGCTGACCCTTCCAGACCTTGCCGGGAGCGAGGATGACGAGGAACGCCCCCAGCCCAGCCCTCGGCGTGCACCGGGAGCGCGCGGGCCTGCCAGCCGAGCCGGCGAAGAAGAACGAGCACGACCGGGAGCCGGTCGCGGTGCTGGGATCGGCGCGCCGGACGCCTGACCTGCCTACCAGGTACTAGCATTTTGTTACAGACAGTGACAACCGCACGATCGCATGACACGCGATATCCGCCGTTCTGTACTGGAACAATCCCTTCGGCACGATCCGTTTGATGCGCGCAGAACGGCATTTTCTGTCGCGTCGGCTATCTTCTGGCGGATGCGTGGCGGACTTCAGCAGCCCGGAACTGTCCCGCGCGGTCACGATAGATATGAGGGCGGTCTGCGGGATCGTCCCCGCATACCACGAGCAGTCTTGCATGCTGATCCGGTGTTTTCCCGGGAGGGCTGGGTGGGCGGTTTTACAGACGATGACACGTCGAAGCTGGGGAGCTGGTCTAATTGGGGCGCTATGTCCGTCAGGTGCCTCTTGTCTGCGGCTACCCCTACATCGGTGCAGCACGCACTGTTGAAGTGCGGAGCTAATGCGGGGGTTTGCAGGGTCCGGCGTTGCTGTTTGCTTTGGTTGTCCGCTGCGGCTTTTCGGGCTGCAGCGGACGGCAAGTCCGAGCCGGAGGCAGCAACGTACCGTGCGGTTCTCGGCGGCGCGGCAGTGGTAGCCTGTCGCGGTCTGTCGTCGTACTGTGACACCAGGACACGTACAGGGGTGGGAGATGGATCCGATCACGCAGATTGTGACCGCGCTGGCGGCGGGGGCGGCGTCGGGGACGGCGGATGCGGCGTCGTCGGCGGTGAAGGACGCGTATGCGACCCTCAGGGCCCTGGTGGCGAAACGGCTGGGCGGCAGGCCGGATGCCGAGGTGGTGCTCGTCAGGCATGAACAGGCTCCTGAGGTGTGGCGGGCGCCGCTGATGGCGGAGCTGGCTGGTGCCGGGGCTGACGGGGACCTGGATCTGGTCCGGGCGGCGCGGGCGCTGATGACGCTGGCCGATGAGGCGGGGGCACGGGCGGGGAAGTACACGGTCGATGTGCGGGGCGCGCAGGGCGTGCAGGTCGGTGACCACTCCCGGCAGGACAACGTGTTCCACGCCCCGCCAGGCGGCTTAGCTCCCGGGAAACCGGCCGGGAGGGCCGGCCGAAGGCGCGGGGTTTCTGGTGAGCACTGACCCGCTTCCGGGTGGGCCGGCGCAGCGGCAGCGCGGTGACGGCGGCGGGTACGCCGTCGATGCCCGCGGGGCGATGGGGGTGCAGGTCGGTGAGGGCGGCACCCAGATCATCTATTCCTATAACAGGCTGACCTGGACCGATGGGGTGGCGCCGCCGCCGCTGGTCAGCGTCTCGGGGGTGGTCGATTCCCCGTATCGCGGGCTGGGCGCGTTCGAGGAGCGGGACGCGGCGTTCTTCTTCGGCCGCGAGGCCGCCGCCACCGATGTGCTGGAGCGGATGTCCCGGTGCGCGGCCGGGCCTGGCCTGCTGGTGGTGTCCGGGGTATCGGGTGCGGGCAAGTCGTCGCTGCTGCGGGCTGGGGTGCTGCCGCGGATGCGCGGGGCGGGTCTGGCGTCGGTGCCGGGGTCGGCGTCCTGGCCGTGCCTGGTGTTCACCCCGGGCAGGGCGCCGCTGGATGAGCTGGCAGTGCGGACGGCGTCCCTGGCCAGAGCGGAGGCGGGCGCGGTCCGGAGCGCAATGGCCGCCGATCCTGCTGGGTTCGCCCTGACCGCGCGGCGGGCCGCTTTGGCCCAGCCGGCCGGGCCGGCGAGAGACCTGGAAGACCGGGCGGGGCGGCCGCCGCGGCTGCTGATGATGGTCGACCAGTTCGAGCAGCTGTTTACCCAGTGTTCCGATGAGGAGCAGCGGCAGGCGTTCGTCTCGGCGCTGCACGCGGCCGCCACCGCCGGGCACGGCCCGGACCAGACGCCCGCGGCCCTGGTGGTGCTGGGGGTGCGGGCCGATTTCGAGGCCCAGTGCGTCGGCTATCCGCAGCTGGCCGAGGCAGTCCAGCACCGCTATCTGGTGACGCCGATGACCGGGCGGCAGCTGCGGATGGCCATCACCGAGCCGGCCAAGAAGGCAGGATCCCGTGTCGATGATGACCTGGCCGAGGTGCTGCTGCGGGAAGTAGGTGCCCGCCAGGCGACGGCGGGCGCCGGGGTGCTGCCGTTGCTGTCGCATGCCCTGGACCAGGCCTGGCGCAGCCGCGCCGGGGACATTATCAGCGTGGCTGACTATGAGCGTACCGGCGGCATCGAACGGGCCGTCGCCGGCAGCGCGCAGCGCGCCTACGACCGGCTCACCCCGGCCCAGCAGTCCACGGCCCGGCAGGTCTTCACCCGGCTCACCGGCACCACCGGCGACGGGGTGGATACCGCCGACCGCGTCGGCAGGGCCGAACTGACGGCAGGCAAGAGCCCGGCCCAGGTGCGGGATACCGAAGCGGTCCTGGAGGCCTTCGCCGCCGAACGGCTGCTGGTCCTCGCGGCCGGGACCGTGGAGATCAGCCATGAGGTCCTGCTGACCGCATGGCCGCTGCTGCGCGACACCTGGCTCGCCGAAACCCACGCCGACCGGATCGTCCGCACCCGGCTAGGCCACACCGCCGCCGACTGGGCCTGCCACGACCGTGACCCGTCCTACCTGTACAGCGGCAGCCTGCTGGAGGCGGCCGCCGAGACTGCCACCCGCATCGATGCCGACCCGGCCCGCCACCTGCCCCTCCGCCAGGCCGAACGCGATTTCCTGCGGGCCAGCGGCCGTGCCCGCCACCACAGGGCGCGCCGGCGGCAAGGCCTCATCGCTCTCCTCACCGCGATGGTCATCGGCCTTGCCTCGGCCGCGGTGCTCGCCTTCCTCGCCCGGCAAGACGCGGTACACCAGCGTGACGTCGCGGTCTCCGACGAGCTCGCCAGCCACAGCGAGGTCCTAGGCGACGCCGATCCCGTTATCTCCAAGCTGCTGAGCATCGCGGCATGGCGCATTAGCCCCTCCGACGACGCCCGCTACGCGATGCTGACCGCGGCTGCTCTGCCCGGGATCGGCATTCTCACCGGCCACACCGACACGGTCGAGTCGGTGGCGTTCAGCCCGGATGGCAAGACCCTGGCCAGCGGCAGCGACGATGCCACCGTGCGGCTGTGGAACGTGGCCACCGGCCGCCCCATCGGCCGCCCCCTGACCGGCCACACCGGTACAGTTGACTCGGTGGCGTTCAGCCCGGATGGCAAGACCCTGGCCAGCGGCAGCGACGATGCCACGGTGCGGCTGTGGGACGTGGCCACCGGCCGCCCCATCGGGCAGCCCCTGGCGGGCGAATACGGCACGATCACCTCGGTGGCGTTCAGCCCGGATGGCAAGACCCTGGCCATAGGCGATTACAACGACGGCACGGATGGCGCGGTCCAGCTGTGGGACGTGGCCACCGGCCGCCCCATCGGACAGCCCCTGTTCGGCCACACCCTCGGGGTCAACTCGGTGGCGTTCAGTCCGGACGGTAAGACCCTGGCCAGCGGCAGCGACGATGGCACGGTGCGGCTGTGGGACGTGGCCACCGGCCGCCCCATCGGCCGCCCCCTGACCGGCCACAACGGACATGTCTTCTCGGTGGCGTTCAGCCCGGACGGCAAGACCCTGGCCAGCGGCAGCGACGATGCCACGGTGCGGCTGTGGAACGTGGCCACCGGCCGCCCCATCGGGCAGCCCCTGGCGGGCGAACACGGCACGATCACCTCGGTGGCGTTCAGCCCGGACGGTAAGACCCTGGCCAGCGGCAGCGACGATGCCATGGTGCGGCTGTGGGACGTGGCCACCGGCCGCCCGATCGGCCAGCCCCTGACCGGCCACACCAGCGCGGTCAAGTCGGTGGCGTTCAGCCCGGATGGCAAGACCCTGGCCAGCGGCAGCGACGATGCCACGGTGCGATTGTGGGACGTGGCCACCGGCCGCCCGATCAGCCGCCCCCTGACCGGCCACAACGGACATGTCCTCTCGGTGGCGTTCAGCCCGGATGGCAAGACCCTGGCCGGCGGCAGCGACGATGCCACGGTGCGGCTGTGGAACGTGGCCACCGGCCGCCCCATCAGGCAGCCCCTGACCGGCCACACCATCGCAGTCACCTCGGTGGCGTTCAGTCCGGACGGCAAGACCCTGGCCAGCGGCAGCGACGATGCCACGGTGCGGCTGTGGAACGTGGCCACCGGCCGCCCCATCGGGCAGCCCCTGACCGGCCACACCGACCAAGTCGAGTCGGTGGCGTTCGGCCCGGACGGTAAGACCCTGGCCAGCGGCAGCGACGATGACACGGTGCGGCTGTGGGACGTGGCCACCGGCAGCTCCATCGGCCGCCCCCTGACCGGCCACACTGGCACGGTCCGGTCGGTGGCGTTCGGCCCGGACGGTAAGACCCTGGCCGGCGGCAGCGACGATGGCACGGTGCGGCTGTGGAACGTGGCCACCGGCCGCCCCATCGGGCAGCCCCTGACCGGCCACACCTACGCGGTCAAGTCGGTGGCGTTCAGTCCGGACGGTAAGACCCTGGCCAGCGGCAGCGACGATGACACGGTGCGGCTGTGGGACGTGGCCACCGGCCGCCCGATCGGCCAGCCCCTGACCGGCCACACCGACCAAGTCGAGTCGGTGGCGTTCAGTCCGGATGGCAAGACCCTGGCCAGCGGCAGCGACGATCACACGGCGCGGCTGTGGAATGTCGCCTATGTGGATGACATCGTGCCGTATCTATGCGGCTCTGCAGGACGGTCACTTACACATGCGGAGTGGGCACGGCGGGTACCGCAAGGCCCGGCGTATCAGGACATCTGCCCCTTATTCACAGGAGCGTAATCAGCAATCCCGACCGAATATCGGAGATGCCCTGCGGGACCTCACGCATGCCGATCGGGTCGCAGCGACTTGGCCATGGGCCATTGCCCGGACTCCCGGCCAGCGCACGATCGCCTGGCGAGTGCGTGGCGAAATTCAAACAGCTAGCCACACATCCCCAGGTCAGGCTGAAATGACAGCGGTCTGTAAACCGCTGTCTGCACCTTGCCGGCATCTGCTGGTCCGCTCGGGCGGTCACACCCTTCCGGGCTAGTGCATGAGCTGCGCACTGTAACGGCCGATATGGGCACCGTTCTAGACGTTTGCACCTGACGGTCTTCGAACGCCGATTCGGCGTTCGGCGCGGGCTGGCCGTCGGTGATATCCCCGGCGTGGTGACCCGCCGTGGCTGGGTGCCTGAGCCGGGGAGGGAGCGGCCTGTTCGGGGTGCTGGCAGGCGTCAGCGGGATCGGTGGTGAGTGCCTCCTGCCTGGACGCGGGGGGAAGGCAGCGGCTTGGTGACCGGTTGCTGCGGTCTAGATGCCGGGCGCACCGGGGCCCGAGCACGACATGCAGGTGCCAGCGGTCCGGGACAGCATCTGTGACCCGCAGGAACCGCGGCGGTGCTGAAGTTCGCACTGCGGTCAGGTGCTGCCCGGGACGCCGCGCCGTTGGCGTTGCCGGGGTGCTCCTGGCGGCCGGGATGTCTTGCCGGGCTGCGTCTTCTTGGCCCCACAGAATCCCCACAAGTCCGGGCTGCGGCGGTGGCTCCCCACAGAATCTATGCACGTTCACAGTTGCTCGGTGCCTGTCGGCTGGTGCCGCGCAGATCAGGCTCTTCTGTCGCATCCCCGGCTGGGCGCGTGTCGCTAGACCGCCGTCTGTCTAACGGCTTCCTGGGTGCGGCGGACGCATGCAGGCTGATGGCTTTGATCTGATCATGGGGTGGGGTCGCCGGGTTAGGGTTCGGGGCGGACGTGTTCGGGGCGGGCGCCGAAGGCCGCCAGCCTGGGCGCCAGGTCGCGGACCAGCGGGATGCGCAGCAGCCACCGGACCGGCTTGGGCGGCCCGGTGGCGGTGCGGAGTGCGCGGGCGAGCAGGCGGTCTTGGAGCACCCCGGTGACTTTCTGGGTGATGCGGGTCGGCCACTGACGGCGGCGCTGGACGGCAGCCAGGTCGCGTTCGGTGAGCGTTCCGCCGGCCAGCGGGCGGGCGAGCAGGTTGGCCGCGGCGACGGCGTCGGCGATGGCGTAGTTGATGCCGTTGCCGGCCACCGGGGACATCACGTGGGCGGCGTCGCCGATCAGCAGCAGCCCGGGGCGGTGCCATCGGGGCAGCCGGTCGGCGGTGACCGACAGCAGCGAAACCTGGGACCAGTCGGCGAGCTGGCCGGTGCGGCCTTCGAGCCAGGGGACGAGCCCGGCGATGGTGCGGCGCAGCGCGTCCGGCCCGGCGGCGCGCAGCTGGGGCCAGCTTCCCTTGGGGATGACCATGCCGAGCTGCCACGTCTCGCCGCGGTCGACCAGCAGCAGCATGTGGCCGCGCCCGGTGCCGCCGGTGACGCCCTCGGGGTCGCCGGGCAGCCGCGGCAGGCGCAGCCACAGCACGTCAATGGTGGCGGCGGTGACGACGGGCTTGAGGCCGGACAGACGGCGGGTCTGGGAGAAGCGGCCGTCGGCGCCGACGGTGAGGGCCGCGCGGACTTCATGCACACCGTCGGGTGCGTGGTAGCGCACGCCGCGCACGATCTCGTCCTGCTCGATGAGCTCGCGGACGTTGGCGCGCATGACCAGCTGGAAGGCGGGGTAGCGGGCGGCTTGAGTGGTGAGGAAGTCCAGGAACTGCGCCTGCGGCATCAGCGTGATGTAGGGGAAGCGCCCGGGCAGGCGGGACAGGTCGATGGTGACCGGCGGGCTGGCCGGCAGGGTCGCCTGGCGGAGCTTGCGGTGCGGCAGTTCAAGCAGCTGGTCGGCGAGGCCGAGCTCGTCCAGGACCTGCATGATCGCGGGGTGCAGCGAGTCGCCGCGGAAGTCGCGGTCGAAGTCGCCGTGGGCTTCCAGCAGCACCACCGGGACGCGCCGGCGGGCCAGCAGCAGGGCGAGCATTGCGCCGGCCGGGCCGGCACCCACGACGCAGCAGGTGGTCTGCCGCACCGTGCGAAGCTCACGCGGCTGGGGTGCCCGGGCGCCGGGGCGGGCCGGGAGCGGTTCATCGGCCGTGGGGTTCATGGTGGCCTCCTTGGTGCGGGCCGGTGCTGCCGGAAGGGTGCCCGGCCGGGCCGCGTGTCAGGTGGCGGTTGTGTGGCGGTAGCGGAGGACGGCTGCCGGGACGCCGACTACCAGGAGTCCGCCGATCCAGGCCAGCGCCTCAGCGGCGGGCCTGGCGGTGGGCCCGCCGAGGCACAGGGCGCGCAGCGCGCCGACCACCACGGTGATCGGATTGGCCTTGGCGAAGGCCTGCAGCCACCCGGGCATGGTCGCCACCGGTACCAGGGTCGAGCTGGTGAATACCAGGATGATGAAGGGGAACAACCCGGCCAGGCCGGCCGACTCCGGGTCCCGCACCACCAACCCGAGCAGCGCGTTGAGCCATGAGAACACCAGCCCGGCAGTCACCGCGAGGGCGACGGCGGCCAGCGCCGCGGCCGGCCCGGCGTGGAACCGGAACCCGATCGCCGACCCGACCGCGATCATGAGCCCGACCACGAGCAGGTTGCGGACGGCGTCGGCTGCGACCCTCCCGGCCAGGACAGCACCGCTGGCGATGGGCAGGGACCGGAACCGGTCGATCATGCCGCTGGCCAGGTCCTCGGCGATCGCGACGCCGGTCTGGGAGGCGCCGAAGCCGATGGCGAGCACGAAGACGCCGGGAAGCAGGTAATCGATGTAGCGGCTGACGCCCGGAGGGTGGACCGCGCCGCCGAACGCGTAGGTGAACAGCACCACCAGCAGGACCGGCTGCACGGTGGCGAGGGCGATGAGGGTCGGAACCCGCGCCAGGCGCCGCAGGTTGCGGCCGGTGATGGTGCCCACGTTCGCGAGCGCTGAGACGGCGGCGTTTTGTGTCGTGTTCAGGGCAGCCTTGCTCACGGTGCGCTCCTCGGCTGGTGCTGCGGATGGTCGGCTTGGGCCAGCGGATCGCGGCCCCGGTGTTCGTCGCGGTCTGCGCCGGGGCGGGCGTGA
>WNGH01006110.1_pt1 | contig 11444 bp, 9 predicted proteins | sample 5400631 | NCBI WGS metagenome assembly WNGH01 (sample SAMN13153373, study PRJNA577476) | soil metagenome | isolation source: 115 cm soil or saprolite under Garry oak tree replicate 1 | place: USA:California | collected 2016-06-15 | reverse complement strand
TTGGGTATTTACATGCAGAGGGAAGCAAACTCATTTGCAACCGTCCAGGTATTCGCTGCCATCCTTGTAACCGCCGCGCTCAGCCTCCTACTTTTTGGCCTTGTATCGCTGATTGAACGTATCGCTCTTCCGTGGTATCACAGTTCATTTGCCCGGACACCTTAAAGTGCCCCTAAAGAAGGAAATTATTATGAATTCTCGCACACGCCTACTTTTGAGTATCGGTATACCGGTATTGTTAGTTATTATTGTTGTTGGCGCCTTTTTATGGCAGCAACGTGCTGCTGGATCAGGATCAACCAACCAGGTGGTGCCATGGGCCCAGTGCACTTCTCTAGCAAAATCACCCCCTAAGCAGTTGACGAGCATGAACCTTGCTTTGGACTGGACACCCAACACGAATCATACGGGTATCTATGTTGCGTTAGCACAGGGTTGGTATCGTGCTGAGGGCATTGACCTGCACTTGTTGCCCTATTCTGCCAACGTATCGCCGGATGTATTGGTGAGTAGTGGCAAGGCCGATGTAGGGATAAGTTCTACCGAGGGGATTGTGGCGGATGCTGCAATCGGTCAGCCTGTCGTCTCAATTGCCGCTATCATCCAGCATAATACGTCAGCGCTGGTCACCCTGGCAAGTTCTGGACTGAACCGGCCGCGCGACCTTGACGGTAAAACTTATGGAGGTTTTGGCGCTCCCTACGAATCTGCCGTTGTGGGTGAGATTATTCAGAAGGATGGAGGTAAAGGCCAGTTTAAGAATGTGACCCTCAGTGTTGATGCCATGCAGGCGCTGCAGTCTCATCGTATAGATTTTGTCTGGGTCTTTGAGGGTTGGGAAGTTATCCAGGCAAACCGTGCTGGAGTTAAGCTGAATGTTTTTCCGATTACGAACTACGGTGTGGCCGACTACTATACGCCAAACCTGGTTACCAGTCCAAATGAGATCAAGCAGAAGCCTGCTCTGCTGCACAAGTTTATGGCGGCAACTGCCTGCGGCTATGAGTATGCTCGTACCCATGCACACGAGTCGGCGCAGATGTTGATAAACGAGGCTAACAGGACTGCCCCGGGTACTTTTCCGGATACGGGGCTGGTCTTTGCCAGCCAGGTGTTTTTAAGTCCCCGCTACGCCGATTCTGGTCGCAAATGGGGCTGGCAGGACCGTGCTCCATGGCATGGTTATCCACAGTTCATTCTCAATTCAGGTGGCGTGGACGATGCTTCAGGCAAGCCAATCCGTAGCCTGAATTTTGATGTCATGTATACAAACCAGTTCCTGTAGTAGAGTAGTGTTGGAAGCTGGAAAAGAGCAAGAGCTGGGCAGAAGCCCAGCTCTTCCCTCTTCTCTTCAGCTGTCACCCCTTCTACACAGTTCAGGTGACGGACTGAACCGGCACGCCTTTCCTTTTTTTAAGAAGGCATTGCGGCCTCGATGGCAGCGAGGAGCGTCTCCAGTGCATACGAATCATCGTGGCGGACCCCATTGATGAAGAAGGTCGGTGTGCCGTTCACTCCACTGCGTACACCGCTCAGGAAATCCTCGCGAACGCGATTGGTATGCACGTGCTCAGTCATCTCGCGCTCGAACCTCTCCTTATCAAGATTGAGTGCGACAGCATAGTGGACTAAATGCGCATCGTCGAGCGCCCGTTGATGCTCAAAGAGGTAGTCATGCATTTGCCAGAACTTCTCTTGGACGGCGGCAGCTTCCGCGGCCTCCGCGGCATGCTCAGCATGCGGGTGGCTCTGGGTCAAGGGAAAGTTCCGAAAGACAAAGCGCAGCCGATCCCCCAAACGTCGCTGGATCTCCTTGACGATGGGATAAGCCTCCCCACAATAAGGACACTCATAATCGCCATATTCCACCAGGGTCACCGGGGCGGTTTCTGGTCCCTGCTGATGATCGCGCTGGCTCACTAACGGCGTGAGCTTTGCAGTTCCTGATTCTTGTGTCATTGAGAGATCTCCTCCGTCTTCAACGCTTCAAGGGCCGTCAGTATCCCATCCGCACCTGGGTTGATCCCTACAGGAGAGACATAGCTCCAGCGAATTATCCCCTTGGCATCAAGCACAAATAAGGCTCGTTCACTCGTCCCCTCGTGTCGACGATACACCCCATACATTTTGGCGACTGCCCCCTTGGGCTCGAAGTCTGCGAGCAAGGGAAAGTGCAAATTCCTGTCCCGGGCAAAAGCTGCGTGAGACCAGACCCCATCAACTGAGATACCGGTCAACTCGGCGTGGAAGCGGCCAAACTCCGGCAAGATCTCGTTATAGAGGGCCATTTGGTCACCGCAGACGGGACTCCAATCGGCAGGATAGAAGGCGAGAATAACGGGTTGACCCCGCAATTCGCTCAAAGAAACCGATTGATCAGGCGTACTATGTAAGGTAAAGTCGGGCGCTGGAGTACCAGGTTGGAGCGCTGAAGAAGGCTCATCTTTAGCAAGCTGGTTCTCTCTCCGATCTTTGTCAATGTTCAAAACGTTTGCTTCCTCTCTAGATTATGTGTACTTGAACCCGTCTAGACATGAATGACAACATTCACACCACTGGCTGATATTCCTGTGACTTCTAGCCAATGACACTGGACAGGCCCCAGACAGCGCTGAAGAGCCCTTGAACCCTGGCTCGCTCCTACAACCCAAATATGTCACCGATGATGGTAAGAACGATGGGAAGCACTGCGCCTGCCCCCAGCCCCTGAATGGCACGGAAAATAATCAGCTCCTCCATGCTCTGGGCTGCACCCGAGAAGATCGAGCCAAGCAGGAAGATCGCCGTGCCAAAGAGGAAGATCGGCTTACGCCCGTAGAGGTCGGCCAGCTTGCCATAGATTGGTACCGTGGTGGTGGAGGTAAGCAGAACAACCGCAGAATTAGTACGCATAATTCCACAGATGGTTAACGCATTGAGAGCAATTCTTACAGGCCAACCTAGAGCCTGTTTCTCATTATGCGTAAAAGGCGAGCTAGAGGGATAAGCAGAACTATATGAACTGCCTCTAGAAGAGAAGCAATGAGTATCACCCCTCGCCCTTGATGTCACGAACCACGATTTGCGGTACACCCTCTGTCTCTTAGTTCTCATGTAATTTAACGTTTAGGCTAATTCGGTTTCTGATGTTATTCTTCGATCTCAAGTAAGCGAGTACGACTGGGTCCGGGAAGTTCATGGCCTATCCAACACCGAATTAGCCTACCCACTAAATGTAATTCAGGTAGTAAAAAAAGAACTATTCTTATGGCATGTAGTGGATACTGTTACGGGGGTACTCAATACAATCCAGGCAGCTCTCGCTTCCGGTGATGAACTGAATCAATCGCTCGAAACCCATTCCAAATCCGGCATAAGGGATAGAGTCATGTTTACGCAGTTCCAAATACCACTCGTAGTCCTTTATACTACCACCCGCAGCAAGCAATTGCTGCGCTGCTGAGGATGTTTCTAAACGCTCACGTAAGCGGACAGGATCATCCTCTCGCTCTGCACCACCACATACCTCACCAACGCCTGGGAGAAGCAAATCAACTGCATTGACAATACTCGGGTCATCGTCATTCTGCCGCATGTTGAAAAATTTTAGCTCAAGGGGATAATGTGTGATGAACGTGGGGAATTTAGCCCAATTTAGAAGTGCTATTTCACGCTCACGATCTAGATCAGCTCCCCACTCAGTCTCGATACCCATTTTGTTGAGTTGCTCGACTGCCTGAGTGTATGTTATCCGACGAAAGGGAGGTTTGATAGTCTCGAGCATCTTGATATCAGCACCCAATATAAGCAATTCCTTATGGCGCTCCTCTATGGCAACGCTCACAAGTCTACTCACCAGGCGCTGTTCAATATCTATGACTGTCTCCAGGTCTCCGAAGCCAATTTCGGGTTCAATGAGTATGAACTCTGTAAGATGGCGATGGTCAGCACGAGGTTCGGCACGAAAGCTATGATTAATTGAATAGACACGGCGCAGGGCCTGACTATGTATCAACGGCTCCAGATGCAGTTGGGCTGTCTGTGTCAGGAAAGCTTTATCTTCGAAGTATTGAAGCGGGAACAGCGTTGAAAAATCCTCACAAGCACCCGTTAAGCCAGTAATAATGGGTGTAGTCACTTCTACAAAGCCTTCAGATTCCATGAAAGTGCGGATGGCCTTCAAGAGGGTTGCACGTAGATAAATCAATGCTGTCATATGCGAAGAACGTAGAAGCATATGGCGTTTTGGGAGTTGCTTCAAATCTCGCAATTCGTCCGTATTCTTTCTCGATGGAGCAGGCTCCATTATAGTCATAAGTAGCTCCTCTTCATTCGTTCTACGAAAGAGGGTGTATATAACACTCTACAAGTATCCATACGGATATCTTCTGAATGGTTCAAACTTGGCTCAATAAAGCCCCAGATCGTACTACACCGGTTCCATTGCCATCACACTCCATCTCAATTGGTCTCCTTTCTCATAAGTATAACATCTTCTCCGCAAGGTGCTCAAGCTGCTGTGATAGGGATTATGGGCGAAGGTCCATTCAACGTTTCTCATTGTTTTGTTAGAAATCCACTCTTTCCCTTTCTCCATGCCACTCTACCATATAATGTTAAAGCTGTACAAACCACACTTAATTTAAAGAAAACTCACTAACTCTTAGAGTGAGCGACGTACTAGCCTCTCGGTTGGGACAACAAAGCTCTGTCCGTTAGGGCCTTCATCGAGATCATAGATAAGGGCGCACACTATTTTGTCTCTATCGGGGCTATAATATTTACCGATACTCTGTTCCTCGCTATGTTCGGCACTGTCATATCCACTCAATTCCTTATAAACCCTTGCTGCCTCAACAAAGATTGTGCCTCCGTAGCGTTTCAAAAGGAAACCCCTGAACGCTTCTTGTGAGATACGAAGACTGTTGATCGCCTTTACCTTGATAGCGATTTCAAGACTTTCACGGTAGCTCTCCTCAGCTTTATCGAGGTTCTCCTGCATTTCTGCCAAAAGCGCCAAAGTATATAAGACGATTCCTCGAGATTGTCGGTCTTGAACGCGATGAAGTAAACTCAGACTTTGATCAAAATAGTTTTGGGCAGTGAAACTATTATTCTGTTCCAATGCCAACATTCCCAGAGAATGTAAAGTGACTCCCTCCCCTCGCTGATCATTCATTTTACGGAAGAGTTTAAGACTTTCTAAGAGAAAGTCTTCAGCAGTATTCCTATCCTGTTCTTTTAGCGCCAAATCCCCCAGAGCCTTGAGGGTGATAGCCTTCCCTCGCAAATCGTGGCAACTTTCGCGAACAGCGAGACTTTCTTCGTAGTGGTTTTTAGCGGCAATTAAGTCACCATTTTGCCACGCCCAATCACCTAAGGCTTTCAGCGTTACACCTTTATTCCGTTGATCTTCGATGCGCTTCAAGATATCAAGACTCTCGTCGAGTAGCTCTTTTGCATTGTTCATATCACCAATACGACGTGCTAAGTCGCCCAGGCCTTTGAGGGTAAACCCTCTCCCTCGCTCGTCCTGGATTTTTTTGCGAATCTCAAGGCTTCTGCTGTAGTAATCCCAGGCATCACGGGGCTCGCCAATTTGCCGCAGCAGAAATCCCATACTATACAACTCGATACTCTCACTCTGAGGATCAAAAATCTCGCGAGAGATATCGTGACTTTCGGTGAGATATTCCTTGGCTTTTGTTGGACCAGTGGTTTGCAACGCGAGGTCACCCAAGGCCTTGAGTACTATACCTTCGACTCGACGATTCTTGATCTGCCTACAGACAGTAAGACTGTCCTCGTAGTACTTCCGAGCTTCGTCAATTTCACCAATTTGCTGGAACACATTTCCCAAGGAATACAAGATAACTCCTTCACCCCATTGGTCATCTCCAAGACTGCGACGCTTATTGAGACTCTCTCTATAGTAATCCTCGGCGGCCTTAGTGTCACCAATCCGTAATGCCAGAAAGCCTAATCGATAGAGTGCATCAGCCTCACCTTGCAGATCTTCAGCTTGGCGGAAGTTATTCAAACTTTTCTGGTAGAAATGTTGAGCTTTTTCGGTATCACCTTTTTGTTGGGCTAGAGCAGCTAAACCAGAACGGGCCTCACCCATGCCCACTCTGGCCTCTTCCTTAGATCTGACTTTACGAAAGATCATAAAACTTCTCTTATAGCAGAGATCTGCTTCTGAGATGTTTCCTATCCACTGATAGTGGGCACCCATCGCAAACACGAGTTCACCCCATCGTGTATACCACTCAGGACCGAGATGCTCCATCAGGTCACAACCTGCCTGGAGCCACTCAAAAGCTTCCTCATATTGAAATTGGATCTGCCAATACCACCTTAAACCACAGGTCAGTCCTGCCAGTGTGACTTGCGCCTGCGGTAAGTGGTCCTTTGCCCATTTCAAAGCAGCACCAAGGTTGGCATGGTCATCTCTCAGCACATCCTCACTTCTCTTTTGCACCCACTCGGCATAATGGGTAGCAAGTGCTTCCTTGAGACTATCTTCGCTGATAGCAGAGCCACTGCTCTGACTTCTCAATAAGTCACGTGCAAACGCTTGTAATAGCGGATGGAACTGAATACGCTGGATAGGCTCAAAACCATCAGCTGAGAAATTTGATACGAGCTTGGAGCGGATGAGGGAGCCAAGACTCTCCAATGCCTCTTTCTCGGACTGGTTGATTACTGCTCCCAATGCTTGAACAGCCTGGTAGGTGCAACCCCTGCCAGTGAGAGTACCTAGTGCGACGAAAAGTTGCTGTGCTGATAGATCTAACTGGGAGTAAGCATGAGCAAAAGTAAAGCGTATACCCTGTGATGCCAGAGTCTGTGAATTAGTGTTGGTGGCTTCAATGAGGTGGAGCCGATAAGTTAAGTCAAGTATAATCTCAGGATTCTCTCTCAGCTGCCGGAGATAGGCAGTAAGCGATTCCTCTGGGTGTTCTTGGAAGTGATGGGCGATCAACTCAATCGCCAGGGTATGATTGCCAGTGATCTTACAAATCTCAGCTACATCGTCTTGCTCAAATCTGCGTCCCGAGCTTAGTAGGAGCCGAGTGAATAATTTGATTGCGACCTCATCAGTGAATACTTGGAGTTCCCGACTATCTTGGATAAGTTGCGCTGGTAACTGTTGGCGTGCCGTCATAACGACACTTACTTGCGTACTTCGGAAAATATGACAGAGGCGCACAAACCCCTCATGTTTGACAAGACTCTGCTCAACATCGTCGATCACAATAAGTACACGCTTCCCCTTTTCATGGCGCATTCTCAAGGTGTTGCTTAATGCCTCATAGAGTGTATTGATCTCGGTATTAGGTCGATTCAATAATTCTTGTTCATTAGGAACAAGCTTTTTGATAAGCGTGCGGAGGATGGTCATGGGATTCGTTAGACCATTAGTATCTACAACTACCACACAGTGAAACTGGAACTCGACTTTATTGATGGTATCAGCGACCAGCGTTGTCTTGCCAATACCCGGCATACCTGATACTCCCACAATCTTACCAGCTAAGATACAAGATTCTAACCACTCCTGGTCCTTCTCTCGGCCAACAAGACCGCTGGCTGCTGGTGGAGGTGGCAAGACGCCGGTATCAACTGATGATTTACCCTCAGGCAGCATAGGTGGGGGAGGCGAAGCCAATGGGTCTGGAGCCGTTCGTTGAGGGGAGACGAAGGGCATGATGGTAAGTACAACTCCAACTACACCGATGAGGCTGGATATGATAGTGGCTGAAATAGGGGGAATGATAGTGAGATAGCCTAATATCAAGATAATGGTGACAATGACTGCCGCTATAATAATAGTAATAGTGATAAAACGCTTGCGGCTCTGCGGTTGGTGAGGTTGTTGTATTTCCATGCCATAATCCCTTGGTCAAGCTAATAATGTACTCACATTTCATCACGCATCAAAAATTGAGGTAAATCGCTAGCTAAGCATCGGTAATGCTGTCTTCCACCTGCATTGGGATCTATGCTCAATATCAGACAGTCAAGTTTTTGGCCCTAATCCGCCACCTCCTCTATATTGCTATAGGTTTTAAGTGATTTGTGTGGAGATTATTTTCTTTTACTAATCCCTTATAGCTTTATGGCTTCCTTTATGAATACGTCAACACAATTCAGTCTAAGAGGTAAAAAGTAGTGCTGCTATTTGAGAGAACATCTAAAATTTCACTTTATATAACACTACTTACTATACTCTACAGTTTGCAAAACTTCAACCCCTATTTTATTATTTTGTTGCAGAAGGCGCAAATCCTCACATAACCTCCATCCGTATTTTCCCTTTTGAGGCTAAACCAACCCTGAAAAACAATTCTGTAGTGGTAAAGATTGACAGGGCAGAGCGTTTGTTGCCGTCTTATAGGACGTTTTCAAGATTTCGCCTTGCCAAGTAGGAAGAGCGGTTTGCGCCCATATAGATCGGCTAACTTGCCGTAGATTGGTACGGCGTTGCTAGAGGTCATCAGGTAGACCGAGAAGACCCAGGAGTAGAGAGAAATACCGCCCAGTTTGCCAACGATGCTTGGTAGCGCTGTGCCCACAATGGTCGTATCAAGTGCCGCCAGGGACATACCCAGCATCAAAGCCGCTGTGACGATAATCTTTGCCTGTTTGGTCATACCTGTCTTCCTTCCATTTGATTCCTCACTGCCTGCGGCAGTTCGCAAACGATTTTGTGTGAGTGGCGGAGGTGGCAGCCGCCGGCTGCCACCTCCGCCACTCACACAAAAAATGGGCTCGCCGCCGCAGGCGGCGAGAATTGCTGAATAGTTAGTTACTGCTGTGATAGCGAAATAGCTTTAGTAAGATAAGGTTAACGACTACCTTCCTACTTATGAGAACACTTATATTTAGTAAGTCTATTCCCCAAGGTGATTGTGTAGTAGTGATGATAGTATGCTATGCTCATCATCTTCGGGTATATGAGAAAGCTAGTATTCATGTGGTAATGGGTAAATTGTGGACGATATGATTGGATTTTTCAGCTTGATATGAGCATTTGAAGGCAGCTAGAAATAGCTACAAGTCCTTTGTATCCTTGCGAGCATCTCATCCATCCTGTTGCCCTCCCTACAGAGTATTTTTCTTTCATTATATTATGAATAGCGATGCTTATCAACAGAGCTTATCAGCTCAGTTCTTGAATATCAGTATGAATAATCAACAGCAACCCTTCCTCCAAAGATACCTCGACCTGCTCTTGCGTCAGGACATTACTCACGCCTCTTGGCTTTCCGAAGTGGAGGGTTTCTCCAAGCAATGGGTAGTAGAGACCCTGGGTTCGTACACCGGTGGCATCGCCTGTAAGCGGGAGCAGCGAAAGCAAATCGTCAACCTGCCCTTCGAAACTCGCCACCCCTGGCCCGCGCAGGAGCCAGCAAACCGAAGGGCCATCAACAAGCCGGATGGGTACCGTCTCGAAGCCCGCAAGCAGCAAAATATTCGCCATGGTATGATCGAAGCGCGCGCCGCCTAGCCAACCGAGTATTGTAATCGAAGTCGCTCCCTGCTCGATAGCGGTCTGAATAGCTAATTCGGTGTCGGTCTCATCCTTTTCGGCGTGGACCGGTACGGTGCGGCTTCCCTGCTCTTGCAATTGTTGCGCCGTAAGAGCATCAAGTGAGTCGAAATCCCCGACGATAATGGCGGGTGTGCAACCCTGCTGGAGTGCGCTGGTGGCTCCGCTATCGGCCGCGATGACAAAGTCCGCGGAGGCAATGGCAGCCTGAACCGCCTTGCCTGGACGCAACGTTCCGCCTGCAAAAATAACAACATGCATGCCGTACATACCCTTTCGGCTAAATTCGTAGCTATGTGTTCTCATAATACGTTATATTAGACTAGATAGTGTAGTGAGGTAATAAATAAAACATATGTCTTTTGCTAGCAATACAAGGCAGCCCCGGTCGTGGGGGCGATATCCGCGGGTAGAACATTCCCAGGTGCAATCGGTGTACTGGCGTAGTGACGTACCTGACCTTGCCCATTTTGAGCAGTCTCTACTTCCTTACGCGTATGGGCGCAGTTATGGTGATAGCTGCCTCAACGAGGGAGGCGTGTCACTTGATATGAGTCACCTGCGCCGTTTCATCTCTTTTGATGAAGAAGAGGGTATTTTATGCTGTGAGGCGGGGGTTTCGCTGGCGGAGGTACTTGAGCTTGTTGTACCTCGCGGCTGGTTTATCCCGGTTTCTCCTGGTACCAGGTTTGTCTCGGTTGGTGGGGCTATTGCCAATGATGTTCACGGCAAGAATCATCATAGGGCCGGCACGTTCGGTTGCCACGTCACCCGTTTTGAACTGCTGCGCTCGAATGGAGAGCGCTTCGTCTGCTCCCCCTATGAAAATAGTGAGCTTTTTCGTGCCACTATCGGCGGCCTGGGTCTCACGGGTGTTATCTTGTGGGCCGAGTTTCGCTTGAAGCCCATCGTTAATCCCTTCATTGACATGGAGCGCATTCAGTTTTCGTCGCTGGACGAATTTGTGCAGATTTCTGCCGAAACGGATAAGCAGTACGAGTATTCGATGTCCTGGGTAGACATTTTGATTGGTGGACAGGCTTTGTGCAGGGGGATTTTCATGTGTGGGAATCATAACCGGTCAGAGTCGCGAGCGGCCCAACGGGTACGGAAAAAGCTGCCTCTCGTGGTACCTTTTGACTTTCCCTCTTTTATCTTGAACACCTTTACTGTTAAGGCCTTTAACGAGCTGTATTACCATACGCAGTTGAGCAAGAGAGTGCACAAGGTTGTTCCTTACGAGCCGTTCTTTTATCCTCTTGACTCTATCCACGAGTGGAATCGCATGTACGGGAAACGTGGTTTTTTACAGTACCAGTTTGTTGTGCCCTTTGAGGATAGCTTTGCTGCCATGAGGGAAATCCTGGGTCGCATTCGGCGTTCAGGCGAAGGGTCGTTTTTGACCGTGCTGAAGACGTTTGGCGATATGGAATCACCTGGCATGTTGTCTTTCCCACGACCAGGGATAACCCTGGCACTGGACTTTGCTTACGGCGGACAGAAGACCCTGCATGTGCTCGATGACCTGGACACAATTGTACGCGAGAGCGGAGGAGCTGTTTACCCGGCAAAAGATGCTCGTATGAACGCCGAGAACTTCCAGGCGTTTTTCCCTAAATGGAGGGAGTTTGCCCGCTACGTTGATCCACACTTCTCCTCCAGTTTCTGGCGGCGTGTAAGTTTTTCTGAAAAATTAGTAAAGGTGTAAACGGTTTAATACGATGAGAATACTGATTGTAGGGGCAGCCTCGGCGATTGCCCAGGAAGCGGCCAAATGGTTCGCTAAGGATGGCGTGGAGTTTTTCCTGGTCGCTCGCTCCGCCGCAAAACTTGAGGATATTGGCAACGACCTGAAGGTGCGGGGGGCAAAGCGCATAGAGACATTCGTGCTCGATGTGAATGATCTTGA
>WNGH01006109.1_pt1 | contig 11444 bp, 7 predicted proteins | sample 5400631 | NCBI WGS metagenome assembly WNGH01 (sample SAMN13153373, study PRJNA577476) | soil metagenome | isolation source: 115 cm soil or saprolite under Garry oak tree replicate 1 | place: USA:California | collected 2016-06-15 | reverse complement strand
CAGCCTGGGTTCCAAGAAATACATGCTCTCCCAGGTACACCTCAGCAAAACCTCCCTGCCCCAGGAGGCGGATCAGGCGATAATTACCAAGCCGTTGTCCCTGGCGATTTGTCATCTTCAGAATCCCCCTTTGGTACTATTCCGCCTTCACTCTTCCGAGTGTCGAAGCGATTACAGTTGATGAAGAATTGTAATAGCAGGTAGATTGAAACATAGAGAGAGAGATTACAACGTACGAATCCAATGCTTACGGTGATTTACCTACGATGACGAGTACATACAAGTGACAGCGGGAATGAACTGAAATTTTATCAGTCTGAAATAATTTCCTATTCTTAAAAAGAATAGCAACTTTCGATGTGGAATCTCTTACTAATGGCGATTATACCACAGCGCTTGCATTATTGAGAATAGATATTGTACTACAAAATTAACTTTTAGCTTGCGCACAACAATTTTGAAGCATATAATTGAAAACAAAATCTAGAAATTGAAAGTTAGTTGAGGCGTTTATGGAGGCATGATTTGAAGGCACTGAAAACTCTTGTCTTGTCATATCGGCGCACAGCTATTTTCCTCGTCATTATACTTGTGATGGTTCTTGTTCTGATAGGTATCAGGCAACTTGTTCTCCAACCAACTCATGCGGTGCCGGACACGTTTGTCATGCGCTCGGGGTCCCAATTGCTGCTGAAAGGAAAACCTTTCCGCTTCTCTGGAGCAAATATTTATTGGTTGGGCTTAGATGAAAATGTTGATGGCTTAGATTACCCAACCAAGTTTAGAGTTGACGACGCACTCGCAACGGCACAGGAAATGGGAGCGACAGTCGTACGTTCCCACTCTCTTGGCATCTCGGTAGGATGCCCCCTGTGTATTGAACCATCACTCGGCGTGTTCAATGAAACTGCTCTTCAACATGTCGATTACGCCATTCTGTCGGCAAAGAGACATGGACTCAAACTCATCATCCCGCTCGTAGATAACTTTCACTGGTATCATGGAGGCAAGCATACATTCACTGAATGGCGAGGGATCACCGATGAGCAGCAGTTCTACTCCAACGGTACGGTAATCGGAGATTTTGAGCAGTATATCAGCCACATCCTCAACCGGGTCAATAGCTATACCGGTCTTGCTTACAAGGATGATCCGACCATTCTCGGCTGGGAAACAGGCAATGGCTTAACAGCACCTTCTGGCTGGGTTCAGTCGATCGCTGCGTATTTGAAATCCATCGATCCCGATCACCTGGTCATCGATGGCAATAGCGGACAAAGCTATGACTCACCAAATTTTACGCACGATGTAGGTCTGCATGATGTCGATGTCTATACCGGACAGTATTACCCATTGAATGGTACTGAACTCAATAAGCAAGCAGGTCAGGCGCAAAGAGCCAATAAGGTCTTTATTGCTGAAGAGTATGCCTGGAATAATAGAGGGGGAGGCAATCCCCTTGCTGCTTTTCTCACGACAGTCGAGACGAACTCAGCGATTGCAGGAGATCTTTACTGGTCGTTGTTCGGTCACAACGACGCGTTTGGATATGTGCAACACAACGATGGCTATACCTTGCATTACCCGGGAGATACAGCGTATATGCAGGAACGAGTAACGGAACTGCGCACCCACGCCTACACTATGAGAGATATGCCGGTTCCTGCCTATCGGATGTTTGGAGAACCGAACATCACGACTACCACTCCCAGGCTCGCATGGCGAGGAGTAGCAGGGGCTTTCTGGTACACCATCGAGCGTTCAACCTCTGGTCCAGAAGGACCCTGGATACCTATTTGTGCCAAATGTACAGACAACGAAACTCCCTGGATGGATAAAGACAGACCTTCAGAAACAGTCTGGTATAAGGTAGAGGCATCTAACCTTTCAGAAACAGGTGTCTATTCGGCTATTCAAGAGGATCAACAGCTTCCTGTAAGGGATCCACAAAGCCCAAAATCAAGGTATTGCCAAACACTAAAAGATTAGTGCTAGAACCACCCGCGCACCGTTTTATCATCACCTCCTGGATGACCTCAAGCAGATCAAGATAACCAACTCCCACGGTACTTTTGTACTTGTAGCCTGTATACGACATTGTCGTAAAGTGACTGGATATTACAAGCAGCGTTATACAATTCGGGGAGATAAGTGTATAGGCTTCTCCTGATGTCTGAGCTAGTGAAGCCTGATTTGATTCAAAAACTACATCTTGGACTCTCTATTTTTTCAAATTTCCTAAGATTGGGCTTCCATCTAACGTTCTAACGCTCACTCTACTCAATTTCTCAAGCTCAATTATATGAGCTTTATAAGGACTGGATATGCAAACTGATCGCCCGGAGGATCGAGCATCAGCGCGTTTAAAGCAATTACAGGAGCTTCGGTTACTAAGGCAAAACGGGAAACGAAATGGAATGATTAATGGCGCTGGAACTCAATTCAACCCTCTGCCTTTTTCACGAGTGTCGAACACGCCTGGACACCCATCATTGAAAGAGGCACTATGTGACCAGTCAACAATGCGAATAGAAACAGTAACCCAACAAAAACTGCCACGTGAAGCTAATAACGTACCGTTTTTGGGTACACTGCCTATGCCCGCCGTACCTACTCCAATCTTACCAGAGATGAGCACACTTCCCCGTATTAACAAACTGGCTGCTTCCCATCCTAGAAAAGGGGTATTGGCAGTACTTATACCCTGGTTCTACCGTTGTTGTTTAATCTGTGCAACAGGGATACTTACGCTCTTGCTACTTCAGCTCCAGAGCGTACTTGATCATGTCCCAACTCATGCCTCAATCTGGAAGACAGGCGTTCAATGGGCAGAACTGGTCTGGTTGGCTCCCGTGCCCTTAGCAATTATTCTTTGGCTGGGTTGGTTCATCTTTGCTGAAGCGGTCCGTCCAAATCCAACACCAATAAGTTTACCTTCCATCATTACAAAGACGGGGCCACTCGCATATGCATCAACAAAACCTGTCAGGCTTGTCTTTCGTTTTGTAACAAGGGGGGATAATATCGACGTTCTGCGGGACAGCGTAGTAGCAGTACACCAGGCATTTATACGTTATCCACAGATTTCCGGACCATATCAGATTGAGATTGTTAGTGAGTGTCCAGTTTCTCTCAATTTAGGAACAGGGATAACGACAAACATCTATGTTGTCCCACCTGATTACAATACACAGCATCATTCGCGCTTTAAGGCACGAGCCTTAACATACTTACAGGAATGTGTACGTCCCCAGTTAGAAGATTGGTACATTTATCTTGATGAGGAGAGTCTTGTTGACGAGAAGTTGCTAGCAGGGTTGTATCGTTTCGTTCAGCAATCCATCGAGAGAGAAGCCCGCACCCAGTATAGCAAAAAGAAAAATCATCCAGCAGGGTGGATTGGACAGGGAGCGATTTTATACCAGGGAGGGAACTGGTTTTTTCGAGGAGCGGATGCCTTGCGGACGGCAGATGACCTGGGAAGGTTCCGTCTCCAATATGCTCTAGGCAGGCCATTTTTCGGTATACATGGTTCCTTCATCGTGATTAGAGGGGTAGACGATGCTCGTCTCTCATTTGATGTTGGTTCTGCGAATTCAATCACAGAAGATGCTGCCTGGGCACTACGAGCATGGGCACAGGGTTACCGCTTTGCATGGGTAGATGGTTATTTACATGAGCAACCTCCTCAACGTGTAAGAGATTTTGTGAGGCAACGCAGTCGTTGGTTGTCAGGTATTCGGGCAGTATTAGGAGACACCAAAATTCCATTTATGTATAGGTTGAGTCTTGGTATATTTACAGGTTTATGGCAAATTGCATTTTTGCCTTTACTAATAGCCGTTGTAGCCCTGTTTGTGCACGCCAGTCCATTCTATTGGATGCGGCTACCTGCTGACTTTGCCTGGGCTACATTCATTCTAGCATATCTGCACGGCATAGATATACAGGCCAGGCATTCGCATCCCTTTCTGAAAAAGAAGAGGATTGAGTTACAGTGGAAACGTGTCGTATCCTGGCTGTTAGTATTCTGCAGCATCTGGTATGCATTGTTAGAGGCAGCAGGGGTAATCTATAGTTTGCGACCAAAGCAGGGGTTCTTTGTAATTCAAAAACCGAGCCTGGCAGCAGAAAACAAGATTGATACTACGCATATGCAGGCATACCAGCAATCCTTGAATACAATACCCATGGAGAGAAAAGTGTGAAACGACGTTCGAAGCATGTCTATTTCATTGCTATCATCTTGATGGTGTTGGGTGTACTTCTTCAAGGATTATTGCTAAGTGGGCATATACCTTTCGTACACCTTTCGCAGTTTCGCGCGCATTCAGCACCGTTACCATTTCAACACTACCAAACAGAAGTCGCATCGAGGGACCAGAATACGACTCCTGTTATACGCATGCGTAGGCCCAATTTCCAGACAGGCATAATTTTTCCTCAATGGGGTACAAATGCTTATGATTCCACAGATAAAAATTGGCAGGTAGGACTAAAAGACATACAGAATCAGACGAGCGCTCAATGGATTGAAATACCTATTAATCTCTATCAGTCCTCAGTCACCTCTACGCAGGTTACAGTCTCAGAAATCACACCAACACCCAACGCAGTTGCAGCAGGAATACGTACAGCGCACAGTAAGTATTATCATGTGTTTATAGTCCCGCTACTGAGTGCTGGTACTGATGGTACGGATGCAAATTATAACTGGTCAGGCGCGATTCACTTCTCCAACACCCAACAAATGCAGGAATGGTTTGATAGCTATTGGCAAGCTCTACAACCGTATGTAGTAGCTGCCGCGCAGGCTGGCGCTGAAGAACTGGCGATAGGCACCGAGCTTGAAAAACTCCAACTCGCACCAGTAACTCTTTGGAATCAATTGATCGAAAGAGTACATCAGATTTTTCCTGGAAAACTGACATACGATATGAACTGGTCATCTTTGTATCTGTATCTTAATCCTACTAATAATAGTTCAACATTACCCTCCTGGATGCATAATCCGTCATTGTATGCTGTTGGAGTTTCTGTGTATATTGCATTGGCAGAGAAGGCAAAGAGGCTGGATCCTGCAAAACTACCTGGACTTTGGCACGACAAAATTGGGACACTTCTGGATTTATTATCAACACAACTCACCAAGCAAGTGCTCATATCTGAAATTGGGTATCGCGATAGCGCTTTTGCTCTGTATAAACCCTGGGTGCGAGATGCAAATGCCCAGGCTGAACCAGCCGATCCTGAGGAACAGGCCGCTGCCTACGATGCAGCATTGATGAATGTGGTTGCGGACCCACATATTATGGGCGTCTACTTTTGGGCATGGTCTGTTCCGCTATTTGAACCAAATTGGAAACCTGCGGCCAAGATCCTTTATAAGTGGTATACATCACCACAAGCATGATTGTGTATTACATAGAATAGCAATAGTTTGAGTTTGCGCAACCTCTTTATTCAGTGATCGATTGTGATATATGTTATAGTGGCATCACTTGTGGCTCTACTACACTCTCATTAGTGCTGCTATGACCATTTGTGCCAACGATGGTAGATATTGATGACAGAGCCTGCTGCATTGCAGTTTCAGCAGGTAGATTGGATTCGATCACTATACCATTGTCAATGTAGAGATGATATTTGAACATAGCCAGGTCGAGAGCACTATTATGGGAGATAAAAAACGCTTGCTCAAAGTGCTCTGAGAGCAGGTGGCTTGTGACCAGGTCGATAAGCGCTTGCATTCGATCCTGGCTGGCCAGACTCAATGGTTCATCCAATAGAATAAAACCAGGTGCGGTGCTCAATTCACGTGGAAGTGCAGCAATGGCGAAAGCCAATCGCAGGATAAGCGAGAATTGATCTGCAGTTCCCCCTGAAAGAGCCGATTGAGGAATATACTCTGCTGCTGCCTGTTCCCAGACGTTTAATTGGAACGCGCCGCCACTGGTGACGCCCTCTTCAGGCTCCGTGGAGAGTGTTACGTCGTGATAACGTCCACGAGTCAACAAAGGCAGCAATTGTTGCATATAGTACTCGATACGCGGGATCATCCTGTGCATGAGTCGCTCAACTGTGGCATTGATCAACAACCCACCCCGTTCTTTGGTCTGATAACTGCGTTCTTGCTGCTGCATACGTCTACGTGCTTGCTCCAGGTCAATTCTCTTTTTACCTGTTTCAAGCCGTGTACTGGATTCCAATTCTTTTAGTTCATATTGGTGCAGCTCTAACTCAACAGCCGCAATTTGCTCTTCCAGTTGAGTGCGATTCTCTGGTGAGTACTCACTGAGAAGAGGCCAGACAGCCGAGATATCTGTAAGCGTATATGCTTTGGCAGGCGACCGATTGCGTTGTGCAAGCGCCTTAGCGATCCGTTTATATGCTTGCTCGATTTCATTCTTACACAAATCAATTTTAGCTAGAGATGCATCCTCCTGCTTCTTGAGATCATCAAGTTCTTGCAATATAGCTGATTCGTTAGCTTCTTGAATTTCCCGTTCGCAACGAGCATGCAAGCTTTGTAGAGCCTCAGCGAAAGGATTTGGCGGTATGATCCAACTACCGACGGAACCGCTGTATTTTGCGAGTTGGCGATAATATTCGGAGAGTGATTCCTGGCTTTCCTTAAGCAAGATTGCCTGTTGGGTATGACGATCCTGAATCTCGAGTTTGCGTGCGAGAGAGAGATGGAGTGACTCAAGCTGTTTGCGAGCAGCGACTTCGGCAGTACTGATCGCTGTTTGCCCAAAGGAGAAACCTAGAGACTGGACACGCTGGCGTAAGGAGTCCTGCAGTGTGCGCAATGCATCACGTAATGCCCCTTGTTGCTCCCGAGCGCGTTCGATCTGCTGCAAAGGATTACCAGCTTGAAACTCCTCGTGCTGCTTCAGTAAAGCAAGTTTACGCGTCAGAAGCTCATCGAGAGTCTCCTGATAGCCTTTGAGCTGTGACACAAGTTCGGGCAATACGTCCCTTTTACTATCGATGCTTGCTATTTCGTGTTGAGTTGCTGTGATAGCTCCCTCGACTTCAACTCGAAGTTGCGCATCTGAAGGTGCAATCGTGGTTGAAGAAGACGGTGTATTTTCTGGATCATTTACAGGCGTGAGGACAATAGACAGTCCCTCTTCACCCGCGGCTGTAGTTATCTCGCTACGCACACGTGCGACATTTTCTTCGTCATCACGGATTTTTTCGTCAATATCGTCCCAACCTTTTGCATGGCGCAAATCTTGCAAATGCACTTGTTTCTTACGCAGCTCTTCAACAGCTTCAGAAGTGGCATTGACCTGACTCTGAACTGAAAGAGTTTGTTGTCGACTTTCAGTCAGTTGCTGTTGCAAGTCAGTTAAACTTTCGTTAGAGTCTGGTAGCTGCTGAAGTAGAGATGTGGCCTCTTGAGTAGAACGAGGAACAGTGCCGCCAAGCGAGCGAATCTCTTGCTCAACCCTGGCAAAGGCTTCAGGATCTCCTGCCATACGCGTGGCCGTTTCGCGAGTAGCAACCATCATACCGACACGGCTGATAGCTTCCTGCATCTGCCGATCAGCATGCCGCTCTTTTTCGCGGATTTTAGTATAATTTCTAATGCTAAGCCCTGCTCCTACCAGAAGTAGGAGAGCCACAATACCAACAACAACGGCGAAAATTGAATGGTGAGCAGCCTGAACAAGAGTGCCAATACTACAGAAAATGAGCAAAACAACGCAGGCTATAAAGATTCCGATTTGTATAGTTGCTGTTCGGCGCATTGCGAGAACACTAAGTGTCAACTGCTCTTGCTGATTATGGGCGTTCTTCACGTTTTGTTCAGCATTTGCAAGCCCTTGGGCCTGCCCCATTAGACGTAACCATTCTTCAAGCTGATGATGGATACTGAGTTGTCGCCATTGTTTTTCGATCTCATCAGTACGCTCTTGTTCCTGTTGTGCTTCACCTTCGACGAGGGTAAGTTTCTTTTCTGTCTCTTGCAATGCTGCATTTACTTTAGCAAGTTCAACGCTATTTTCCTCGGCAGGCGCACGATCGTCCAATCTGTTGGTACGCGCTTTCTCTGCTTCTTCGAGAGTGGTAAACCGATCAGACAAGGTTTGAAGGCGTTGCAGACGAGCTTCCAACTGAGGCCGTGCTGTACGAAATTGTGCTTCTAATTCCTGTTGGGATTGCTGAACTTCATCGACGAGCAGACGAGTATGTATTATTTGGTCATCAATTTCTGCAAGTTGCACCTGAATGTGCTTATCTTGCTTGAGTTCTTGCTCAAGATCTCTGATGGAGTTGACGGCAGCGAGTAAATCTGCCGCCATGCGTTCCATAGTGCCAAAGGATCGAGTGAGATCGGATAGCTCTTGCACGCGCTGCTCGAGAGCAGGTAATTCATCAACTTCACGTCGCTCAATGTCATTAAGCTGGCGCTCAAGTTCAGGTAGCTCGCGCTGAGCCACGGCGATAGTTTCGTAAGCGGTAATAATTTCACCAAGGATATTTTGTGCTTTTCTAAGTTGCTGTATACGATTCTGCTGGATTTTAAATTCTTCACGTTTGTGTTGAAGGCGTTCTAGCGCGTGTTCCTGTTCCGCTATTTCAGCTTCTTGCTTATCTACTTCTACAAGATCTTCGCGAATGGTGACAGCGTCGAGAGCTGCTTCGAGCTGGCCCAATTGAATGCTCAGATCTGGTATGCGATTCTGTATTTCGGCCAGGTCAAGCAGCTCTCGAGATTCAGTAAGCAAACGCTCATCTTCTTCAGTTACTTTGAATTGCTCGGACAGGCGAGTTAGTTTCTCAAGCCCGAGCAATGTATGCAAAGTAGCTTCGCGTTCGCTACCACTGAGTTGTTCAACACGACTCAATGCCTTCTGTTCTATCAAGCAGGAGTTACGTAGTGTCGCTCCATCGATATGGCCTATTTCGCTGATAATCCGTGAGTTGGCTGCATCGAGGTTAGTAATAAGTTCCTCAGGCATACCAAGTCTGTGCACATTAAGGGAGATCTCCTGGCCTTTACCTCGTTTAATGCTACGCTTGATGAGAAGTTCAGAAGGGCCGATCGTTAGAATTAAAGTAACATGAGCCTCGTTTTCACCATAAAGAATCAGATCATCATAGCGTCTATTTTCATCCTGAGAACGTTTTTTTCGCGTAGAAGTGAGAGATTCACCATAGAGAGCAAAGTAAATGCTTTCAAACAAGGTTGACTTGCCAGCTTCGTTTGGACCTTGAATCAGAATACTGCCTCTTTGTGGAAAGTGCAGATCAATCTCTCGCAAGAGCCTGAAACGTTCGACCGTCAAATGTTTAAGGATTATCATGTATTTTTACTCCGATGGTGGGTCTAGTAGACACGCAAGGTTGCTATCTACATATGCCTTAGGGCGGCTAGTAGCTCTTCTTTGGTAGCCTGCAAGGCTTTTCGTTCCTGTTCATCAGGGGCAGCAGCAATCCACTCGTCCGCAAGGGCCATGAGTTCCTCACGTGGAGAAAAGCGTTCATCTCTATGAACTGAACTTACATGCCCATCCGCTGATGAAATGATTTCTTGTTCAGATAGGAATGAAAGAGCGCTGTCGTCAATTGATAGGGCAAAACAACGCTCTTCACCATAGTGTCGAATATGGTTGAGATCCAATTGATGATATTGTTCACGAGTGAGTTCGCCTTCAAAGCGAAGTTGTACCATAGCATCATCAGTGCATAATGGGCGCAGGCGCTCTAGTATGCTTTCAGTAATATCTATATGGTTTGCATTTGTATCATACTGCATCAATTCCTTTGCAGGCACAACTAGCCTTCGCAATTGGAGGGATACTACAGCGATATGCTTACACCAACGAATGCCATCGGCTGCAAGACCTATAAAGACGAAACCAGGCTCATCGTCAGGATCACTGAAGTCGATATGCTGCGTAGCTCCTGCAACAATAAGATCACATTGACCAATTGATAGTTGCCGATAAGCATGATGATAGCCAGCCAAAATATATCGGAAAATTGATTGGTTAGCTATACTGGCTCGATTGACTTGAGCACGTATATCATCTAAAGATATTTCTGTCGCAAAACCTTCTATTGGTGCATGCAATATGAGCATGGGGATAGCTACACGCTCTAAATCACTGTGCAAGTGCAGGTATTCAAAAGGATCGCCTTCTTGACCAGCCACAACACTTAGACCACATATACCAACCTGAGTACCTCGTATATCAAAAACTACTGGTTCGAGATGCTTGCTTTCTTGTACCTGAACAGGATTTGGAGCCTTCGATGTATCAGAAGATTGTGCGAAATAGTGTAAGGCTCCTAAGTGCGCATAGCTGAGCTGAGGAGCAGGAGTAGAGGAGACGAAATCGGCTTTTGCTCTATCCAGAGCGGAGGGTTTCTCCATCGAAGTATCATGAATGCCGCCAATAGCAAGAGTCCGAATGCCTGCATGGCGCAGTTGGGCGAGTCGCTCAGCAACAAAGCTACGTTCTTGTTCATCAGGATTTGTAGTATCAAAAAGATCACCAGCCTGTACGAAGAGGTCAACACCCTGACCAATAGCAAAATCCGTTGCCTGTCGAAAAGCATGGCGCAACTGTTGCTTGCGCAGTTCGCGCTTGCGTGGAGATTGACTTAACGCGCTATATCCTAAATGATTGTCAGCCGTTAAAACTACGGTGATGACGCCGTCCATCTGCTTTTGTTCTTCTATACCGCTATCAGTTTGTATGAATTCAGGATTCTGCTCCATATCTTTTGCACCATTGTTCTGCTTTAGCTTATGAGTAACCAGAATTGAACAGGTAAAGGTTACCCCTTATGAATAAATAGCTTGTATCTGCGCTCACTTCATTTCTAATGCCGCTTATGACGAGTCTATCATAAACATCGAAGTTTAAAAACTTGTGACATAAAAAGAGGGACTATTTGGGGGGATAGGAGGCAAGGGCAATTTTTGCACAGATCGAACATGCACACTCTGTTCCAGAAGCTTCGCAATTCCAAAATCGCTCACCATCAGCGTTCTATCGGCGCGTACCAATATATTCTCCAGTTTGACATCCCGATGAATAACGCATTGATCATGCGCATACTGAAAGGCCGAGGCAAGTTGGTCGACGTAGAGGACTATAGTTGACAACGGAACGCGATCACCCTTGGTATGACGATCACGCAGCATCCCCTCAGGCGCAAATTCCATTGCGTATTCGATTACCATTGCAGCCTTCTTTTGAGAATATCTTCCACCGTGACTATAATGGAAGCATCTATCTTGCTTGCACCATCGTAATCTGTGTAGCTTTACGTTTCAACGTACTATTCAGGAGAACGGCGTTAAGAATGACAGCTCCAATGCCTAGAGGAACAACGCAGAAGAGACCTAATCCTAGAGTAAACACTATTAGCAAGATGACAAAGGGCCAGTAAATGACAAAGCTACAGATGAGTAGGAC
>WNGH01006107.1_pt1 | contig 11445 bp, 7 predicted proteins | sample 5400631 | NCBI WGS metagenome assembly WNGH01 (sample SAMN13153373, study PRJNA577476) | soil metagenome | isolation source: 115 cm soil or saprolite under Garry oak tree replicate 1 | place: USA:California | collected 2016-06-15 | reverse complement strand
CGGTCCACCAGGGACTCGCGCTGCGCGTCCGGCCGTATTCCTACGCGCATCCCGACGACTTGATCAGCCGCGCAGCCGACGCCGCGCAGCCGCCGCTCATCGTCGCGCTTGACGGTGTCACGGACCCGAGGAATCTGGGTGCGATTGCCCGATCGGCGGCCGCATTCGGCGCGCATGGGGTGCTCGTTCCGGTCCGCCGGGCGGCCGGGGTGACCGCCGGGGCGTGGAAGGCATCGGCGGGCACCCTCGCCAGGGTGCCGGTCGCGCAGGCGCCGAACCTGGTGCGGACGCTGGCCGGCTACCAGGAGGCCGGCCTGTTCGTGGTCGGCCTCGATGCCGGAGCCAAGACGCCGGTTGACGAGCTCAGCCTCGCCGACGGGCCGCTGGTGCTCGTGATCGGCTCGGAGGGCAGGGGCCTGTCCCGGCTGGTCGCCGAGCGCTGCGATGCGGTGGCCCGCATTCCGATCAACGGTCTCGCCGATTCGCTGAACGCGGGCGTCGCGGCGGGCATCGCACTCTACGAGGTCGCCAGGCTGCGGGCCGCCGCCGGCTCCTGACGCCGCCGGCCCGTGGTACTGCCCGCCGCACGCCGGGCGGCCGGCCCGCCGCCGCGTGCGATCAGGCCTGCTCGCCGCCGGAGAGCAGCGGCGCCGGGCCCACTATCAGCGGATCGGGCGGGCCGACGACGCTCGTGTCCATGTCCGCGTAGGGAATCAGGGACAGCACGGAACGCATGGTCTCCAGCCGGGCACGTCGCTTGTCGTTGCTCTTCACCACCGTCCATGGCGCGTCCGGCAGATCGGTGTAGCCGAACATGGCCTCCTTGGCCTGGGTGTATTCATCCCACTTGTCCAGGGAGGCAAGGTCGATCGGGCTCAGCTTCCACTGCTTCACCGGATCCACCTGGCGGCGCAGGAACCGGCGGAGTTGCTCGCTGCGGGACACCGAGAACCAGAACTTGATCAGGGTGATGCCGTCGCTCGCCAGCATGTGCTCGAACTCGGGTGCCTCCCGGAAAAAATCCGTGTACTCACGCGGCGTGCAGAAATGCATGACCCGCTCGACCCCGGCGCGGTTGTACCAGGAACGGTCGAACAGCACGATCTCGCCAGGGGCCGGCAGGTGCGGGATATAGCGCTGCAGGTACCACTCGCCGCGTTCCTTCTCGGTCGGCTTCTCCAGGGCCACCACCCGCGCGCCGCGAGGGTTCAGATTCTCGGTGAAACGCTTGATCGTGCCACCCTTGCCTGCCGCGTCGCGCCCTTCGAACAGGATGACCACGCGCTGCTGCGACTCCTTGACCGACCGCTGCAGCTTGAGCAATTCGATCTGGAGATCGCGCTTAGCCACTGCGTAATCTCTCTTGCCGAGCCGTTCGGAGTACGGGAAGCCCTCCCGCCACGTCTGGGCCGGCCTGCCGTCCGCCGTTATCAGGTCGGGGGCGCCGCCGCTGTGCAGCCGCACGCGCAGGCCAAGTTCGTTGGCCAGGTCCTCGAGCAGTTCGCCGACGTTCGGCGCAGGGAGCTTGAGCAGCATCAGGACGCACCTCTCCCGTTGCCCTGATCGCTGCGTGCTCGAGCGTGAAATAGCGCGACGAAACCCACCACGGCCCCCGTTTTCCCCTGGTCAGCTGTCATTCGGCGGCGTGCCCGACGACTCCGCGTAGATACCCGGGCGCGGTAGGTGCACACATGGTAAACAGTCAGTTACGCTCCGATGATCGCCGCTACGGCGCGGAGCGGCGGCGCAGCCCGAAGACGGCCAGGGCAAGTCCCGCGAGCGCGATCACCGGGCCGGCCACGGCCCAGAACGTAACGCCGGACATCGCGCTGCCGCCGACGGCGCCAAGGCCCTGCAGCGTGAAGATGACTCCCACGAGCGCGACGATCACGCCCGCGCCGACCTGCACGCCCCTCATCATGATGACTGCCTCTTCTCCCGGGCCGGGATGCCGTCACCGTCGGAACGGGCCCGCGGCCGGAAAGGTTCGAAAAGGCTCGGCGCTGCGCGGCGGCCATCGCGGCCGCCATTCCCGCTCATTCCTCCGTCAGCTGCCCATCGGTCACGGTGAGCTGCCGCGTTACCGACGGTACCGGTTGCGGTGATCTCGCCGCTGTCGGGCTGCTCAATCCCCGCCAGCAGGCGCAGCAGCGTCGACTTGCCCGCCCCGTTGGGGCCGGCCACCGCGACCGCGTCCCCGGCGGCCACGGTCAGCTCGGCGTCCGCGAGCACGGTGGCGGCGCCGTAGCGCAGCGACACGCCGTGCGCGGCTAGCAAGGACATCAGTTCACCCTAGTCCGGGGTAACCTGCCGGTCAGCGCGCCGCCCGGGGGCCATGGGTCGTAGCCCCCCCGGGCGGCGCGCAGTCATCTGCCCGAACAGCGCAACCAGAGGCATGACTAAAACGTCTAGAATGCAACACCTTTCCATTGTTGGCCTGTGACGGGCGCGAGTGGCGGTTCTGGCCGCCCGGACGAGGCAGGCCCGGTTCGCCGAGGAGCAGTGCATGAGGCAAGTGTGGCGATGGCTGCTGAGCGTTGGCGCCGTGACGGCGGTTGGCGTGTCGATGCTGGCCCAGGGCGGGGTTGCGGCGGCCGGGACGGCGACCGTGGCCGGGACGGCGACGGCGGCCAGCGGCGCCGCGCGAGCGGATGCGGCGCACCAGGCGCGTTCCGCCGCGGCCCGTGCCCGGGCCGTGTCGGCCTGGACGCCGGTCAAGCGGACGCTCAAGCCGGGCATGCACGGCGCCGATGTCCTGAAGGTCCAGCGTCGGCTCAGGGCGCTGAAGTATTACCCGGGGAAGCCGGACGGCGAGTTCGGGCAGCACACGCTGGAAGCGGTCTGGGCATTCAAGGGCGTGCAGGGCCTTAAGACCAGCAAGAACCCCGACAACATCGGTAAGTCGATGGAAAATCGGCTTGCCGACCCCCGAGCGCCGAGGCCAGTCAGCCGCCATACCCCGAACAACAGGATCGACATTAGCCTCAAGCACGAGTACCTCGTGCTCTACCGGCACGCCAAGGTGCGGCTGATCAGCCACATCTCCAGTGGCGGCGGCTACTATTTCTGCGATCCCAAGCCCAACCAGAACGTCTGCGGCTACGCCATCACGCCGCACGGCAATTTCGCTGCCTTGTCGTTCGCGCCCGGCAACGTCAAGGTACCGCTCGGCGAGATGTACAACCCGGTGTTCTTCATCGGCCGTGAGTTCGCGATCCATGGCGATAGCTACGTCCCGCTGCAGCCGGTATCGCACGGCTGCATCCGGATCCCGAACAACATCGCCAACTTCTTCCACACGCTGTTCAAGATCCCCGGCACCAAGATCTACATCCGCCGCAGCCGGTAAGACGGCCGGGGATCTCGTCACCGGGGGCCGGCCCGCGCGTCAGCGGGCCGCCGCCCCGTGCTGCCGGAACCGTGCTGCCGGAACGGCCCTGCTGGCCGGGCCGCAGGTGCCGCGGGAAGGGCGCCGCAATGGCGGCTGCCATCGGTTGCCTGTGCCGATCGAAACGGGAATCTGTCCCAGTCATCGCATATCGGGTTACAGTCCTCAGCAGGGCCCCTCAGGAGACATGCGCACAGGAGCGTGATCGTGTTCAGGATGCAGAAACTAACCCGATTGACCCTCGCCGGCGGGCTGCTGGCACTCGGCCTCGGCTCGGTTGCGGCGCCGGCGCTGGCGGCCACCCGGTCAGCGGCCGCAGTGCACAACGGCGCGCAGAGCCTGAACGGCACGCTGCCGGACGGCGCGACCTGGAAGATCGAGGTGCCGGCCAACTGGAACGGCACCCTCTTCCTGTACAGCCACGGGTACGTGACGCCAGGATCGCCGAACCCGGCCGCCGACGCTGGCGACCCGATCACCGCCGCCGCCATGCTCGCCCAGGGCTTCGCGCTGGCCGGCTCCTCCTACGCGAGCACCGGGTGGGCGATCCAGCAAGCCCTGCCTGACCAGATCAGCACGCTGAATATCTTCGACAGCCAGGTCGGCCACCCCAAGCGGACCATCGCCTGGGGACACTCGCTCGGCGGCATCATCACGGCCGGCCTGATCCAGACGTTCCCGCACCGCTTCGCCGGCGCCCTGCCGATGTGCGGCGTGCTGTCCGGCGGCGTCGCTACCTGGAACACCGCGCTCGACGGGGCATTCGCATTCCAGCAGCTGATCGACCCGTCCGTGCAGGTCGTGAACATCACGATCCCGCCGACGAACCCGACGGCCAACCTGGCCGGAGCCGAGGCTGCCGCCGCGGCCGCGCAGGCGACCCCGCAAGGCCAGGCACGGCTCGCGCTGACCGCCGCGCTCGGCAACACGCCCGGCTGGTTCACGCCGCTGTCGGCGGAGCCCGCCGCGAAGGACTTCGCCACCCAGGAAGCCAACCAGTTCAAGTGGGAAAGTCAGGTCGACTTCCCGTTCGCGTTCCTCCTGCGGGCCGAGCTCGAGGGTCGGGCCGGCGGGAACCCGTCCTGGAACACCGGCGTGAACTACTTCAGCGACCTGCGCAAGTCCTCCGACTTCCGCGAGGTCAGGGCGCTGTACAAGGCCGCAGGGCTGAGCCTCGTCACGGACCTGAAGACGCTCAACCACGCGGCCCGGATCAGCGCCAACCCGGCATCCGTCCGCTACCTGAAGAAGAACATCACCTTCAACGGCAGCCTGCCCGGGCCGGTGCTCACGATGCACACCACCGGCGATGGCCTCGTCGTCAACCAGAATGAGCAGGCGTATTCCAGCGTCGTCCGGCGGGCCGGCGACCGGGCCCTGCTGCGGCAGATCTTCGTGCACCGGGCCGGTCACTGCACCTTCACCCCGGCCGAGACCGTCACCGCGGCGCACGTGCTGCTGCGGCGGCTCAACACCGGTCACTGGAACGCCAGCGCGCTGCGGCCGTCGCACCTGAACGGCGCGGCGAGGGCGCTCGGGCCCAGCCTCAACGTGTTCTCAAGCGGAGGCCAGGTGGTGCCGGTGGCGCCGGCGTTCCTGACCTTCCACCCGACCAGGTACCTGCGGCCGTTCGATCGCCTGATGACCCACTAAGAGGCCCCGCCACGGCCGCCGGCCGGGTCAAGGTCCCTGCGGCCCTGACCCGGCCGGCGGCGGCATCTTGTCCGCGGCCCGGCTGGGCGGCCGAACTCGGTCCATGAACGCGGAGGATTGTGGGTGCGGCCGGCCCCGTGCTCGCCGCCCCGAAATCCGCCGCGATCACGGAATGGGCCAGTCGGCCAAGCTGCGGCCTGGCCGCCCGGGCCTATCGGCGGCGGCCTGGGCTCAGCTTGACCAGCCGCCACCACGCGATCAGCGTGAAAGCCAGCCCGAGCAGCACCATGACGATCATGTCCATCAGCCAGGTACGCGGATTGTGCTTCCACAGCGGATCGGGCTTGGGCGCGGCCGCATCGGCCGGAGCCGCGACCTTGGCGACGGTGCCCGCCGAGGCGCGTGCCTTAGCCGTGCCGTGTGCGCTGGCCGCTCCGGTAGACCCGCTCGACCCCGGTGAGGCGCTCGACCCCGGTGACGTGCTCGACCCGGGTGACGTGCTCGACCCGGGTGCTGCGCTTGACCCGGGTGCTGCGCTTGACCCGGGTGATCCGCTCGGCCTTGGGTGATGGCCCGCCTTCCGCTTCGAACCCGGGTGCGACTTGCCCCCGGCCGGTTTCTTGACCTTGGGCGCCGTCGGCAGGGCCGGCAGCTGGATCACGTTGAGGTTGGACGTGGACGAGGTCGCGGCGAAGCCCCAGCGCGACGGCGACAGCCACGCGATTTGCTCGACACCCGCCTGCCCGTGCAGCGGGAACACGCCGCCGGTGAGGATGACCTGGAAGATCACTGCCACGATCAGCAGTGGCATGGTCTTTTCCGAGGTGTTGACCAGTGCGGAGATCAGCAATCCCAGGGCCATCGAGGCGACCGCCAGCACGCCCATGGCCAGCAGCAGCTCAACCAGCGGCAGGTGCTTGAGGAAAGAGCCCTGCGGCGGCAGAGGCCGGCCGAGCAGCCCGATGACGACGATCACCGCCGCCTGCAGCCCGCTGATCAGCCCCAGGATCACCAGCTTCGAGATCAGGTAGGCACCGGACGACAGCCCGGCCGCTCGCTCCCGGCTGTAGATGGGACGTTCCTTGACCAGTTCGCGGACGGCGTTCGCCGCCCCGGTGAAGCAGGCGCTGATGACGAGTATGAGCAGCAGCGATTCAGCTCCATCGTTGCCGCGGCCGGCCAGCCCCTTCGCGGCAGGGACCACCCGTATCAGCGCGCCGAGAACGATCGGCATGCCGGCCAGGAAGGCCAGATACACCCGGTCGGAAGCGATGACCGCCATGTACCGCCTGCACAGCGTGCTGAGCTGCGCGAAGCGGTTGCGCGTAGCGGGCGGTGCGGCGGCGGACTGCACCGGTCGGCCGGCGGCGGCCACCTGCCCGTTCATCTCCGCGGCCACGTACCGGTGGTAGTACGGCGAGTTCCGGTACTCGCCCGCCCAGTCCCGGCTGGGCTCGGCATCGAATGCCTGGAACACCTCGGCCCAGCCCGGCTTGCCGAAATGCTTGAGACCATCGGCTGGCGGGCCGAAGTAGGCGACCTTGCCGCCGGGCACCAGCACGAGCAGCCGGTCGCACAGGTTCAGGTTCGCGACGCTGTGCGTCACGACGATGACCGTGCGGCCGTCATGGGCCAAGTCGGCCATCATCTCCATGACCGATTTGTCCAGTCCGGGATCGAGGCCGGACGTGGGCTCGTCAAGGAACAGCAGGGAGGGCTTGGTCAGCAGCTCAAGCGCGACGTTGACCCGCTTCTGCTGCCCGCCGGACAGCGAGGCGGTCCTGGTCTCGGCGTGCGCCGTCAGGGACAGCTCGCCAATGACCTCAGTGATCCGGCGCTGCCGCTCGGCCTTGCTCGTGTCGCGCGGGAAGCGCAGTTCTGCCGCGTAGCCCAGGGCCCGCCGCGCGGACAGCTGCGTGTGCAAGATGTTCTCCTGCGGGACCAGCCCGATCCGGTGCCGCAACTCCGCGTAGTGCGTATAGAGATCACGCTGGTCGTACAGCACGCTGCCCTCGGTGGCCGGCCGCATCCCGGTCAGCGCGCCGAGCAGCGTCGACTTGCCCGCGCCGCTCGGCCCGATCACCCCGAGCAGGCAGCGCTCGCCGAGCGGAAAGCTGACGTGGTCAAGCAGCACCTTGCCGCCGGACAGCCGGACCGTGAGGTCTTGGGCCGCCAGCGAGATGTCACCGGTGTCGATGAACTCCTGTAGTTCCTCGCCGACCAGCCGGAACGTGGCAGGCCCGATGCCGACGATGTCCAGCTCGGTCACCGGCGCCGCAGAGATCCGCTGGCCGTTGACGAACGTGCCGTTGTGGCTGCCGAGATCGACGATCTCGAATCCGGCCGGCCCGCGCCGCAGTTCCGCGTGGTAGCGCGAGACGCTCAGGTCGGCGACGACCACATCGTTGTCGGTGCCACGACCGATCCGCAGCGTCTTCGTGGGCAGACGCATGATCGCGCTTGGCTGGCGGTTTGACAGGGAGCCCGCGTAGCTCATGCCCGTGCTGGCGGGCATCCCGGCGCCCGGGTATCCCGGCCCGGCACCCGCGCCCTGATACCCCGGCGCGGCCCCGTCCCGGCGGGCTGGCCCGGCCGGCGGTGCGTCAGGCGGTGCGTCGGGCGGCGACGCGGGCCGGGCGGGAGCGGCCAGCGAGCAGGTCACGACGGGCCCGTCGTCCGGATGGCCAAGCCGGAACTCGCACCGGTCGCTGATCGTGAGCTGGGAGACGCGCTGCGAGCCAAGGAAGGTGCCGTTGGTGCTGCCGGTGTCCTGCAGGACCCAGGCGTTCTGGTCAGCCTGGTCAAACCTCAGCACCGCATGCTGCCAGGACACCCGGGAGTCGTCGACCACGATGTCGGACTCCGGGTCCCGGCCGATCCGGTAGGAAGGCCCCGCCTGCAAACTTCGATCTGAGCCCTGCGTTCGCACGACAAGTGCCGGTGTCGTGCGTGCCGAGAGCGCTCGCTCCGCCGTCATCTGCTAACTGTAGAGCGATTGAGCGCAAAGAAGAATCTTCGGGTCGCGTCCGCGGGGCTGGCGGCGGGTGTCGTGCCCACTGCGCCGGTGACTGCGGCCAAAGCGACAGCGTCCGTTTTGCGCGATGGGTGATAGCGATCCGCGCCGCCATTTCAGTAGGCTATTCATGATATAACGGACTACCTGGTAGCCGACCGCCGTGCGGCTGGCGGTGCACCGGGAATGCCTTATGCTTCTTGCCGTCGCGGGCGCGGGGATTCAGATTGTTACGGGCGCGGGATTCAGATACGGTCGGTTACTATCCCAAGATCAACCCCGGCACCCGCGAAAGGCAGGTGCCGATGGCGCGGGTTGACAGCCGGCGGCCGATGACGCGGATACTGGGGCCACCCCCGGCGATCCTGCGATTTGACCCGGGTGTTCCTACGCCGGGCGTCGCGGCCGGACAGAGCTGCGGGCGGGAACGGGACGGGCAGGGCTAGCGCTGGAGGGCGCGGTGAGTGACGAGAACCCCTCGGCACCTGGCGGGTTCACCGTAGGCTCGAAGATTGCGGGCTACCGGCTTGAGGAGCAGATCGGCCATGGCGGGATGGCCGTTGTCTTCCGTGCGCACGACCCCAGGCTGGACCGGCGGGTAGCGCTCAAGATCCTGGCCCCCGAGCTTGCCCGCGACGAGGCATTCCGGCAGCGGTTCATCCGCGAGTCGAGGGCGGCGGCTGCCGTCGACCACCCGCATATCATCCCGGTCTTCGAGGCCGGCGAGGCGGCCGGCGTGCTGTTCATCGCGATGCGCTACGTGCAGGGCAGGGACGTGCGGACGCTGCTTGACGAGGAGCACACGCTGCCGGCGGCCCGGGTGGTGGGCATCGTCACCCAGGTGGCGTCCGCGCTTGACGCGGCACACTCCCATGGCCTCGTGCACCGGGACGTGAAGCCGGCCAACATGCTGCTCGACTCGACCGCGGGCAGCGGCAGGCCCGATCATGTCTACCTGTCCGACTTCGGGCTCAGCAAGCAGTCGCTCTCGTCCTCCGGCCTCACCGGCACCGGCCAGTTCCTCGGCACCCTGGACTATGTCGCACCGGAGCAGATCGAGGGCAAGGTGGTCGACGGCCGGGCCGACCTCTACGCGCTGGCGGGCGCCGCCTTCGAGATGCTGGGCGGGGTGCCGCCGTTCAAGCGTGATCAGGGCCTGGCCATCCTCTGGGCGCAGATCTCCGAGCAGCCGCCACGGCTCACGGACCGCCGTCCCGACCTGCCCACTGCCGTCGATCAGGTGATGGCGAAGGCGCTGGCCAAGACGCCAAGCGACCGGTTCGGCCACTGCCTGGACTTCGCTGCCGCGCTGCGGGAGGCCTGCGGCCTGCGTCCGGAAGAGACGTCCGACCCGGGCAGGCAGGCGCAGCCGTTGCCTGGCGCGGCCGGGCAGACCGAGCCGCCACGGCAGCCGACCCAAATCGCGATGCCATCCAGCCCGGCCGCGCCCGCGAGTTCGGCCGCGGCATCGGCCCAGGACCTCCCAGCCGGGCCGGCTCAGCCAGCGGGTCCGCCGACCGAGGCTGCCCCCATCCCGGGAAGAGCGAAATCGACCACGCCGGGCCTGACCGAGCCGCCGCAGGCTACCGGCGGCTACGGCCCGCCGGGCGGCGCCGCACCTGGCTACCGGCCAGTGCCCGGTTACGGGTCGGCCGGCCGCGGCCAGGGGGGGCCGCCCAGGCCATGGTGGCGGTCACGCGGCGTCGTGGCCGCAGCCGCGGCCGCCGTCGTCATCATCCTGCTGGGCGGCGGCTACGTGCTGATCGGCGGTGGCGGTGGCGGCGGCATCACGGGTGGTGGCGGCGTCGCGCCGAAGATCCCGGGATGCACCACGGCGACGGCGTCAGCGAAGTCGCTGGGCAAGGTGACGAGTTCGTCGGTCAACCTGGGCGGGAAGCCGTTCGCCGTGCTGGTCACTCCGGACAAGAAGTTCTCGTTCGTCACGCTCGGCAACTCGCTCGCGGTGCTCAGCAACCCCGCGATACTCAGCAACGGCACCGGGCTGGTGCCTAAGCTGGTGCACACTCTCCAGGTGCCCGGCGCGAACAAGGGCGATGCGATCACCAAGGATGGTAAGTACCTGCTGCTGGCGACCGGCGGCGGCGCGAAGGTGATCAATGTTCATGAGGCTGAGCAGGGCAATGTCGTCGTCCTCGGGACGCTCGACAGCCCGAACGGCCGCGGTGCCGTCCAGGTCGAGTTGTCCCCGGATGACCAGTTCGCCTTCGTGACGCTGCAGAGCAGCGGTGGCATGGCGGTCTTCAACCTGCGGCAGGCTCTGGCCAACGGCTTCGCCGCATCCAGCTTCGTGGGGATCGTGCCGACCGGGGAGGAGCCGGTCGGGGTTGCCGTGTCCGCCGACCCTGGCCACAAATGGCTCTATGTGACCAGCATGCGGAAGCTCAACGCGGCCAACCCGAGTGAGGGGTTCGTGAGCGTCGTCAGCCTCCGCAAGGCCGAGGTCAAGCCCGCCAAGGCGGTGATCTCGAACGCCACCGCCGGGTGCAGCCCGGTCCGGGTGATGACCTCGAAGGACGGCAGCGTCGTGTGGGTCACCGCCAGGGAGAGCGACGCGCTGCTCGGCTTCTCGGCACCGAAAATGCGCACCGACCCGGGGAATTCGCTGATCGCCAGGGTCGACGTGGGCGAGGGGCCGATCGGCGAGACCTTCGTGGCGAACGGAAGCCGGATCGTGGTGGCCAATTCCGACCTGAAGAACCTCCCGAACGCGACGCCGAATGTCAGCGTGGTCAGCACCGCGCAGGCACTGGCGCACAAGCCCGCGCTGCTCGGGCGGCTCAAGACGGGCGACTTGCCACGCCAGTTCTATGCGCAACGGAAGAGGCTGCTCGTGACCAACTACGGCTCAGGCCTGCTGCAGGCCGTCAAGATCGCCGACCTGCCATGAGCGGCTACGAGGCCCCGCTCGACCAGGGCAGGCGGCGCGGCCACGGGCTGCGGAACACGATCATCATCGTGGTCGTGCTGCTCGTCGCCCTCGTCGTGATCGACCGCCTGGCGGTCTTCTACGTGCAGGGCAAGATCGCCTCCGAGATCCAGGATCAGGGCTTCCCCAGCAAGCCGGACGTCACCGTGCACGGCTTCCCGTTCCTGACCCAGGTCATCAGCCGTCACTTCCAGGACGTCCAGATCAGCTCCGAGCCGGTGAAGGAAGGCCCGGTGGTGATCCAGTCGATCAACGCCGAGATGAGCGACGTCCGGATGAACTCGGGTTACAGCGCCGGCACGGTCGGGCACCTGTCCGGCCACGGGGTGATCACGTTCGGCAGCCTCTCCAACGCGCTCGGGTCGGTCGTGGGCGGGGACCTCAGCTCGGTCATCGGCAATTCCGGCCTGACCCTCAAGCCGGCCGGCAAGCACGAGGTGAAGG
>WNGH01008630.1_pt1 | contig 11446 bp, 11 predicted proteins | sample 5400631 | NCBI WGS metagenome assembly WNGH01 (sample SAMN13153373, study PRJNA577476) | soil metagenome | isolation source: 115 cm soil or saprolite under Garry oak tree replicate 1 | place: USA:California | collected 2016-06-15 | reverse complement strand
GGCGGAATCATGGTCGCTTTTTGCGAGCCGCCAATCATAACGTCGATGCCCCACTCATCGGGATGAAGCTCCGTGGTCCCCAGCCCCGTGATGGCGTCCACCACGAGACAGCATTCCGGCAGCGCGCTCACGATCTTGCCGAGCGCCTCGACGTCATTGCGCACTCCCGTGGAACTTTCCGTCGCCTGAATGAACACGGCGCGGAACGAGCCGCCGGATTCGAGATGCTTCTTTATTTCGGCGATGGGAACCGCGTGGCCGTAGGGAGCTTCCACGACGACGGATTCAATGCCGTACGCCTTAGCCAACTGGACCCAGCGCTCACCGAATTTTCCGGCAGTTCCGATCAGAGCGCGGTCGCCGGGCGAGAGAAGGTTCGATATCGCGCCTTCCATCGCGCCCGTGCCGGAACTTGCGAACAAAATGACGTCATTCCGCGTGTTGAAATAGTAGCGAAGATTGTCGAGCGTTTCCCGCATGAGCGTTCGGAAGGCGTCGGTGCGGTGGTGCAGCGTCATCGTCAGGGCGCGCAGTTGCGCTTCCATTAAGAGCGGAGTCGGCCCCGGCGTAAACAGTCTTTCCTTGATGATTCCAGTCATATTGGTGTTCTCAATCCGTTCTAATCGGCTGCGGGCTCCACGCGCCGTCGCCATAGCGCTGGCTTTGGCGCGTCGGCGACTTGTTTTCCCTGAATTCCAAAGGGGAGCCCGCCTAAATTTGGTTAGGGAAGCTGCCGTCAGGACAACGCCTAACTCGGATTCGAATGAAAAGATTTCAGGACCCGAAAATCCGCCGCAGGCGTCTTAGTGCCAGCAGCCATGTTAGGTTAAGGGATGCGGCAGTATTGGTCAACAGTCTCGCAGCGAGCGCATTCCACTCAATTACTTGCTTTTTTCCGGCAACGCAAAAACGAAGAGCATTGCCGAGGGCTGCGGCAGATGGCCCTTGCTTTCCGGGAATAATGTCGCGAGATAACTCTCAATGTTCGCCCCGCCGCCCGATGAGATCGTTACATATTGCCGCCCTCCGACGGAGAAACTGACCGGCGCGGCCACGATGCGTCCACCCGTGTTAAACGACCACAGTTTCTCTCCTGTTTTCGCGTCAAGAGCAAACGCGTTTCCTTCCAGGTCGCCGCCGAAAACTAGATCGCCCGCCGTCGTCAGCAAAGAGGATAAGTTGTAATACTTCGTCTTGAACGCCCACTGCTTCTTCCCCGAGGCGGGATCAAAAGCACTGATTTGTGGCGGAGCGTTGGGGTTTAAGATTGGCGCCCCTGCTCCTTCGCTACCCTTGAGGGTGGAGCAGATTTCGAGATCGGTGGTGTACCACCAGCCGGTGCGCGGACTGTATGCGGAATGCTGAATGCCGTGGAGCAGATTTCGAGATCGGTGGTGTACCACCAGCCGGTGCGCGGACTGTATGCGGAATGTTGAATGCCGCGCGAGCCCGGCCCCAGTCCCGGACACATCACAAAATCCTTGTGGTCCTTGGGAACCAGGGGATCGATGGGCCTGCCATTTTCGTCTATGCCTTTGGCCCAATTCGGCGAACCATAGGGAAACGAACGCAGGTACTTCCCTGTCTCCCGGTCAAGCACATATGCAAATCCGCTCTTGTTCGCGTGCAGGACTACCTTGCGTTTGCGCCCCGCCACGTCGAGGTCCAGGAGCACGGGCTCGGCCGCCGCGTCGTAATCATACAGATCGTGCGGCGTCTCCTGAAAATACCATTTCAAGTTTCCTGTATCGGCTTCCAGCGCCAGTAATGACGCGCTATAGAGACGCCGCCTCCGGACTTCCATGTGTCTCCAAGCCAGGTATCACCGCCTGGCTGGTCAGGCGACGGGATGACGTCAAAATGCCAGACGCGCTCGCCCGTCTTGGCGTCAAAGGCGTTCAAATAGCCGCGCACGACGCCAAGTCCACCGCCCGCGACACCCGCGATAACTTTACCTTTCACGAAAAGGGGAGGCGAGGTGATGTCGCAAAGGCACTTGGTCATACTCTCCACTTCGATATTCCAAACCTGGTTGCCCGTCTCGGCGTCCACGGCCACCAGGTGATTGTCTTGCGTTCCCATGTAGATGCGGCCATCGCCCATGGCGAGTCCTCGAGCGCCTCGCAGACCCTGCATATTCCCTTTCTCCGTCCAGGGGTAAACGTAGGTCCAGAGCAGCTTTCCGGTCGCTGCGTCAGCCGCGTAAATATTATTTTGCATCCCCTCAAGGTAGACCACGCCATCCGCAACCAGCGGTCCGGCCTGCAAGCCCGGCCTCAGTGCCAAATCTGCGGGAGGACCGCCGGCAGATAAAGTCCACACCGGCACAAGCTGCTTCACGTTCTCCTGCGTGATCTGGTTCAGCGGGCTGTAACTCCACCCTTTGTAATTCCCATAAAAAGTGAGCCAATTCTGCGGCTCCTTCTCGGAGTGTTCGAGCCGCGACGCCATCGCCCCTTGCTGCGCCGCCGCGGAGTGAACCCCAAACAGAGTCAGGTATAGGACAAAGAAACAAGCTCGGCCCCGAAATTCGAGGCGCCTCGCGGCGATGTTCTTCGCACAATCCATCACGGCCCTCCGCTTATCAAGAATCTGGACTCGGGTACCGGCTCCACTTTTACCCTGAAACCCCTAGCGTGGCGGGAGCGTGGGGCCCGCCGGAATATTTTCGCTCGCAGACTGGTCATTATCGCTGCGTCGTCAAGGATGTCAAGGCTCTGCCCCGCACGCGATGAATTTCTTGAACATACGAGATATAGTCTACGCGGGAGATTTTAATGATGAGCCCTGGTCTGGACTATGCGGCGATGCTTGCCGTGGCGCTGGCGGAGGCCCGTATCGGGCTGGCGGAGGGTGGAATCCCGATCGGCGCGGCAATTTTTGATGCCAGTGGCCAACTCATTGCCGCAGGCCACAATCACCGCGTGCAGCATGACGATCCTTCGATGCATGGCGAGACGGATGCGTTCCGCAAAGCAGGCCGGCAGCGCAGCTACCGGGAACTTATCATGGTCACCACGCTGGCACCCTGCTGGTATTGCAGCGGACTAGTGCGGCAGTTTGGATTTCGAACGCTGGTGGTCGGCGAAAGCCGTAACTTCCAGGGCGGCCTGGATTGGCTGCGCTCGCTCGGCATTCAGGTGATCAATCTCGACTCCGCGGAGTGCGTCTCTCTATTGGCAGAGTACATCCGCTTGAACCCCGAAGTGTGGAACGAGGATATCGGTAGAGAGTAGCGCTTGGTGGTGACTCGTTTTGAAAAGAGACGTGTCCTCTCCGCCCTGGAAAACGCGGGACGGAGAGGCCTCTACAAAACCCTCCTTGTCAGCGGCATTTGTAGAGGCCGCCCGTTCTTGGGGCGGGCAGCTTTTCGTTCTCTCCAGACCCAAACTTAGTCACTACCTGTCGCTTACCTTGCTTGCACAAACTGCAACGTGTAGGCCGTCGCCGGATCGAAAGACTTTTCGATCACCTTCAGGTCCCGGAGTTGCTCGTACATGGTCGACCAGCGCTCGGAATTCATCCGGCCAAGCTGGGCCCCGCTCGGGTCTTCGCCGGTGACGAAGTGTCCATCGCGCAATGCCTGCCAGCTAAACTTCATCCAATCCGGGCTAAGCGCCGGGTTCAATTTGGCGATGGCAGCGTGAGCCGGGGTGGGATCGTTCAGGTAATCGCTCCAACCCTTCAACGATGCTCGCACGAACTTCGCGACAACGTCCGGATGTTGCTGGAGCAAGTCGCGCGTGGTGAACATTACGCGGTACGGGTTGTAGCCAGCGTCGCTGGTAAGCAGCACGCGAGTCTCAATCCCTGCCTGATGTGCAAAGTAAGGCTCTGACGTCGCGAACGCTTGTTGAATGTACTGGGGATCCGCGACGAAGTTAGCTACATTCATCATCGCTGGAACTTCGTGAACGTTGTTCAATTGAAAGCGCTTGGCGATGTATGCGAACCACGTTGACCCGGTTATGATCGCGATGGTGTGGCCGTTGAGATCAGAGAATGAGTGAATCGGCGAATCCTTCCGCACCATGATACCTTGCGGATCGCGTTGCATTGTGGCGGCCACGGCAACGAGCGGCTGGCCGCCGGCGACAGCCTCCAGAGTTCTGTCCGAGGCACTCATGCCAAACTGAGCCGCACCAACGGACACTTGTTTCTCCATGGACACATAAGGGCCGCCGGGCTGGATGCTGACGTCGAGACCCTCATCCTTGTAGTAGCCCTTCACGAGCGCGGTGTAAAAACCGCCATGCTCGGGCTGCGGGTACCAGTCGGCCTGCAAGACGACTTGCGTCAATCCGGTCTCGCCCGATGAATGACGGCAGCCCAGAGCGAGGAGACTGGCGCCTAAGAGAAGGTAGCGGATTCGAAATCCAAACTTACTCATAATGATTCGAGCACAACACCATCGAGTTTCCGGCGAGCTCAAATTCCGGCGGTCTTCACGCCCCGGCCACGCCGGCGCGTTCAGCGTAAAAGTAAAGCTCGCACACGGAAGAACACGCGCCCGTCTCGAAGAATAGCATGCCGCGGTTTTCGTCCAAGCGCCTAATCCGTTCCATATGAAAATTCGATGCAAGCCTTGCCGCGTGCGCCCAAACCATGTGATAAATTGCCGCATGGGACTCCCGGCAAAAGTCGACGCTGGTCTGGTGGCAAGGGACGAAAAGCGCATGCGCGAGATCTTCCAGTTCACCGCACGCTCGCTCGAAACATCCCACCCCGTCCCGTTCGGCGCGCTGATTGTAAACACGCGCACCGGCGAGCAACTGATGCGCGGAACGAATGCGGTACTGCGCGAGAGCGATCCGAGTTCCCACGCCGAGACCCGCACCGTTCGCCTTGCGTGCAAGAAGCTGAAGCGCCCGTCCCTGGCTGGGTACACGATGTACTCCACCTGCGAGCCTTGCCCGATGTGCATGGCCAACGCGCTTTGGGCGAGGCTTGACCGTGTCGTGTTTGGCGCGACCATCGCCGATGCCAACCGGCATTGCCTGCAAATTCATATTCCTGCAAAGGAGGTGGCCCGGCGCTCGGACATGCCCTGTCGCGTGGACGGTCCCATCCTGCGCGACCTGTGCAACACGCTTTTCACGCACCCCAATATGCAAAAGGCCTTTCGAACGTGGAGCACGCGCAAGGATAAGTCTCTCAAGCGATAACTTCATTGCGGGCCAATACGATGGACCAAACTCACGCCGCAGCAATCTCTTCCATTCTGGGCGACGGCGAGCGCGTCCTCACGCAGCCCCTGTTGGTGGAGCAACTCTCACGCGACTTCTACTGGTATTCCCCGGTGCTGCGCAAGCAGCTCGATGGCAAGACGGGCGACCTCGTGGTGCAGCCGGCAAGCGTGACAGAGATTCAAGGCGTTTTGCGGTATTGCCATGCCCACGACCTGCCGGTAACAGTTCGAGGCGCGGGCACGGGCAATTATGGACAGGCAGTTCCCCTGCAGGGCGGGGTGGTGCTTGACCTTGCGTCCATGGATCGAGTTGAAGAGATTCAGCCGGACGGCGTGGCTGTCTGCCAGCCCGGCGCACGCCTGGGTGTGGTGGAGAATGAGGCGCGCAAAATAGGCTGGGAGCTGCGTTGCTATCCCTCGACGATCGTTAAGGCCTCGGTGGGCGGATTCCTCGGGGGTGGTTCCGGTGGAATCGGTTCGGTGGCGCATGGAAATCTGCGTGACTTCCAAACGGTGCGCGCCATCGAGTTGGTCACCATGGAAGCGGAACCTCGTGTGGTGAAACATGAGGGAGAAGCGGTACACGACATTCTGCACGCATGGGGAACCAACGGCGTTATCACACGCATTTGGCTGGCGCTCACGCCTGCGGTGGAGTGGTCGCAATGCGCCGTCGCGTTTGACACGTTCGAATCCGCATTCGAATTCAGCGAGCGCGTCGCGATTGGTGATTCATGGATCAAACGGCTGGTCACCACGTTCGAATGGCCGATTCCCTCTTTTTTCATACCCGTAAGACAGTATGCGCCGGAGGGCAAGGCTTTGATCTTTTTCATGATTGCTTCCAGGCAACTCGCCGAACTCGAGGCGGCCGCTCGAGAAGCTGGTGGAGACGTCACATACGCGGGCCTATATGCAGGGTTGGGTACCCGGCCGCTGCTTTCTGATTACACCTGGAACCACACCACGCTGTGGGCCATAAGCGCCGATGAGGCCTACACGTATCTGCAATGCGGGTTCGAACCAGCGACGGTGCGCGAACAAATGAGACGTTTGAGAGAGCGCTTCGGCCAAGAAATCCTCTTCCACATGGAGTTCATGAAGAACGGTGACGGGCAAGTCATTCCCGGAGCCATACCGCTTGTCTATTTCACCAGCGAGGAGCGGCTGAACGAGATGATCGGCTTCTGCCGGGAGATCGGCATCTTTGTTGCCAATCCCCATGTGAATAACGTCGAGGGAGGGGGGCGTTATCGCGCGGACAACGTCCAGCTTCTCGCGAAGAAACGCTACGACCCGAAGGGGCTGATGAATCCGGGCAAGATGATCACTTTCGAACCGGACGCGCGGGCGGGCGCCACCGCGACTGGAGCCGCGAGGAAATGAAAACCTGGGTTCCCGACGCGCGCAATTTCGCCTATCTGAATTGGAAGCAGGTGGATGCCCTGCCGCGCGAGTCGACGCTGCTGGTGCTGCCCACGGCGGCGATCGAACAGCACGGCCATCATTTGCCGCTGGCCACTGATACACTTATTAATAATTTACTTCTTGGTTATGCTCTCGATAAACTTCCGCCTGAGATGCACGTCTATGCTCTCCCGCCGGTGCATTACGGCAAGAGCAACGAGCACATCGGTTTCCCCGGAACGCTCTCGGTAAGCGCCTCCACGTTCATGGCTGTGCTGCGCGATTTGGGGGCGAGCGTGGCGAGCGCGGGCTTCCGCAAGCTGGCACTCTACAATACGCACGGAGGCAATAGTTCTTTGATTGATGTGATGGCGCGTGACTTGCGCGCGGAGTTCAATCTGCGGACTTTTGCGCTGCATGGCTCCGGCGGGATAGCGTTTGAGGGTCTCAGCGCTCAAGAGCGCGCTTACGGCTTCCACGCGAATGAAGTTGAAACGGCGTTTCTGTTGGCGTCGGTGCCGGAACTTGTGGATCGCTCCGCCTATACCGTCAACTACATCGCGAACATCGCTAACCCGGAGTTGCTGCTGCCGGAAAACGCTCCCGCGACATTCGCGTGGCTCACGCGCGACATCTCACCGAGCGGCGTGCTTGGCGACCCAAGGCCGGCCACGGCGGAAAATGGCGCGCGCTGGCGGGACGCTGCTGCAACGCGCCTGGCAGCTGCACTGGAAGCGATGGTCCGCTATCCGAGCCAACCCGCAAAATGACCGAGCCGCCTTTGATCGATTGCGGCGATGGCGTACGCCTCGAACGGGGAGTGCGCTGCCGCATGTCCGACGGAGTCGAATTGTTTTCAGATCACTACCATCCGCCGCGTGCGGCTCTGCACGCCGATCCACGCCCTACTCTGCTGATGCGCCAGCCCTACGGGCGCGCCATCGCGTCCACCGTTGTCTATGCACATCCGGTTTGGTTCGCGCGACATGGCTACAACGTCGCGATCTAGGATGTGCGCGGCCGGGGAGATTCCGGAGGCGAGTTTTACCCTTTCAGGCACGAGGGCCGCGATGGAGCGGAAACCATCTCCTGGCTTCGCACTCGCGACGAATCGAATGGGCGCGTCGGTATGTACGGCTTCTCCTATCAGGGCATGACGCAACTGCTGGCTGCTGCCGAACAGCCGGAAGGTTTACAGTGCATCGCGCCGGGGATGACGGCTCACGACCTGTATCACGGCTGGTTCTATCACAATGGAGCGTTGCGCTTGGCGTCGAGTCTCGGCTGGGGCTTGCAATTGCTGAAGGCCGACACGCGGCGCCGTCGATTGCGCGAAGCGAGTGATCGCCTGGAACAAGCCTGGGCCAACCTTGCGACGCAAACCAGCGCGCTGCCCTTCGGTGGCCATCCCGCGCTCCACGGCGAGGGAATTCCGCAGTACGTGCTCGATTGGTTCGATCACGACAAGCCCGGCGAGTATTGGACGTCGCTCGATGTGGGCCAATCGCTCGACCGGATACACGTTCCCGGGCTGCACATTTCCGGTTGGTACGACATGTTTCTCAAGGGCAGCATTGAGGGCTTTCGCGCTTTGTCCGAGCGTGCGGGCAGCGCCTTCGCGCGCGAGCACCAGTATCTTGTCGCCGGCCCTTGGCAGCATATTCCCTGGGGAGATCGTATCGGCGCGGCGAACTTCGGCCCGGACGAGTTGCTTGATACGGACGCGATCCTGCTCCGCTGGTTTAATCATTGGCTGAAGGATTCCGGTGAATTTGCTGCGGAGCCCCGCATTCGCCATTTCGTTCTGGGAGAAAACTGCTGGCGGCAGGCAGACGCCTGGCCGGTAAACGCACGCCACGCGTTGTATTTGCACAGCGCGGGCCGGGCGAATTCGCGCAAGGGTGACGGCGTGCTCTCGACCAGGCCGCCCTCCGCCGACGAACCCTGCGACGTCTTCGTGTACGACCCCGAAGTGCCGGTGCTGGCTCCGGGAGGATCAGCAGCTGCAAGCGGGCAGTTTGACCAGGCCGCGCTGGAGATGGGAAATAACCTGCTGGTCTACACGACTGATCCGCTAAAGGACACACTTCGAATATTCGGCACACCGCGCGTGTCGCTTTATTGCGCCACCTCGGCGGCGTACACGGATTTCACCGCCAAACTAGTCCGTGTGCGGCCTGATGGCGCGGCCGAATTTGTTTGCATCGGCATTGCACGGTCGAGCTCGGTTTTTAGGGAGACGGGCTACGCAGCGGACGTCGTACATACTTGGGAGTTCGAACTGGAACCCACTTCCTGCTGTTTGGTCGCAGGTGACCGCATTCGGCTGGAGGTCGCTAGCAGCGCCTTTCCGCTTTATGACCGCAATCCCGCCACTGATGTGGCCTCAAGCCGCGCCACGTCGTGGGACTGGCGGCATTCAACGCAGATCGTCCATCACAGCGGCGAGTATCCCGTAGCACTTTATTTGCCGCTGAGCGAGGCGGGGCATGATGCCTGAGCAAGCCATTCCGATGATCGAATTCTCGGGTTTGACCAAGCGCTACGGCGCCGGCCAAACGGTATTGGACTCCGTAAACCTTTCGATTTCGAAGGGGGAATTCGTGAGCCTCATCGGTCCTTCCGGTTGCGGCAAATCGACAGCGCTGAAGCTGATCTCAGGATTGGCTGTGCCGACTGGCGGAACAATTTCCGTCGACGGGATGACGCCCAAGAACGCGCGCGAGATTATTTCGTTCATTTTTCAGGATGCCACCCTGCTGCCTTGGCGGACGGTGCAGCAAAACGTGGGCCTTGGCCTGGAACTGGAAGGCGTGATGGACAAGCGGCGCAGGGAGAAAACATCGCAACTGCTCGAACTCGTTGGTCTCCAGTATATGGCCGATGCGTATCCGCGCGAACTCTCCGGCGGCATGAAGATGCGCGTCTCCATCGCCCGAGCTTTGGCGACCAACCCGCGGCTCTTACTCATGGATGAGCCTTTCGCGGCGCTCGATGAGATGTCCCGCGACCGCTTAAACGAAGAGCTGCTGCGCCTGCGAGACGAACAAAAATGGACCGCTGTTTTTGTGACGCACTCGGTGGCCGAAGCCGTCTTTCTTTCCACGCGGATCGTGGTGCTCGCTCCGAACCCAGGCAGGATTCATGCCGAACTTCCAATTGAACTGCCGCTGCCCCGCACGGCGGCGCTGCGCGACACGCCTGAATTCGAGGCGCGCGTCATTCAGGTATCGCACGCGCTGCGGGCGGCGCTCGTACAATGAGACAACGACTCAGCACGCTGGCCGATGCTCTGGGTGTTTTTGCCGCGCTGTTGCTGGTATGGCAGATCATCTTATGGATATTTCGTGTTCCACCGTTCATGCTGCCCTCGCCGTGGGCAGTTGCGCGGGCCGTGGGCGCGCGGTTTCCGTCATTGCTGGCCGCGTTGGCGATCACCGCCGTGGAGTCCGGGACCGGCTTGCTTGCCAGCATTGTGGTGGGCGTGATCGTGGCGCTCTTTTTCGCGCAGTCGCGTTGGGTGAGGCGAATGCTGTATCCCTACACCATCCTGTTGCAGACCGTACCCATCGTCGCGATCGCTCCGCTGATTTTGATGTGGGTGGGCGCCGGCACGCCAGCGGTGGCGCTCATCGCGTTCATCATTTCCCTTGCGCCCATCATCGCCAACACCACGCAGGGCCTGGTCAGCGTCGAGGAGAACCTGGTTCATCTCTTCCTGATGCACAATGCCACGCCCGCGCAACTGCTCTTCAAATTGCGTCTGCCGCATGCGGTCCCGTCGCTCTTCGTGGGAATCCGAATTGCCAGCGGGATTTCAGTGATCGCCGCCATCACGGGCGAACTCTATGCCGGTTCGAGCAGCGTGGGTGGAGGAGGTCTGGGATACTCCATCCTGTATGCGTCGTCTCAGCTTCAAACGGACTACTTGTTTGCGTTGGTGCTGGCGGCCACGGTGTTGGGCTTCAGCTTCTTTTTTCTGGTCATGTTTCTGGAGTGGTACTTCCTGCATCGCTGGCATGAGTCGGCACTGACGATGGAGGTCGAGTGACACGCTACGTCACAGTGAGAAGAAGCTGCAGCCAAACCCAACTTCAGCGGCTGAACAGGTTGCGGAAAAAGTCGAGTAGCACAGCCACTCTTGGCTGTGCATCGATGTTAAGTGCTGCAAAACCAGCACAGGCAAGAGTGCCTGTGCTACTAAAAGCCGCTTGGAATCGACTTTTTCCGCAAACTGTGAAGCCGACTGAAAGAAACATCTGTTCGGCCGGGCTGAAGAGTCTGTGTGACAACCTGTGCGCGAAACGCTTTTGTAGCGTCGGCCTTCAGGCCGACACTGTAGATTCAAGCACCTGCCCGCCTGAAGGCGGGCGCTCCATAGACCAAAACCAGGTTCTCACAAAGACTCCGAAGCCCGGCCCACCGAGGAGACCCGAAAATTGTGCGTACGCCGCGGCGAAATTGAGGAAGAGTAGTATAGAGGGGGAAAACAATGCTGCGACTCGAGACTGAGACGGGATGGTGGCTCGTCACGCATCCGGACCACGCGCACTTGGCGGGAGCGTTTGCCGAGCGCTGGGGCAACGATCGATTTCTGAAGCCGGAGCCGCGCGAACATGTGCTGCGCGGCATCGCGCGTCACGACGATGGATGGGCCGCGCGCGACGCATCGCCGCAAATCACGCGGCAAGGCAAACCCAGCGCGTTCTCGGTGGAGCTTGTAGGAAAATATTCCGCGTTCGAGGAAATCGATCTGGAAGATTATCTGGCAGTGCGCGACCGGGCCGTTCGTGAAATCGCGGCGGAGGATCCCTACGCCGCACTTCTCATTTCCATGCATACTTACAGCCT
>WNGH01011270.1_pt1 | contig 11447 bp, 13 predicted proteins | sample 5400631 | NCBI WGS metagenome assembly WNGH01 (sample SAMN13153373, study PRJNA577476) | soil metagenome | isolation source: 115 cm soil or saprolite under Garry oak tree replicate 1 | place: USA:California | collected 2016-06-15 | reverse complement strand
TTCCCCGCCATGTCGCGCAATCGGCTCCGACATCGCGTCGAAATAGCCGTTCAGAAGATCAATGACGTCATCGCGCGGCCAGTTGTCGGAGATCGCTGTGAAATCACGCAGATCGCAGATCATGATGGCGGCGCGTACCGTCGTCCCGCTTCCGCGCCTGGTGGCGCCGGCCAGAATGAGCTCGCCGGCATGCGAGCCGACATAGGGTTCGAGCAGCGTTCGCGCCAGCCGGTTCTTGATGCGGATTTCACTGACCAGCGCCAGAACCGGTAACAGCATCAACAGGCCGGCGATATGCGCGTCGTCGAAACCTCCGGGCCGGTCGGTTGCAAAGGTCACGATATGCCGCTTGCCGAGCGTATGGTACAGCGGCCACGCCACATAGTCGGTCAGGCCCTTGGCCCGCATCTCGTCATAGACGGCGTGCTTGCGGCCCAGCGAAGGATCGCGTTCGAGATTCTCGCGCACCTCGGTGGCACCGTCATGGATTTCGTTGGCGGGACTATCGATATATTCGGATCGCCCCCTGACATCGTAGTCGACTCTTGCAATCTCCGCCTCGCGCATCCCGTCGGCCCACATGATCCGGGCGCCAAGCCATTGCGGATGGTGGATCAGGACATGTAGCGTCGCCCGCTTGACGGGAATGCCCGCTCGCTGGAGCCGGACACACAGCTCAGCGAAAATATTGTCAATGAAGCGCTCATCGCGCGTGTCGTTTGTCAGCCAGTGCACAACGTCGCTGTCAGAATGCGCGGTGACGGGATCGATGCTTGGCGGCGCGTTCATATCTTGCTCCTGAGCAGTGACCTGGATCGACGGTACAGGATATGTCGTGTCCCCGCTCGACGGCGTCAACGGAGTCCCGCCGCAATCTGCTTGCGCGCATCGGGTTTTCGGTGGGTCGCCCGGGTCCGGCGCGGGAGGGGTGCGGCTTCAAGCAGGATTCTCGCAGCCGCGCTGCGTCGCTGTGGCTTCCAACAAAAATATCGAAAACAACCCCATGCAAAGTAGCAGGCGGGCGCCGGCAACGACGCTTTGGGGGTAATACTTGACACGTCGGGCAAATCAGCGGCACTCCTTCATCATCGCACAATCCGTTAAACGCCCGTGGGCCGGCAATGGCGCGCCGTTCGGTGCGATGTTGCGCGGAAATCCCTACTCACGATTGAAGTTGCAATGGCTCTTGAAGTTGCAATGGCTCGCCGCAGCGTGTTGCCGCCGCCGCGCTTCCGACGCGCGTGCCGGGGGCGCCGTTGGGCCGGCAGCGGCCTCCCATGCGATCATGGCCACACATCCTGCCGAGCACGCGCAACAAGACGCTACGCTGCGAACGATGGCGCAGGGAATGTTGATTTTGAATGCTTTCTCGGTTCGAACGGCACCAGGCCGCTTCATAAGGTACCGCTGCGGTGCCATCCAAAACAATGTGCAGACAGACACTTACGACCCCCGACGGCCCGGAGCGACATCGTCGCTTTTATCTTGCCGTCACTTATTGACACCCAACTGTCGGCGAGCCACCTTTCTGGTGGGTAGATACGACCTGCCGCTTGCAGCCCTTCGGGCATGGTGAACGTATCGTAGCCTTTGATCGCCCTTTGGACCCGAACGACGGGTCAGCAATGCAAGCCCTGACGCCCCGATTTCGTTCGAACAAAGGATGCAAGACATGCGCGACTTCCGCGACGCCAAAGCTATGGCGCACACATTGCGTGCCGCACTCGCCGCCAGGGGTTTCAAGATCACGATCAGCCAAAGCCTTGAACTCATCGCCGAGGCGTTCGGCGTGGCCGATTGGAATACTCTTGCCGCGGCAATCCGCCAGGAGGCGCCTACCGGGCGCGACAGCACCTCCCGCCCGCAGCAGGCGACCGCCGGGTGGGCGTCATCGCCTTCGTTTTCTGCCGTGCTTGGCTTGACGCTGCATCGAGCCCTCGCCCACGCCAATCAACGAGACCACGAATACGCGACGCTCGAACATCTCCTGCTCGCCCTAATAGATGACGCAGACGCTTCGGCAGTGATGAGGGCCTGCAAGGCCGATCTTGGCGCGCTCAGGGAGGACCTCGTCAGCTATATAGACAGCGAGCTGCAGGAATTGGTGATTGATGACAGCCGCGATCCCAGGCCGACCCCTGGCTTTCAACGCGTGGTGCAGCGCGCGGTGCTTCGTGCGCAGAACCTGGGCCGCGATGTGACCGGCGCAGACGTCCTCGTGGCGATCTTCGACGAGAGAGAAAGCCATGCCGCGTGGTTTCTCAACAACCAGGACATTGCCCAAGAGGATGCGGCAAACTCCATTCTTCATGCGATCGTCAGCGGGGGCAGAGACCACCGCTCTAGCCCGCGTTCGTCTTAGCTCGATCCGCGAGGCGCGCGGCGAAAGCTGCGGAAACGTCAGCCGGTAGGGATGAAAGTGTCGTAGTTCCGGGATATCTCTGCTGTGGCACGTCACGTCGACCGCCGGATTGATCGCCTAGCTGCGCCAGAACCCGTTTTTGGATTGACACTGCGTCCGACGTTGCGGCAGAATTTACCTTGGGTCCGATACACCCGCCGCCTGCGCCCTCCGGGGATGGTGAACGTATCGAATTCAATCCGTCCCTCGCCATTGGCGAACGGGTCGGCAAGGCAGGCCCCGATCTTTTCCGTTCGCCGATGAAGAGGTGCTCTCATGCGCGATTTCCGCGATGCGAAAGCAATGGCGCGCGCGCTGCGCGACGCTTTGAAAGCAAAGGCTATCGAAACCACACATGCCGAAACTCTGGAGTTGATCGCGAAGGCGTTCGGCTATGAGAACTGGAACATTTTGTCCGCCAAGATCGAAGCCGCCGACGGTACAGGATATGTCGTGTCCCCGCTCGACGGCGTCAACGGAGTCCCGCCGCAATCTGCTTGCGCGCATCGGGTTTTCGGTGGGTTGCCCGTGTCCGGCGCGGGAGGGCGCCGTGCCCTCCCCTTCAACCCATAACTCGCCTTTGGCAATTCGAAGGGCTTTCGGTTAAACATGGGCCGTTATTCGACCCGTGCCCTCCGAAGGCAAAGGTCACACGCTCGAATCGTGTCGGGTGCGCCACGATCTCGCACGATATCCCCGTCGCGAACTTGCCCCAGCCGACTTTATGGCGCCGGCCGCCGTCGATTTCACGACTTTCCTTTCGGGGAATGCCGAGCCAGCAGGGCGTCCAACACATCCGGGGGGTAGCGGAAGCTTGTATTCTTCAGATGTTCGACCGCCTCGTTCAGCCGGATGAGACCGCGAGTGGCCGCGAGGTCGAGAATGCCGAGTGTTCCGGTGACGGCGAAGCCCCTGCTCCGGGCAACGTTGACGCCGTCACGGTCATCGATGAGCAGGAGGTCCGCCCCAATCTGGGTCGCGAGCAGGATCGCAGCGCGCTCGCCCTCGTCCAAGCGCAGCAATTCGGGATCGCCGTTCACCTGCTCCGTCGGCACGATTTCGAGCCACGAAGGCGGGGCTGCGATCCACCGCCGCACGCTCTCTGGAGCTTCATTCTCTCGCAATTCGTTCTGTACAGTTTGCGGAACGAATATCCTCTCGAAAAGGGCAGGTAAAATTTCGACTTGCCCGATCAATACAAGGTAGTTCAGGGGACTGGTATCGGCGACGACGAGCCGCATCGGCGGTTAGAATCCAAGACGCCGAAGGTCATTCCGATCGCGATTCAGGTCGTCGACCGTATACGGGATGTAGACCTCGTGGGCCTTGAGGAAGGCGTCCAGCGCTTGACGTGTCGCCAATCCCAGCAGACGGCGCAATTCCGGCTGCGTGAGACGCCCCAACCGGAACTCCTCGACCGCGAGCGCCTCCAGGACCCGGCGAGGTAAATCGCCGGCAGTCCCGAGCCGGGTCGCGAGATCATCGGGGATGTGAATGGTCACGTCCATTCCTGCATCTTACGGGGCGGCGCGCCAACAGTCAAAGGCGCAGCAATTCTGGCAAAAACAGCGCACCAACGCGTAGAATGTGAAATCGTCGCGTGTTGCATCATAGCGCCACGGCGAACGAATAGTGCCCATCTTCATCGGCCGCGGCGCGCCACCCACGCCAGAGCGCGTTAGTGTGTCCAGAATTGCGCCAGGGTAGCCTGCAGCCAACCTGCACCGCGCTCTATTCGGCATTCTCGTCGGGGGCAAATGGAAGGTGACGCTGAAGGTCCATTCTGTCGTGCAGGATTCGTACGATTTCGATCGTTGTTTTTGGGGCCACCCGGTACATCAGGAAGTGACTTCCGCGCCGACCGTGTCGCGTAATGTGGACCGTGCGAAGACTTGGCATGATCTCATCTCGAGCTTTGGAGCCCGCAACATCGGGACCTTCGGCAAGTTCGCCAATCGCCTGAACGAGCGGATTCTGATAGACACGCGATTGTCGCGCGCCAAAGTTCTCAGTGGTCCATTTGACGATATTCGCAAAGTCGAGCTCTGCGGCAGCGCCGAGGCGGACGCGCCATCTCCGCTCGGCCATTGGGGGTCTACTCGGCGGCCTTGGAAATGACCTTCTCCGAGAGGTCGTTCAAATAGGCTTGCAGGTCTTCGATATTTCTAAATTCTCTGAATTCGCCTCGATCCATTGCACCAACGCCGACGCAAGCCGCTGCTCGTAGGGCCTTCAGCTTGCTCGCATCCTCGGCCTCGCGTTGCTCCACCAGCCGCAATCCGTCACGCAGCACCTCGCTGGCGTTCTGGTAGCGGCCGGACTCGACGAGGGTCTCAATGAGGTCCGCTTGGCGCTCCGGCGATATCGCATCGGTGGTCTGCAGAAACGCCTTGATAGCGGAATTTGGAACCAAGAGATGTCCCGATGATTTCGGACCAAAGGCCAAGGGAAATGTCATGTCGACATGCGGCACGTCGAAGGCCGCCTTCTGCCACTAGCCTACCACTAGGCGTTCATGGCCACGCTGCCGCCACGGCGAGAGGAAACATCATGAACGAAACCGTAGCGGAAGCGATAATCCTCGCTATCAATGCGCTGGGCGCCGGCATCGTGCTTTTCATCGCAGGCGTCATTCAACAAATCATGAACGAGATGGACGAGCCCGCTTCACCGCGGGTTTCATCGCCTGGCTGGTGGGTTCTACCATCACGAAAGTCACCAATATGCCTGTTTACAAGTGGGTTGGCGATCCGAAGAACACCGACCCGGAAGAATTGAGAAGGCAACGGCGTAAATTGCATCTTGGAAATAACTTGCGCGCCTGGCTCACCTTTGTCTCCGTCATCCTCATGGCCTGCCAATTCGGCGTTCGTGAGGTTGTCGTTGTCGTTGTCTTGAGTGCAATTACGTCTCTTCCGCTGATCTGGTTAGCTCGTTTCGATGTCGGGGCCGGCCCAACCGCGGAGTGTCGATAGGCGCGCCTGCCGGCAAACCGGCGTTCGATCCGGAAGGTGTCGGAGAAACGTTCCACCAGCGAGACGACGCGTGAGAGCGGAGTGACCATCATGACTGATACATTCACAAGCTCGAGGACAAAAATGACGGGGATGATCGACATCCATCATCACATCGTCCCAGACGACTACGTCAAAACTCTCTCTCGAAAAAGGATCACCAAAGCTCTTGGTGTGCCGCTGCCGAAATGGAACTTGGGCGCGGCACTTGAAGTGCTGGACGAGAATGAAATTGCGACGGCGGTCGTCTCGATCTCGGCGCCCGGTGTCTATTTTGGAAATGCGGACGAGCCGCTGCCTCTCGCAAGAGAACTGGCTCGGCGCACCAATGAGGTTTGCGCCGAACTTGTGACCGCACGACCGACACGATTCGGCGCCTTCGCCACGCTGCCTGTTCCTGATGTCGACTCTGCTCTGGAGGAACTCGAATACGCATTCGATCGGCTCAAGCTGGATGGCGTCATTCTGCTGTCAAATTATGACGGCTATTACCTGGGCGATCCGAAGTTTGAAGCGCTCCATGCCGAATTAAATCGACGAAAGGCCGTGGTGTTCATTCACCCCTCGACACCGCCCGGCATTGAACAATCCCATCTCGGCCTCCCTGAAGCGATGCTCGACGTCTGCTTCGACACAACGAGAACGGCCTTTTCACTCATCGTGAATGGAGTAACGAAGAGGTATCCAGACATAAGATTCGTCCTGGCGCATGCCGGCGGCACGGTCCCCTATCTCGCCGCGCGCGCCGGCATGACGGCGACGCTGTTGGCGAATACGCACGGAATCGGCCCGGCGATTGGTGACGCCGCCGGATTCGTCTCTCGGATTTTTCCCGGCCTCAGGGGGCCGATGCCCGATCTGCTGAAGTACTACATCAACTTCAAGGAAAACGTGTTGCCGGAAGGGCCGGACTTCTACCTGAAGAAGTTTTATTACGATACCGCCCTATCCGCTTCGCCGCATGCGTTCGCATCGTTGCTGACGATCGTCGACAGTTCCCGGATTCTGTTCGGTAGTGACTATATCTTCGCGACCCGCGAAGCCGTGCCTCTTACCCTTCAAGGCCTAAGAGATTACCCCGCATTCGCGGCGACGGACCTCGCGGCGATCGCACGGGAAAACGCAGTGCGGCTGTTTCCGCGGCTGAGAAGCGATCGAGCCGCCGTCCCTCTCAAAGGGACTTTCAAATGATTGCACTTCAAGACATTGTACTTGTCGACGGCGCTGGAGCCGCGTCGCAGGGCGGTTCCATCCCGTGCGTTTATTTGCGCCCCTGTGACCCAGGTGACAGAATGCTCCGCTGGCATCCGCGACAATGATAGGCACTGCTCCTGGGAACACCAAGCTGACGGGGATCTACGATGACCGACCTCGGCGAGATCAAACGCGACCGGCCCCGCAATCGACGCTGGCTTCTCCGCCACGGAGCGCTGGCACTCCCGTTCATCCTTGTCGGCAAACCGGCGCGCGCCGTCGAGCGGGTCGGCTCGGTCGAGGACAGCAACGGTGAGGCATTCGCCGAGCTCGACGCGGTTCGCCGCACGCTCGATCGGGCCGCGCCGGTCTTTCTCGGCGACGAAGTCGTGACCGGCGTCGCGTCCCGACTGGGAATGCGGCTCGGCCGCGATACGACGATCAAGCTTGGCGAACAAGCGCGGCTGAAGATCGATCGGTTTCTTGTCGATGCCGGCGGGGAGATGACGCTGCGCTCCGGGCCGTTGCTGTTCGATCGACCGCCGCGCAGCGCGCGCGCGGGACTGCAGATTCGCAGCCCCTTCGCGCTGATCGCCGTACGCGGCACGCAATTCTTCGCCGGGCCGAGCAACGGGCGCTTCGGCGTGTTCGTCGCGCGCGGCTCGGTAGCGGTGAGCTCGGCGGGTCAGCAACTAATCCTGCGCGACGGCGAAGGTACGGACTTTGTCTCGCCCGGCACGCCGCCGACGCCGGTCAAACGATGGGCACCAGAACGCATCAGCGCCGCGCTCGCAAGCGTCAGCTGAGCGCGCGAGCGCCACTGGCTTCCATATTGGAAAAACATGAGCCAGCAAACCAAGTGACCCTTGCACTGGTGTCGCAAACAAGCCTGTTCGCCACGATCGCACGGCGGTATCTCGATGGGTAGGATGCGCCGGGCATTGCAGCAGCGCCTGCCGGTCGCGGCGGGAGCCGCGACGCTAACCGTTTTTCTGGCGGCAGTTATCCTGCTTCCCAGGACCACGAGCGAAATACTACGCGACAGCGCCTTCGACATCGAACTCGCCGGCGACCAATGGCTGCGTAGACCCGCACCATCCGACCTGAAGGTGATCGTCGTCGACATCGATCGTGCGTCCATCGACGCGTTGGGCACTTGGCCGTGGCCGCGGGAGACGATGGCGCGGATCGTCGAGGCGGTGGCGACCGGGGGGCCCGCTGCGATCGCGATCGATGTGCTGTTCGCTGAGCCCGACGACCGCTCGCCAGCGGCACTCGCACGCCGGCTTGGATCGGTGACCGGCCGCGCCGAGATCAGTACGCTGGGAGAAAGCCTGCCGGATGGTGACAAGCGGCTGGCGCGAGCCATCGGCGGCGTCCCGGTCGCGCTCGGCTTTGTGCTCGATCCCGATCGCCACGGCACGTTGCCGGGTGCCACGGTCGCGAGCCGCGGGTTCCTGCCGTTCGACGATTTGTGGCAGGCCGCGGGCGCGATCGGGCCGACGCCGCCGCTCGCGGCCGCGGCGAGCGGACTCGGCGCGCTCTCGTTACCTGGCAGCGCCGATGGCGCCATCCGTCAGGTCCCGGTCTTCATTGCCGCCGATCGTGTCCTGATGCCTGGTCTGGCTGCCGAGGCGCTGCGCCTGGCATCCGGCGCCTCGAGCTATCTCGTCGAAGGCGAGCCCCCGACGCTGGTGGTCGGCAGCCGGCGGGTTGCGCTGTCGCACGATGCGCTGCTCCGGCTCGTGCCGGTGGCAGCATGGCGTCGCGCCGCCCGCACGCTGTCCGCGGTCGATGTCCTCGAGGGACGGGCTGACGGCGGCCGGCTGGCGGGCGCGCTGGTGCTGCTTGGCGGTTCCGCGCCGGAGCTCGGCGGCTTGCGCAAGACACCTGCGGACCCGCTGACGCCCTCGGTGCAGATCCAGGCCGATGCGGTCGAGCAGTTGCTCGCCGGCCGCGTGCCGCGCACGCTGGCTGCCGCTCCAATCGTGCAGCCCCTCACGGTCGTGGTGATCGGTGTGCTTGCCGTCGTGCTTGGCGCGGCCCTGTCGCCGGCCTCCGGCACCGCGATCTTGACTGCCGCGGTCGCGCTTTTGTGGATCGCCGCGATCGCCGTGTCGGGGCTCGCCGATCGCCTCGTCGATCCGCTGACCCCCTCCATTGCGGCCGTGCTGGTGTTCACGGTGACGGCCGGCACCGCCTACTCGTTGACGCGCCGGCGGGAAGCGTTCATGCGCCGTCGGCTCGAACAGCATCTCGCGCCGGCGGTGGTCCGGCGCATCGTCGAACAACCAGACCTGGTCAAGCTCAATGGCGAGCGGCGTGAGATCACCGCGCTGTTCACCGACATCGAGGGTTTCACCGCGACGACGCATCGCGCCGGCCCCGAGGATCTGGTGGCAACGCTCGACCAGTATTTCGAGGGCGTTGCCGGCATCGTGGTCAATCACGGCGGCATGATCGACAAGATCGTCGGAGACGCGGTGCATGCTCTCTTCAATGCACCGCTCGACCTTGAAGATCATCCGCAACGCGCCATCGAATGCGCAATCGCCATTCAGGCATGGAGCGAGAGCTTTCGCCGCCGCGCCCCTGCCGCAGTCGAGCTCGGCCGCACGCGTATCGGGATCGAGACCGGGCCCGCCATCGTCGGCGACGTCGGCATTCGATCCAAGCTCGACTACACCGCTCACGGCGATGCCGTGAACATGGCGGCGCGGCTCGAAGCTTGCAACAAGGAGCTCGGCTCGGCGATCTGTGTCGGGCCGGCTGCGGCTGCGCGGTGCGACGCGGCGCTGCTGCGCCCGCTTGGGCAGCTGGCGGTCCGCGGGCGCGTGGAGCCGATCGCTGTCTTTGAGCCGTGGCCGAGCGACGCGCCACCCGCCTGGCGCGAAGCATATCTGGCGGCCTGCGCCATATTCGACAGTGATGTGGGCCGCGCCGCCATGCTGCTGCAAAAGCTGATGGCCGAGCGTCCCGCGGATCTGGCAGTGCACCGGCTCGCCGAGCGACTGTCCCCGAACTATTAACGTCTTCGCGCTTTGCGCCTTCTCACTACGTCGACAAACTTCAATGCAGGTTGAACAGGCTTCTCTTCACCCCCGCAATAACATCCATGAAGGATAATTTGGTCAGCGGAACAGTGGTCGCGGAACCGCCACCCGCGGCAGCAGGGGTGCTCGCAAACGATGGTTGGTTGGACGCAAGCTTAGGCCCCTGCCGTTTGGTGACCTTCCGCCGTTTTTTATCCACGTCTATTACCGTCGGAGGCGGACCCGCTGATGCGTACGATCGCACTGGCGATGGCTCGCCTGGAGCTGCGTCCGTGAACAGCGTTGGTGGCGGCACTATCGTTGGCTGGCTGGTGTCAATGACGATGCTTTCGGGCGGCTGCTGAACGGAGGCTATCCGAATGACCGGCTTGTTGATTGCGTCACCGGCGGGTTCCTGCAAAGGTTTGGGCAGGCACCAGTCTGCAACAAACAGCAACGCAAGCAGCGAAGCACCAACCCAGGTCATGAATCGTACGATAGGCATAACGATATCTCTCGCCGCCATACACGTGACGAGAGCAAACGCCGTAATCCCTGACAGATGGTAACGGAACGTGGTTACTGCTGGAATTCCGGTTGGGCCCGCAATTCCTTCACATCAGCTTTGGTAAGCCTTGCGGCAGCCTATTACCGCGAGGACAGCCATTACCATCCGGACGGACCGACTATTCCCGGTCCCTCGTTAACCAAGCAAATCCACGGCCTCATTCTGGACCGATTCAATCATAACGCTGGGCGCCCTCTCCATTTCAGGAGGCGACCACATGATCAGGACCGTCGCACTTGGATTCATTTGCCTGGCCGGAGTTGGTGCCATTGCTGCTGCCGCAAAGAAATCAACGCCGCCGCCGCCGCTGGAAATCGTCATGCCAGTTGTGTCCGGGAACAAGACCGATCGCCTGCCGCTTGCAATCAAGGAGGATAAGCCGACTGACGCCGAGAAAGTCGATGTCGTGTACGTTCAGCCTGGCCAGGAAGGCCAGGCCAGTCCGCCTTCACGAATATCGGAAGAACCGGCTCCTGCACGACAGCCCGAGATTAATTCTCGTCATGTGCACGATCGACATCATGTTAAGGCCAAGACCAGACGGAGACTCAGTCAGTTGACCCATCCCCGGCACAAATTAGCGAATTGAAGGAATGTCGTTCAGATGGTTTGGATCCGCTGTTAAGAAAGCTGAACTTATCGCCACAGTGCAATTGAGACTGCGTCTGTCCGTGCCCGCCCACGATTTTTCATGGGCCGACGATGCCCGTTAGTCGGATGGCCACCCAAACGACCGGAATTTGAATAACGTTTGTTATTTCAAGCGATCGTCTAAACCAAGCGCTTGGGGATTCGCGAACGGTCTCACTCGCGCCACCCTCAAGCCGACCGCCGATCGGTTTCAGCCGTAACCGATTGTCCGAATCCCGAAATCACCCCGTAACCTGGCCTGCCGAAATTCGGGGGGCTTGGGAACCCGCGCGGTCATTCTCACGCGCGGTCCGTCTGTCATGAGAGGAGTGAGATGATGATGCGGTTCACAACGCTTGCCCTACAGCCCGGTTCGATCTCGGGCGAAACAAAGCTGCGGGCGGTCGATCAGCCGATTGCCACGCCGGAGCTGCCTTCCGCCGTCCCGCTGATGGCGCTTTCGACCGGTTTCTGGGCCTTCAAGACTCTGGCCGCTGCGCACGAGCTGGGCCTCTTCAGCCGCCTCGCGGGCGGCCCAGGCACGACTGCTGGCGAGCTCGCGCAAGCGCTCGGTCTGCATCCACGCCCTGCCGGGATGCTGTTGACCG
>WNGH01022918.1_pt1 | contig 11449 bp, 11 predicted proteins | sample 5400631 | NCBI WGS metagenome assembly WNGH01 (sample SAMN13153373, study PRJNA577476) | soil metagenome | isolation source: 115 cm soil or saprolite under Garry oak tree replicate 1 | place: USA:California | collected 2016-06-15 | reverse complement strand
GTCCGGTGTCTGCCGTGTATTCGCCGGCCGCCGCCTGTGCGGCGCGCAGCCCCTGCGCCTCCCGGCGCTGGTGCTTTCCCAGCGCCTTCGGCGCGAAGGATGCGACAAGCCGGTGAAACCGCGCCCCGTAGCTTGCGCCACGGTGAGCGTCGGCGGGACGGCGGCTAGCTGACAGCCACCTCGCGAGTCCGACATCTATGCATTCTGTTGGACCACCTCCTTTCCCGCGTTAGCAGGAACGCTACGTCACCCGCCGACGGGGTGGCAAGCGCGTTATTTCGGGGGTCGTAGCCTCACTAGACTTGGCTCATGGCACAGACGTGGGACGACACGCTGCGGGCCAGCGGCTACCGGGTCACCCCACAGCGCCAGCTCGTCCTGGAGGCCGTCACCAAGCTGGAGCATGCCACCCCCGAGGAGATCTTCGCCGACATTCACCAGACGGCCCGCGGCGTCAACGTGTCGACCGTCTACCGGACCCTCGAACTGCTTGAGCAGGTCGGCCTCGTCACGCATACCCATCTCGGCCATGGCGCGCCGGTGTACCACCCGGCGGCCGAGGCGCAGCACGTGCACCTGGTCTGCCGGGACTGCGAGAAAGTCATCCAGGCTGATCCAGCCGCCGTCGGCGGCCTGGTCACCGCGCTGGACGAGGAATTCGGGTTCGAGACTGATGTCGGGCACCTGACGGTATTCGGCCGATGCGCGGACTGCCGGGAAAACATTGGGCCGTAACGGGGTCACCGGAGCCGGCCGCATACCCTTGGCGTCATGACGAGCCCGCTGCTTACCGCCCCTGGCGCCGTTCCCGCCGACGGTCCGGACAGCGGGGTGGCAGCGCATTACGGTGATCCGTACGGCGAGCAGCGGGCGCTGGCCGGCGCTGCCGGGCTGGTCGACCGCTCGCACCGCGGCGTCATCCGGATCACCGGGCCGGACCGGCTGTCCTGGCTGCACAGCCTCACCACGCAGAGCCTGGAGCAGCTGGCGGCCGGTGACACCGCGGAGGCGCTCATTCTCAGTCCGAACGGGCACGTCGAGCATCAGCTGACGCTGACCGACGACGGGACCGCGGTGTGGGCGCACGTCGAGCCGGGCACCGCCGGGCCGCTGCTGGAGTTCCTCGAGTCGATGCGGTTCATGCTCAGGGTCGAGCCAGCCGACGTGACGGCCGATTACGCGGTGCTCACGCTGATGGGCACTGACGCCGGCCAGCATCGGCCGGGCGGGGCGGCGGCAACCATGACGACTCCGTTTCAAATCGATCTTGTTGTCGCCCGGCACCAGATCGCCACCGTGGCCGCTGACCTGCAATCAGCCGGGGTGGCGCTGGCCGGCATGTGGGCGCATGAAGCGCTGCGCATCGCGGCGCGCCGGCCACGCCTCGGGCTGGACACCGATCACCGGACCATCCCGCACGAAGTGGGCTGGATAGAGACCGCGGTGCATCTGTCCAAGGGCTGTTATCGCGGCCAGGAGACCGTCGCCCGGGTGCACAACCTGGGCCACCCGCCGCGCCGCCTGGTGTTCCTGCACCTGGACGGCAGCGACGACGCGCTGCCCGAGCACGGCGATCCGGTGCAGCTGGCGGGCGCGCCGGTCGGGTTCACCGGCTCGGCGGCCAGGCATTACGAGCTCGGCCCGATCGCGCTGGCGCTGATCAAGCGGACGGTACCGGTTGACGCCGTGCTGACCGCGGCTGGCATTGCCGCGGCGCAGGAGGTCATCGTGCCGCCGGACGCGGGCGCCAACGTGAAGGTGACCCTGCGCCGGCCGCGCAGCGGCCTGCAGCGGGCCCGCGAGTAGCCTGGGCCAGCCGGAAGCGCCCGTTAGCTGGAGGTCGTTCGCTGTGCTGCGCCGCATGCTGCTGGCCGCATCGGCCAGTGACCGGGTCCGTCAGGTCATCACCACGGCGCCGTACACGCGCGACGTGGTGACCAGGTTCGTCGCCGGTGACACCGCCGACGAAGCGCTGCAGGTCACCCGCCGCCTGCTCGCCGACGGGCTGCTGGTCAGCCTCGACTACCTGGGCGAGCACACGGCGGACCGGGACCAGGCGGCGGCCGTGGCGGAGGAGTACATCCGGCTGCTCGCCCGGCTCGGCTCGGCCGGCCTGGCCGGCGGCGGCCGGGCCGAGGTCTCCGTCAAGCCCACCGCGGTCGGGCTCGGCCTGGCCGAGCACGGCACGAAGACCGCCGCGGAGAACATCGCCAGGATCTGCGCGGCAGCCCAAGACGCCGGCACCACGGTCACCCTGGACATGGAGGAGCACACCGGCGTCGGGCCGACGCTGCGCATCCTGGCCGAGCTCAGGCAGGATTTCCCCGACCTCGGCGGCGTGCTGCAGAGCTACCTGCGGCGCAGCGCGGATGACTGCGCGGACCTGGCCGGCACCGGCTCGCGGGTCCGGTTGTGCAAGGGCGCCTACCGTGCCCCGGACGGGGTGGCCTTCCGTTCGCGTGCCGATGTCGACCGGTCGTATGCCCGCTGCCTGCGGATCCTGCTGGCCGGCGACGGCTATCCGATGCTGGCGACGCACGACCCGCGGCTGATCAAGATCGGCGGGGTGCGGGCCGCAACGGCGGGCCGGGCGCCCGGCAGCTTCGAGTACCAGATGCTGTACGGCATCCGGCCCGCCGAGCAGCTACGGCTGGCCAGCGGCGGGGCTCAGGTGCGGGTGTACGTGCCGTACGGCAATGACTGGTACGGCTACCTGGTCCGCCGGCTCGCCGAGCGGCCCGCCAACCTGGCGTTCTTCCTGCGCTCGCTCGTCTCGACCGGCTGACCCGCGTCGGCCGGCTGACCCGTGTCGGCCGGCTGACCCGCGTCGGCACGTGCCCGGCATGGCGGGTGGACGTCGGCCCTCGCGGGCTGGTCTGGCGCCTGCCGGGTGGCTGGACGCCTCGGGGGCTGGTCTGGCGCCTGCCGCCGGCCTGGCGCCCGCCGCGGCGGCTGTTCCATGATCGCGGGGATCATGAAAGGTGAGCCCGCTCGGGCGGGCGGACGCCGGCCACGGCGGGGCGGGCCGGCCGACCGGCCACGATAGGCTCCTCGGCGTGATCGGAGTCCTCGGAGCCGGGAAAATGGGCGAGGCGCTGCTCTCCGGGATGCTCCGGGCGGGCGTGCCGCAGGCAGACGTCATCGCCGCTGCCCGCAGGCCCGCACGGGCCAGCCAGCTGCGCGCCGCGCACGGGATCGAGGTGCTCACCGCGGCCGAGGCGGCCAGCCGCGCCGACACGCTCATCATCACCGTGAAGCCGCAGGACATGGCGGTGCTGCTGGAGGAAATCGCGCCAGCCGTGCCGGACGGCCGCCTGGTGATCTCGGTGGCGGCCGGCATCACCACGGCGTTCATCGAGCGTCGCCTGCCCGGGTCCGTTCCGGTGGTCCGGGTGATGTCCAACACGCCGGTACTGGTGGACGAGGCCATGAGCGTGATCTCGGCGGGCACGCACGCGGGCGAGGAGCACTTGCGCCGGGCCGAGGAACTGCTGCGCCCGGTCGGCAAGGTGCTGCGCATACCCGAGTCGCTGCAGGACGCCGCCACGGCTCTGTCCGGCAGCGGGCCCGCCTACGTGTATTACCTGGTTGAAGCGATGGTGGATGCGGGAATCCTGCTCGGAATGGCGCGCGGCAACGCCCTGGAGATGGTGACGCAGGCGGTCTATGGCGCGGCCACGATGCTGCGGGAATCCGGCGAGCACCCAGTGATCTTGCGCGAGGCGGTGACGTCCCCGGGCGGCACCACGATCAATGCGATCCGCGAACTTGAGAGGCACTCGGTGCGGGCGGCAATCCTCGCCGCGATCGAGGCCGCCAGCGAGCGCGGCCGCGAGCTTGGCGCCGGATAGGCACGGGTTAGACGGGTTAGCCGTGTCCTTGGCGAAGGTTAGGCTGAGGTTAGCCCGGTTAGCCGGTGCGGGACCGACTGGGCAAGCTAAGGCGTCATTTCCACCGTGCTGATTGGCTGTATCGGTATAGCCAAAAAGGCAGGCCTGCCGTCAGTTCGGCTGCTGAGATGCTGCTGAGATCGGCCGCCGAAGGGCATAGTGCGCCTGAGCCAGATGTGCCTAATATGAGATGCTCGCCGGGGTTGCCCTTTTCCGTACAGGACTTACGCTGGAGACGGACGTGACTGGTGCGCCGAATCCGGCTCGGCGCACGCAGCTTCGCCGGAAGAGGGCTCAGCATGGCAGCAGACGTAACCCCCCTAAGCGATGTCAGGTTCCTGACCGTGGCCGAGGTAGCCACGATCATGCGCGTGTCGAAGATGACGGTCTATCGCCTCGTGCACTCGGGTGAGCTTGAGGCGATCAGGGTCGGCCGCTCGTTCCGCGTTCCTGAGCAGGCCGTGAACCAGTACTTGCGAGATGCCTTCGTCGGGACTACCTAGCCGCCTGCCCGGCCGGGCATTGCGCAGGCCGGACCATTCCGGCAGCCGTCAGGGGCTGCCGCGAGCAATTACCCGCGGCTTGCGCCACCGGCGGCGGACAGCCAGCCGGGATGAGTTGCGCCGTTGGTGACGGGAGTACGCTGTTACCCCGAAGCGTGCAAGCCGCCCGGCGTGGGGCGTGCAGAGCAGGCATGCCCGTCAGCCAGGACATCGAGCGAGGGTGGTTTCATGGGCTCAGTCATCAAGAAGCGCCGCAAGCGAATGGCCAAGAAGAAGCACCGCAAGCTGCTGCGGAAGACCCGGGTCCAGCGCAGGAACAAGAAGTAGCGCAGGAACTCCAAGCACGGGGCGCTGGCGTGCCTGCCCGGCTGCCGGGCAGGCTCCGTTACGCCGCATCGCCATGCGGGCCTCCGGCATGGCCCGCCGGATCGCCGGCCGCGCGGCGTGGACCTGCGACGGCGCCGCGGGGGAGGCATGATGAGCCAGCCTCAGGAGGATCAGGTACATCAATGGCGGCTGCGGGTCGCGGCCGCCGCCGATTTCGTGCGCCGGCGTGCGGCGGGCGACTACGAGGTCGACGAGTCCGGATTCGACCCCGATTTCCATGCCTCAGTGGTGATGCCGCTGTCCCGGGCGGTCTACCGGCAGTGGTTCCGCGTCCGCATGCGCGGGCTGGAGCACGTGCCGGACGTCGGCCCGGCGCTGGTCGTGGCGAACCACTCCGGGGTCCTGCCGTTCGACGCGATCATGCTCCACACGGGGCTCTTCGACGAACACCCAAGTCACCGGAACCTGCGCCTGCTCGGCGCCGACCTCGTCTATGCGATCCCCGGCCTGGCGAGCCTGGCCACGAAGAGCGGGCACACCAGGGCCCGCCCGGCGGAGGCCGAGCGGCTGCTTGCCGGGGGCGAGCTCGTCGGGGTGTTCCCCGAGGGCTTCAAGGGAATCGGGAAGCCCTTCAGCGAGCGGTACCAGCTGCAGCGATTTGGCCGCGGCGGGTTTGCGGCGACCGCGATACAGGCCGCCGTGCCGATCATCCCGTGCGCGATCGTCGGCGCAGAGGAGATCTATCCAATGATCGGTAATGCCGGAACGCTCGCGCGAATGCTCCGGCTCCCGTATTTCCCGCTGACGCCGCTATTTCCGTGGCTCGGCGCGCTCGGCGCCATCCCGCTGCCGTCTAACTGGCTTATCGAATTCTGTCCGCCGGTGCCGACCGGTGACTACGTGGTCGCCGGGGAGGCGCATCCCGCGGCCGTTGCCGAGGGGTCGTCGGGCCACGATGATCGCCCTGCCGGTAGCCGCCGGGGCCGGCGCCGTGGCTGGCGGTCTCGCGGCCGGCATCGCACTGCACCGCCGCCGCACCGCCGGCTAGCCAGGTCGCAGAGCCCCGGCCAGCCGTTCCGCCTCGCCTGGTCGCGCAGCTCGGCGTCGGGATTCACCACATTGGGGTGGCCGACAAGCGACAGCATGGGCAGGTCGTTGGACGAGTCGCTGTACGCCGTGCAGCGCGCCAGGTCCAGCCCCTCGCGGACGGCGAGGGCGCGGATCGCGGCCGCCTTGGCCTCGCCGTGCAGCAGGCCGCCGACAAGGCGGCCGGTATAGACGCCCTGCACGCTTTCCGCGACGGTGCCGAGGGCGCCGGTCAGCCCGAGCCTGCGAGCGATGATGTTGGCCAGCTCGACCGGGGTGGCAGTGACCAGCCAGACCCGCTGCCCGGCCGCCAGATGGCGCCGGGTGAGCTCCCTGGATCCTTCCCACACGCGCTCAGCCATGGTGTCGTCGTAGATCTCCTCGCCCAGGGCGACGATGTCCGCGACCCGGTGACCGGCCACGAAAGCGAGTGCTGCCTGCCGGGCGGCGTCGATATGGTCGGAGTTCTCGGCCCCGCGTACCCGGAATGACAGCTGCCCCCAGGCCAGCTTTACCAGGTCGCGGGGCCCGAACATCTTGCGCGCCGCCAGGCCGCGGGCGAAATGGTAGATGGAGGCGCCCCGCATGAGCGTGTTGTCAACGTCGAAGAAGGCGGCCGCCGCCGGGTCGTTAGCAGGCGGGGGATGCTCCACCTCAGCGACCGCGGCCGATGCCGCACCGGCCAGCGCTGCCTGGCTCTTGCGGCTGGACCGCCCGCGGTTCAGGCTCATCCTCGCCCAGCCACCGTCGCCTGGCCTGACGCCGGAGTCGCTCAGTCCCTCGTCGCGTGCCAGGCCTGCGGAGGTGCGCCGTCTCCGCAGCTGCCTCATGTGTATCGAGCCTACCGGCGCCGGCCCTGGGCGAGGCAGCCGCGGCTATCCCCGGCGGGCCAGCGCGCGGCCGCGGCCGCTGCCTGCATGATCGCTGGTCACGCCGCCAGCGGGACAGCCGTCCGGGTAGTCCCAAGGCATTCGCATCATCGCTCCGTGTCGTGCACCATAGGCAGCAATGTCTATCTCGCTGCTAACGGCAGCCGCTGGCGTGGTCGTCGCCCTTGCGGGCACCATTGCGCTGGCCATCCGGTGCGCACGCATGCCCCGTGCCGATCTCATCGCGTGGACCTGCGCCATGTTCGGCCTCGCGGTGGCGCTCGCCGCGCAGGCCGAAGGATTCGCGGCCGGCTTCGGCCCGATGACGTTCCGCGCCGTGCAGCTAGGCGCGCAGGTGGTCGCGACGCTCGGCCTCGCGCTCGGCCTCGCCGAGGTAGCAGGGCGCAGCCTGCCAGTGCGGTTCGCGGTCAGGCTCGCGGTTTCGGCGCTGGGGATCGTGAGCCTGGTGATCCTGGCCACCGACCCGCTCGCAACGGCGGCGTTCAGCAAGGTGTTCCCGGTTGCGTCGGCGCATTACCAGCCAATCTCGAATTCCCTGCTGATGTACGTGCTCGCGCCGTTCACCGCGCTGGCGGCGCTGATCGCCATCTTCGTGACGGCGGGCCGGTCCCGGCGCGATCCGGCCTGGCGGGCGACCTTCCCCGGAGTGGCCGCGGCCGGCGTCGCGGCGCTTGCGCTGGCCGCTCCCGGGCTTGCCGCGCTGGCTAGCAGCAGGCTCCACATTCAGGTGTCGCTGGCCGGCGCGTTTCCGGTGCTCTGCGTTCTCGCCGCGGCGCTGACCTGGCTCGCGGTGTCGCAGGTGCGGCGGATCCGGCTCGATGTCGTGCATCAGGAAAGTGACTACGGCGATGAGGACGAGGATGAGGATGGCTGGGCACGCGGCCGGTCATGGGCCGGCGGTGACGAGACCGGCGACTACGAGCCGCTGACCGCCGCGGGCGGCGGCCGCTACGCAGCCGACAGCGACCAGGCACGGTACCCGGGCGATCAGGGTTACGGCGGCTACCTAGATGATGCCGGCTACGAGCAGCCAGGCCGCCGGGAGTACGCAGACGAGGCCGGCGACGGCAACGGCGGCGAATACGGCGCCGCCGGGGGCTACCCAGCTGGTAGCGGTTACGGAGCCGATGACGGCTACCCGGCCGAGCCCGCCGCCGGCGGCGGCTACGAGGACGCTGGCCTGCCCGGCGGCGCCGTGCCTGGTGGCGTCCCGGCAGGCCTGGCGCCAGCGGGGACTGACTTTGACGAGATGGCGCCAGCAGACCGATCGGGAATCTGGCAGCCAGCCGCCGAAGGCGACGCTGGTCCGCCGGGCCCTCCGCCTGGCCCGCCAGGAATGCCGCCCGGTCCGCCCGGAATGCCGGGCATTCCGCCAGGGATGTTTCCGCCGCAGTCTGGCCTGCCGGGCGGGCAGCTGGGTCTGCCGGCGGCTGACGATCAAGAGGCATGGTCGCGCCTCTTCGGCCAGATCGCCATCTACACGCTGCTGGAAGATCGGGTGGATGCCTTTGACGGGCTGACCGAAGAGGTCGTCGAACTTGTCGGTGCCCGCGAGCCCGACACGCTCGTATACATCGTGCACGCCGTGCCCTCGGCGCCCATGCAGCGGATTCTCTACGAGGTCTACCGGGACCGGGAGGCCTACGAGGAGCACAAGCGTCAGCCCTACATCGCCAAGTTCGAGGTGGACAGGCGGCCGTACGTGCTCGCCACCAACGTGATCGAGCTCGGCTTGCAGCGGGCCAAGGTCTCGCCGATCTCCTCCGTCCCTGACCTGCTCAGCCGGCCGGGCGGCGAGCCGCCCGGCCCGCCCCCGGCGGTGCCGGGCGGGCCGCTGGGCGCCGGAGCACCGGGCGGGCCGCTGGGCGCGGCGATGCCGGGCGCCCCCGACGGCAGCGCCGGGCCGGCCGGCCTGGGGCACGGACCGCGGCGGCTGCCATGACCAGCGGCGGGACCGGCGGCGCGGCGGGGTCCGGGCGGGCCTGGCGGTGGCGGTCGCGGTCGCGGCTGGGGCACGGACCGCGGCGGCTGCCATGACCAGCGGCGGGGCGCACGGCCAGCAGGCGGCGGCCGGGCACCGGATCATCACGCTGCTGTCAAGGCCCGGCTGTCATCTGTGCGACGACGCCCGGGCCGTTATCTCCCGCGTTGCCGCCGAACTAGGCGCGGTCTGGGAGGAACGCGACATCACCCAGTCGCAGGACGATCTCCTGGCGTACGGAGAGCAGATCCCGGTAACGCTCATCGATGGCGTGCGGCACGACTTCTGGCGGGTGGACGAGGACAGACTGCGGGCCGCGCTCCGCGGATAGCGGTCCGGCGACAAGTCCTGCTGACTTTGTGCAAACGTTCACAAGGGCGTAGCGTGAGAGCGAAATGCTGCCACGCTGGGCGCACCTGGCCCGCGTGCACGCCGTGTCTATCCCCCAGGAGCGCCGGCGAATGTCCCGCCGTCCTGCAACACAAAACGGCAGCCAGGGCATACCGGAGGCGACAGTTGCCCGCCTGCCGGTGTACCTGCGGACGCTGTACGCACTCGCCGACCGTGGCATCGCCACCGTGTCGAGCGAGGAACTCGCATCGGCGGCCGGGGTCAACTCAGCCAAGCTCCGCAAGGATCTCTCGCACCTCGGCTCCTACGGCACCCGCGGGGTCGGCTATGACGTTGATTACCTCGTCTACCAGGTGTCCAGGGAACTCGGCCTGACCCAGGACTGGCCGGTGGTCATCGTCGGCGCCGGAAACCTGGGCCGGGCCCTCGCCAACTACGGGGAATTCGCGTCCCGCGGCTTCCGCGTCGCCGCGGTGCTCGACTCCGATCCCGCCGTGGTCGGCAGCGTGATCGCCGGTCAGGTCGTGCGGCACGCGGACGGCATCGAGTCCGTCGTGACCATGCATGAGGTCTCGATCGGAGTAATCGCCACGCCCGCGGGCTCCGCGCAGGACGTCTGCGACCGGCTGGTCGCGGCTGGGGTGACGAGCATTCTCAACTTCGCGCCCGTCGTGCTAAGCGTGCCTTCGGGGGTCGATGTGCGTAAGGTCGACCTGTCGATCGAGTTGCAGATCCTCGCGTTCCACGCGCAGCGCCGCGCCGTAGTCCGGGTAGCCGCCGACACGGAGCGCGGCTGGGGAACGCACCAGGCCCTTCGGCGGGGCGGACTCGGGTCCGTCCGCGCCGCGGGCATAGCAGCGGCCATGGATGGCGGCACCGAGCCGGAAGCGCAGGCGATAGCGACATGAGCGTGCTCGTGGTGGGTCTCAGCCACAAGAGCGCACCGCTCGCCACGCTGGAGCGGACCGTGGTGAGCGGCGACGCGCTCGGCAAGCTGCTTGGCGACGTCTTCCAGGCGGAGAACGTGGCCGGCGCCTTTGTCATCAGCACCTGTAACCGCGCGGAGATCTACGCCGACGTGGACAAGTTCCATGGCGGCGTCGCGGCGATCTGCGAGCTGCTGGCCCGGCATTCGGGCATCCCGCTCGCCTCGCTCACCCCGCATCTGTATGTGCACTACGAAGACCGCGCGGTGCAGCACCTGCTGGCGGTCGCCTGCGGGCTCGACTCGATGGTGATCGGCGAGAGCCAGATACTCGGCCAGGTGCGCCAGGCGCTGCATGCCGCCAGGGAGCAGGGCACCCTCGGCCGCGCGCTCTCTGACCTGGGTACCCATGCGCTGCGAGCCGGCAAGCGGGCACACGCGGAGACGGGCATCGACCGGGCTGGCGCGAGCCTGGTGAGCGTCGGGCTGGCGATGGCCGCCGGCCGCCTGCGTGGCACGTCCGAGGCCGGCCAGGCCGCACTGTCCGGCCTGAGCGTGCTGGTGGTCGGGGCCGGGTCGATGAGCTCGCTCGCCGTGGCGACCGCGGCGCGGATGGGCGCGGCCGGGATCGTCGTCGCCAACCGCAGTCACGAACATGCGCGGCGGCTCGCCACGACCGTTTCCGGGACCGCCGCTGAGCTCTCCCGGCTGCCCGCTGAGATCGCGGCCGCGGATCTGGTCGTCTCCTGCACCGGCGCGCCCGGCTTCGTGATCTCGGCAGAGCCCGTGCGGGATGCAATGGGCGCCAGGACGCCGGCCCGGCCGCTCGTGCTGCTCGACCTCGCACTGCCACGGGACGTTGACCCCGAGGCCGGCCGGCTGCCCGGCGTGAGCGTGCTCGGCCTGGAAGACCTGCGGGACGCCGGGCCGGCCAGCCTGCCAGCTGCCGGTGCGCACGACGAGCACGTCGCTGACGCGTGGCGGATCGTGGCCGAGGAATTCGCGGCGCAGGCTTCGGCGGACCGGGCGGCCAGGGTGGCGCCGACCGTGGTTGCGCTGCGGGCCAAGGCCGCCGGGGTCGTCGACGCCGAGCTTGCCCGGCTGGCGGGCCGCCTCGACGGCCTGGACGCCCGCTCGCACGGCGAGATCGCCCAGTCGATGCGCAGGGTGGCAGACAAGCTGCTGCATGCGCCCACCGTGCGGGTCAAGGAGCTGGCCGGCTCGCCCGGCGCCGACTCCTACGATGCCGCGCTGCGGGTGCTTTTCGACCTCGACCCGGACGCGGTGCAGGCCGTGGTCCGCGCCGATCCGGGGCTGCTGCCCCGGCCGGACGACATGGAGGCGCCGTGACCGCCGCGCCGCTAAGGCTCGGCACCCGCAAGAGCCCGATGGCGATGGCGCAATCCCAGCGGGTGGCCGGCCTGATTACCGAGCGGACCGGACGTCAGGTCGAGCTTGTCGGGATCACCACATTCGGTGACGTCAGCCGGGCCGAG
>WNGH01006100.1_pt1 | contig 11449 bp, 10 predicted proteins | sample 5400631 | NCBI WGS metagenome assembly WNGH01 (sample SAMN13153373, study PRJNA577476) | soil metagenome | isolation source: 115 cm soil or saprolite under Garry oak tree replicate 1 | place: USA:California | collected 2016-06-15 | reverse complement strand
ATCACATAACTGGCTTCGTACGTGACCTGCGCCAGCAGGGTATCGAGAGAGACTCCTTCCCAGTGCGTGTCCAGTTTCGACCACTTGGTCACGCAGTGGATGTCCTTCGTCACCGTCTCGCGCGGCAGGGCCTGAAATTCATCCCAGGTCCACCGTTTTGGCTGATCGACCTCTCCTACAATGGAGAAATCCCAGGTCGCCAGAGGCGTATGCGGCGTCGGCCCTGCCGAGAGGACGGGAAAGCCGCGCTCGAGATATTGTCCAGGCGGGATTCGTGCGCTCGTGTCGCTTGGCTGGCGACGACCGCGAAATCCTCGCGAGAAGAAACCTTCACTCATGTGGTCACCTCCTGATCTTTTTTCACTCGTCTCGTAATTTCAAGCCCTGCTTCGCGATTTTCTCTCGGAGCTTAAGAATACCTTCAATCAAAGCCTCTGGACGAGGAGGGCAGCCTGGGACATAGACATCCACTGGAACGATGGTATCAACCCCCTGGACCGTGTAGTAGCTATCGTAAAATTCACCGCCCGAGTTCGCACATTGCCCCATACTCAGAACCCACTTCGGTTCTGGCATTTGCTCCCAAAGCAGACGCAGTCGCGGACCCATTTTGATTGAGACGGTTCCTGCCACAATCATCAGGTCTGCCTGGCGGGGGCTGGAGCGAAAGACCTCTGAGCCAAATCGTGAGAGGTCATATTGTGGCGCGGAAGCAGATGCGATCATCTCGATGGCGCAGCATGCTAGACCATACCCTAGTGGCCAGACTGATTTGGAGCGTGCCCAGTTCTGTGCCCATTGTAACATGTCCAGAAAACTGGTGAGCTGAACCGGCAATTCTTGATCTCCCGGTATGTATTCGTAGGGCCCTTTTGCCATAGCAATTGGCACGGGCTTGCGTCTTAGAAACGTCTCCGAATCGTTCCCTTTTCCTGTATTTTCATGACTCATAAGGTGAAACTCCATTGCAAGAATGTAGCAGTGCCTATTACTCGGTTGGTATAGTGACAGAGTCTACCAGTAGAAAGGTGAAGGCTCAGACGCCGCACTACTTACCCTAAGTATAGCACGTTTTACCCACTCAATCTCCAAATGAAACATTAACCTTGGAGTGTCTGCTCAATGAGGGCATCAACTCCAGCAATGTTGCCGATCAATTCTTGTGGGATAGAGTAGCGGACCTTTAGATAGGCAGCCTTAGTAGAACTGACCCATACCTTATCATCCTCACCTTGCCAGACGAGGACTTTAAGAGGCAGATCAAGTGCGAGAAGCGGGGAAGCAATCATGAGTGGAGTGCCGCCTTTCGGACTCCCAAAGATCAGCACATGGGCCTCTTGCATCTTGAGACCGACTCGTCTCGCTTCTCCACTGTGGTCAATATGGGCAAAGAGGTTAAGCTTTCGGCTGCGTATTGCCTCCTGGAGGCGTACCAGCGTCTCTTCCACAGAAAACGGACTAGGTCTGGTCACAATGCCCTCGACTGATGGTGGGGTTGTAGACGGTGTTGGATCGTTCACGTTGCTCACTCCTCTCCTTTTTATTGTCATCAAAAAGTTAGCGAGAGAACGCTTTATTGGGCATACGCCTCTCCCTCGTCACGTAACAAATTATTCTTATCATACAATATTCAGGGCATGTGGGAGCCCTTGTAGCTGTTCGAGCGATATCTGTAAGGACGAGACCGTCAACTATTTCTGTCTAACCAACGGAATTTGCAAATTTGTTGGCCTGTTTTCAGGCTTGTCAAAAGCACGACCGTCAACGTTTTTACTCCCATTAAAAAGCATGTCGTTGTAAATGTAAATCAAGTCATAGTCTACGTAAATTTGTCCTTCTACAAGGCTAAACAAAGGAAAGGCTTTTCCTTTTACGTCTTGCATGACATTGACTTCCCACTTGTTGAGACCATTGCCTGGAAATTTGTTCACGACATCGGCAAAGCCTTGATGAAGTGGTGTCACCTCATACGCTTCATCTGCAATGTAGTCAAGGTTGTAAGCGCCTTGTGCAATCGGGTGCTCTCCCTGCCAGGCGTTATGGCCTTGAATAACAATTTTTACCAAAGGCACTTTTCCATTTGCATCTGCATAATTCATAACGGTACATGCAAATCTGTCACCAGGGGAATACGTAAAAACTCTTGAACAATAAAAAGGTTGGATTTCCCCTGTTGCTGATTTATTGGTGCTTGGGCGGAGTTCGGTGGTGATACTTACCCACTGGCCACCTTGAATAACCTGTGTGATGTGTTCTGGTGTCATAGAGAATACTCCTTTTCTTGTGGCACATCTTTAGTCTTTTTCATCTTATGCGCGCGTTTTTTCTGAACGCTCATGAGAGAGTAGTACACATACAATGAGACTCATCGTGAAAGCATTTGTGACCGGTTTCCGTCCTAGATCTCGAATATCCGAAACGTTTCGCTTGTAAGGAGTCTCTTGATCGCCAGGACAAAGCGGTCTGAGGCGGCAAAAGATGGGTGGCTACGAAAGATGGCTGCCACCCGTGACAGATGTTCGAGTTCACGTCCCTGAGCCTGCAAACCCGCATCTGGCTGAAAAGCACTCACCCCGAGCGGATGTGTTGTAAGCAACGTGGCGAGCCTTCGTTTCTCGGCTGAGGAACTTTGATCAAGTTGTCGGACACAGTTGCACTCCTTTGCCTCGCTGACCAAACTACAATTCGGTTCCATAAACCTCTGAAGTCGTGCTCGCGCTCGCGAGACGCGCTTTCGGAAAGCCGTCTCGCTGATGGTGAGAATGGAAGCACCTTGAGCACTACTCACCTCAAAGATTTCGCCCAGGATATAGGCAAGTCGGTGCTCTCTATCAAGGCAAAGCAGCATGCCGAGCGTGCAACGCAGCTGGATCTCTTGGACGAGCAATCCTTGCTCTACTCCATCCTTGCTCTCAAGAACATGATTGGCTTGAGGACGTTCAGCTTCGACCGCTTCAAGTTCGTCACCGATAAACGCGAACGTGAGTGGGTTCGTTTCGGCTCGACGTCGCCGGGTGGTTAACAAATGGTTCTTCGCGATCTGATAGACCCATGTCGTAAAAGCACTTTCCTGCCGAAACTGACTCAAACGTGTAATCACCTTCAGTAAAATCTCCTGAGTGGCATACTCAGCATCAGAAGGGTGCCACAACATGCGTAAGGCCAGGTTGTAAATACGATCTTGAATACCTCGCACGACTGCTTCGAGAGCTTCTTCATCCCCCTCACGTGCCTGTTCTACTAACTGGTCTAACCTGGACTCTCTACTCATGACTTCCTTTTTCTCTTCCTACTGATGACTCCATTGACTGATCGCTGTATGGGAGACCCCAAATTCCCGAATCAGTTGGCTCCGGTCCCTTCCCAGGTGTTTTGCACCTGGACAAGAGGTCTTTAGGAGGTGAAGTCCAACACCAGGCGCCCTCGTACGCCGCCGGCTTCGAGGCGGCGGTGTGCATCAGCAGCTTGATTGGCAGGGAGAACGTCGGCGACGCGCAGCGTCAGAATGCCCTGCTCGACCTGCCGGACTAACTGGTCGAGCAGGGCCGTGTTGGTCGCGAAGGCGGTCGATGAGATTTTGTGCAGGGTGATGTGACGCTCGGTCGGTCCGTCCCATCCGAGAATGACGGCCATCGCGCCGCCGTCGGCGATTGCGGGCAACGCCAGGTGATTGAGCCTTGCACCATCGGCCAGGCCGGGAACCCCTTCCGGGACGATCGAGCGAACACGTTCGGCGAAGGTATCGCCTCGGTCAAGGACGTAGTCAGCCCCGAGGGAACGTACGAGCGTTTGATCGGCGCGTGAGGCATCCGCGATGACCGTGAGGCCGTCGGCTTTGGCGAGTTGGATGACAGAGCCGCCGAATGCGCCAGCCGCTCCGGTGACCGCCATCGTTTGCCCGGCATCGAGGGCGAGGGCATCGAGGGCAAGCCGCGCGGTAAGACCGTTGAGGAGCAGCGTGGATGCTGCCGGGAAGTCAACGCCTGCTGGAGCGAGCACGACAGAGGCCGCTGGCACAACAACGTACTCAGCGTATGCACCACTGTGTGGACCGGCAGGGATGACGAAGGCAACGACACGATCTCCGACCTTGAGGCGACTATCAGTCTCCGGCCCAAGCTCATCGATGACGCCTGCTACATCCATGCCTGGCACATAGGGTCCAGGCCGTCCGCTGAGCCGAGCCGCCTGCGAACCAGCGCGAAAGAGCGTGTCGGTTGGATTGACAGACGCAGCGTGGATGCGAATGTGCACCTCTCCGGCACCAGCATGCGGCTCGGGAAGCTCGAAGACGTGCAAGACCTCTGGCCCGCCACATGTCGTCACGCCAATCGCTTTCATATTTGTTTCCTCACTTCCTCTTTCTCTCCCTGTAACGCAAGAGCCGCGGCGGGAATATTGAGTGCCTCTAGAAAGGATTGCATAGCCTGTGTGGCAGCGTCATTCAACGCCTGGGGAGCCCGGCGTTGTGCAACTGTCGCGACAACTGTGCGCAATGGCCGCTCTCCCGCTGATTGGGCGATGACGTGTGCTACCGAGTCGGCCACCTCCTTGGGGATCAGGAGGTGTCGCGGATCGGTTCTCTGCGTAAAACGGCACCGTAAACGCATCTATACCAGCTTGATAGAGGGCAAAACGCTCGGCGTCTGCCGCCGTCTGCCGGTTTGCAGAGATGGTGGTCGGATAGGTTCCCGGCTCAAGAATGGCGGCGTCGATGCCAAAGGGCTCAAGTTCATAGCGATACTACTCGGTGAGTCCCTCCAGGGCAAACTTCGTCGCTCCATAGAGGCCCAGAAACGGCAAGGCCAGCCGTCCAGCAATGGACCCGATTTGCAGTAACAAACCACTGCCTTGCTCGCGCATCTGTGGCAGAGCCGCCCGGTTCACTCGCAAGACGCTGAAGACATTGGTCTCGAATTGCTGGCGGACTTGTTCCAGGGTGAAAGCTTCCAGTGGACCACTGTACGACACTCCGGCGTTGTTGACCACCACATCTAGACGACTGGTCGTCTCGATGATCTCGGCGATGGCCCGCTCCACGGAGGCGTCATCCGTGACATCGATCTCAATAGTCTGCAAGGCCAGCGCTTCTCATTGCGCGAGCGCGCGGAGTGCTTCCGCCGCAGGGGCATTCTTGCCTGCGGCCGCACGCATGCCCGCGAACACACGGTATCCCTGGCGCGCCAGGGTTTCAACAGTCAGACGACCAAAGCCACTGGTACTCCCAGTGACGAGAATGGTTTGCTCCATGCTCACCCATCCTTTCTTTCACGCTCAAGGCTGACCATGAAATCCAGGATCGGCGAGGGGTCGCGTCGACCGGCAAGCACGTCTTCAGCCGCGAGCTGCGCAAGGGATGCTTTGGCACAGCTCGCGGCTGAAGACGCTGCTCAGGCGGTCACCGCTGCTTGTGTCGCCGTTTCGATGAGCTTCACCACGTCATCGGGGTGGGAGACCATCGCCACGTGACTCGACGGGACTTCGACGGTGGTGGCACCCATGCGCCTGGCGAACAGACGCTCGGCATCGGGCGGGAGGGCCTGATCGTCTGCGGCGACCAGGAACCAGGTCGGCAGCGCTTTCCAGGCCGGGACACCCATCACCTCCTGGAAGGCGGACGCGGACAAAGCCTGCTGCACCGCGTACATGACCCTGGCTTTCACCGGATCCACGTCAGCCGCGAAGTGGTTCACGAAGTCGTCCTCTGACAGCCAGGTGAAGCCCTGCTTGTCGGTGAATAGGTGCACCAGTGCCGGGGTCACCGGTCCTTGCGACAGCAGTGCGCCGAGGGATTCACCCTGGTCAAGTCCGAAGGCCGCGATGTAGACCAGGCCGACGACGCCCGGCGCGTCGGTGCCCAGCGCGGTCATGATTTGGCCGCCGTAGGAGTGGCCGACGACGATGGTCGGGCCGTTCTGGCGGGCCAGTACCTGGCGCAGCCGAGCGACGTCAGCGGAAAGCTGGGTCATCGGAAACTGGGGTGCGGTGACAGTGTAGCCGTCGGCCTGCAGGCGCTCGATGACGGCGCTCCAACAGGAGCCGTCGGCCCAGGCGCCATGCACCAACACAATATTCGGTAGCGTATTCACTTCTTCACTTCCTTTCGCTCGTTCTACGAGCACTGCTTCCCAAAGATGGAAGCGCCTATTTTTACGTTTTCTGAGCAGAAACGCTGCTCTTCCTTTCCTGAAGTATCTTCACTACATTTGACGAAGTTCTTATCTCATGTCCTCGCGCAACAGCCGCACCAGGACAGTGGGAGCTCGTTCACGCTCCAGTGTTCTGAGATACTCATGATGTCGCTCCCTTTGGGAGAACCAGGTTCTCACCTGATCGTCCTTGCATGGACAGCAGGTGCCAGGCACCTGTGAAGAGACAGAACAGACAGAGCTGTTATTGCTGTCTCACCAACGGGATTTGCAAATTGGTGGGCCTGTTTTCCGGCTTGTCAAAAGCGCGACCGTCAACGTGTTTACTTCCATTGAAAAGCATGTCGTTGTAGATATAGATGAGGTCGTAGTCGACATAGGTTTGTCCTTCGACCAGACTAAACAACGGAAAGGCTTTCCCTTTGAGGTCTTGCATGACATGGACTTCCCATATGCCCAGGCCAGTGCCTGGAAATCTGTTCGCAACATCGGCAAAGCCTTGATGCAGTGGGGTCACCTCATAGGCTTCATCAGCAATATAGTCCAGATTGTACGCGCCTTTTGCAATTGGGTGTTCTCCCTGCCAGGCGTTATGCCCCTTAATCACAATTTTCACCAGAGGAACTTTGCCATTGGGATCGGCATAATTCATCACGGTACAGGCAAATCGGTCACCGGGAGAATAGGTAAAAACGCGTGAACAATAAAACGGTTGGATTTCCCCGGTGGCTGATTTATTGGTGCTTGGGCGCAGCTCGGTGGTGATGCTCACCCACTGGCCCTCTTGGATAACCTGTTTGATTTGGTCGGGTGTCATGATTTGTCATACCTCCATACGATGTTTGTAGAACAAAGAGCCTATGTGAGCTGAGTCGAGAACCCCTCACGCAGCCAGGCAGTAGCAAGCGCGATCGCTCCCCGCGTCGCCGCGGTTTGTGCCAGGGCGTTCAGCATCACGAAGTCGTGAATGGTGCCCTGGAACCGTACCCCCGTGACACGCACTCCCGCCTCACGCAGCTTGTTGGCATAGGCTTCCCCTTCATCACGCAGCACATCGGCCTCGGCGGTGATGATGAGCGCCGCAGGGAGCCCTTGCAATTGCTCAACGCTGGCCCGCAGCGGCGATGCGGTGATCTCGTTGCGCTCGCCCGGGTGGCGCGTGTACTGCTCCCAGAACCACATCATGGCGTCGCGCCGCAGGTGGTAGCCTTCGGCGAACTGGTGGTAGGAGGCGGTATCGAAGGCCGCGTCGGTCACCGGGTAGAACAGCAGTTGGAGCCGAATGTCCGGCCCCCCGCGCTCCCTGGACAGCAGCGTGATCACTGTTGCCATGTTGCCCCCAACACTGTCGCCAGCTACGGCCAGGCGCTCGGCATCCAGGCCATGTTCCTGCCCGCGCCTGGCGACCCACTGCGCCGCCATGTAGCACTCCTCAAGGGCTGTCGGGTAGCTGACCTCCGGGCAGAGCCGATACACCGGGAACACGACGGCGGCCCCGGCTCCGACGGCCAGTTCGCGCATCAGCCGGTCATGCGTCTGCATGCTGCCGAACACCCACCCGGCACCGTGGATATACACGATGACCGGCAGCGGAGTCCGCGCGTTCTGGGGCCGCAGGATGCGAAGCGCCAGCTGCACACTGAGGCCGTCTGTAATAGTCAGGTCTTCCATGTCGACCGGGTGCTTGCGAACCCTGCCAGATTGCGCCTCATCGAGGGCGAGCCGTCCCTGTTCGGGACCAAGAGTGAACAGCAAAGGTGACAGGGCCTCCGCCTCCGCGAAGGCTTGCGCCTCGGGTTCAAGCTGAATCCGGTTGATCATTGGTCCCACTCCTCGATTACGAATGACAACTCACAGTTCTGCAACCAACCTTCAGGCCGTCTATCCTTCCTCCGGCTTGAATGCACGCGCTGACGACCAGAGTACACCAGGGTTGACCCGCTCTGGATAGAGCGAGAGCATCTGGTCGTACAGCTCTCTCGCCGTCGTCGTCGTCTGGACGAGCCTATCGAAAGCGCGGATGTACTGCCGGGTCTCTTCGATGATCCTGGGGTCATCGTCGGTTCCCGGTCGCTTATGGCCGGCGATCACCGCGCGTGGGTGGAGCGCCTCGATGGTGTCGAGCGCCGCGATCCACTCGCGGCGCGTGTGCGCGTTTGACTCGGCAAGTAAGAGATGGACGTCGTTGTAGGCGGCATCCCCGGCGACGACCAGGCCAATGGACGGTACGTGCAGGCAGGTCGTGTCGTCGGTATCGGTATGTCCGAGGGGCACGACGACCAAATCGTGCCCCTCGAGGTCAATCACGTTTTCGGTCAGTTCTTCGGCCAGCACAAGCTGATCAGCAAGTTGACCGGGAAAACGCGGAGTCCAAAACGACGCGAGGGACTGCGGCGATGCCTGCTGGCGCATCATCTCGACCACCTCGGCGTCGCCACAAGGCGGGCGCGCGGAAATCGTTGGAGAACGGTACTGGCGCCGAAGAAATGGTCGCCGTGGCCGTGCGTGGCGTAGATCGTGGTCAGGTGCTTGCCGTGTGCTTCGACCCACTCCCCCAGGGCGTGCGCCTGCTCGATGGTCATAAAGGCGTCGACGAGCACGGCGTCCCGCTCCCCGTAGATGAGAGTCGACGCCATCGGCGACCACATCCGCTGTTGCGTACCTGGCGGCAGGTCGAGGCTTTCATAGGGGATGTCCGGTGTCACGAACACGTCCCAGTGAAGCTCATTGTCTCGCGTTTCTATGTCAGTCATCTGTTGGTCTTCCTTTCAATCACTTGTTTGAGGGTCGGAACTCATTCCTCCCAATGGCCGCCATTCCGTTCACCTCACCCCTCCGCAGCCTGATGGGTGCGCTGGGGCGCCGACAGGCTGCTCGCCACCCTTCCGCGCCACTGTGCAAGGATACTTCTGTTTTGTAGTATACTAAGCAGCGTACTTGAAGTCACCGGACATCGCGACACTTTCGCACCACACATTACGTCACATTCCTGCGTCTGTGTGAGGGAGACAAAAAGGGAAGGTCTATGAAGGGTTCATCGTACCGCGAGCGAGACTACGCCTTTGGGCGGGTGATGCTGACCTTGCGCACCAGGCTCGGGCTGACGCAAACCGAACTAGCTGACATGCTTGGCGTCAGGCGCCGCGCCGTGATCGATTGGGAGGGAGGCCTCACCTATCCAAAGGCCGATCACCTGAAACAGTTTGTGGTCCTCGCCATTGAACGCCAAGCCTGGCCTTTCGGGCGTGAGGCAGAGGAGGTTCGCGCTCTCTGGCAAGCTGCCCGTCAGAAGGTGCTCCTCGATGAAGCATGGCTTGGTGGGCTACTGTCCGGCATACAGGCTCCACTGGCATCCCAGCACGAAGAGGAGACCGTTGTCACTGCCCACGCTCTCGCTTCTCCTTCCAGAGAGGAACGCCGCATCGAATGGGGTAACGCGCCGGATGTGCTGAGCTTCTATGGACGTGAGTGGGAACAGGACCTGCTCTCTGAGTGGGTGGTCGAGGAGCGCTGCCGGGTGGTAAGCGTACTAGGCCAGGGTGGCATTGGCAAGTCGGCACTGGCGACGAAGGTGATGCACCGCGTGGCGGAGGACTTCGAGGTCGTCATCTGGCGCTCCCTGCGCGATGTTCCCAGCTGCGAAGCGCTGCTGGATGATTGCCTGCAGGTGCTTGCCCCCCAGGCGCTACGCGACGCGTCTTCCAACCTCGAAAGTCGCCAGGACCTCCTGTTGGAATGCTTGCGCAGCCGACGGATTCTGCTGGTCTATGACAACCTGGAGTCGGTCCTGGAGGAAGGGGAGGACAGCGGTCGCATGCGTGCAGGTTATGAGGGCTTCTCCCGCGTGCTGCGCCGGGTAGCGGAAACCGAGCATCAGAGTTGCCTGCTGCTGACCAGTCGGGAGAAACCGAGCGAGCTCGTGCCGCTGGAGGGCAACCGGACTCCCGTGCGTGCCTTGCGCCTCGCCCGGCTGGATGCCGAGGCGTGCCAACACTTGTTGGAAGAAAAGGATGTCGCGGGCAGCGCCGCTGACTACGCCCGGCTGGTCGAGGCCTACGCGGGCAATCCCCTGGCCCTCAAAATCGTGGCGCGGACCATCGTAGAGATCTTTGGAGGTCAGATCGCCCCCTTTCTGGAGCAGGGCGAGGTGGTCTTCGGCGGGGTGCGCGCGCTGCTCGATGAGCAGTACGCGCGCCTCTCGGCGGTCGAGCAGAGCGTGCTGCTGTGGCTGGCGATCCTGCGCGAGCCGGTGAACCTGCAGGAGCTGCTGGCGGTGCTTGGCGCACCCCTGCCGCAACCTCAGGTGCTGGAAGCGATCGATAGCTTACGTGGCCGCTCGCTTATTGAGCGGGGCAAGCTCCAGGGGAGCTTCACGCTGCAATCGGTCGTGATGGAATATGTGACGGCACGGCTCATTGTGGAGGTGACCGGCGAGATCAAGCAGGGCCATTTCTCGCGCCTGGTCGAGCATGGTTTAGAACTGGCTCCCTCCAAGGAATATGTGCGGCAGACCCAACAGCGCCTCCTTGTGGCCCCCATTCTGGCTGGCCTGCGCAACACGTACCCTTTGCGAACCGCGCTAGATGGGCAACTGCTCGCGTTGCTCGACGAGCTTCGCGAACGGGCTGACGACGCGCAGGGGTATGGACCGGCGAATCTCCTTGCACTGCTGCGAGAGCTTCGTGGGCACCTGTGCGGCTTGGACCTGTCACAACTCTCACTGCGAGGCGTCTATCTCCAAGGGGTCGAGATGCAGGATACGACACTTTCCGGGGCTACCCTGCAAGAGACGGTCTTTACCGAGTCCTTTGACCCTCCCTGGTCGGTGGCAACGAGCTCCAATGGCCGCTACTGTGCGATGGGCAGCAGGCGCGGGGGAGCACGCGTGTGGCTCGATGGCGGGAAGATACTGAACCTGACCTGGCAGGCGCATACCGCTGCGGTACAGGCACTCGCCTTCAGTCCAGATGAGCAGACGCTCGCCACCGGGAGCTGGGATGGGACCATCAAACTGTGGAACCTGGAGAACGGGGCCTTGCTCTGGTTGGGACAGCATGCTGGCAGCATCCATCGTCTCGTCTTTACTCCTGATGGACGTGCACTCGTCAGTGGCGGAGATGATGCCGCCATCCGACTCTGGGATATCTCCACGGGGAAGCACCTCCAGACGCTCTCCGGCCAGAGCAGCGCGGTCTATGCCCTGGCCTGCAGTCCGGATGGAAGCCTGCTGGCCAGTGGCAGCTTCGATGGAAGTATTCAACTGTGGGAGGTGCAGGGAGCATACGTTGTTCACCCAGAAA
>WNGH01011115.1_pt1 | contig 11450 bp, 10 predicted proteins | sample 5400631 | NCBI WGS metagenome assembly WNGH01 (sample SAMN13153373, study PRJNA577476) | soil metagenome | isolation source: 115 cm soil or saprolite under Garry oak tree replicate 1 | place: USA:California | collected 2016-06-15 | reverse complement strand
TAGGCCACGATCCCCTACCGGTACTCGACAACTCAGTTGATTGTGTCCTCTTTGCGGACGTCATTGAGCACTTACTGCACTCGCCCAAGCCTGCTCTTGCGGACATCCTGAGAGTTCTCAAGCGCGGAGGGGCCTGTGTCGCTACGACCCCGAACGCCTTGCGGCTGACGGTACGTCTCAAGGTGCCCTTGGGCTATTCGAACTGGCCCTTGCCTTGGTCTTCGACTACTACGACGCTGCCTTTCATGGCGGGCACCACCACGAATACACCATTGATGAGTTTAGGGAAGTCTTCCGGAGGGCCGGGTTCTTTGAGCAAGCATTCTATCTTCACGAGGCACGTCTCGGGCTGTCAACGCCGATTCGAATTGCACACTTTCGCCGACTGAAATTGCACACTCGGGGGGTGGCCAGCCCTGGGGGTGAAGGCTCAGGCCTCCTGCCGGCTGGGCCGGCGATGACGGGGGGCCGGGGGTTTGGGTTGCGCAGCCGCCAAGCGCCCGACGAGATCCCGGTGCTGGCGCATGCGGTAGCTATTCCCCCGGATGTTCACGATGTGGCAGTGGTGGAGGAGGCGGTCGATGAGCGCCGCGGCCATGACGTCGTCGCCAAACACCTCGCCCCAGTCCTCGAAGCCCTTGTTGCTCGTCAACACGGTGCTCGCATGCTCGTAGCGACGGGACATGAGCTGGAAAAAGAGCATCGCCCCCGTCCGGCTAAGGGGCAGATAGCCGATCTCGTCGATGATCATGAGGCTGGGGAAGACGAGGGTGCGGAGCCGGTGGCTCAACCGCCCCGCTTGCTGCGCGTCCTCGAGCGACGTGATGAGGTCGGCGAGCGTGGCGTAGTAGACGCGGCGGCCGCCCTCGGCCGCGGCGACGGCGAGGCTCACGGCCAGGTGCGTCTTCCCGACGCCCGGCGGCCCGAGGAACACCACATTCTCGCGCCGCTCGATGAAGCTCAGGGTATGGAGGCTCTCGAGCTGGTCGCGCTTGACGCTCGGCTGGAAGCTGAAATCGAAGTCCGCGAGCGTCTTCACGGCCGGGAGTCGCGCGGACCGCACGGCGGTCTGCAGCCGCCGCTGATTGCGGAGCGCGATGTGGCTCCCGAGGAGCGCGCTCATCGCCTCCCCGGCGGCGAGCTCGCCGCTGTCGGCCCGGCGCAGGATGTCGTCGAGGGCTTCGAGGGCGCCGGGCATTTTGAGATCCGCGAGCTGGGCGCGCAGCCGATCGCGGAGGGAGGGCGCGGGCATCAGCCGCCCTCCGTGAGGAGCTGGGCATAAGTCGCGAGCGCGCGGCGCTCGACCTCCACCGGGGGCATCCGCGCCGGACGGGCTCGGGCCGCGGGCGGGGGCGCGAGCACCAGGGAACAGTACGGCCGGCCGGCGAGGGGCCAGAGGGCCGCCTGCTCCTCCGCCATCCGACTCAGGGGGACGACATGCGTGGTGCCATGCACGCGCTGATTGGCACGGACAAGCCAGCGGGCGCACTGATCGGCCAGGTCGGCGTCGCCCAGAAAGGTCCGGCCATAGAGGAAATTCCCGCGGAGGTAGCCAACGGGCCGCTCCACTTTGCCCTTGGTCTTCGCCCGGAAGGGGCGACAGGCGCGGATCCGGAAGCCCCAGTGGGCGGCGAAGCGGAGGAACTCGGGATTCTCGAGCAGCCGTCCGCCGCCTGGGCGGTGGTCCTCGACGATCACGCTCTTCATCTGATCGAAGAGGATCTCGTGAGGCACGCCGCCGAACGCGGCGAAGGCCCGCTCGAGACCCAGCATGACGGTGAGCGCCGTCTGGCGCGCCACGAACTCGACCGAGAGCACCCGCGAGTAGCCGAGGACCACAAGGAGCGCGAAGCGTTTGCCCCACGGGAAGCGGACCTCGGCGAAATCGAACTGGGCCTGCTGGCCGGGCGGGGTCTCAAACCGGACGACGGGCTCTGGCTCGGGGCGCGGGCGGATGCGGGCCACGTAGGCCTTGAGCTGGCTGTAGCCCCCGGCGTAGCCCGCGGCGCGACATTCCTCGAACAACCGGACGGCCGACAGCGCGGGGTAGGTCGCCAACCGCTCCTGGATCAGCGGCTGATAGCGCGCGAGCTTTGTCCGGCAGGACGCGCGCTGGCGCATGGGTGCCGTCCCGCTCAACTCGCGATCGAGCTGACCGGTCTGGATCCAGTGATAGATCCCGGTCTGGATCCAGTGATAGATCGCCCGGCGACTGACGCCCAATTGCCGGGCGATGGCGGTCTTCGAGAGCCCCGACTCCAAATAGTGCTTGAGCAACACGAGGGTATCCCATCCGTGCACAGGCCTTCTCCCCAGACCGAGAGAAGGCAAGCTTCCATTGAAGGAGCCCGAGTGTCAGGCCCCACGCCGGAGACCCAAGTGTGCACTTTCACCCGGCGATTCTGTGCAATCTGAACTCGGCGATGACACGGGCTTACGGAAGTGTCTGGCCTCGATCAGATTCGAACTCGATCACGCAAACTAAGCCCAATTCGGGGCAGGACGCCTCTCGTGATTAGGATTCTATCCTCTGCGCTGGCGGTGGTGACCCGACTGCTGCCGCGCTTGCGCTCAGAAATGGTTATCGCGGTCACGAAGCCGTGAATGCGTCGGGAACCAGAGTTGTCGCTCAACCCGTACTTCTCACGGCAGGCTTGGGGCCTGCCCTCGCCGTCAAGCCGTCATGTGGGCCAGGGTGAACCTTGACCCTGCGCTCGATGCCTTCGGTCCCTTACTATCTCGACGGGACCGTAGAAGGACATCCGTCTGCTGATGAGCGGTTTGTCCTAGAACGGTACAGCCGAGGTCGGACGAGTCAGCGGCTAGCGTGCTACCGTGTCACAACGGCTCTGGTGGGGGCTCGGCGGGCGAGCACAAAGGGATGCGGGTCTCGATTGCTTGGCTCCGGCGATAAGATCCACACTTCGACGTTGAGAAGGCCCATCTGCGGAAGCGTGTCAAAAAGATAGTCCACCGGATAACTGAGCCCGCGCATGATCGGCCTCCCCAGACCCCTCTCCAACAGTCGCCGGCGAAGCCACGCGACGCTGCCGCCTACCGCTTTGCGCCACGAGTACAGAACGCCGAAGACGCCAGGCATCGCCGGCCACCGATGGATCGGGACGTGGATCATCATCGTCCCTCCCGGCTTCAGGACGCGAGTTATCTCGGCAAAATAGGCGGATGCTTGCGAGAGCGCGTCGAAATGCTGAAACACATGGCTTGAGAAGACCGCCGTCGCTGACTCTTGCGGGACGGGGATCCGCATTCCATTCGTGAGGTGGAAGGCGACGTTGGGAGAGCGGACGCGCTGGCGTGCATACTCGATCATGCCCTCCGAGACATCGATCGCGTGCACCTTCCCGAAACAATCCGCGAGCTGCATCGTAATTCTGCCGGCTCCGCAGCCGACCTCGACGCAGCACGCTCGATCGAATCCGTACTTCTCCCAGTGCGCGGCGAACTGCTCCCAGTCGCGCCTCCCCAGGTCGTAGAACTCAGCGTCCGTCCACGGAGCGGGACACCCAATCCCCCTTCCCTTCCACGCTGACACGCCAAAAAGGGGATCAACCTGTCCCCATTTCTTCCATTCAACGTTGGAATCAAGAGCCTCTGCGGCCATGCGACATCACTCCTACCCATCGCGTGCTGCGTTCGGGGCCGATTCGCATCCATCCCCACGAACATAGCGCCCGGCGAGGCGAGCGGCTATCTGAGACCTCGTCTTTGGGTGCATACGGCGGTATTCAGTAACATCGGAGGCCACTCGGCAGCAACGCGCCGTTGTACTTCGCGCAGCATCTCAGCCCTCCTAGGTTACAGACTTGTCTCGCAACCGGATTTCGTATTCCTTGATACTGATCTGGTACCAGTAGAAAGCCTTAAGGACGTTGTAGATGAACCCCGGACGACCGTCGAGGAAGCCACCTCGTACCACATACGAGTAGAAGAAGTAGATCCAAGGTTTTGCTGGAAGACTCAAAAACAGCTGCTTCAGGAACCGTCGTCGTTCCGGTTGAGAACCGAAGAGGCGAGGACGGAGCTCGGTATGCAGTCTCCGGTTCCGGTATCGCGTACGGAGCAGGACCTCCCAGTCGGAGTAGATGTTATGTCGTTGAAAATGGTGGTGAAGATCTTCGAAGTCGTGGTGGATCATGGGGGCACGAAGCCGACTAACGCGGCCGCGTACGAGAGGGTGCTCGTGGAGTTCTACGTCATAACTCGTTAGCTCGGGCACGTGGATTTGCTCGAACCGAGCGAGATGATGTTTGAACAGAATCAGCTTCCAGAGAGGGGCTCCGTGGCGCAGGAGACGTCCTAGGAAGTAGTAGTTGTAGGGAACAAGAAACCCTGCATACTCCGAAGGCTGAGTGATCCGAGCAGCGATCTCCTCCCCGAGTGCGGGCGTCACTTCTTCATCAGCGTCCACGATCAACACCCAATCGTTCTTCCACGGCAAGCGGTCCAACGCCCAGTTCTTTTTCCGAGGGCCCTGCCCGTCCCATGAGAAATGGACAACAGTGGCACCTAGGCTCTGCGCGACCTCCGCTGTGCGATCGGTGCTGGAGGAGTCGACAACATAGACCTCGTTGGCCCACGAGACACTCTCGAGGCACTTCCGAATGTTCTTCTCCTCGTTTCTTGTCGGGACCAGTACCGATACTGGGACGCTCATGGCCGTGCTCAGTGCTGAGGGGGTTCCAATGGTCGATGTCGTCATAAGCAGCTAGGGATCCCGGGCTACCAGTTCACCCGATAATCGTTGGACGCTGTCCTGGAGGTCCTTCCTTGCGAGCCGTCACGAAAAATGACTTCCAGATCGGCCACACCCTGCCGACTCCTCCCCATGCGACCGGAACGAACCCGGCTCGGCGAAGGGATCTCTCAAGCGTCGCACGCGTGAAGAAGCGAATGTGTGAGATGTCTGGGTTGTAATGCTTGTCAAACCTCAAGAGAGTGATGAGGAGGTTCTTGATGAAGCCGTGATAGGGTGTCGTGAGGACAAGACTCCCTTGAAACCTCAAGACGCGGTTGAGCTCGCATAGAGCGTCGTGTACACTGAAAACGTGTTCTAGCACTTCCGTGCACCATACTGCGTCAAATGATGCGTCAGCAAATGGGAGTCGTTCCTCCAACGATCCTACCCGCAAGTCGGCGTCAGGGCATCGCGCCTTGGCCTTTTCGATCGCGGCCGCTGAAAGATCGATTCCTGACACCCTGAACCCTTTATCCCGCAGGAACCCAACAGACGCACCGTCGCCACACCCGGCATCCAAGACGCGAATTGTGTCGGGGCCGCTGCCCTTGGCAAAGGAACGCAGGGCGCGCTCGAGTCGATGCACGCGGTGGGCGGTCGTGGGGTCGAACTGAGGCGGTGCGTTTTCGCTCTGCCAGTAGGATTCGTAGAAGCCGTTCGCGTTCATGCACGCCTCTCATTGGCTCCTCGCGCTCCCTTGGTTCGGATCGCGCCCTGACATGAAAGAACCTGCCGATAGCCGTGGATCATCCGCTCAGCTACCGCCTTCGCGGTGAACATGTCCTCCACAAGACGCCGCCCCCGCGCGCCGATTTCGTTTCTGAGCACGGGATCATCGATGAGCATTAGCAATGCTTGGCGCAGCTGGCGCGCATTGCAATCTACTACAAGCCCCGCCTCGGCCTCTGCTACCGTGTGCCAAATGTTAACCTTGTTCGAAATAACGACCGGGACTCTCGATGCCATAGCCTCGACCACCGCAATCCCGAAATTCTCCGTGTAAGACGGAAGCACAAATACGTCCGCGTCGCGGAATGCCGCTAGCCTTTCCGGCCCCGATAGCATGCCCGTGAACGTGGCGCGTCCTAAGACCCCTTGAGTTCGGAGCCATCGGCGAATCCTTTCTCCGTACCCATCGTCGTCCGGGCCCACCAACATCAGATGTACATCATCCCGCTGGCGCGCTATCTCAGAGTACGCCTCAATCAGAAGGTCAAGACCCTTCTTGAAGTTGAGGCGCCCGAGAAATAGGAGGATCTTCTTCCCCTGGGTGTGTGGGTATGCTGCTCTAAAGGCTCCATAAGGGGGGGCGGTGTCAAACTCTCGCAGATCGAGCCCGACCGGCACGACTAGACTTGGTGCCTTCAGATGTAATGGACGGGTGAGGTCTCGCTCTTCGACAGTCGTGAAGTGAATAGCCGCAGCCCGATTCAGATTCCGCCATTCAAACAACTGTTCGTAGATCCACTTCCTTCCGCGATGACGACGAAACAGGTAGGGGTCGAGCGAGCCGTGGGGCTTGACGACGTAAGGAACGCCGTAGCGGCGCGAGTAATAGGCTGCGACGGTGGACGGGAACAGGTAGAGTGAGTGAATGTGCACGAGATCAAATCTCGGGATTGCAGATCTCAAGGCCATGGCAAGGGGGAAAGAAAACACGATAGAACGTGGCCGCTGTACGGGAAAGTATCGGCATTCGACACCGTCTCTCCAGACAGGTCTGTCGATAGGGAAATCGAGGTGTCCACTGCCATCGATGTTCGTTGTGTAGATCGACACCCGAACGCCTTGTTTGGCCAACTCCCGGCAGAGTTCCGCACAGTCTCTTGAAGGACCCCCATAGCGAGGCGCGAGACTGCCGATTACATGAAGGATCCGCATACCGATCATTCTGTGCCACTCGTAGGAAACCGGGTTCCTATTCTATCTGTCAGCAGGGGGCAAGGTATCTCGACGCTTACGTGCTTTGCGTGGACGTCGGTCAATACCTTTCAGACCAGTCGACGTGGGTGGACCATACCGTCCACTAGTCTTAAGCCAAGCGTCATCGGTTGGCGGAACCATCCCGTGGCCCACAACAACTTCCTTCGCAACCTTGACATGGCTGCGAATCCAACTCTTGCAGCAATTCGCTTCCGTTCCTCGGCGTGCTTCTCCCTCTGATCTTTGGAGCCAGTCAACGACTCTGGATAGATTCTAAAGCAGCTCCAGTAATCATGCACAACCTCAAACCGGGCGCCTGCCAGCGCCAAATCGACGGCGAGCTCGGCATCCCACGAAATTCGGTTTGAGGCGTTAAAGCCTCGCGTTTGCTTGAAAACCCGAGACCGAAAGAATGTTGACTGCTGGATGAGGACGCAGCAGCCAGCTGCGTACCTTCTCAGGTCGAACTTGTGGGAGAACGCTTTCTGTACTGGCCTCCCGTTTTGGTCAATGACATAGCAGTGCGCACTGAGAACGTCTATGTGTTTCTTCTTCGCAAAGATGTCACATACCTTTGTCAGGGTTCCGGCCAGGTATACATCATCAGCGTTCAGGTACCCATAGATCTCGCCAGACGTTTGGGCAAACCCGTTGTTCAGGCCGTCTCCAGGTCCGTCGTCGGGTTTGAAGACAACCTTGGCAATGCGGGAGCGGTAGCGCTCGATGATATCGCGGCTCCCATCGCTTGAGCCGGGGTCCACGACGATATACTCCAGGTTCTCATGGTCCTGCTCGACGACTGAACGGATCGCCTGCTCGAGAAACCTTCCCTGATTGTACGAGATCGTAACGATGGAGACCTTCATGCTCGAGGTTGCTCCGATCTCGCGTTCTCCAAGACATATAGGAGGAGGACGATGTAATATGCCGTCATGAACCGCTGCTCGGCGCCAAACGGCGAGAACAGCACATTCCAAATCAGCATGAAACCGGCGAAGGCGATGAGAGGCATCCGCGAGTCTGGAGTGCGGCGCAGTACCGTGAGTGCGCGGGTCGCTACCAACAATATCCACAGCCAGAACACGCCTCCCAGGACACCAGCTTCGACCCATGCACTGAAAAGATAGGAGTGTGTGGGTATTAGATCGGCTCCACTCACGTCGCCTTCGTCAACGTTGTAACCGAACGAGCGTAGCAGGTCCAGCGGCAGCCAGGCGTACTGCGGATTTCTGGCCCACGAGCCGTACCCCAAGATCGGCGACTGCTTGATGGCGCTGGCCGAAACAAGTATCTCCCATCGTGCACCGATAAGTACACCCAGCTCCCCGGCTGCCTGGGTCTCGTACTTCCGCTGGGCGCTCGTGCCAAGGATCCCCTTGTCAGCAGCGTACTCGTATGCTCTCAAGAAGCCGAGCCCGGCTCCCAGGCTTATGAGCGTGAATAGGGCCACGTTTCGCAACGACAACTCGTGCCCACGGGCTTTCAGTCGCCGGGTGGCTATGTAGGTCGCTGCCAAGAAGCACACCCCGCTAAGGGCGCGGAAGCCCAAATAAAGGTTCATAAGGGCGCCAAAGGCCAACACCAGCAGTTGCTCGGCAGGGAGGCGGCGAACACTGCGACTGGTGGCGATCAAAATGAGCAACAAGGTGACGGGCTCTCCAAGGCCGAACTTCCAAGGATCAACCTCTGCGTGCGGTCTCGGGCTCAGGTAGAAGCTGAGCACGCCTCCCACGACCAGGCCGATGCCGTAAAGGACCAAGCGCCTCGGTCGGTTGTGAGCGAGCACGTACAACACGCCGAAGCTCGCCAGAAAGAAGGCGATCTTAGCCCATCCCCGGGCGTAGTCGTTGAATGGGGTCTGTCGAACGAAGTCCGTGATCATCTGGGAGGCGAGCCAAAGCATGCCGAGCAGAATCAACTTGCGGGGAAAGGGTGCGGCCAGCCGGTGCCCGCGAGCGAGTAGAGCAAACGGCAGCGTCGCAAGCACCAGAACGTCGGTGGCAAACAAGCGGCCGACAACCTGGATCTGAACGAACTCAAGCGCTGGGATGGCGAAAACCAGGAAGTCGGCGAAGGCGCTTTCGAGTTGCCGGCTGGAGACCGTCCGCCCGAGGACCTGCGGAGGCGAAGTGGTGGTCGTCGTCACGCCCGCGTGCAACTTGGCCCGCTCTTCCCAACGCCCTTATGGACAAATAGCAAATTGGCGTAGCTGTACCTCGGGCGTATCCTGTGCTCCAGGAGGTGTCCAGCCGAGTGCTCGTAAGCCACGTACCCGTGGCATCGCAGCCAGTCGACTAGCTCAGCCGATGATGCTACGCCCGGAAGGTTAAAGTCACCCACTTCCATGATGATCGTCGGCCGCCTTCGTGCGATGACCTGTTCCATGCCTTTCAATACATGCAGCTCTGCCGATTCTGCGTCGATCTTCACCACATCGACCGATGGAAGGCTCATGCTTGTCACGAGTTCGTCGCACGTGCGCGCCTCGACGGGCACCGTACTGGCGGGCTCCTTGCGGCCGTCCTCCTTGCGCATCGCGAAGGCCGAATTCAGGCCGGCGTCGACCAGGCCATAGTCGTGGAACGGCAGACTGGTTCGAGAACTGTACGCCGCGTAGTTCAGGGCGGTGATGTTGTGAAGCTCTGCGTGCTGGGCAACGTTTCTGCTGAGGTGCTCGAACGTGTCTGGCATGGGTTCTAGGGCAACAACCCGACCTCCAGCCCCGATGAGCTCGCCCGCAAACAGAGTGAAGAATCCGAAGTGTGCACCAATGTCAAGGAACACCATTCCCGGTCTCAGACTCTGGAGGAGGAAGACGCACACGTCTTGATCGAAGAAGCCGTGGCGCCAGATGTGGGTGGAGACGGCCTCAGGTAACACCACGTTGAGGCGCCCGCCCCAGAAGGTGTCCGCAGATGCCTGATGACTGATTCGCAGCCCGCGGAGCAGTCGTGGATAGATCGTTCTCCAGGGGCTCGCCGCTAGACGCTGGAAGCGACTGCGGTTGGCTCGGGAGGCGGCGATATCGAGTCGCCGGCGTGCTTCGGTTCTGTCGATCGTCATACCCCTCTGAAGGGCGGCATCGCCCAAGCGATAAGCCTGCGCCGCAGCGGGTGACGCCACGTCTGGTAGCCGAGCAGGGCGATGAGCACGATAAAGACAAGGAGCGTAGTCTGGATCAGGTCCGCGTGTTGCCGCACCGCGTGGTAGGTTAGAAGGCCGGCAGCGACCGCCGCTAGCGAACCTGCGAGCAGCGGGGTACTTCCGATCGGGAACAAGTCACGCAGGCGGCCACCTTGCTGGGCATGGTACTTGAGGAGAACAAATGTGCTTCCGAGGACCAACGCGGTCACAGCGCCGACAACTACTCCGAGGCCGCCGTAGAAGTGACCCAGCACGGCGCCGAGCACAAGGTTCACAACGGCGATGAGGACGTGCCCCATGACGTTCCAGCGTAGATGGCCTGTTCCAACACCAACAAAGTACGCCGGTGCGGAGAGGATGTTTATGAACCATGCGATAGCGAGGAGGTTTGCGTACAGCACGAAGGTGCGTTCATAGCGTCCGACCCACCATTCCGACACAAGAGGCATCGAAGCGAGTAGGGCACTGAGCAGCGGCAGAGCAAGGTAGCAGATAACTCTGTAGGAGTCTCGGTAGAGACTCCCCACCTGCTCGGCCGCTCGCTCATACAGGTCCGCTATGGTGGGAACGAGCACTTGGTTCGCGTTCACCAGTAGCGCCCGAACTTGTTGCACCCCAAACCATGACAGGAGCGCCTTCGTGGTCGGATCCCACAGCATGACCGTGAGGCTGATGAGCTGCAACTGCGAGCCAAATGCTGTGATTTCTCGAAAAAGCGCAGCCCGCCAGCGGACGGGCAGTGGCGGCAGTCCGGGAAGGCACCGCCGCAAGAGGAGCCAAGAGCCGACGAGCAACGCGACGGCTTGAACTACTTGAGCGTAGCCAAGCCCGATGAGCCCTACTCGGGAGACCAGCAGCAATGCCGAAGCGAAATACACCAGCGAAGCGCCGATGAGCAGGACGCTCTTCAGGTCTACTCGCTGTGTCCCGTCGATCGCTCCCTGGAACACCGCGGCGACGTTCGTCAGCCAGAACGAGACGAGGGCGTAGGGGAGGAGCAAGTGGGCATCGCCCACTCGCCCTGCCGGTACTACGATCCCGAGAAGGCGGCTCAGGATTGGATATAGGAGCAGCGCGAGCACTAGGTAGACCGCTCCCGCAGAAAGGGCTGCGGTCTGGGTGTAGTCCAGTGCGCTTTCGACAGGGCCTCGCGCTCGCGCCCGCGCCACGAATCGTGTCGTGCCTCCCACGATTCCCGGATCGACGACCCGTCCGACCGATGTGATAGCCAGCACTAGCGACCACACGCCCACCGCCTCGATGCCGATGACCTTCAACAGAAAGCGATAGAGAAAGAAGAGAACTGCAGCCGAAACGACGATCTGGATCACGGTCAGAACGACGTTACTCGCGATCTGCCTGTCCTTCACAACTCGTCCTTTCCAGTTTGTCCGGCAGAGCCCTCGCCCTGTCCACGGCGCGTGCCAAAGGCGTCGAACACCTCATGCCGCGCTTGCCGGAGTGTGGCGGTGAGCCTCGCATACTCGCCCTGTTCCTCGTGGCGTAGCCGATCCACGTATTCCGCGCCTAGAGCCCAAGACAAGCCAACGATCCCACCCAGGCACAGCGCAAGAAGTAGGATGACTTTCCGTCTTGGCTTCGAGCGCTTTGATGGCGGTACGGCCGA
>WNGH01006612.1_pt1 | contig 11450 bp, 9 predicted proteins | sample 5400631 | NCBI WGS metagenome assembly WNGH01 (sample SAMN13153373, study PRJNA577476) | soil metagenome | isolation source: 115 cm soil or saprolite under Garry oak tree replicate 1 | place: USA:California | collected 2016-06-15 | reverse complement strand
GCTGGAATCGAACGGTTGCCCTTTGCGCCAGGCCGCATTAGACTACTCGCCACCAACGCGGCTTTTCACTATGCGCCCAATTTCCGTACGGCTCTATTGGAATTTGAACGAGTACTGATGACCGGCGGAATGATTGCCATTATCGATTCACCTTTTTACGAGAATGCGGCCGATGGAGAACGCATGTTGGCTGAGCGCGTTGAAAATTTTCGGGGAAAGTACGGCATGACGGAAGCGTTGGCGCGGAGTTCGCGTTATTTGACCTTCCAGGAACTGGAAGCATGGGCGGCCGCTGTGAAGCTGAGGGTACACGTGCATGCCGTATGGCCGGGGGTCCGGCGGAAGTACGAAGAAATTCGAGGGAAAATTTTCAGACGACGAATCGCGCGATTCCCGTTGGTTACACTGACTAAATCATGAAGAAAAAAGTTCTGCTGTTCTTTCCCTCGTATCGCAGCATAGAAGCTGCGCCGCCCTTGGCGCTGCTCGCACTTGCGCCGATCGCCGAGCAACGAGGTCTCGCTGTTGATATTGTCGATTCCACGATCGAACCGCGATACCGGGAACGGATCGTCGAACAACTCGGTGATGCCGTGTGTGTGGGCATCTCCATTGTGACGGGTCCGATGATCGAAGAGGCTATTGAGGTCGCAAAAGCCGTGAAATCGGCCAGACCCGATATGCCGGTGATACTCGGCGGATGGCATCCTTCGACGCTGGCCGAGCAGAGCTTGAGCGCGCCTTACGTCGACATCGTTGTTCGCGGCCAGGGAGAAGTAACGTTTGGCGAAATCCTGGATCGTCTCGTTTCAGGTGGAACGTTGGAAGGGATTAAAGGCTGCTCGTACCGTGAAAGTTCCGGCCGGATTGTTCACAACCCTCCACGGCCGGCGATCAACATCTCCGATCTTCCCGCAAAGGCGTACCACCTGGTCGATATCGAACCCTACGCTCGATTGTCCGGACGACGGTGGATCTATTACACATCGAGCCACGGTTGTCCTTATGATTGTTCCTTCTGCTCGAATGCGAGCCTGTACGGACGCGCATGGAACGCCTTGCCCGCCGCGCGCGTGGTGGAGGAACTCGTGGAATTGGTTGACCGTTTTCGTCTCGAGCTTGTATCGATCGTCGACGATAATTTCCTGGTCGAGCGCAAGCGCGGAGTCCATATTGGGGAAGGGCTGCTGGCTTCCAAAACGCGATTTGATTGGTGCATTCAAACGACCGCGAATTTTTTGCTCCGTTCGAGCGGCGATGAACTGCGTTTGATGCGGCAGGCCGGCCTGAGCCGCGTCTTCATTGGCGCCGAGTCCGGCTCCGACGACGTCCTGCGGTCGGTAAACAAAGTTCGTTTCCAGAGCACGAGAGTGCTTCACGATGTAGCCCGTAAGTGTCACGAAGCCGGAATTACGTGCACGTTCTCGCTGATCTTCGGATTGCCTGATGAAACCGCGAATGACCGGCGGCAGACGATTACGATGATTCGCGAGATCAAGTCCCGGTATCCGGCCACGGAATTCCACAGCAACATCTACACGCCTTATCCCGGTGCGCCAAATTTCAAGCATGCGGTGGCCATGGGATTGCGCGAACCGGAATCGCTGGAACAATGGGCCGAGTTCTATCCGAAATTTCAACGCCTGCCCTGGATCGATAACAGAACCCACCGGCAGATCCAGCGCATCCGCGACTACATTCGTATCGCCTACGGCGCGGCGCCGGTCCGGCCGCGCTCGACCTTGCGTCAAGCAGCGCATTCCATGCTCGCTCCGATTGCGCGGGCGCGCCTGAGCAGCGATCGTTACACCTGGCCGGTTGAACTTTGGGCTTTGAAGTCGATGAGCCGTTTGAAGAACGCACTGGGGCTCCAGACTGTGCGCACGCACGTGACGCAATCATGATTCTGTTGTTTAATCCGCGCAGCGCGCGCTGGAAACATCGAGTGCCGTTGTCCCTGCTCTCGCTTGCTGCCGTCCTCGAAGACCAGTACGACTACGAAATCATCGACGGCAATATCGAGCCGAGTGTCCGGGAGAAGCTTGCCGCCACAATCAAAGAGAAAAGCATTCGATATCTGGGCGTGACGGTCATGCCCGGACCCCAACTGGTCGAAGCGATCACACTCACGCAGCATCTCAAGGCCGAGTTTCCTCAATTGAAAGTGATCTGGGGCGGTTACTTTCCCTCACTTCACAGCAAGGTATGTTTGGAATCCGGCTTCGTTGATTTTGTCATTTCCGGGCCAGGAGAATTTGCGTTTCTGAAGCTCATCGACTCACTTGAAAATCGACCTCGAGTTTCGACGACGGACGCGCACATGGTTCCGCCGCTGCCATACCATCGTGTGGACATGCGGGAATATGTCGGCAAGACCTGTCTTGGAACCCGGACGATCTCCTATCATTCAAGCTTTGGCTGCCCGTTCCTGTGCGGTTTCTGCGCAGTCGCTGCAATCTATAAGGGACGCTGGACTGGAAAACCCGCATCTGCAGTCGCAGAGGAAGTGCTTTGGCTGAGGGATCAGTATGGCATCAACGCAATCGAGTTCATCGATAACAACTTCTTCGTCGGAGAACATCGTACGGCTGAAATTGCACGGCGGCTTCAAGGCAGCGGCATCGCCTGGTGGGGCGAAGCCAGGCCGGATACTCTGATGCAATTTTCTGATGCATCCTGGCGGGAGATGCGCGACGGCGGGTGCAAAATGATCTTTTTCGGAGCCGAATCGAGCTCCGATGATGTGCTCGCTGTAATGGACAAGGGCGGGACGCAAAACGCCGGCACCGTTCTGCAGCTCGCCGAGCGGATGAAGAAGTTCGGAATCATTCCGGAGTTTTCGTTCGTATTGGGAACGCCGTCGGACGACGTCGACGCGCAAATCGAGCGGGATATCCGCTACATTCGCAAAATCAAGACGATCAATCCCCAAAGCGAGATCGTCATCTATTTATATTCCCCGGTGTTTTTTGAAGACGCTGCGCTGCTTCAGCGCGCGTTCTCCTTTGGCTTCGAGTTTCCTAAACGTTTGATCGATTGGCTCGATCCGGTGTGGCAACAATTCGATCTGAGGAAAAACCCGAAGACGCCGTGGCTCGAGCCGCGGCACATTGAACGGATTATGAATTTCGAACGCGTCCTGAATGCGCGTTTCCCGACGATTTCCGATATCAAGCTGAAACGCTGGCAAACCGGTGTTCTAAAGACACTGGGCGCATGGCGATACAAACTGGGTTTTTATGTGGCGCCTTGGGAAATTCGGTTTGTTGCGAATCGGTTGTTCCGATACCGGCAGCCCGAGATCGAAGGCTTTTGAGTGTTGCCGTTTCTGTCGTGAACCACTAGACTGATATGCCCGCCCCCACTGGGTTTCGAAAATGACAGACGTTTTGCTGGGTCATGCCTATTTTTTGAAGTACGACCTCATCGAGCAGCGCGTGATGAAGCCCTATCCGCCGCTCGGAATCCTCTATCTTTCGGCTTATCTCAAGCGAGCGGGCTTCGGCGTGGAAGTTTTCGATGCCACATTCCGGGACTTCCCGGATTTTGAAAACACCGTCCGCCGTTTGAGGCCGCGCATCGTCGGTCTCTATGCAAATATCATCACGCGTGAGAACGTCTTTCGTCTCGCCAAAATCGCCAAAGCCAACGGCGTGGAGTTTGTGCTTGTCGGCGGCCCCGACGCCTCGGAATGGTGCGACCGGTATTTCGCCAATGGTGTCGACATCATCGGCACCAACGAAGGTGAGATCACATTAGAAGAACTGATTCCGTGGCTTCAGAAGAACGGAATGGCGGGACTCGAAAAAGTCCGCGGAATCATCTTTCAAAAGGATGGCCGCGTGCATCGCACGCCGCCCCGTCCTGCAATCACGGATCTCGACTCGCTTCCGTGGCCCGATCGTGACGTTCTTCACTTGGAGGAATACTTCAATGCGTGGAAGTCACACCACGGTGAAAGCTCGGTTTCATTGATCACTGCGCGCGGGTGCCCCTTTCATTGCGCGTGGTGTTCGAGCGAAGTTTTTGGTCACACCCATCGGCAGCGGTCGGCCAAAAATGTCGTCGACGAGATGCTCATGCTGAAGGAGCGTTATAAACCCGATATCATGTGGATCTCCGATGATGTCCTCACGATCAACAAGAGATGGACGTATGAGTTCATTCGCGAGGTCAAAGCACGCAGCGCTCAGCATCCATATGAATGCCTTTCGCGCGTCGATCTGGTGGATCGCGAGATCCTTACAGGTCTACGTGAGACCGCATGTTTCCGTATTTGGTACGGCGCAGAATCCGGATCACAGAAAGTGCTCGACAGCATGCGGAAAGGTACAACCGTCGAGCAAGTTCGCGAAGCCGCGCGCATCACCCGAGAACTGGGAATGCAGGCAGGCTTCTTCATTTTGCTGGGATATCCGGATGAGACGACGTCCGACATCCGCGAAACGATTAATTTTCTGAAGGAGACCCGGCCGGATGTGGTCGGGACTTCGGTCGCGTTCCCCATCAAAGGAACCGAATTCTACGAACGCGTCGAGAATCGGATCATTCCAAACGAGAACTGGTCATCGCGGAACCAAAACAAACTGCTCTTCAAGGGAAAGTATCCACGCCTGTACTATTGGTTTGCAGCCAGATGGCTCGTGAAAGAAGTGAACGTCGATAAGATGTGGCGCATGCCGAAGCGGCCCTACCTGAAAATCGCCGTGGAGTCTGCGAAGGCCGTCGTTGCCAGGGCCGGTGTTGCGCTCGTTGATGCGGCCTCGTTCTGGCGCAAGCAGCCCAAAAAGCTCGTTCCGTCCCGGCGCCACGCTTGAGAGCAGCATTCCCCTCCTCTGCGAGCTCTGCGAGGAGGGGAATACGTTCGCCAGCGAAATCCAAAAGGCGAAATAAATCGGCGTCGTCATGAGGAAGACATCGACGAGCCCGTGTACTAGAAACACGGCAAGGATGAGAGAACCGGCTTCCCGACGCCAGCGCAGTGTAGCCAACATCAGGGCAAAGGCAGCCAATCCCAGAATCCCGCTTCCTGTCAGTATCTCGAGATATAAGTTGTTCGAGTAGACGTGTGTATCCCAACGCCGCGCTCCCAGATACTTTCCATATTGCAGCCTGTAGTTGTCCGGCCCCACGCCGAAGGGATGTGCCTTGAACATTTCGAGCGCCGCTCGCCACAACGACGCTCGATTCACCGACGCAGTCAGGGCGCGTTCGTCTTCGTCCCGTTGATACCAGCTTGAAAGGTCTGCCACGCCAACCTCTCGCCCTCCGGATGGCTCAAGGTCCGCCGAGATCAACGCCGGCCGCACTCCCGTTCGGCTGAACCAATCGAAATCACGGCTGAAAAGTTCGATCGCGAGCAGGTACTTGCCGGGTACGGATGGAGTCCGAAAGCGCACGAGAACGTCGGCGGAATGCCCAGCCGCGACATTGTGTGGAAGCGTCGTCACAAGCGCCGGTGCATCCGAGAACTTTTCGGTTTCTGTATCGAGCCACCGGTAAGCGATACCGACACGCCACAAACCGGCAGCGCGCCAGGTCGAAATGCCCGTGTTCCGGATTTCAATAGGAATCTGGTCGTCCACACCCGGTTGCTGGTGCAGCTTGTTCCACGGAATTTTGTATTCGGCGCCAATCGGATTTTGCGCGGAATCTTGGAACGGCTCAAACATGTATGGGTTCAACGGTAATAAAACGGCGTAAGCTGCAACTGCGGTCCCAAGCATTTTCAGAGCCGCCTGCCATCCTCCAACGAGTAGAGCAAGCACAACCGCAACGAGTGCGCCTTTAGAAAACGTGAGTATGAGGGCAGTCCACAACATGAAGATGACGACCCATTTCAAGAGGGAACGAAGTGAACTCCAATATACGAGTGGCAGGGACACCGCATAGTAAGCCGCCGCCGTATTTGGATATTCAAATGACCCGCTCAGGCGCCGGACCTGTCCGAGGTAAAACTCCTGATCCCTGAAAAACCACGGCACACCGATCCCTGCATAATCTGCAAGCGCATATGCGGCGGCAAGACCCGATGCTATTGCCCAAATGCGGTAAAGCTGCCCGCGGTCTGTCAAGCATCGGAACAGAGCGAGAATCGCGAATCCCACTGTAAAACGGGCGGCGCCTTTAACGGCGTTGGTGTGGAACTCCGGAGCGAATGCGGCCGCCATCCACTGGATGCTGATAAACAATGCGGCAGCTTGCACGAGCCGGTCGCTTGCGAGACGGTTCCGGTTTTTTACCAATATTGGCGCACCGCTCACGGCAACGAGCAAGAATGTCCATTGCAGGTTCGTCAAGCCAAGCCACGTGTACGCGGATTCGAAGGGGATTTGCGCGACGAGGAGCAGGACGGCTAACCGCAGAATCGGTTCACTGGCCATCGATGCTGACGCGGTAAATGGTTGTGAAGCGATACCCCCGATGTCGATCGCTGGCGAAGTAAACAGATCTGCCGTCCGGCGAGAAGCTTGGCGTTAGATCGTTGGCTGAACTTGAAGTCAGAAACCGGATCTCTCCGGTTTCATTTGAACGTATCGCGATATCCCAATTCCCCCGCTGGTCGGTGGCGAATGCCGTCCATTTTCCGTCGGGCGATGTTGAAGCCACATCCTCCATTTGCGGGGGTCCATTGAATCCGTCGGGCCCGAGGACCGAAGTCACCAGCCGGCCGGCGACGAACCTCGGCTCGATCTCCAGGTCGGCAGGCGCCGCCAGTTGAACCCGCGACGCACCGTCGGAAACATCGGCGATCCAACGGCGGTTCTCAGCGACGGCAATTGCAACAAGAACCACAATCGCTGCGGCCACGGAAGCGAGGGCCGGGAGCGAGATTCTCGGTAAGGGCGGATCCAGCATGAGAAGGAACACTAGCCATAAGATCACGACGATCCAGGCGCGCGGAAACGCGGCGATCATTGCCAAGCCGCGGTCATATCGGGCGGTCGCGCCCATCAGGTTTGAACACATCATGGTGAAAACAAGACCCCAACACAATTTGTTAGGCCAGGACCTTTCACGAGCGATAAGGCCGGCCATGCCAGGATAAAACAAAAACTGGTGATAGCTGGCCTGACTTGGACTGACCAGAGACACCATAGCGATCACCGCACCATATTCCAACAACACGTGGCAACGCCTGGAATGGGAAATACAGTAGAGAGTTGCTGCGACTACTGAAATACTGAGCAAAGGCCGCAAAAAAAAGAACAGCCAGGGCGCATCGAGGATCGGAGCCGGATTCAACAGATCGTCACGAAGAAGGGCACGCCTCAGAAACGCCTGAAGCGTGTTCCAGTGAACATTGTAAGGGTCCTGAATTTCACCGCGCAGCGTCCTTCCCAGTACCTCCTGCACGTATGTATGGTGCGGCGCCCAACCCATCGCCGCGTATTCAAGTGCGGCCAACCCGGCGAGCGCGGCGATGGACCACATGAAGGCACGATATTGACGGCGGATAACAAAATACGCCAATAAGAAACCAGGAAAGATCTTCGTCAAGGTACCTGCCGCTGCGGCGACGCCGGCGATCAAGGGCCATCGTTCCGACAGAACCACGGCAGACAGCATGAACAATGTCAGAACGATATAGAACTGACCATACGTGAAGTTGTTCCCCAAAGCATCCCCGGCCAGCAAAGCTATAAACGCGGCCGCCGGCCATTCCAATCCGGACGCCTTGGCAGCCAAATGGATCACCACCATCAATGCGACGATGTTCAGAACGGTCCACGCACGCTTTGCAGCGATTGGGGCAAAGTTCGCCAATGGCCACATGATCATCGCGTTCATTGGCGGAAAATAGTTGAATAGGGCCGCCGGACGTTCGATGCCTGCTCGTCGCTTCACGCGTTCGAACCAGAGCGGATTATAGAGTTGCGTCAGCGGCTCGCCGTGACGCACAGCCCACGCGGAAACGTAATAGTTCGGAAAATCGGTGACGATCGTTTGCGACGAAGGAAGAACGTAGAGGAAAATGAGCCGGCTCCCGAAAAGCAAAATCGCAGCAGCAAGTGCGATACGGCGTAGCAAGAGCATAACCGTGGCTTTTATCACAGTCGAAGTCTTTTGGGGCTCCAATCAAGGACTGAGCACGCGCGCCCCCTCTGCCGAATTCCTGCCCCATTAGGTCCCCGCGCGAGTCAATTAGGAATTGTTCTGGATCCTGCGCATAAGGTCTCATCGCGACGGGAGCGGGAAATCAAATCGGAGTATTTTCCATCCCGGAACTCTTTGATACCGTCCGCAGCAAGTGATCTTTGCCAGCACCCAGCAGTTTTCTTTACAACAGAGAAACTTATTTGTGTCGCGAAGAAACTCATGTCCGAGACGGAGAAGATCATGTTCGCGTCGGAGAAATGTCTTTTCACTCTGGAAATGATCTTCTCGACGATGAAAATGATTGCCTCGATAAAGGAGAAGATTGGGTTCGTTCCTCAGAACACCTTCTCCAAGCCGAAGAAAATCGCGTCGCGTTTGAAGATGACCTTCTTCTTTTCGGATCTGATCTTCTTCGGCCCCGCGGAAGATCGTGTCCGTTCCGGAGAAGATCTTCTTCGTCACTGAGAAGATCTTTTCCGAAACGAAGACGATCGTCACCGAACCGGATATGATCCTCGGCGTGCCGGAGAAGATCACCTCCGTATCTAAGGCGATATTCTCTGCCACGAAAAAGATTCTCACCATCGTATCGAGGATCATTTCTGCGGTGCAGAAGACCGTCTCGTTGACGAACTTGATCTTCGACCAGACGGAAATGACCGGGTCGAAGTCATCGAAGATTGCAGTTGAAACGGAAAAGATCCTCAACAAGCCGAAGTCGATCATGTTCGTGACAGCCGATGACGCATCGACGATGCTTTCAAAGTGCCCTCTGGTTTTCAACAAGTTACGAAGGTGGCCAGAAACAGTGCAAACTGTTCCCAATGTTGATTTTGCATGAGGTTACCGGCGCCGGCGCCGCTATTTCCACAGGGTTATTCACAAGTTCTGTGGACGCACGCAATCGTAAGCAATGTCACTTCGGCAGGTGTGTAGCGCGGTCGGTATAGCCCATCTGTCAGGTCCGTGGCCTCGCGGACGAGCTGGGCGATGGTCTGGACAGCCACGAGGAGTTCGGCAGCAGATCCGCCCAGGGCTCTCTGCCGGATTCACGTTGAAAACTGTTTGGGGTGATGCCATCAGGTGTGATCGCGGGAAGCCCGCCAGGCGGCAGTCAGTTTCTGATCATTGAAGTGCACTTTCTGCAAGCTACTGAAGATTTCGATGAGCTAAGATTTGGATCATCTGCAGGAGTGTGAACCATGAGATTCCGATTCTTCGTCGTTCTTCTCGTCGTCCTGTTCACGGTTCCGGCCTTTGCGCAGGTCGATCCCTCGGGTGAATGGGCGCCCCGCTTTCACGAGGATCAACCGGAGCGCATACCGGGACCGGAAATTGGAGATTATCTCGGCTTACCTATCAATGATGCGGCGCGGCTAAGAGCCGACAGTTGGGATGCTTCGCTGCTGACGCTGCCGGAGCATCAATGCAAACCGCATCCTGCTGACTACTCCCCGCGAGGGCCCGCAAATCTGAGGATCACAAAAGAAGTCGATAAAGAATCGCAGGAGATAGTCGCTTTCCATACCCACATCTCATGGCAGGCGCCGGAGCGAACGATTTGGATGAATGGGCGGGAGCATCCGCCGGATTACGCGGCTCATACGTGGCAAGGGTTCTCGACCGGAAAGTGGGAAGGCGACATGCTCACGGTAACCACAACGCACTTAAAGGCCGGCTGGATTCGACGCAACGGTGTTCCTCGCAGCGACCGGGCAACACTCACGGAACACTGGATCCGGCACGGGGACTATCTCACGCTCGTCAGCATCATCAATGATCCGGTGTACTTGACCGAGCCGTTCATCCGCACAACAAACTGGGTCCTGGATCCGCGCCAGCAAATCGCGCCATATCCGTGTGACGCCGTCGTCGAAGTCGAGCGGCCGAAGGGAACGGTGCCCCATCATTTGCCTGGAACCAACACGTTCCTGAGTGAATTTCCAAAGAAGCACGGCGTACCGGAGGTCGCAGCACGCGGTGGTGCGGAAACTACATATCCCGAATATCAGTCAAAGATTCGCGGGGCAGCGAAGTGACCGCATATGTGAGTGAGAGACGAGCATTATTCCCATCCTCTGCGAGGAGGGGAATGATAAGACAGACATTCTATTCTGCCCTGTTGCTGATTTTTGCTGCGGGTTTCGGGTCCACGCAGCAGAATTCCGAAATTCATGTGTTGCATGTCCAGGGAAACGTCTACATGCTCGTCGGGGCGGGCGGCAACATCGCCGTGCAGGTCGGCAAGGACGGCGTCTTGCTGGTGGATACGGGCGGAGCCCAAATGACGGATCAGGTACTTGCCACGGTGAAGCAGCTTGCGAAACCTATCACAACCAGGCCGATTCGATACATCATCAACACGCATTTTCATCCGGACCACACCGGAGGAAACGAAAAGCTGCGAGCTGCCGGTGCCACCATTACCGGCGGTAATGTCGCAGGCAACATCTCCGATGCAACGGAAGGCGCGGCGCTCTTCGCGCATGAAAATGTGATGAAACGGATGAGCGCGCCTACCGGTTCCGCAGCTCCACGCCCCTCGGGTGCGTGGCCGACCGACACGTACTTTGGCGATAAAAAAGAAATTTTCTTTAACGGCGAAGCCATTCAATTGTTTCACCCGAACTCCGCGCATACCGATGGGGACAGCATCGTGTTCTTTCGCCGCTCGGATGTAATCAGCACCGGCGACATTTTCATGACAACAAACTATCCGGTCATCGACCTGCAGGGCGGTGGTAGCATTAACGGCGTCATTGACGCGCTGAATCACGATTCCTGCAGAGAAGCAGGAAGGAGGGACGATGGTGATTCCGGGTCACGGCCGCTTGTGTGATGAAGCCGATGTCGTCGAGTATCGTGACATGGTCACGATCATTCGAGACCGCATTCAGGACATGATCAAGAAACGTATGACGCTGGAACAGGTGAAGGCCGCGAAACCCACGCGCGACTGCGACCCGATATATGGCTCGACAACCGGTTTCTGGACCACCGATATGTTCGTCGAGGCGGCATACAAGAGTCTCAGCACCAAAAAATGACAATTGAACAGTGAACAATGAACAATTCTTAGCGGAAATGTTCATTGTTCACTGTTCAATTGTCATTTGTCGTCTGAGGGAAGAGCGGCTCTCCCAACAATGCTTTTAGCCCTAACCGTCAGTCTCGTCGTAGTTGCCGTTCTCGCCGTAGTGGGACTCTTGGCTTACCTGCTCAACCGTCTCAATCGGCCCTAGAACGCATTCCCAAGGAACGGCAACATGTGCCCGAAAAACAGCACTCCCACCCAGAGGAATATCGCGGAGACAGCGGCCAATTTCGCGAACCCCGGCGCATCGTCACCG